>Ga0209163_1000046_pt1 | contig 312792 bp, 256 predicted proteins | sample MTBAKSrepl2MetaG_FD_187457 | JGI IMG/M metagenome (GOLD analysis project Ga0209163, IMG submission 187457) | Enrichment culture microbial communities om Arthur Kill intertidal strait, New Jersey, USA, that are MTBE-degrading - MTBE-AKS2 (Arthur... | ecosystem: Environmental > Aquatic > Marine...
TTTTAAGAGCTCGTCCCATAATGTCATCGTAAATTGTGGTAATAGAAACTGGCAGGGGGAGATCGGCTAGCACTCCGTGAATTTCATCAGAGTCTTCCATTGGGTAGTCGTATTTTTTCTCCAATTCGTTTGCAATCTGGGAACTAACAGGAATCTTTTCAGAGCAAGCTCCAGATCCAGGAAAAGGAGTACACTTCCCATCCTCGATCCTTCGAAGAAGAAGGTCTACATCCTTCCCTTCCAGTATATTTGGCATTACTAACCCCCTCCACAAAGTTTAAAATTCAAACCATTTCTCCATCTGGATAATAAGCACCGTTACCATTCCAGTAGTAGGATCAAGTTTGATTTTAGTACATGCTCTGAGAGGGCAAAAAACAAAGCGCACCAGAGCTGTAGCTCTGCTGATGAAAAATAAGATCATAACCTTTCCCCCATCATATATTTTCAATCAATGGTTAAAAAGACATCGGCTCTTCGCTTTTCTGTGTGGGTTGAAATTAATTTTCCAGTTGAAAAGAAAACACACCAAAAAGATAAACATTGATTCAGGATGTGATTCCCCACAGTAAATGTTTTCAAATATTATATGTGTTACACACATATTCGGAACGTAACTATAAATTATCCACTCGAAATAGCGACCCTGCCGAAGCATTACCCTTAAACCCCCGGCTTAATTGAACCCGGGATTGAAAAGACGCTACGCATCGTCTCAATCCTTATTTGTTAGGCGGTGACAAATATTATTCTTAGTTAACAAATCTCTTCCAATTTAACGACTGAACCTTCTTTTATTAAAACCGGCGTTAGATGCTCTGGAATATTATGTAGCTGGATTTGTACACACCCAAGTTTATATGCATGTTCAATGTTACGCCCTCCTCCTAATGCCTGGTAAAAACCAGTGGCGAAGGCGATAGCAGCTTTATCGCCGATTGCCTGGTTCATGCCAATGACATATTTGATGTGTTTAGAGATGGCTTTTGCCTGAATCTCTGAGTAACAAGCGTTCAATACTACGCAATTCACCTGACCACTAAATTCTTCAAACAATGCAGCCAACGCATCAGGCTCTATAGGGTGGGTTTCACCTACCAGATTCTCAAAGCACAATGCACCAGTAGATGTACCATGACCGGAAAAATGGACGATTTGAGGCTGTGCATCAAGCAAAGCCTGGGATATATCTGATGGGCGAACCGACAACTGTGGTATTTGTAATATAAAGTAATCCCGAAGTCTAGCCAATTTCAGTTTTTCTTGAATCTCTCTAAATTCTTCACCAAGCCGCAGGCGAGACGCATTAGTGGGATCGGCTGCTAAGAAGAGTATAACCACATTGGTTTCTTCTTTTGTTTTACCAGTTCGCTCATACTCCGTCTTAGACAGGTCAATATTTGCCGTATCGGTATCTTTTTTTATGATACCACGATTGAAAGCCTCCCATCGTGTTTTCAATTCTGCGGCAAATTCGCAGCAATCGTTCCAGTATACCTGGATATGAAGATCCTCAAAATAGCGATCCAGATATTTCTGAGCTTTTTCTTCATGGGTCTCAGAAACATTCCCTGGCACGAGCTGCACGGATATGTGCTTTCTACCCATACTTCTACTTCTTCCTATGTATTCATCAAGAATCCGGCAAAGAACACGGAAATCCCAATCAGTTACCTTATAGCCAAGAAGAAGAAGAGATGTGCCCCCAAATGCCTCCTGAATACGCGGAGGAAGCAGGTCTTGTACCTTTGAAATGGCAACAAGGAAGTCCAGATAGTCGTCCTCTGTTAGAACCAGTGACTCTGGTATTTCATAGCAGCCATGGAGATGATATACTAAAGGTTTTTCAGGAGTAGGGTCGAAGTCTGATGACGTCGGTTTGCGTTGCATGAGGTATTCATTCCACCGACATATTTCCTGGATTGGTTTTTTGCCACGGCTTTCAAGAGCTCGCTCCATAAGGTCATCGTAAGTTGTGGTAATATAAACTGGCAGGGGGAGATCGGCCAGCACTCCGTGAATTTCATCAGAAGTTTCAAAGTATGCTGGTGTGACTTCTTCTGACAGCTCAGTGATTTTGTTACAAATCTCGTCCCTTGGAAACATCTTGTCTTCTTCGGTCACAGCCACAAACTGAGCCACCCTTGCCAAGTCATCAGAGTCTTCCATCGGGTAGTCGTACTCTCTTGCCCATTCATTTGCAATCTGGGAACTAACAGAAATCTTTTCAGAACAGGCCCCGGATCCAAGAAAAGGAGTACACTTCCCATTCTTGATTCTCCGAAGAAGGAGATCCCAATCCTTCTCTTCCAGCATACTTGGCATAATTAACATCCTCCACAAAGTTAAATTCCCTTTTCAATTTTTCTCGTGTTTATTCTCCCCGCTCACCTGCTGTCTTGAATCCTGCCCTGTACTGAGAACAAACTGTGAGGACAGAAATAGCTACAAAGACATAAGCAACGCTAATTTCAAATTCGGATCGTAAATTTTCCCGAAATTCAGATACACATTGACCTTAAGGATAGCACTTTATCTCAAGGACTTACGCATCCGAAGTATAAAATCAAGTACAATAAACATCATGATTTAAATTTACATCCTGTTTTCGGCAGGCGAACGTAAAAATTCATTTTATTGCTATCGATTCCCCCAGATCTTTTAAGATTATGTCAATATGTTTAATTTTTAAATATTAATGAGATCCTCACAAATTTATATATTTTGTTGGCGAGGAAGATGGATAATTGACGTAATTATTATAGTCCATTTGATATTGATTTTCAATCTTTTCATTTTAAAAATTCAATCAAAAATTTAAATATTTTGAGAGGTGCTTACTGCCGAATATAATGTAATCAAAGCCTTTAAGATTCGCAGGAAGTCACCTTTGAATATTCCACTTTATTCTCATAGTAGAGAATACAACCTGAAGATGAATAATGGCTCCATATCTGCGGCAAGGAGCTTACCCGTAAGGAATTTGGGGACGCCTGTTATGCATCTGTAATACCGATTGCTTCCAATTCTTCTGCCAATACCCGCACGATTAACTCATTGGAGCGCTTTTTCGATAAGGATCTTTCTACCGGTTCGAGAGGTATATGTTTGCAGGTCTTCTGGCATAGATTCAGCTTCATCTTGAACTCGTTATGTTCGATTGTATATTATAATTAATTGAGTATAATTATAAAATACAATAGAAAATCTAAGTCAGAACTTTAGGTCATTACAATTACTGGGGTTCGGTAGAAAGGCGCCAATATAGTGGAGGATAAAACAATAAGTCAATGTGCCGATTTTTCTGTAAAATCACAAATTTCATGAAGTTCTTGGGTAGAAAATCCAATATCGAAAGATAAATTTCCCTCATGGTATACAAAAATTTGACTTCGAATTTACAGCAAATTCGCAACACTGCCCGGATTTGTATTAGCCAAAAAAACAATTCGGCATCAGCAGGTATTTCAATATATTTATTACTTCAGCAGACATAAAACTATAGAGGTGAACAAATGCCAGCAAGAAAAGTAAAGAATGATAATAAAGAAAAAGAATTAATGGAAAAGCTAGAACCAATAGAAAAGGAAGAAGATACAATAGAGCAAATAGACATAGAAGAGGAACCGACTGAAAGTAAAAAGCGCAGATAAACGGCATGTTACAGGCAGAAGACGCGCTTTAATATTTTCAACAAGTTAAGTTCGTCCATATCTGTATATCTTTTTTAAAGATTACTCAACTAAAGTATAGTATTAGCCACGGGCTTAATATATTGGTGAAAAGCTAACTTGAAAAATGCTGTTACTGCAACTCATAAATTCACAAAAGCAGGAAAGTACACAGTTTCATCAACAGCACCCAATTCCGCAAGTAGTAGCACAGCGAAAAAGACCAATTATATCACAGTTAAGTAATTGAACATCATAAAATAAAAAAGGTTATATCCAAGGGTTATGAGCTCATGAGGTCTGGTTTTGTCGCATGTTCTGTTTCCTCTATTGTGGTAGAAACAGACTTTAACCCTGTCACCAAAACTTCCACCAAAGCTTTTTATTTTCCGTATTCCCGGTAAAGACTTAATGAACCTGCTATTCTCCTGGATCAATGTTTGACCGCTTATTCTACCTCATTTAACTTTTCGATCTGCCCATCCTTAATGTGCAGCTGATCCTTCAACAGGCAAGGCCTTCACGCCTGGCGCCCTAATACCTATCCTTATCCCAAAAGCAATAGCCATAGCCTTTTAGATTAGCTTCCATGTATATGTGCGTGGAGTAACTGAACTGTCAAATGTCTAAAATGTAAATTTGAACTATGACATTTACTGTGTTTGATTTTGTACATCGAGTGCGTAACTCCTATAAAAAAAGTATTATCTTTAAGTAATTATTTATAGATAATTAATTCTGTATCTTTGAGAGACATGATGAAACTAAAAGAAATAAAGGATAATGCAAAAAAATACATAGAATTATGCAAACTTCTATACACAGACTCTCGCACCCCCAAAATTACAAAAATATTTTTATGGGTTACTATAGGCTATGCATTATCACCAATCGATTTAATACCTGATTTCATACCTGTAATTGGACATCTCGACGATATGGTAATCCTTCCTGTTCTTTTGTATATTGCAATAAAATCAGTACCCAAAGAGGTATACATAGAAAATTACGTTAAGATTTTAAGGAAATAAGGGTCGTAAGGGCAAGTTATTGAAAAACGCAGGCATGAGAAATTCTCTATATTTTCCCCAAATACGGAAGCCATAATCACTTTTTCGAAATTGATAACTAACTCAAGGATACGACCAAATTTTGAAAGCAGTGAATATTTTATGCTTTTTAAATGCTGTTTCTTGCTATTGAGTGAGAATACCAGGATTATGGTATCTCAAAAAGATTTTGTAAAATTTTGATTGAGGATGAGTCCATCAACTTGTCTATTTGCTGCTTTCCATCGATAGTATTATTGTATAAATACAGACAAACACAAAATATATAAACAGCAATTAAGTATAATAAAAAATGTGTCAATCTCACAAAAAACAACAAATGCAACAATAGACAAAGCAATAATCTTAGCGCCAACAGTCCTTATTTACTTTATTAGCTACTTTTTTATATTTATTAAAGAAAACCAAATGAAAACAATAACATTAGACTATACAACCGCCTTAATAAGCTTAATACCACCAATAATATTTTTAGCAGCAATATTTATTTTTCACAAATTATCAAGCAAAACAATTAAGGGCGCCAAAAAAATTCCTTAAAAAAGGTTAATTTTGTGAGACTTTCCTGTTTTCACCCTACATTCCGCAGATGTACACAGATGTAGAATATATTTACCGATTTGCTCAATCTACTCATTAAAGGCAAAATGGATTTTTAAGCTACTGCCATATTGGGATAATTGATGGTATTTATGTGTACATCACGGAAAGCGAGTTCGATAAATGTACCATCCTTTGTGTGCAGCTGGTCCTTCGACAGGCAAGGCCTTCACGCCTATCATCCTTAGTACCCGTCATTATCCCAAGCCGTAGCCCTGTCCTTTTAGATCAGCTTCGTGGTATAAGTGCGTGGAAATGAGGGATAAACGTACAGTGCAAGCCTTCCACATATCCCGGAAGCTTGCATGGCACTTTATTGTCATTAAAAATCCTATACTTACAGGGCTTCCCAGAATTTGGGGCATATAAATGCCCTGGAAGGGTGTATACGATGGCTGTACGCCTTTAGCGTGAATTAGTGCTATGTGTACGAAGAAGGCTCAGGATCTTGAAAGGGTGTTTTTCGGGTTCGATTTTAGAGTAGTAAAACCTGGGATAAAAAAGAAATTTGAGTGGTTGTCCTTAATCATAATGGCATTAAGGTCTCAGGTGTTAAATACGGTCACAATGTTTGGAGTTGAAATAAGGGCAACCACGAGCTAAGAGCCTGTTAATTACATTCGAGCGCAACGATTTATATTTTTTGAAGTCGTTAATTGTGACCGGTAAACCACTTAGAGCTTATCCGAAAAATGGTTACCCACTATAACTTTTACAATCTGCAATACGCAAAACTGGAACAGATGCTCGAATTTTATAGACCTATTGTATCTTTTCAACATGCATTACTGACTTTTCGGATAGGCTCTAAATCAATCAGTCAAATTAGCCCTTTTGGTTTTGTCCATCCCCTTTTGAAGAACTGCAAGATCCAGAACTTTTTCAAACGTTTCTTCATTAGGATCATCAGTTTCATTTAGTCCGATGAACCTGGCCTGGGATCTGTTCACGCTAACGTTCCCGTCCTCCTGCATGTAGACATAGGTTCCATTTTCGATCCCAACTATCACACAAGAGTCCGGAATAAATTCTACTCCAAAATATTTTGCAAGTTCGGGACTCTTATCTACATCTATGGACGCGATTGTGGCATTTCCGGTGTATTCTACTGCCATCTTTTCGAGGATGGGCTTCATAGCCCGACACTCTGGACACCATATAGATCCCATTTTCAAAAAAACCGGATTTTCCTGGAGGGATGTATTTATCTGCTCCAGTTGGGTTACTACTACAACAGCACTTTTCCCCGAGCTTTCTTGAGAGTTCATGGAATCTCCAATACAGCCAGCCATAGAGAGCACAGCCGAAAGCAGGATCAATAATAATACTGACTTCTTCATGTTGATCGCCCACTCCATTTATTACTATTTAAACGATTAACGTTTTAAAATTGATAAGTTTGAAGGTGTCAATGATACTCACAAAAATCAATTTTTTAAATTATTTCGGTCCATATCGAGATCTTTGACAATTATCGAAATATTAACATTTTTGTTCAATAAATGGACAAACCGTAAACATATAAAACTTGCAGAATAAATTTTCCTTATGATAAATGATTATAAAAGATAGGTCACTCTCTATTATTCGATGGTTATCTAATGTTCTGGCAGTGTTCGATAATTGTGAATTATATGGAAAAGGAGAAATTGTTTTTGATACAAGATTTATATTCACAAAACTAAGTTGGTTTGTCAAGTATTTGATCAGTTAGGAAAAACCCCGGCTTTTTGGCTCTTCGCTATTTTGTGTGGGTTGAAAATAATCGCTCAGTTAAGAAGTGGCCCGGCCAAAAAGAGAAACATCAAGCATGAGCGTGATTTCAACAACAAATGTTTCTAAATTTTATATCTGCTACTTCGACATTTAGGAAATGAATGTAAGTTACCCACTCGAAACAACGAAGAGCCGGCTTTTTATTCAGGTCGTTAAAAAGAAGGGGCTTATTTCTTCTATCCTATCGGATAGTAGTCATATAGCTCCTCTAAAAGAAGTCCTTAGTTCACAAGTATTTTTACACAAATACCAGTATAAATAATCAAGTGTGTTTTATTAGCCCATGAGATACATATTATTGTTCCTGTTTTTTCTTAGATATATATATTTATATTTTAAGATCTGATATAAACATAGCTCAATAAGCTAATATGAAAGCTGAAGATAAAGAGGGGTAATATGGTCTGTCCTGTATGTGTGGTTGGAGGAATTGGGTTTATTCTCAGTACGATTTTTGGGTTTCCTGATGTTGTTGTGGCTTTTGTGAACGGAATGCTGGCGACCTCAATGGCATACTGGACAAATCATATAATAGCAAAAAGATGGAAGAAAAGAAGAGGTCAGCTTGTAGCAATCAATATTCTGCTAGGGATTGTGTGCTTGTATTCTCTCAAATGGATTGGATTGTGGTAAAGTAGAGAAGTATCTTCCGCCAAACCCAGAATTGAAACTTTAATATTCAAGCTGTCTCAAAACTACCCTGGTTATACATTTGGGTTAAAATATCGGAATGCTTATTATCTTTAGGACTTACGCACTTGAAGTACAAAATCAAGCGCAATAGGCATTACGGTTAAGGCATATTTTGGACAGTTGACGGTTTAATGCTATTGATTCCTCATTTCAACCGTGTAAGTCCTATAGAGTAAAAATAATTGAGTAACGATTGAGAAAATGTTAGTAGCGGTCAATAATACTATATACGCATACCGCCAATTAATTTCTGTACGTTAATGGGGGGATTCATAAGTGATCGAAATAACAAACAGAGCTGCTAAAGAGCTGAAAGCTTTGCTGGAATCAGAAGGGAAATCAGACGCTTCAATACGAATCTATACCACAGGAACATCACCATCTGGTGACGCTCAATATGGCTTGGCACTTGCTGATGATACAGATGAATTTGATGTAACCATGGAAAATAATGGTATCAAACTTGTCATGGCAGCAAAAGTTGCAATTGGCTTTTCTGATGGTAGCATTGATTTTGTAGCCGATGATAATGGTAAAAACTTCATAATACAAAATGCTGAATCCGGTAGTTGTAGCAACTGCGAAGAATGCAACATTTGTGAAGCTGAATAACAATCGCTGAATAACAATCTGCGATAATCTGATAAATGTTTAATCCTGATCCCGAGCGATAGCCCTGGCCTTTGTACGTGGCTCCCAGGTATATGCGGAGTACACTCATTCGGGATAGACGTCCCGCGCCAGGTTCCCCCAGATCCCAGAAGCCTGACCCGTATGTACTCGTTTTAATTACGTTGTGCAATCTTCCGGGATTATCTGGTCCATTTGGCTACGAGCGGTAGCCCTGGCCTTTTAGATCAACTTCCAGGTGTATACTCTTGGTTGGGTATGTGGAAGGTCTTCGGGATAGACGTCACAAAATAGCTATCCCAGATTCTCGTCCAGATCACTACAATCCCTTCGACAAAAATGCTCACCCTACCAGTTTTCTTAATATCCCGAACTGGAGATTGGTCCAAATACTCAATACCCAGATTCAAACCTTATGACAGGGTTGCTAAAAGGTTTCTCGGGTATGTTGCGTGGTTAACCAATGAATAAAGAAAAAACGCTTTTTATTATCTTCAAAATGTCAAAAAGGCACTTTTTATCATGTAAATACATATATTTTGAAAATGTTTATAAGGTATCATCAACTTTAATGAGTAATTATAAAAGCATTCTTTAAGCTGACAAACGATCCATAAAACTAGAAATATCGAGGGGTTATCATGAAAGATACTGAAGTAAAAATGTTGGACGAAAACGACCATATTTTTATTAAAGCATTAAGTGATCTCGGGATGTCAAGAAATGCAGCTACAACCATGGCATATCTTATGACTGTAAACGAAGCTTCATCCCAGGAAATTGAAATAAGTACTAGATTAAGGCAACCCGAAGTCAGTCTTGCAATAAGGCTAATGCACAATCAGTCCTGGATCAGTGTGCGCTCTGAAAAAAGGCCTGGAAAAGGGCGGCCAACGAAGATTTATTCCCTGACGGCTCCGGTTGACGAGATCATAAGTTATTACGAAGACAAGATTTACAAAGAATCTCAGGCAACCATTTCAGCAATCAAGAAGCTGAAAGTGATGAGCAAACAGGTGTATCCCACTCCCTCAAAGTGAAGGATTTCAAACAGGATTAGCTCCATACAGAATTAGCTCCATAATGGCTGACAATCCTTTTTGGAAATTCACTATTATGGAAAAAAACATTTAATACGGATCACTTGCTTTTGGGTAACTTCGTTTAGCTTTTCTATCTGCTCATCCTTAATGCGCAACTGGTCCTTCGATAGGCAAGGCCTTCATGCCTGTCATCCCTATTATACCGATCCTTATCCAAGAAGCCCTCCATAATCCTTCCACGTATGGTTTCGGGTTTAATAACGGACAGGATTGGAACCGTACCTTGAACCTTTTCGTTCTTCATCTTCTACTTTTATTTTATGCGATACAGTTGAACCAGCTGTTTTTTCGTCTTCTACTTTTATTTTATGCCAGCCACACAAACAGCGACATTCTTTGCAATGCATGATGTGTTTTACAACATGAGCAAAACCTATTATCGCTAATATATAACCCACTATTTTTATTAATTTATGCACAATTATTTACTCCAAGCTATTATAATACCTTATCATTTATGAAGATACGCAAACAAGCAGAAAGCCGTCATTATACAGCAAACGGTGACACTATGACTACAAAAACGCAGAGTGTCGACGAGATAGCTCAAAGGATTTATTCGTCACGCAGAAACTTTCCGTATTTGGAACCTGAGGCCGTTAGAGCCTGGGAGAAGTCACACCCCAGGGGAGGGTCCATATTATAATTCTTGAATAAGTAGGACCAGACATTTGAATAATATATCTTTCTAAATGTATGGCTATGCGAATAGTTGCCTTTTTGTACCTATCAGGAGGTCCTGGCATAAAAAACAATATCGTTGATAGAATTTTCTGAAAAATAAGCTCAAACTTCCCAATTTTTATTATGGTTTTTAGCTCCTGGTGCTTTTATGGTCTTCTGACCGACGAGGATCTGAGTTTATTCTTATTTTTTATATTAGCGGGGGAGATATAGTATTAAATTTATAATTTTGATATAATATTAGTTTCGAGATAGAAGCAAAAGTAGAAACGAACATTGTTGAATTAACCGCAAAATTGTTTCGTGATTACTTCGGTGGCAGTCGGGTCGGCAAGGTCAAGAAGAAAGTTGAGTTTCAACGCGAAGTCGTCTTCAATTGGCCGGAACCATACGTGAGCTCTCATGCCCGGGGACTCCCGCCGGGTGGGTGTTTCCTCCGGGCGGAGGCGTTCAGGACGATACCAGCAAGTTGCCATAGCCGGCTGACGCTGCTACATCAAGAGACTGTTTGATCCCTAGTACAACGAATTCGTCGGGTACGGCGAGCTGCAATGAATATCTCAAGAAAAAGAAGAGAGAAAGACCAATAAAGGTAGATTGGGATGAGTTCAAAAAGAAGAGTACAATAGAAAGGTTCTTTAACTGGATACAGTCATGCAAAAGTTATTTTCAGGGTATGAAATCAAAGAAATATCATATCTGGGCATAGAATGTTGTATTATTTAGAATGATGGTTGCTGCAGCAATTTTTTTAATAGCTTTGATTTTAAACTGGGAGATTTTTATTTCATTTTTTATTAATGGCTGTCAACGGTCAGTGAAATCAATGATAAATTTTGACATCGTAAAAATGGCAAAAATCTTGAGTTCAAAATGGGGAAGAATCAATTTAAGTGGAGGAATTAGTTGAATAAACAATACTTGTCAGGTTTTGCAATTCTTATTGCGCTTCTCATAATTGCCCCGGGTATTGCAGGAGCAGTACCTGAGATTGATTGCACTGTTTCAGCTGGATATAAAAATGTCACGCCCTGTGTTGCTAGTGAGATACTCGAACAAAAATGTGTGTTCATTCTGGACGTTCGTACCCCCGCTGAATACAAATACGGGCATATTGAAGGAGCAAAACTGATCCCATTAAAAAATGTGCCGGCATATGATCCTGTTAATGTATCCGATAGCCAGCTATTGCCGAATAGAATGGGTGAATTACCAGAAAATAAAAATACAAAAATACTTGTTTGTTGTAAAACAGGAAAAAGAGGTGCCGCTGCAAGCCAGTTGATAGCAGATGCGGGTTACAAAAGAGTATATAACATTCAGAATGGTATCGATTCATGGGTAAATGCAGGATATCCACTTGTATTTGACCCTACAGAATGGACAGCCCGTTATCCTCCAAATCTATGACACAACACAGGTATTTAAGTTGAATAAATAATCAGATCGTTAATAGTTGCCTTTTCTAAAAAGGCACTCTTTTTTAACTCCCGAATACTAAAAAACCCATACCCAAACCATTATCACGCTAAAAGCTTGCTACAGCTGCTATGCTTGGCTTCTAACATCATTTAATTACATTCCGGAGATTCCGCCCCGGTATCAGCGCAACGGTCGCAGGTGATCCGCCCAGTTACGGTGGCGCTGGTGCAGGACGTCGTTGAAGAGCAGGTCATATATTGACGCAGGGCAAGCATATTAATTCTGGATTGACCTCGTAGGTCCAGGGCAATCCGGAATTCTTCCAGCCGTTCTTCATCCGCTTTCCATAGAATATGCTTCCTGGGTCATCCACCTTGTCCCCTTCCATGCCATCGATGATGTTGTAGACGTTCACAAACCCGGCTTTGGCAAGTGCGTTGACCGCCCGGGCGCTGCGACCCCCAGACCGGCACATGACCAGGAGCGTGTCGGTGGGCGTGAACAGACTCTTCACGTGGGAGATGAAATCTGGATTAGGCTCCACAACGAACTCTTTGTTGTCAGCGTCCCACTGGTGCTTTACGAAGATAATGGGAATGTTCCTCGCCATTTCCGGATGGCCGACGAAAACGTACTCTTCGGGGGTGCGAACGTCGAGGAGGTTGACCCTCCAAGGCTCGGCTTTCCACATCTCGTAAGCCTCTTGCGCCGTCACATAAAGCCCCAGGGTTGTCTGCTTTCTTGCAGGCACCCGGTGACTCGGTTGAGAGGTTGATCCTTCATGAGTTGTCATGATATTTCCTTTAAATTTGTGCGGCTGGAGAAACACTTCTGCACGCATCTTCTGCTGAGCTTCCTCCCGATTATCCTAGCCGTTTCGTAGACGCCAGCAGCTCAGAATCCTCGGGAAGCTTCGCCGAGGTCACCTTCTGCCACTGCTCCTCGAGCAGCTCTTTCGCCGCCTGCTCGAGGAACTCCGGTGCGGCCCACTCACGTACATCGAAGTCGTTCTTGATGTAGCCGTGGCTCAGCATGAAGTCCTTGCCGATCTCAATGGCTGCCAGGTTCTGGGGCGAGAGGTTGGGCACCATGTCGATGTTCATGATGTTTCGGTACGTATCCTCGACGTCCAGGTAGAAAGTCTGCTTGTCGAGGATCGCCGCTGCTGCGTGCTTGTGCTCGTTAGCCCACCGTCCCACCTTGATCATGCCTTTCATGAACGTGACGACGAGCTCCGGGTGCTGTTCGGCCATTACGTCCGTACACGTAACGACGGCGGGGACATTGCACACCTGCAGGGTCCAGTCTGGATATCTGGAAAGGTCCTCGATCGCCTTGAACTTGCCAGTTGCCTCCTGGAGGTGCTGGAAGGGGCCGCTCTGGGTGTAGATTGCATCGACGATACCCTGCTCCAGCGCCGCCTCCAGCGGACGGAAGGCCAGGTCGTGCTTGTGGTCACGCTTGAGCCACAACTCCGACGGGTTGTCCATGGGCTCCAGCATATTTGGATCGTCGTACCAGTCATCCGGGTAGGGGAACTCCACGATCTCCACGTCATCGCGGGTCATGTCGTTCAGCATGAGCATCAACTCGATGCCCTGTTCCTCCTGGATTCGCCACCAGTCGTTCTTGACCGTGTTCAGGCTCTTTGTAAGGCCGATCTTTTTGCCCTTGAGATCTTTCATCAGGTAGATGTTGTCCCTGGCGCGAACCATCATGCAGCCGCCTTCGTATACGTGCGTCGCCCCAAGGAGCCTGGTCCTGCGGATGTCCGCATGAACGTGAATGGGAGGGAATAGACCGCCGAAGCGGATGAGGTTGTCGAGGTTGTGGATGTAGTGCGGGTACCAGTTGTTCTCGCGGCGGGAGCGGAGAAAAGCGTACTTGATGCCGATCTTCTTGAATTCCTCTCTGGTCCAACCCAGTTCCTGGTCGACATTGCTGGCGGATACGAGGGGACAATTGGTGTAGTACACCTCTTTCCAATCCAGCGGCACAGTACTGAATTTCTTGTCTTGTTCGGATACATCGGATTTACTCATCGTTACTCTCCTTTACCCACTTGGTAATCTTGCTTCGAACCTGTTTTATAAGAAATAAGAAGAAACTCAAATATAAGAAGTAAGAAGAAACTCGAATTCTTCTCTATCAGGTGTTATTTCATGAAATTGATGATGTTCTATGGGAATCCATAGAACATCATCTTCCTCCACAGAAACCACATAAATGGAGACCTCTATATCAAAAACGCAACCTGTGTAACTAACTCCCTTAGATCTCCAATACTCCAACAGTTGCTAAGGAATGGCAAAAATATAATTTCAAATATTTTTCGGATAGGATTTAATACCCGGCATATTAAGCTCCCTCTCTAGATCAATTACTCTTTGTTTGGGTTACATTATCCGGAATTTTTGAATCTCCTTTAGTTATCTATTATAAAGAGAAAACTTAAATTAAGAATTAATTTTCATATATCCATTTATATAAAAAATCACGTTAAATACAAGGGGAGTTAATAGCTATGAAATTACAAAGCTTGATTGACTTGATTGCATGTATCCTTGTTTTAATGGGTGGATTTAATTGGGGGCTTGTTGGGCTCTTAGATTTCGATCTCGTGGCTTCGATTTTCGGGAAAAAAAGTTCCCTTTCCAGAACTGTATATTCAATCGTGGGGCTTGCAGCACTTCATGTAATTTATCTAGCTACCGGCGAGATTCCCGATATATCCCAGAAAGGAAAATGAAAATGAAAGGAATATGAAAAAAGTTTGGACAGCTCCTTTCTGACACAGACCTCAATAATATGCCTATAAACCAAGCCAGTACGAAGGACCTGAAAAATACCACTCATTATTTTCCTATCATCTATTCAAGGTCTTCCAGCTTTCTTTTCAGGCTTTGGGAGTGATAGGCCTGTCGCGGTTTCGCTGTTCAGCGGGCTTCAGGCCATTATAGTCGCTATAATCGCTAATGCCACTGTTTCCTTCGGCAGAAATTACATGAAGCTCAGGAGAGACATAGCGATTGCTGCCTTTGCAGCAGGCATGTTTATTCTTGGAGTAAATCCTATCCTGGTAATTTTGCTGGCGGCACTCATAGGGCTTGTAGCTTACAGAGATCAACCTTTCCACCCCAAATCAGTATACCTGGTAGAGATGCCTGAAACCATCAGGCCACTTATATTCATTGTATCTACCGCTGTAATAGGGCTGGTTCTGCTTTTTATTCTGCAGCGGACCCTTTTCAATATGGCAGTTCTGATGATCAGAATAGATCTCTTTGCTTTCGGGGGAGGATTTGCCTCTGTCCCTCTCATGCTTCACGAGTTCGTGGAAGTGCGATCATGGATGGATAGCTCTACATTCATGAATGGGATTGCACTGGGTCAGATTACCCCGGGACCTATCGTTATCACGGCGACATTCGTGGGCTACATACTTTACGGCCCGGTCGGCGCCATAATAGCCACCGTGAGCATTTTCTCACCATCATTTCTTATGTTAATAGTGTCCCATATTATGACAGGTTTAGCAGCTCTCCTTCATTTAGCAGGGCCATCAATGGCGTCTTTTGCTCTTTCATAGGACTGCTTGCCTCGGCTGCCTTCCATTTCGCCTTAAACATGCCATTGGATATTTTCCATACAGTGATTGCCGTCGCTGCATTTATTGCATTGTTCTACAGGGTTGAGATCATATGGGTAGTTCTAATAGGAGCTGGGGTTTCAGTAATTTTGGGAATAAATCAATAATTAAAAAAGGTAAGGTGAAAAGTACTTTCATTTGTTTGTGCCTGTTACTCGAAGAATTTCATGTCCGGTCTGGACCAGAGTTCTTCTTTTCCGCATTAAATTCATTAATACCTTTTGCGGTATTCTCAAGCAGCTTGAAAGCGAGATCCTGATCCGGCCAGAACGCCAGCCCGCAGTCCGGACTCGCATACTTTATGCGATCTCCAAGAACGGAAAAAGCCGTTTCAAGCCTCTTTTTTATGACACCCGGAGTCTCCAGCTCGGTTATGATTTTTTGCATGTACTCCTTTTCCTTCCAGGCATTAATTCCGTACTTTTCATTGACAATATTTACAAGACTGAAAATATCGGTTCTTGATACTCCGACTCCCACATAAGTATCTGAATCCTCCAGTACTTTTCTGTCCAGAAGATCAAGGTAGGAAGGAGTTGCTGCATACTCAAATCCGATGACATTGATAGGGGTTTCGCATATAAGCGTATACTTCAATGGGGAATACAGGTGAATCTCCACGTCAGCTCCCTGCTGCCGGGCATAGGTGGAAGCAAGAGTAAGAGCGGAGATGATATCAGCATCAGAAAACTGAATCTTATCGTTTAATCCCAGGCTGATTTCATCCAGAGCTATAACTTTAATTTTGAAATTTTTTGCTGTTTTAAATGCCTGTTTAATGAATTTTTCAATATCCAGTGCAAGGATATGGTATGCGTCCGCAAAAGCTGTTGCCCCGAAAGCTTGAAGATACATATCCGTAGGGCCTGCAATGCAAACCCTAACTTCAAGAGTCTTTCCGGTCTCTTTTTTGTATTGTTTTGCGACTTCATCGATTATTTCCAGCTCAAGGATCTTTGCACTTTCCTCTTTCAATACATAAGGCTCATAACAATTTTTTTCGTCTTTTATGATATCAAGAAACTGGCCTATCATATCTCTAAACTGAGGATATGTGGGAACGTGTACTCCCACATCAATTTTTCTCCGGAAAGCCTCCCTTATTATGGAAAAAAGCTTGTCGTCTTCATCTCGATTTTCAGCTGCAGCATTTACCCACTCTCTCGTGATACCCTCAGGTGTGGGAAGGCTGCCTTCATCGATAAAAATAATCTCCTGCATGCCTGATATATAAGAAAGTTGAAGTTTTATAGATATTGGAATTGCTCTAACTATACAGTGCAAATTCTGGACATAAAACGAAATTTAAGTAAGTAGGGATTATCTTAACAAGGAAGTTTGGGGAAATTGGACTTCCAATATGGGATCATTGAACGACTGGCTATTCGCGAGCAAGATCTACTAAAACAAAATAAAAACAAAACCCTAAAATAACCCCAAAAGTTATTCACTAACCAGGAGAATATCCATGATCAGCGAAACCGAAACTCCTGAATGTTGTCCTCCGTTTGACCCCGCGCCCTGGGATGGAAAAATCTTTGAATGGAACAATAAAAGGTTCATCAAGGATTCGGTTACCACTCAGCTTTACATGCCTCTGAACTTTGGAGAGGTAATAATGAGGATGAATGAGAAAGTTGCCAGGGCTGGTGCGAAAGTGCCTGACTGGTTCTGCCTGTCGGACCATACCTCCGAAAGCAATATGGACCTTTATCTGGCTGTTGACAGAGAAGTGGATGGTGCCGAAAATGTAACCCTGAGCGGGAAGTTTTTGAGCAAAGTGTACGAGGGAGATTTTGAAAAAACAGGGGAATGGTGCACGGACTTTGAAGGCTATGCAAAAAGTCAGGGGCTTGAAATCAGGAAATGGTATATGTGGTATACTACCTGCCCCATCTGTGCTGAGAAGTATGGGAAAAATTACGTTGTTATCGTTGCTGAAGTTTAAAATAAAAATAGAGTCATAAAATCAGAGGTTTGAGTTTTATCCCGTACATCAACTATCTTAACTTTATATTGATTTATAAGACGGACGCACAATATCTCAATCAAAACCCGCTAAGAGCGGGAAGCAGGGAAATCTCCGTGCCAGTACTTCCTTTCATACATTTTTTCCGTATTTCCCTGCTTAAAGTAGCTTATTTTTGTTCGAGCTTGATCAAAGAACTCCGGTTTCAACCCCTTCTACCTGTTGATGAAAAATTTTCAGAACTTGCAAGCTTTCAGGAGTTGCTCATTTTATATCGGACAAAACCAGCTATCGAATGCAGCAGAACTCCGGTGAAAGCCATAAGGATCCCGAAGAAAGTCAGCAGCAGCAGAAGCAAAATAGTCAGCCCTGAACCCAGGCTTTCGGCAGGGTAAGAAGCCTGTAAAAAACTGAGGGTAATATGCAGCCCGCCTGTAACAAGAAGGAGACCGGGCAGAGTAAAGCAATAAAGAGGTTTATTAAACTCCATCTCGTTAAAAATGTTCGACAAAACATTCCGGCAATACATTGAAGGATTTCCCGTTGAGCGGTACACGTCATACACTTGAGTCACATATTGAAGCGTAAGATCACCTTTCCGGTCACAGATAAATTCTTGCAGGTTTATAATATTGGACGAATTTTCTGGTACGAAGAGCCCTCAAAATATAAAAATCCATCCAGAGAAATTGCTGCGAATATGAGTGTATGAACCGGAAAGGACGGGACACATTAAGAAGATAGAAAGCTCGCAGCAAAGAAAAGAACGTAAATCCCTGTGCCGGCATTATAAATCAGAATTTATTCCGAAGAGAAGGATTTACTTGTTAAGAGGTTTACTTTTTGCTCTGGAAAGCAGATCGACCACATTATTGGCAGGGGGTTAAACACCTGACCAGCTGTTTATAAGTGGTTAAACGCCTGACCAGCCCAGGAAAAAAGGAGACTCACTTCTTTTTCTCTCCTCCTTTCCCAACATTTTTCCTGATAACTTTTCCTCTCTGCTTTCTTTCCTGCCCCCAGCTTTTATCAGTCCCCTCTCCTTTTGGTTCTTTCCTCGCCCATTCGCTCTTCTTAGCTCCCTCTCCTCCAGGGCCTTTTCTCGTCCATTCTCCCTTCTTAGCTTCTTCTCCTCCAGGACTTTTCTTTGTCCATTCTCCCCTTTTAGCTCCTTCTCCTCGCTGCTCTCTTTCCTGTTCCCGGCTTTTCTTCAGTATCTCGCTTGTCGGCTCTTTTCTTGTCCATACGCTCCTCCTCACTTCCGGCTTTTCCTCTTCCATTTCCCCTTCTTCTTCCTCTTCGTCAAGGTCGATTCCGAGTTTGGAACTTATGGCATTTCTTGCCTGTATGGCATCGGCATAGTCAGGCCTGATCCGAAGGGCTCTTTCAAGGGCTCCAAGGGCTTCCTCGTCTTTTTCAAGACCGGAAAGAACCATACCCTTGCAGTACCAGGCGTCGGCAAAATCGGGTTTTATTGAGATAGCTTTGTTGCAGGGCTCAAGGGCTTTTTTATATTTGCCGAGCTTGAGGTGAACCATTGCTTTTCCGACCCAGATCTTTGCATTGTCAGGGTTTATCTTGAGGGCGGCATCGTAGGCTATTGCAGCTTCAACTGGCCTATCCAGACTGTAGAGGGCAAAAGCTTTGCCTTCCCAGGAGCGGGCGAGGTTGGGGTTTATTTTGAGGCCGGCATCGTAAGCTGTTATGGCTTCCTCGTACCTGCCGAGGTCAGAAAGGACAGTGCCTTTTGCATGCCACGCGCCTGCCAGCTTGGGATTGGAAGCAAGGGCTTTTTCAGAGGCTGAAAGGGCTTTTTCGTGCTGTCCGAGCCTGCAGAGAACGGAGGTTTTCAGGTTCCAGGCCTTGTCGCTGTTCGGCTTTATTTCAAGCAGCCTGTCAAACACCTGCAGGGCATCTTCTTCCCTGTTGAGCTGAAGGAGCACGAAACCTTTTTCGTAGAGGTAGGAGGGATTTTCAGGTTCGATTTCAAGGGCTTTTTCATAGGCTTTCAGGGAATCCTTATACATCCTGTGCCTCAGAAACACTGCGCCTTTGCCTGCCCAGGCGGCTGCATCCCCGGGGTTTTTCTCAAGGGTTTTCTCGAAAGGCTCAAGGGCTTTATTCAGGCGGTCATATGCTGTTTCACCGGCCTTATCAACCCTGCCTGCACCTGTCTTTGGAGTTCTGCCCGTATTGCCTGCGCCTGCTCTACCTGTTTTGCCTGCTCGGTCTGGCCTGCCGGTCTTACCTGTCCTGCCTGTATTTTTTTTAAAATCATTTGCCATAGTATCGGTCCCGTGTAATTCGGTTTAGAGTGATTTTTTTGCATGAGAATTCTGTACACACCCAACCTCCCCTGCTGGGCGGCAAATTCTCCGAGAAATCTTGTTTCAAACTCCGTTCTCTTATTTCAAACTGATCCTGTTAACTTATTCCCGTTAACCTGTTCCTGTTAACTTATTCCTGTCAACCTGTTCCTGTTAACCTATTTAAAATGGAGGATATTCGATATAGCTTCGGAAAAGAGAAGAAACCTTCCCGAAGCTCCGGAAAAAACCAAAGTGGCGGATATGAATGGCAGACATGAATCGTAGACACGAACGGATAATTATCCTGTGAAATAAAAAGGTGGGATCCGATATTAAATGCACTCTGATATAAACCCTGAACAGAATTCAAAAAAAGGATTCATTTTGAAGCTGCAGAAAATCAAGAAATCAGAACTATAAATTCTACTGCAGGGTACCGGACTGCAAGATATCTGGCAAGACAGGATTAAAAATACAAATATCTTTTCACAGGGCTTTTCAAAGGGCTTTTCAAAGGGCTTTTCAAAGGGCAAAAAACCTGCTGACAGGATAAAAATACAAAAATCCATTCTCCGGCTAAAAAGGCGTGACAGTTGTATATTTCCTTTTTAATTTCAGGCATATTTGGGTAAGTTAGGCTGAAAATATTATATAACTTTCTATTATATTCCGAAATTGATAATATATGTTATATATTAAAATGCCATAATAATATTATGCGTCTTGTCCAGGTACTCATTCCGGAAGGGAAGCGAGAACCAGTGCTGGCTGTGCTTGACGACGAGCAGATCGACTACGCGGTCTGGGACGAAACAGGTCGAGGGGAGTTCGAAGCCCTGGTCCAGTTCCCCATACCTCCGATCGGTGTCGAGCCTGTGCTGGAAAGGCTGCGTGAAGCGGGGATCATCGAAAATGCGTACACAATCGTCCTATCACCCGAGACGGTTGTTTCCTCACGTTTAGAAGCATTAAAGAAACGTTATTCCGGACTCCGAATTTCCCGGGAAGAGCTCATCGCACGTGCGGAAGATCTTGCACCCGCAACTTCTACTTTTCTTGCTTTTCTTGTTCTGAGTACTATTATCGCCACAGGAGGGCTGCTGCTTGACTCTGCTGCAACAATTATAGGGGCAATGGTCGTTGCCCCCCTTATGGGCCCTGCAATCTCTGCCAGCGTCGGGACGGTTATTGACGAACGGGGACTTGCTTCCCGCGGGATAAGACTGCAGGTGACGGGGCTCCTGCTGGCAATCGCAGTTGCTGCCGCTATAGGCTTAATTATGAAAGGAACCCTGCTTTTGCCTCCGGGACTCGATATCCGCGAAATAGGCCAGGTAGCTGAGCGTACCAGCCCGAACTTTCTGTCCCTCTTCCTTGCGCTGGGCTCAGGGCTTGCCGGCGCAATCAGCATTATGCGGGGCTCCGGATCTACCCTTGTGGGCGTGGCAATTGCCGTTGCTCTCGTCCCCCCGGCTGCAACATCCGGGCTCGGGCTTGCCTGGGGGCTCCATGGTGTTGCGCTGGCAGCAGCCGTACTGGTGCTCGTAAACCTGCTAGCAATCAATATATCGGCTCTAATCCTGTTCTGGCTTTCCGGTTTTCGCCCGGCTGAGGAAAAGGCTGTTGGTCGTGCCCGCTCCGCGGTGGTCTCACGTGCAGCAGTCCTCGCCGTCGCAATCGCCTTTCTCTCCATAGTTCTCACCCTCGTTACTTACACCTCCTTTGAGGCAGCTCTGGTAGGTCAGGAAGTTAACCAGGAGCTTACAGTTATGTTCAAAGAACCCGAGTACGCAGACGCAGGTATAAGCCTTGAAAACGTTCACGTAGACTACAAACCTGCCGCTTTCCTCCTAAACGAACCCGCAATGGTTACTCTAATTGTGGGGAAGGAAGCCGGGAAGGCAGCCCCCCCGGATATTGCCAGACAAGTTGACTACCGGCTGACCGAAGTCACAGGAAAAGATATCCATGTAAGGGTCGGCTTCGTCGAGGCACAGCAGAGTACATGAATCCAGATGAAAGTTTAATTGAATTTCCCGGGGCACCCTCCCCCCGGAAATTCCCCTTTTTTTCCTGCACCTTGAGTAGCTGGGATTAAAGACAATTGAAATCCCATAAAAATCAAATTGCTTTTTAACTTTTGAACCAGATTAACTGCACAGGATGTTTAGCTCATCCTATTCTTTTAACATATATCCATCAACATATATCCATTTTTAATGATGATTTCCATGACCCGGAGTTACTTCCCAAGCATCTTCTCCCACACTTCAAAACCCCCTCTTTTCGAACCCGGGGAACCCGAATTCTGGAATGACCCGCACATCTCAAAGAGCATGCTTGAAGCCCACCTTGACCAGACCCATGATGGGGCAAGCCGAAAAACTGCAGAAATCGAAAAAACGGTTCTCTACCTGACCGGTTCAGGCTTCCTGAAAACAGGACAACAGGTGCTCGACATTGGATGCGGCCCGGGTCTGTACAGCAGCAGGTTATGCAGGGAAGGCGTGCAGGTTACGGGAATCGACATATCCCGGAAGTCTATAGATTATGCCCGCGCTGAGGCTGAAAAGGAGCGGCTTGATATTGATTATGCCTGCAATGATTTTTTCAACATCGGGTATGAGGGAACCTTTGATGTTGTGCTTCAGGTCTACGGGGAGATCTGCACTTTTTCCGAGGAAAAGCGGGACCTGCTCCTGAACCTTGTCCACAGGGCACTGAAGGACAGGGGGATTTTCATATTCGATGCGTCCACACGAGCGCTTCGAATGCGAGAGGGGCTTAAGAACAGGTGGTATGTCTCAGAAAGCGGATTCTGGAGGCCAGGGAAGCACCTTGTGCTGGAAGATGGGTTCGATTACCCGGAAAACGATACCTGGCTGAACCAGTATATTGTCGCAGACGAAGACGGAACGGTAAAGACATACAGGCTCTGGTTGCATGACTATTCCCTTGAAACAATAAGCCTGGTGCTTGAAAAGAGTGGGTTTAAAGTTGAGCAGGTATGGAACAGCCTTTCGGGGGAACCGTACAGGGAAGGTGGAGACTGGATAGCCTTAGCTGCGAGGAAAGTATAACCGAATTACCTGACAGGCATTGAAAATATCGGGTTGCATGAATATCGCCAGATGCTGGTTCAGCTGATTTTGAAAAACTTATAAAGATCAACGCCCTTCAACCCTGTATAAACCGATATATAATTGACTAAACTGTCAATCGACTAAAATGGCCTAATTGACCAAACTATCGAATCGACTAAAAAAGATCAGAAAGACAGACTGCTGGGTGTAAGATATGAATGAACTGAATATTCGAGAAGCTGACCGACTGGAAATAACAATCCTAATGGATAATTACACGGATATATTTCTAATAGAAAGTACCGACGTATGCAGACGACCTCAGTTACCTTTTTTCCCGCAGATGCTTTTTGCAGAACACGGATTTTCGTGCCTAATCAAAGTATGGGCAGGGAATGAGGAGCACACAGTGTTGATGGATGCAGCAGTCACTCCAGACAACCTATTTAATAACGCAGAGCTTTTGAAGGCGGATCTTGGCAGAATAGAAGCTGTTGCCCTCAGCCATGGGCATCCGGACCATTTTCTCGGGCTTGTCGACCTTCTGAAATTCGTAAGTAAAGAGCAGGATAAAGAAGTCCCACTTGTTCTTCATCCCGATGCTTTCCTTGAACGCCGCTTTAACATTCCTGTAATCGGGCACCCGGTAATACTGCCCGCACTCGACGAAGGAGCTCTGAAAGAAGCAAGGGCTGACCTCGTAAAGTCCGAAAAAGCTTTTCCGATTGCAAACGGCCTTATCCACACAACCGGAGAGATCGAGCGCAAAATCCCATTCGAAAAAGGATTCCCCTGGGCTGAGGCAAAGGTTAACGGGAACTGGATAACTGACCCCTTCCGGGATGACCAGGGACTTATGATAAAATTGAAGGATAAAGGGCTTGTTGTTATCAGCGGTTGCGCCCATGCAGGGATTATCAATACCGTAGAATATGCAAAAAAAATAGCTGGCACAGATAAGGTTCATGCAGTCCTGGGAGGTTTCCACCTGACCGGACGACTCTTTGACCCTATTATCCAGCCCACTATCGATGAAATGAAAAGGATCGCACCCGATCATATTGTGCCCATGCACTGCACGGGCTGGAAAGCAATAAACCGCTTTGCCGAAGAAATGCCGGAACAATTCATACTCAATTCGGTCGGCACAACCTATGTATTTGGAGGGAATCCCTGAATTGAGATAGCCGCGAAGGAAAAATGGTATTCTGATCCATACAACCGTATTCGCTATATTGAGTCGTCTTTTCCCTGCTCGACGCAGGAGAGCGGTCTTTCCCGTGAAAAAAAAGAAGAAACAAAGGAATATAAGAGCCAGAAAGTAAAGCTGTTGAAGATACTTATGAGTCAGAGAAACTCCAAAGGGTCAAAATGTTGAAATTTTGATCTTATTTTTCTTTCATTTATTCTGCTTTTTCCCCCTGGGAAGGGCCGCCAGGCAAGCCGACGGAGGCACTTATATTTACCATAATTGAAAAAGGTCCTCAGGGAATAAAGAGAAAGTATTCTTTCGATTCAGGGGCTTCTTCCTTCAATTTCAGTCTCTCTTAATTGCGTTGCTGGCTTTTGGATCACTTTTTATCTGGCTGACGGCTGGTCCAGGCCCATTGCGGCTCAGGAAGAGAAAAACTACATGTTCCTTCCCGGACTCCGGAATTGATCACCATTTAATGAAAGACCAAAAAAGAACGAGAAAAACAGATAAGGAAAAAATTTTGGCTCTGTATGCCTCTTCAACGCCCTCAGTTCTCCATTAGAACGGCCGCAAAAAATGCCATTAGCAGAGATAAGAAAGTAAAGATGAGAGCAAAGATTGACTTCATCTCTTCATCCCTTGGGATCCGGTGGGGCTTTCCATTCACATACAGGAGATAGAGGACGGCTGTTGAGATCGGCACCATCCAGAAGAAGTACTTGATTTCATCATAAGATACCACTTCAACTGCAGTCATCAGGGTTAGTGCGACCATCATCCAGCCTATGAGCAGATAAATTCTGATGATAGTTTTCTTTTTCACCGAAAGGAATTTGAAACTACTGCCGTAGTATTGATTTTGAGTCTTCTGATCTGTCAACCGGGAAACACCCTAAGTTATTATAGGAACTTGAGTTTATAATTGTTTCTTTCTCCGGCTTCAGTCGATCAGGAGGATGGACATGGGTTCAGGCTGCCCTTTGATAGGGAATGTCAGCGGCATTTCGGCTTCTGCTGCCGTTTTTTTCATATTGATCCCAACAGCGTGTTCCGGGATCCTTGCCATGTTAGAGTGGACACAGAGGCCCTTTTCCACGTTGCACTTTTCACAGAGCCGACACGAACCGTTTACAAATGCAACTGCAAAAGTAAAACCTTCATTGAAAGCTGCCTTTTCAAGCTCGAGCATTGAGAGCAGCATTTTTTTGCTGTAGTCAAAATAATCGTTCCAGAATTTTCCTGCCTTTTCCCGTGTTTCTGCAGGCGCTTCCGGGTCAAGCCAGGTCTTATAAGGGGCTTTTGCGATCTCTTCATCAGCAACCGCAGGAGAGCGGAACTTGACAAGCAGGGCATATCGGTATTCTTTAAGTATCTCCCGAAATTCGTCAACAGTAGGAACATGCGGTGGACAGGTCAGTTTTTTCCCGTACCCTATGCACCCTCTGCATTTTAAAACTACCCTTTTCTCTACAAAGACCTGATAGGTAGGAATTATCTTTGCTTCAACAGCCTCCAGTTCAAGGGCTTTTTTCACAAGGAACTCAAGTTCTTCCGGGGTTAAATCTTGAAACGGCATAATCTTCCCTTCTCAAACCTATTTTTCACTCAAAAGCGGCATAGAAGTCATTTATCCCTTCGCCATTTTACCCCAGGACCGGATACTACTTAACTTTTTTCAAATGCGTTAGATTCATACGCTTTGTCCTATAAATTTGAAAACAAATCTACCTTTAAAATCAAAAAAAGCTTAAACCTGGTACAGATATGGAAAATCTGAGAAAATACGGAAACCCGCCCTTTACTGTAGCCGTTATTCACGGCGGGCCCGGAGCCCCCGGAGAAATGGCCTCTGTTGCGAGGGAACTCTACGCCATTCGAGGAGTCCTGGAACCCCTCCAGACAAAAACAACTCTTGAAAGCCAGGTAATGGAACTCAAAGCTATTTTAGAAAAACATGGGACTTTGCCGGTAACCCTGATAGGTTTTTCCTGGGGGGCAATGCTTAGTTTTATCTTCACAGCCCGCTACCCTCGGTTCGTAAAAAAACTGATTCTAATCGGAAGCGGCCCCTATGAAGAAAAGTATGCCGAAAAAATAATAAAGACCCGGATAAGCCGGCTCGGAGAAAAGGATTGGGAAAACTTCCTTGCACTTAATGAAGCTCTGAACGATCCTTCAGCTAAAAACAGGGATAAAGCGCTATGCAGTTTTGGAAAGTTGATGTCTAAAGCGGATGCTTATGACCCGATCCCCTATGAAGAAGAACTGCTCGAATGCAGCTATGATATCTTCAAAGGCGTATGGGAAGAAGCCAGCGAATTGAGGATCAGGGGTAAACTCTTGCAAATGGGAAATAAAATAAAGTGTCCTGTAGTTGCAATTCATGGCGACTACGATCCTCACCCTTTTGAAGGAGTAAAAGAACCCCTTTCCAGAGTTTTAAAGGATTTCAGGTTTATTTTGCTGGAAAAATGCGGACATAAACCCTGGGTGGAAAGGCAGGCAAAAGCGAGGTTTTATGACCTGCTGAAAGATGAAATTTGAAAGTAAACTAAGAAGTAAACTAAAAAATAAACCTTTTTATTAAGTATAGCTGATCACAAGAGATAAAATTCTCCATTCGAACACGGTTAAAAAGGCAAGCAATGGGAGGGTCCCTTTCAAATTTCTTTTTAATTTTTCACTGGATTTATTTGTTTTTTGATGAGAATGATATAAGGGTCCTTTTTAGCTTTTAATTGTTAAACGGTCGTAATAAATTGACTATCAATCGCAGGATGGTTACATATATAACTAATCAAAATGGTTATCGAAAGAGTTGAGTTGTATACTTGAGTTGTATACAATAGTTACGAAGCACAGGTAAGAACCAATAAAATTCCAAAACCAATTGTTTTTAAGCTAAACAGGTCTAACCTGAAAGCCGTATGACGTATCTGAGAAAATACGGAAATTCACCGTTTACAACAGCCGTTATCCATGGCGGCCCCGGTGCTCCCGGAGAAATGGCCTCTGTCGCTAGAGAACTTTCCTCCTTTACCGGAATCCTTGAACCCCTCCAGACTAAAGCAACCATTGAGGGCCAGGTAAAGGAATTAAGATCTATTTTGAAAGAGCATGGGGCTCTGCCAGTAACCCTTATAGGCTTTTCCTGGGGTGCAATTCTCAGTTATATCTTTACAGCTCTTCACCCTCGATTAGTGAAAAAATTGATTCTGGTCGGAAGTGGACCATATGAACAGAGATATGCTATAAACATAACGAGCACCCGGATAAGCAGGTTAGGAACGGAAGATTGGGAAGACTTCCGTTCTCTGGATGCAGTTCTTAACAATTCTACGGCTATAAACAGGAATGAAGCTTTTTGCAGCCTGGGAAAGCTGCTCTCGAAAGTTGATACCTATGACCCTCTGCCCCATGAAGTAGAACTGATCAAATGTAGCTATGATGTATTCAAAAGTGTATGGAGAGAAGCACACGAGTTGAGGAGCAGCGGCGAGCTTCTGAAATTGGGAACAAAAGTCAGATGCCCGGTAGTTGCGATTCACGGAGACTATGATCCCCACCCATTCGATGGAGTTAAAGAGCCCTTATCCGGGATTTTGAAGGATTTCAGATTTATTTTGCTGGAAAAATGCGGGCACAGGCCCTGGATTGAAAGAGAAGCAAAGGAAAAGTTTTATGAACTGCTGGAGAAAGAAATCCCTAAACAACGCCTTTAAAATATATTAATTCACATTTAAACCCCATCTTCCGAATATGGTTAGAAGGGAAAATGGTTAGATGGAAAAGTGAGAAATTTGATAGAACAGTCACAGTTAATCTATTTCATTGCAGCCTCTGCAGCTCTTACATTCCTTCCGGGCCCAGACATTTTATTCGTGCTTACGCAGAGCATTTCACAGGGCAAAATGGCAGGAATTGCAACCGCAACAGGGCTGTGTACGGGCATACTCGTCCACACCAGCGCAGCTGCCTTGGGAATTTCCGCCCTTCTGTATAAATCTGCCCTTGCCTTTGAAATCGTAAAATATGCAGGAGCAGCCTATCTGCTTTACCTTGCCTGGCAGGCTTTGAGGGAAAGCGGGGAGCTTTTATCTTCTGCCCCTGTCCGGGAAACCAATGCTTTTGCCCTTTACAGGCGCGGGATTTTCATGAATGTCCTGAATCCCAAAGTCGCTCTCTTCTTCCTCGCGTTCCTTCCCCAGTTCGTAAACCTGGAATCGGGAAGTGTCCCGATGCAGATGATATTCCTGGGAATAGTGTTCCTTGTACAGGCCTGGCTGATCTTTTCCGCAATCTCGGTCTTTGCCGGGACCATCGGAGATAAAATAGTACAGAGACCGGGCATTGGGAAGTATATTAACTGGGGAAAAGCAGGCATTTTTACCGTAATAGGGGTAAAACTTGCGCTGGCCCATAAATGAATCCGTAAATGGTTAACAAATCAAGGTCAATAGGCCAATCCACATATAAATAAACTTCTTCTGATATCCTCCCGCTTTTCAGAAGAATACACTACTAAAACATTGATCGTTGATTGATTTATTTTACTATTGCTTTGAACAGAATTATCCAACCTCTATTGTTTTGGTAATCGAATCAGAGTAAATACCATCCGATACAGTCAGAGTTACATTAAAAATTCCCGAATCAGGAAAAGTATGCGTAGGATTTTGTACGGTCGAGGAGCTTCCGTCTCCAAAATTCCAGTTATAGGAAGTAGGCTCACCGGTTGAGAGGTCTATAAAGTCATATTTAGGATTAGCCGGTGTCATGAAAAAATAAAAGCCGTTTTTCTGAAAATGCCCTAAGTTCGTGGTACTGAGTTTGTGGTCAAATTGCGCAGTCGGAGTTGCAGCAGCCGTTCCGGCAATCGTTCCAGCGACCGTTCCTGAAGTCAAAAATGCAATTGCAAGGAACACACACAACACAATTGTCATTATGTAAAAAGCTTTCATATGTAATCCGCCTTATTTTTCATTACAGTGTAAATTATTTTAGACATTTTAAATGTTTGCATAGAGTTCGGTTACGGTGATGTTATGCCGGGGGCAACAAAGGAAGGATGGATCCATATACAGTCCCAATGGAAAGGAAGCAATCATTTGTTTCCAACCAAACATATTTGATGAAAAAACTGCTTGCATTTAATTACGAAGTTGGTGTTTTGAGTAGAAATCCCTCGTTTTGTGAGATTTGCATGCGAGAGCGGTAAAGGTTGGGCGGGAAAATGAACTTCCCTTCTACCGGTACACGATACAGGTTACCCGTTCCCGGAAGGTAATCTCATTTTCCACCTCTGCAACCCGTCGCTCGCCCAGATTCGGTTAAAAGCGAGGCGCGCCGATAATGGTTGCAGCTACCGCAGGGAGCAGCACGAAGGGAGCAACCTTTATCTGGCGCCCGAAGCCCCCGGTCAAGTGGCGAGGGAAAGGGGATTTTCTCCAGGGGTGCTTTCTTCTCTTCAATCTCTTCTACTTTCACATGTGTGAGCTTGCCGTAAAGATCCTGTAGCCTGAAAAACTCCGCAAGCCTTCTTTCCTGCAAGCTTCAGGACATGAAATTGAAGGATTTCGTGGGTTCGAATCCTGCTTCACGCTAAACATCAGGGACACAGACAAGTCAAAAACCGAACTCTTATAAATAATGAAATTTGTTATTTTTATTAAAAAAATAAAATAACAGTAGAAGTAGAATATGGACTCAATGAAATTTTACATATTGTTTTTGATTTTATTAATTTATATACAAAAAGAATGAATAAAATATAATTGTCTATGTAATAAGCAAGAAAATCCTTTCTAAAGCGCAGTTGAGTCTTACATATGTCAGGGTGTTTGAAATGGAAAAAACGGAACAACTCAGTCAAAACTCTACTGAATATGAAACTTCAATGCAAAATAACATGTCCGAAGATATGACGCTTTTTTACTCCATTTTTGAAAATGCACCTTTTATAATGGTAGTTGTAAACCAGGATGTAAAGATTGAAAACATAAATCATACAACTTCTGAAGCTCTTGGCATACAGAAAGAGCATTCGTTAGGGCTATTGGGTGGAGAGCTTTTCTCCTGTGTAAATTCTTTTGAAGATGGAGGGTGTGGAAAGAATCCTGATTGTGTGGGTTGTCCTGTTAGAACTACAGTTATGCATACTTTCCAGACTTCAAAGAATGTCTACAAAAAAGAAGGCGAGCTTACGATCAGAGTGGATAACCAGCCATTAAAAAGATTTTTAGTAATTTCCACCACTTTTATAAATCCTGATAATCAGCCAAAGGTATTACTAACCGTTGATGATGTAACTGATCAAAAAAAGATAGAGCAGATGTTAAGGGAAAGCGAACAAAACCTGATCAATGCAAAAAATGCAGCTGAAGATGCAAATAAAGCAAAAAGTGAATTTCTTGCAAAGATGAGTCATGAGTTAAGAACACCCTTAAACTCAGTTATTGGATACTCTGATCTGTTACTCACAGAATCATCTGGAAAGCTGAATGAAAAACAAGCCAGATATGTCAAAAATATAAAGTCTAGCGGAAAGCATTTGATTGATCTGATAAATGACATTTTAGATCTATCTAAAATTGAAGCGGGAAAAATGGAGCTGCATCTTGAATATTTTGCAGTCCCTGAGACTATCTCTGAGGTACTGGAAATTATTTCACCCCTATCCACTGAAAAGGATATTGGCCTGGAGGTTATAATTGGTAACGAAGTAGATTTGCTTTATGCTGACAAATCTATGTTTAAGCAAATATTATGTAATCTTATCAGTAATGCTATCAAATTCACCCCATCTAATGGGAAAGTGTGTTTGAAAGCAGACATAATTAATGAGGATTTATCAGTGTCAGTAATAGACAATGGTATTGGTATTTCTTCTGAAAATCTAAAACTCCTGTTTGAACCATTCCGGCAAGTAGATTCTTCTTTATCACGCGAATACAAAGGAACCGGTTTAGGCCTGGCAATTGTAAAAAGACTTGTAAAAATACATGATGGAAATATCAATGTTCAAAGTGAAATCAGGAAAGGAAGCACATTTACCTTTACTCTTCCGTTAAATAAACTAAAGAAATAAATCCTTTATATTATTCATCAACACCTTTCCCATTTATCCAGGCATTCTCTAACATGTGCATTAAGCGTAAAAGGCTTTTCTGCTTCCGCACTTACTCACCGAATGTATTAAGTATGTTCCTCTTAATCCAGATTCTGAATACATTGTCCAGGATACCGTACATTCCTTCTTCCGGTTTTTCAATTGTCATCGTGTTGTAAAGATCTCTCATCGACGTTGTCAGCGATGAGGCAGGTGTTTGCATATCGGATGAGATTTCGCTTAATCTGCGGTATTTTTCCCTTGACAGAAATTTCAGGATGGTTTTTTGCTGATCGCTGAATTTCCATTCATACCGGGATTCAAATTCACTATCGAATTCGTTTAGCATGGAATTGAATGCACTTTCAACATCGTTCTCATCAATAGTATTTTTATTTTTTAGAGCTGAGTTCTGATACAGGATAAATCCTATTTTCTGGAAATAGAAAGGAAAGCCTCCGGTACATGCATATATTCTTTCCAGCGCCCCGTCAGTAATCCGTATGTTTTGGGTCAGGAGACGGTCTCGTATATATTTTGCAACATGCCCCTCTTCTATAGGCTCAAGTTGAATTCTTGCAGCCATGAGGTACAGCGGAGAATCCGGCTTTAAAAATACTTCATGCAGCAGGGATACCGAAGACCCCGAGAAGATGTATCTGACAGAAGGCTGACTGTCCATCTGGCTCTTTAAAATATTGAAAATATATCCGTTAAACCTCCTTAATTCCTGAAACTCATCAAAAGCAAGAATTATAGGTTCTTTCTTTTCTCCTGAAAATCCCTTTATAAAATCAAAAGTCTCGGCAACCAGTTCCTGTTCGTTAACGTCTTTTTCCCGGAACCTGAGATAAACGTTCCCTATGTGTTCGATGCTGCCTCCGATCTCAGAAAGCGATTTATATGCAGCCGTGATTTTTCCTCTAAATACCTGGGAATATTTCTGCACGAGCCCTTTAAGCTGGTGTTTTTCCTCGTATGCTGCAAGCAAAGCTCGCGTGACAACCCTGAAGAAGTCACTCAGACCTGTCATTTCCCTGCAATTTATGGTAACGAAGAGAACCTCGTCTTCAACTCCTGTTTTAAGGTTCCTGAGCAGTGAAGTCTTCCCGATTCTGCGCGGCCCTATGATTACATTGTTCTGTGCCAGGGTCTTTATGTCCAGCTTCATTTTTTCAATTTCATTTTTTCTTCCTATGAAATAAGGAGGCTCGACTTCTCCCCCCACTACGAATAGAGATTCAGGCATCAATAATTTCCCTCCTGCTGCAAGACCCTTTACCAGGGGCAATATCTATTATTGGTATAGTTGAAAGCAAAGATATTTGAAAATGACTAGTAATTTAGTAGTTGAAAACGAATATATTTGAATTTAACGATTATTTCCCCTTTACAGGTACAGGCTTTTTATGAATGTTCTGAATCCCAAACTCTCTCTGAGTAAAAAGAACAAACTTTACAAAACTAACTCTACAGGTACCACGATTATCCAACTGAAATAGTCAGAAATGAATATATTTAAAAGTAATTACAAAAATAGTAGTCAAACAAAATAAATTGAAAATCCAGGATTCTCAGTTAAATTAATGATTTAAGTCATTAAAAGTTAAACTGGTGAAGTTTGAAGTTATTCTTTAGCAGGTCCGGAAAAATCCGAAATTCACAAGTTAAAGACTAAGTTTAAAGCCCGAAATACTCTGGTTCGATAGGAGGCATTAAAATGAAAATAAGTAAGAAAATCTCCAGCCTCTTGTTATCTATCCTGATCCTAATGTTGTTATTGCCCGCCAGCAGCTCCGCAAGTTCTCTGATTACGGAGAAAAAAGTAATCGTATACAATAACATCTTTGAAGGCGAAAGCGAGAGCTGGAAAGCAAAATACATGTTAAACGAAACACATATTTTCATAACCACCGGCCGCAAAACCCATTACGACGGGAAGGACGAAAGCAAGCTTGTTCTAACTTACAGAGGCAACCTTTCCCTGGAAGAAAATCCAAAACAATTCCAATACTTTTATGAAGCAGGTCGAAAGGGTGGCTCGGGGAATTTTCCTTTAGACCGTAAGGACTGTATTGTGGCAAAGTCCCGTTCTGAAACATATACGCTAAAGGATCAAAAACCCATGTTCAGACACACTATAACTGCCATCTGCACTCCATACAAAACGGTTTATATGTACCGTGAAGGCGGGGGAGGGACTGTGTTTGGCGAAAACGACACGGTGAAAGTTGTGTTGAGGATGGACGGAAAAAAGGAGACTCTGGAATTGAAAAGGACTAACTAGTCTATCTTTTCGGAAACTCCACAGTTAAATAGAACCGAGCAAAACTGCTGAAGTGCTGATGTGTTGAAGAGCCTGCTATTTGCTTATCGGAGCAGATAACAGGTAAAAATACAGGTAAAAATACAGGTAAAATATGGGTAAAATAGAGGTAAAATCGGGTAAGAGAAAAGGTAAAATGGTGGAATTATACGGAACTGCGTACTTTGGCTTCCGGGATTAATTTGTCCATGCATTTTGAGGTGAATTTTTTAAATTCTTCAGCTCCCACAACAGGGAAGACTTCGATATGGCATAAATCGGTAAACAGTAAATTGTAAGCCGCATAATCTTTGATGGACTCTACATCGTATACAGTGATCATACGCCCACCTCCGGCGTCAAACCACTGGTTAAGAACTTTCACCCCTCTTGGGGTACCCTTAGTTTGAACCTGTTCCCATCGCTTAAATAACTTAACACTATTTTCAAGTTCAAATGTTGTTATGTCCAGCAAAAGCACGTTTTTCGTCCCTTTAGAGTTAGTATTAATATATTTCATGTGTGTTAGATACCATATATATCCATATCGATTTTGAATTACGGGAGAATTTTTTGAGGAAGATTGGATATAAATCTGAATGGTTTTTAAGTATTATTTGTAGATAGTTAAATCAGAGAAATCTGTTTAAAACAACAATCGGGTCATTTAGTGCTCAATTCAAAAAGAAGCTGCGTTATTACAAAACAGGAATAGCTATTAACAGGAATGGCTAAACTATCAAATCGAATTTTCAACAAAAAAAATCAATCATGTGGACAGACGACCAAAAGTCAATTAATGGTATAAAATAATGTAAGTCAAATATGTATGCTTAAAAGTGAGCTTTATGATAACGGACCCGAATCTCACATTATTTCATATCATCAATGATATGGCTGGAAAGAACTCTGCTCTCGATACAACGATGATATTTGCAGCAAATTATCTCATTTATCTTTTTGCGGTTTATCTTTCATACACATGGTTTGCAAAAAATGAATATCGACAGGAGGCTCTATTTGCCGGATATGCAGCTCTTCTCGGCCTGGGCATAAATTTCATCATTACTCTATTCTATTTTCACCCGCGGCCCTTCATGGTCCCCACCGGGACCCTTCTTATAGCTCATGCCGCCGAGTCTTCCTTTCCATCTGACCATGCTACTGTAATGTTTTCGGTATCACTGATGCTCCTGACCTCCAGAGATTTAAGGTGCAGCGGGGCGGTATTTTTCATTCTGGCGCTCTTCAGCGGGCTTGCGAGGGTTTATGCCGGGCTGCATTTCCCAATGGACATGGCCGGTTCCCTGCTTGTCGCATCACTTTCTATCGGGATATTGCTTGCCCTGAAAAATTACCTGGTTCCCTTTAATCGCTTATTGATTGCTTATTTTGAAAATATTGAGAAGAAGCTCACAAAAGGTAATTTGAAAACGCCTTGATAGTTTTTCGAGAATTTTGTCCATCTAAATCTTTGTTAGAAGGGTTTAGAACCTGCATAATTATAAACCAAAAGCCTGCATAAGTTAGAAGCATATTGAAAATAACTGATATAATACGATTGATGCCATGCAACCCGGAGTTACAAAACTGGACCTGAAACAGCTGGAGAGAAAACTGAGTGAATTTATTTTAAATGTGGACAGTGTTACACTTGCTTACCTTTTCGGTTCGACTGTCCGGGGAGAAGCTAACTGCCTGAGTGATATAGATATTGCAGTCCTTTTTGACAGCACCCTGACAAAAAAGGAAGCTTTTGACCTTCAGCTGAAGCTGATAGTCGATCTGGGAGACCTTCTTAAAACAAAAAATGTGGATCTTGTCGTGCTCAACGACTCTCCTCTGCTCCTGACATTCAATATCATACGTGATGGAGTCATTTTGAAATCCGACGAGCGGATAAGAGTACATTTTGAAACGGGGATAATGTCCAGGTACTATGATGAGCAGTATTATATCAAAAGGCATTCGAAAAGAGCTATTGAAAGAATGGCTAAAGGCAGGTTGGGATGAGACAGGAAGTAATAGACAAGCTTGAACTGCTTGAAGGATATATAGACGTCTTGAAAGATCTTCAGCAATACAGATTTGAAGAAATTGAAAAAAATTACGTACTCAGGGGAGCTGTAGAAAGATATTTGCAAATTTCGCTGGAATGCATGCTGGATATTGGCGAGATTATTATTTCAATGGAGAAAATTAAACGCCCTCAAAGTTATAAGGAAATATTTCGTACCCTGGGAGAAAACGGAATTCTTCCTGAAGCCTTTGCCCGAAAAATTGAACCAGCCGCCGGATTCAGGAATGTGCTCGTGCATATGTATGCAAAAGTAGAAGTGGATAAGCTTTATGAAAACCTGCAAAACGGCGTTGAAGATATGGAACTTTTCATTGAATACATTGCCCGGTTCTTAGCTGAAAGAGAGGATTAAACTTTCTTTTGGAATTTACTTGAAAACTTTTAAAGCCCCGAATCAGACCTGATAGAATAAACCTGATACAATATTGTTTATTAAGCTGTTAGGGAGAAATGAAGTATCCAATATTTTAGTCGGTTGCATAATTCAATTTTCTATTATTTTCCATTCGGATCATTTTGAGCACCGAACTAAAGAAACTTTATCAGTTAATTTCTTTGCAGGCATTTAATCCTCTATTTTCAAAAAACTTCCATTAGTTCCCTGTCTTTCGGAGCTTTCTCTGCTTTCTAACTTTTTTATTAGCATTCATCTGATTCTCTAAATATTTCTTCACATAAAAAGTATTGAATCTCATTTTTGCATGACTCCTCCGATTCAACAAAATTTGATAATAATCTGTGAAATTAAATAATGAATTAGTATTACTTAAAACTAATTTAGTGTAAATATAAGTTTAAATCGGAAGCTTAATATCTTACATTATTAATACTTTTTTTAAAATTAGTAATATCAAAGAACTCCAAAATCTTTGCCATTTGAGAGAACAACGGGAAAAGTGCAGTTTTCTCTGCCTGTATTCCCTGCGTGCCGGAATGGAGTAGAATTCATCACTCATACCGGATGCTGCGCTCTTTCGGGATATAGCAGCACGTCTGGGAATTTACCGTTCCGGCACACAAAATAGTGGCATCTGGTATCCAGTCATGGGTATCCAGTCATGAAATTCTGACTGATATTTCATGACCGGTCTGGAGATAGCTGTGTTTGAAGAGTTCAAAGGGTGATCGGATGAAAAAAAATTCATGGAAGGGGTTGAAGAGAAATTTTCTGTTCGTAACCTGCTTTTCTGTGCTGGTTCTGGTATTTGCGGCAGTTCCGGGCCATGCGCAGCAGGCAACTGTCAGTTTAAGCACGCCTGAACTGGTGAAGGGAAATACGGTTTATGCAACCGTGAACGTCGAAAATGTTGAAAACCTTGATGCGGGGCAGTTTGACCTCGAATTCAACCCGGCTGTCCTGGAAGTTGTCGGTGTTGAGAACGGAAGCATCGAGGAGACAGAAATACCGGTGCAGTGGCGTTCGATTGACAGCAAAACGGTCAGGGTGGTCTTTAATCTGGAAGGGGTCACCGGGGTAAGCGGTTCAGGGCAGATTGCCAGCGTCGGGTTTGAGGTGATAGGCGACGGGGAAAGCGACCTTCTCATTTCCGATGGGCTGCTCGGAGATACCGAAGCTAAGAGTATCGATACGGACTGGGGAGTTTCTGAAGCCAGCAGTGTCGATGCGGATCTGAGAGACGCTGAAGAGGAAGACACACAGAAAGCCGCACCCGGTTTTGAGGCAGCACTTGCTCTTGCAGGGCTGACCACGGCTATCTATCTTGTCAGGAAGGGACAGAGGTGAACAGCATGAAAACAAAGCTTCTGGCCGGCTCACTCTTTGGCTTACTGCTGCTGACATTGCTGGTATTGCCTGCAACAGCTTCTGATTCTGCTGCTGAATCGGATATCCTGCTCAGCATTCTCGGAAACGCAAACGAAGACGGGACCATAGACCTGAGAGATGTGGAGTACACCGAAAGCATCATTCTGGGCTCAGGCAACCGGACGCAGTTTGCAGATGCCACGGGGGATAACAGCATAGATATGCTTGATGTAACCAGAATCGAGCTTATCAACCTTGGAAAAGCGAAAGAGCTTACGCTTGTTGACGGAGTTGGCAGGCAGGTAAACGTGGCTCTGCCGGTAGAAAACATCATTCCAACGGATTACCGTACTACAGAAACCCTGCTTTCTCTCGGAACAGGAGATATGATTGTAGGGGTTGACCGGGCTTTCCATGAGCGGATGGCTGAGTTTGGCCTTCTGGACCTTCCCGAGGTTTCGATGCACGGCCAGTCGGTTGATTACGAAATGGTACTGACTCTCGAGCCCGATATAGTCCTCCTCCCCCTCTGGCAGGCAGAGAATGCCGACGAGATAGCCAAAAATCTTCCGGATACGGCTGTGGTCGTAATGGGTTTGGCTTCCCAGAAAAGCATAGATTCCGACCTGACAACTATGGGTTTTGTCCTGGGAAAAGAAACAGAGGTAAACGAACTTCTCAGCTGGATGCAGGGCTATGAGGCGCTCGTAGAAGAACGCACAAAAGACCTGAAGGCCGACGATATGCCAGCTTTCTATTACGAGTATATGTCAGGAAGCGAGGAGAAATGGTGGGTGATAACCCCGGACGACCCCAGTGCAGGCCAGGTGGCCGAAGGGACCGGAGGGCTCAATATCGCTGCCGGATTAGCCGGGACCTCCGTTGAAGTGGATCCCGAGTGGGTGATCGAGAAAAACCCTGATTTCATGTTTGCGGATTTGATGAAAGGCTTTGACAGCGGACCCGGGAAAACGGAAGAAGACATGGAAAATCTGCTGACAAAAGTCCTGTCAGACAGGCCGGGCTTCGAGAAGGTCAATGCTGTGAAAAATAATAATGTCTACCTGGTCGACAGGGATATTATCGGCGGGCCCAGGTGGGTAATAGGGCATATTTTCTTTGCCAAATGCATGCACCCCGAGCTTTTTGAAGACATCGATCCGGCAGAAATCCACAAAGAGTACCTCAAAAAATTCCATAACCTCGAGGTCGCCGGAACCTGGGCATATCCTCTTCCGGAGTGAGGAACTATGGTGCAAGAAAATTCCCAAAAAGAAGCCTTTTCCCCTCATTTTCTTGATGAACTCCCCGACATCGTACGCGGACATGAGATCTGGGTTGAACACGGCATGCAGAATGTTTCCCCCGGAGATCCTGTAGCTTGTGACCTTTGTTTCGGGCACAATATGAAAAGCGACAAAGCGGTCCAGGTCGAAAAAGTGACTCCTGCTGTTTTCAGCACCCGGGGGGAAAACCGTGCTGTTGAGGTCAGTGCCGCAGAGGATCACTTATTGATTCAATTCATCCCGGCCTTCGCAGGATACCACACCATTGGAGTAGAATACGACGGCGGAATCCTCAATTTACCTCATCCCGGCCTGGAGGGGCCGAAGTATTACCAGCAGTATACTAAGACCATCCTTCAGGTAGAGGATTGTCAGCAAGTGAATTGCCAGACAAAGGACCTTCAGGGAGAATATGATCGGATAGTCGGGCACGAACTGGAGATAATTCCTCTGGGTTACAGGCAATATAAGGTCGGAGAACACATCCTGCTGAAAGTATTGTATGACGGGCATGGACTGCCTGATGCAACCGTGTATGGAATACACACCGGCAACCAGGAAAACCCCATAGAAGGGACAACCGACCAGGAAGGTCTGGTTGACATTGAACTCGAAAAAGATGGGAAGTGGATGTTCAAGGTAGGGCACAGGGACTCTGAAAAAGGTGTGAAGGGCCTGTATGACAAAAAGGTAATGACTGCAACTTTTACAATTATGAACATAGGTTAATGGACGCAGGTGAGAACACATGGAAGTAAAACCGCAAATAAGAGAATGGTGGGACACTGCAGAACACGATTATGATGCCATTGCAGCCCATGGAGTACATTCCGAAGAAGAAAGGGAACTATGGACCGAAGTGATTACCCAGCTCCTGGGAACAGACCAGCAACTGAAGATTCTGGATATGGGGACAGGGACCGGATTTTTAGCACTGCTGCTGGCTGAGCTGGGATACGAGGTAACAGGCGCGGACTGGGCAGCCAGTAAACTGGAAAAGGCGAAAAAGAAGATGGAAAGGACCGGAAATTTCGTAAATTTTGTTGTGGAGGATGCAGAAAATCTCTCCTTTGAATCCGGACAGTTCGATGCGGTTGTAAGCCGACACCTGATCTGGACCCTGGCAAATCCGGATTCGGCATTTAAAGAATGGGCTAGAGTGACAAAGTCCGGAGGAAAAGTCCTGACCGATATCCCGGCAAGACATTCCCATCCCGGAAACCATCACTTCGGGGAAGAGATAGGAAAAGAACTGCCCTTTTACAACGGGGCTGACCCGGGAGAGGTTATCAGCATGTTTGAAGCTGCAGGGCTTATTAACGTGTCTGTCAGAGTGTTCAATAAAATGATGCTGGTGGAAGGAGAGAAAGCATAAGCCATACAATTGTTACGGAAGATATGCAGATTGCTTCGGAATCCATGCTAATTGTTCAGGAAACTATGCAGATGATTTTGGGAGCCATGCTAATTGCTTCAATAGTCCGTGCAGTCGAACTCTGGATATCTGTCTTCCCTTTCACAGCCATCGGTATACTGGTAGCAAGCATCGCAGTCGAGTTAGGGATATTTGACCGGTTATCTCCGGTGATGAAACCTATACTGAAAGGAGCGCATTTCACTCCCCATTCTGGAATTGCATTTATGACCGCTTTTGGTTCGCCAATCGCAGCCGTAGCGATGATCTCGGAATTTTACAGCGAAGGGAAGATCGACCAGAAGGAGACTATGCTGGCGACCGTTGCAACCTGGTTTCCCCAGACTATCTACGAAAGCCTTGTTTATATCTCCCCAACGATCGTACCGGTCCTCGGGGTAGTGGGCATTGCATACCTCTCTTTATTCGTATTGAACGGCACGATAGTAGCTCTTATCGTGCTTTTTGCCGGGAGAACACTTTTAACCCGGAAAGCCTGCGAATTTGCGGCTGAAACCGAAGGCAGGAAAACCGAATACTGGAAAAACGGAGATAGGAAACCCGAAGATAGGAAACTGGTCATAAAGACCGCTCTCAAAAGGAGTGTGCTCAATTCGGTGAAACTTTTAAAACGAGTTGTACTCGTTGCGTTTCCCGTGAGCATTCTCGTCTTTGTGCTCATAGATCTGGGAGCATTTGATGCCCTTCAATATCCTGGCTGGATGCCGCTGCCCCCGGAGGCTCTGGCAGTTATTCCGCTTGTAGTTGCCAATCCCACGGCTGCATACGTCACGGTTGCGGGTTTAATGGACACGGAGGTTCTGGATTTTAAGCTGGCTTTGTTAACCTTACTTGCAGGGAACCTTCTGGTCAGTACCCGGTATATCCTTACTCACAGGCTCCCGTATTACTCCGGGATCTTCGGGCCTATTCTGAGCCTGAAAATAATCTCAGTAAGTGCGGGGCTGCGCCTTGGATTGACCGGCTTAATGATTCTTGCTCTGGGGCTGGCTTTATGATAGACTGTTCTGCTGTCAGGCTACTTTCTCCTGTCAGGCTACTTTCTCCTGTCAGGCTACTTCCTTCTGTGAGACCACCTCCTGATTTCAGACTACTTCCTGCTGCCAGACCAGCCTTCTGATTTCAGACTGCTTCCTGATATCAGGCCGCTTCCAATACTTATCGAATAAAAATGTAATAAGTTTTCTATTAAAAATTCAATAAATTGTCTATTGCACCGGATGTGTATCCTTGGAAACAAAACAGCATACGTTGACTAAAAAAGAAGTAAAAATTCAATATAAGAAGTTCATCGGAAGAAAAGTATTCTTTACTCTCTTCCTTTTAGCCTCAATAATCCTCGTAGCAGGCATATCCGCCTCTTTAGGATCTGCCAATCTTTCCCTCTGGGAAACTTATTCTGCAGTACTGCACAGGTTCTTTCCAGCTTACTTTGAATCCAGTTCGCTTGCAGACGTATGCATATGGAACCTCAGGCTTCCCCGCATATTCATGGGAATTGTTGCAGGTTTCGGGCTTGGGGTTGCAGGCTGTGTAACGCAGGCAATCCTCAAAAACCCGCTTGCAAGTCCCTATACGCTTGGCATATCCTCGGGAGCCGGCTTCGGGGCATCCCTTGCAATCCTTACAGGTTCGGGCATCATAGGGGGAGATTATCTTGTTATAGGCAACGCATTCTTATTCGCTCTGTTGTGTTCCTTTATAATCCTGGGCTTATCAAACAGAAAGGGTGCAACGCCTGAAACCATGATTCTGGCCGGCATTGCGATGATGTACCTTTTCAGTGCAATGACAACTATCCTTCAATACTTTGGCGAAGCGGAAGCCGTAAAAGAAGCAATTTTCTGGGCAGTCGGAGACCTTGACAGGTCCTCATGGCCCAAGGTTACCATTATTGCTGCCACCCTTGCATGTTGCTTCCTCCTGCTCATGCTAAAGTCCCTTGACCTCAATATTATGGCTGCAGGAGACGAAACCGCAGCAAGCCTGGGTGTGAATGTCAAAGGTACCCGGATCCTGCTGATGGCGGTCACAACCCTGCTGGTCGCATGTATTGTGTGTTTTACCGGAACGATCGGTTTTATAGGTCTGGTTGCCCCTCACCTCACGCGCATTGCCATAGGAGGCGATAACAGGTTTGTTCTTCCCGTTTCCGGCCTTTTCGGTGCCTTATTGCTGATCAGCGCAGACCTTGTGGCAAGAAGGGTTCTGGCTCCGATTATCCTTCCTGTCGGAGCGATAACCGCTTTTATGGGCGCTCCGCTTTTTCTGTATATGATTATGAAACGAAAGCGGGAATACTGGTAACTGAAGATAAAATAGGCCTGAGGTGTACGAAAAGCAGCTCATACGTGTCAAGCCCGTAAAATCGAGGCAGCAACAGCACAAGAGGCAACAGGAAACCTGCAGGAGCTGCATTGCAAGCGATAGAATGAAAGCCGGCTCGTCTTTCCGAGTGCCTGGGACAGGGTTTTGCCTGCAAACTGGAAACCTATAAAGAGCATATCAGCAAAAAATCTCAAACTTCTCCTGAGAAATCAATAAAATACCCAAACTTTTTCCTGAAAGCTCAATGTTGGGCTTCCCGGAAGGCCTCCTTTTCAGATTTTCTCAGGAAAGCAGCTTGAAAAAATATTTTTCAAGTATAGTTCAGAAAAAATGATAATCCATAGAAGAATTATGTCGATTTACGAAAACATTTTAAGAGGATGGGGAAAGTAGGGGTTTTTTTGTTTTCTCCATCCTCTGGAGAATTTTTTTCTTATATTCCCCATTTTACTTTTGTAAACACTTGTATTTGAACGTTAGTCTAAATGATATAGTATCATATTTGGAGGGTTTTTTCACCCTTCACTTATTAATAATAATTTATTTGTTTGGCCCCTCACAAAAACAGTTTTTTTCGGAATTTGGTCTATGTACCCGGGTCACCACTGAAAAAAATATTTCAAAACTCGATATTTTCCAGAAATTCGTCTTTTAATGCTTCAGTATAGTGCTTAGAATTTTTGCATCTTATGCTATAAAAGGCGTAGACAGGCATCCTGATTATTGAAAGGCTTAAAGCTTGAAAATAGGTTCGTACACCTTTCCAGCGTCCAGAAAACTGCTCAATTCGCGTATGCCTGCTCTCTAATATCTTTTAAGATTAACAGAAAGACTATATATACACATGCTGGATATTGGGAATGAGAACAAACAATTGATAACCGTAGAACTTCAAGCCGAAGGAATTCCTGTTTTCGCAATCAATGAAGGTGGGGCCTTGGATGCGATTATCCCGGTTGAAAGGAAATTTGAAGCCCTTGCAGCTGGAGAATGGGACGTTTTCCGCTTCCTGACCCTTGCCAAGAGGTAGGAAGAGAACAGGAGACGCTGAAAAGGCTGCTTTCGGAAGTAAAAGCAAAACACTTTTTCTACAATGTGAACCTGAGAGCCTGGTTTTACCGAGAGGAATGGATCTCCTCTTCCCTTGAGCACTGCACAATCCTCAAAATGAATGAAGAAGAGGCAGTAAAAATTTCCGGTATGCTTTTTGGTACCACGTATGCCTGTAGAACCTTCTGCCGCCTGCTTACGGACAGGAACCCAGGAATTTCAGTTATCTGCATAACAAAAGGGCCCAGGGGGGCTGCTGTTTACCATGAAGGAGTTTACGAAGAAATCGGGACCACACCTGTAGAAGTTGCAGATACAGTCGGAGCCGGAGGCGCTTTTTCTGCGGGCTTCCTGTATACCTATCTTTCAGGGTACGGAATTTCAAAAGCCTCTTCAATTGCCTGTATCATTGGACGAACTGAGGCTTAATCTCGCATAATTAGCTCGCGTTCTTTTTAGAAAAACTTAAAATTCAAAAAAGAGCGCTCAATTTTTAAGTTCAATCACGATAAAATGAATGAAGGGTTAATGAATCACTCTTCTGGTTTGAACGGGAATGCCCCATAATTCTATAAATATTCGATACACATCATGTACTTTTTTAAATAATGGATGCATAACGCGCAGATGTATACATTTTAAAATGGAAGGCTTCCGGGAGTATCAAACAAATAATATTAGCGGTGGAAATAGAGCAATCCTCTATAAACTAATTTTAGCCGGAGATTTTGAGCAAAGGGGAAAAGGGCTCATTTCCACAAAGAAAGGAAACAATAGCATAAAAGTGAGGAAAAATGGGGGACTCTAAAAGCTTCGAAGACAGCAGAAAGCTCGAAAGGGAAGGGAATGAACAATTAATTGGACAGTTTCTTTCCGATGATCCGAATCCTATCCTGAGAGTGGAAAAAGATGGTACGATAGTCTATGCCAATAGGGCGGCTTTTCCTTTGCTGGAACACTGGGGAGTCCGGGAAAAGGAACGACTCCCTCAAGCCCTGAGGCCCAGTGTCCTGAGAGTGCTTGCTCAAAAAAGTCTGGAATACCTGGAGCTTACTGCAGGAAAAAGGATATACTCCGCAAAGCTCTCCCCCCTCCCCGAAGAAGGCTGCGTAAACATCTACGGGTTTGACATAAGCAGGCAGGTGGAAGCGGAAGAAAAACTTAGGCTCCTTCAAGCGAAACTGGAAAAGCTCGTTGAAAAAGGAGCCCTGGAATGCATTAATGCAAACGAGAAACTTACTGAGGAAATTGCAGAGAGAAAAAAAATTGGCAAGATCCTTCGAAACAATCTGCAGTTTCTTGAGACCCTTTTGAACACCATCCCGGTCCCGGTCTTCTATAAGGACAGTGAGGGCAGGTACATGGGATGCAATGAAATTTTTGCAAGCCAGATTCTCGGGCTCACACAGGAACAAATCATCGGAAAAACCCTTCCATCCCTTCCATTATCCATCCCGGAAGAACTCACTGAATACTGCCATAGAGTGGCTCTAGAACTTATCAGGCTCGGAGGAAACCGGGACCAGGATGTAAAGTTACTCTGTGCTGACGGAAAAACAAGAGACTTCCTGGTCAGCCGGGCTGCATTTAAAGACGAGGAAGGGAAAATTGCCGGCATGGTAGGGGTGATGCAGGACATAACCCAGCGCAAGAGCGCAGAAGAAGCCCTCCGGAACACTGTGAGTTTTCTGGAGGCCCTGCTTGATAATATCCCGAGCCCCGTTTTCCAGAGGGACAGGAACGGAACTTACATCAATTGCAACGAGAAGTTTGCAAGCCAGATTATGGGACTACCAAAAGAGAAGATTGCAGGTGGCTCTTTCTCAGAGTTTAAGAAGAAGCTTACGGAGAAACTTGCAAAAAGCTATCATATGCATGACCAGGAACTGCTCCGGAAAGGGGGCAGCCAGTATTATGAAACGGAGGTCATGTGTGCCGACGGCGTAAAAAGGGACTTTCTCTTCAGCAAGGCGACATATACCGATGTTTCAGGCAGCATCAGCGGGATAATCGGGGTGATGCTGGATATCACGCGGCGCAAAGAGGTCGAATGTGCCCTGCAGGAACGTGAAGAAAGGTACCGCATTGCAGCGGAGGAAACAGGGCAGCTTGTATACGAGTATGACATCAAGACAGGCAGGATAGACTGGACAGGGGCTATCCGGCAGCTTACAGGATACGGCTTTGAAGAATTCCAGCAGGTAAACATGGAAACCTGGCAGGCCCACATCCATCCGGAAGACCTGAAAGGGGTCATCAGCAACCACGAAGAATGCCTGAAAACGGGGAAGAAGTTCCACAAGGAATACCGGTTCAGGAGAAAGGACGGGAACTATTTCTATGTTGAGGACAGCGGGACCTACCTCCGGGATGAAAACGGATGTATAGTTCGTCTTATCGGTGTCATGAAAGATATTACGGAAAGAAACGCTGCCCGGGCAGAAATTGAGAAAAGTGAAGAGAAATTCCGCATCATTGCCGAGCAGACCGGGCAGCTTGTATATGATTATGACAACAGCACAGGGGAAATTGAATGGGCGGGAGCAATCAAAGAGCTTACCGGATACAGCCCTGAAGAGTTCAGGCAGGTAGACCTGGAAGACTGGGGGGACCACATACATCCCGAAGACCGGGAATGGGCCTGGGAAGCCCATGAAAGGTGCATGAGAACAGGGGAGAAATACCTTGAGGAATACCGGTTCAGGAGAAAGGACGGGAGCTATTTCCATGTGGAAGACAGCAGCGTGTACCTCAGGGACGAAAGCGGCCGCGTGTACAGGATCATAGGAGTACTGAAGGATATAAGTGAAAGGAAAATAGCCCGGGAAATTCTGGAGAAAAGTGAAGAAAGGTTCCGGGCAGTTGCAGAAAGGACAGGACAGCTTGTTTATGATTATGATTTGAGGACAAACCGGAGTACCTGGGAAGGGGCCATTGAAGAACTGACTGGATACAGTTATGAGGAGTTCCAGAAATTCATCCCTGAAGTCTGGGCTGAACACCTCCATCCGGAGGACCGCCAGAGGGCTGTTGAGACCTATAAAAAATGTCTGGCGACAGGGGAAGACTTCTATAAAGAGTACAGGCTCAGAAGAAAAGACGGCAGCTACTTCTACGCAGAGGACAACGGCTTTTACTCAAAAGATAAGGATGGGAAGGTCTACAGGACTGCCGGAGTAATAAAAGACATCACTGAAAGGAAACTGGCTCAGGAAAAACTGGTGGAAAGTGAGGAAAGATACAGTATCGCCGCCGAACAAACAGGGCAGATCGTTTATGATTATGAAATCAAGACCGGAAAAACAGACTGGGCCGGAGCTATTGAGGAGATTACGGGATACGGCAAAGAAGAATTCCAGAAATTCAGAAGAGATGAATGGATTTCACACATACATCCTGAAGAAAGACAGCAAGTTGTCGAAAGTATAGAAAAGTCCCTGGAGACAGGGGATAAGATTCACGAAATATTCAGGTTCAGAAGGAAAGACGGCAGCTATTTCTACGTGGAAGACAGCGGAAAGGTCCTGAAAGACGAACATGGACACCCTTACAGGGTCGTTGGCGTTAAAAAAGATATAACGGAGCGTAAACTTGCCCTGGAAAAACTAGAAGATAACGAGAAACTCTTCCGTCTTGTTGCCGAGCAGACCGGGCAGGGGATCTTCGACTATGACTTTTTGAGTGACCAGCATAAATGGGATGGAGCTATCGAAGCGATCATCGGATACAGCAAAGACGACCCCCGTATATCTTCCAGAGAAAGGTGGAGATCTCATATCCATCCGGAAGATAGAAAGAGATCAGCTGAATTTTTTATACAGGCCGTGGAAAAGGGAGAGCGGTACCAGCAGGAATACCGACTGCGAAGGAAGGACGGCAACTATGCTTATGTGGAAAACAGCGGCATTTTTCTGAAGGACGAAAAAGGAAGGGTATGTCGTCTGGTCGGGACGATAAAAGACATCACGGAGAGAAAGCGAGGAACGGAAGAATTGCGAAAAAATGAAGAGAGGTTCCGCATCGTTGCCGAACAGACAGGGCAGATGGTATACGATTATGACGTTCTGGAGGACAAAATTGGCTGGGCAGGAGCTATCAAAGAACTTACGGATTACAGTGAAAAAGAATTCAAAAACATAATCAAACTGGAGGACTGGAAAGAGCTCCTGCACCCGGAAGACTGCAAACACGCGGTTGATTCATATAACAGGTGCCTGGAAACGGGAGAAAAGTACCGTGAAGAATACAGGCTCAAAAGGAAGGACGGAAACTATATTTATGTGGAAAACAGGGGAGTATTCCTGAAGGATGAAAATGGACGCATATACAGGATGCTCGGGGCAAATAAAGACATTACACAGCTCAAGCTTTCCATGGAGAAAGTTCAGGAGAGCGAAAAAAAGTACCGTTCATTCGTGGAGAACTTCGGAGGAATCGCATTTCAGGCGGACAGGAACCTCGATCCGATCTTTCTGCACGGGGCTGTGGAAGAAATTAGCGGGTACAGAGAAAAAGATTTCCTCGCCGGGAAACCACGCTGGCCTCAGATTGTTGAACCTGAACATAGATCTATTTTCTTTGAAAGTAGAGAGAAAGCCAGGTCTATTCCAAACGGGCAGATTGAATTTATGTACAGGATAAGGAGGAAGGACGGAAAACTCAGGTGGGTGAATGAAACTCTCCAGCACATCTGTGATTATGCAGGAAAGCCCCCCTTTTTCCAGGGTGCGATCCACGACATTACCGAAAGAAAGGACGCAGAGGAAGCCCTGACAAGGACCGAGGAGATCCGCAAAAAAGAGATCCACCACCGGATCAAGAACAACCTCCAGGTAATATCCAGCCTCCTTGAACTGCAGTCCGACCAGTTCAGCGAAGAGAAAGTGGTAGAAGCATTCAGGGAAAGCCAGAACCGCGTGGTGTCCATGTCAATTATCCACGAAGAGCTGTACAGGGCAGGGGATACCGAGACCCTTGATTTTTCAGCTTATCTCCAGAAACTGACCTCGGAACTTCTACGCTCGTATACGGTCAGGAAAGAGGACGTAAAGCTGAAGCTGGAGGTGGGTGAGGTATTCCTGGGAATGGACACAGCAATCCCGTTAGGGATCATTATCAACGAACTTATCTCCAATGCCCTGAAACACGCCTTCCCTACCGGAAGGAGAGGGGAAATCCAGATAAAACTCTGCCGGAAGGAGATCAATGAAAATAAAAACACAGGTAAGATCACAGGTAACGATTATAGAGGGAGTTCAATTAACAACAGTTACCTCTATTCACTGGTTGTTTCGGACAACGGGTTGGGTTTTCCTGAAAACATCGACTTCAAGAATACCGATTCTCTGGGCCTGCAGCTGGTAAATACCCTTGTAGAACAGCTGGAGGGTACAATCGAACTGGAGAAGAACAGAGGAACTACATTCAGGATCAGTTTCACGGAAACCGGATAAGGAACCCGGTATAAACAAAAAAATTCGTCATTTTACGTCGTTTTTGTTCCCGGACGCAGGCAGGCCCTTTCAGAATAGCCTGAAAAATATTGCTTTCGCAGGCTGTCTCAAAACTATGCTGGATTGTATATTTGGGCCATAACTATCGGAATATTTATCTTTTCTCTTTATACCCTATCAAATTGAGAAAATTAAATGTCTGAAAAAGCAAAGCCTAAATTAATATATAAATACCATCCAGACTATCTAATTATAACAGGGGGTATTTATAACGCCAAGAGTTATTCATTTCGAGATACGTGCAGAAGATATTGAAAGGGCAAAAAAGTTCTACGAGGATGTGTTCGGCTGGAAGATAGAGAAGTGGGCAGGTCCCATAGAATACTGGAGCATAACAACCGGTAAACAAGAAGAGCCAGGAATCAATGGTGGTTTGATGAGAAGGCAGGTAGGAGAACCGGGAGCAGACACTCCGATAAGCACCTATATCTGCACAATAGACGTCCCGGACATCGATAAATACCTGAATCAGATACAGAAGCACGGCGGCAAAGTGACTATGGAAAAGAGATCCATACCCGGCGTGGGGTGGCTTGCATATTGTCTCGACACAGAAAAAAATATATTCGGGATAATGCAGCCTGACAGGAGTGCCAGATAACCTTTTCTTCATTTATTTGTCAGGACCTCTTCCTGGATCGAGCCTCAAATCAGATCGAGCCTCAATTTCCCAGCCCGATTTGCAGCTTTTCTCTCTTCTTTTCCTTCTTTTCAAATTTTCGATACTCCTTCCCCAGCAATCCTGCAGCCAGCACGCAGGCCAGAAAATCAGAAATGGGAAACGCAGCCCAGACTCCGTCCAGTCCGTAAAATCCCGGCAGGACCAGCACCAGAGGCAGCAGGAACAGGAGCTGCCTTGCTAAAGACAGGAAAAAAGCGGGTTTTGGTTTTCCAAGGGCCTGAAACACGGTTGTGCCCACGAGCTGGAAACCTATGAAGGGCAGGATCAGCACCACAATCCGCATGGCCCGGGCTCCTGCGGCTGTGAGTTCAGGGTCAGGGCTGAAGATATGGATGATAGGGGAAGGAAAGAGGAACATGACCAGAAAACCCGGAAGGGAAAAGAGAGTGCTGACTTTAAGGGCGACTTTAACCGATTCGACCACTCTTGAGAAATATTTTGCGCCGTAGTTATAGCCCACTATGGGCTGAAGGCCGAAGGAAATCCCTAGCATGGGCAGGAAGATGAGCAGGAGCAGGCGGTGGATGATCCCGAAGGCTGCAATTGAGACGTCCCCTCCGTAAGTTGCAAGGGCGTTGTTTACAAAAATCATCATGACGCTGTTTGAAGCTTCAACAATAAAGGGACCGATGCCTATTGCAACCACTTCTTTTGAGATGGACGAGTCCGGGACCAGCAGCTGAGGCTTAAAGGCAACCGAGCCTTTTCCGGCAAGGAAGTAACGCAATAAGAAGACAGTGGATGCAAGCTGGGCAAGAACCGTTGCAATAGCAGCTCCCCTGACTCCCATGTCAAGCCCGAAAATGAAAATAGGGTCAAGCACCATATTCAGGCCGGCCCCGAGGAGCATTCCGAACATTGCATAGCGGGCGTTGCCTTCAGCTCTTACAAGGTCTTCACTTGCAATCCCGAGAGTAAAGACAACCGAGCCTGCCATTATTATTTCAAGGTAACTCCGTGCATAGGGCATAATCCCGGGAGTTGCTCCGAAGAGTTTCAGCAGCGGCTCTATGAAGGAAAGCCCTATAATGGAGTAAGCAAGCCCGAGAAAAACTCCCAGGAAAAACACGGTCCCAAGGGCTTTTTCAGCCCTATGAAGTTCTTTAGACCCGAGAGCCCTTGAAACTATAGAAGACCCTCCAACTCCGAGACCGATTGCGATTCCCATTGCCAGCATGTGGATCGGAAAAGCTATCACAAGCCCCCCAATGCCGGAAACGCTTTCTTCCCCGAGAGCCCTGCCAACGAAGATAGTATCGACTACGTTGTAAAAAGCATAAACAAGCATCCCGATTATGGAAGGGGCTGAGAGCTTGAAAAGAAGTTTACCCACTTTTTCAGTGCCCAGAAAGCTGCTGTGTTCGCGTATCCCGGTCCTCTCCTATCTGCAGTTTTTACAGGTTGAGCTTTAACGGTGTTTTCTTCAGGGTAATTTCGGGGAAATATCGAGAGAAATTTCGAAGGAAATTTGCAGGTTCTTCCAGGTCTGAAAGGTATAAAGCAGTTTCTAATAAAAATTAAGGTAGTGCGTTTGGATGATGTATATGATCTCTCACATATGATACCTCCCGGTTTACCCGCAGTAAGAATGGATTTCGGAAAAAGTTTCCTGGCGGGTTTCTCTGTTTTTACAGGGTTAAAGAAACTTTCTGCTTGTAATAACAAAGGTACTTTTTTAAAGTTTCTTGAAGAAATATAAACTGAAAATTTATACGAACTGAAGTATACTAAACGAAGCACACGGAATGAAAGATTGTAAGGAAAAGTAAATTTTAATCAGAGCTAAATTTTTGCAAACATCAATAACAGCAGTAAATCGGGATATCTGAAGTAAGGGATAATGAGGGTTAAAAATGAGGGTTTACCGGACAAAAAATTATGTACTTTTTGCATTTTCACTTCTGTTTTTAATTCAGGGCTCAGCTTCGGTTCAGGCCGCAGGTGTAACGGACCCGATGGGAGATTTTTCCTATCCTGACATTACAGAGCTTGCCTGTGAGGTCAGAGACGGGTATCTTTATGTCGAAATTAGCTTTTCAGAAAGCCTCGAGGGAGAAGACTGTGAAGGAGCAGTCTTTATTGATACCGATAGGAATTCCGGGACAGGTTACAATAAAGGGATAGGGGCAGACTACGTTTACACCTTCAGTGTTATGAGCATAATCTATTCCGACCCTATTATCTCTGCTGCATTAAATGACGATCCCGTAAGCGAAACCACACTTTCGATTTCCGGAAACAAATTGTTTATTACGCTCCCCCTCAGTATGCTTGGCAACGACGATGGGGACATGGATCTTTTTGTTACCAGCCATTCCGAACTCATAAAGGCCCTCTTTTTTGACCGGGCCCCTGATTATGGAGTCCTGAACACAAAAACAGGAGAACTCAGCATTCCGGGCCCGACCGGGAGTCTGGATGGAAGTTTTCAGGATCAAACTGGAGATTCGGAAGGTGCGGACATCACAGGAGTTGACATCATGGCACATGACGGAGTCCTTGACCTGCTGTTAACTTATAAGAATGATGTTGAGTCCGGAAGCGGCTTTTATGGAGAAGACATAAACGGCTGGATTTTCATCGATTCGGATCAGGATATAGCAACAGGCTTTACGAATACGGAACAGGCACCTCCCTCTTTTGGAATAGATTACCGCATTGATTATACGATCGGGCCCATGCTCGGAACGGACGCGAGCCTGAAGACAAAAAATGAAGAATCAGACCTGACCCGGACGGGATATACGGAAACAGGAGGTATTTCCCTGGGCGTACCCTATAACGACGCAATGTTCATACCCTCCGGAAACCAGGTATTTCTGAGGCTTCCGTTAGGGCTTCTAGGTTATGATGACGGAAAAGTTAACCTCGTTGTTGACTCCTTTACGGTCGATGGCTCCCTCTCCGGAGAAATGGAACAGGTCCCTGACTTTGGGAAAGGAGCGCTGGATACCGGGACCGGGAGCTTAAGCCCCCTGCTGACATATACCGAAAATCCCGTAGAGATCAACGATCCTGCCGGGGACTCTACAGGCTTTGGCTATGACGGAGACGACCTCACCCTGGTCGAAGCAGGATACTCAGACAATATCATGCTGCTGACAATTGAATACTCCGAACTCGAACTTGACGACGGGGCGATTACTACCATATTTTTCGACACCGACCAGGGGATAACCCCTCTTCCCGAATATATGCTCGTATACTCCCTTTACAACGGAAAACTGGATGCGGATATTTTCGGGGACGTGGCCGGGACCTACGGCGTAAGAGATGCCGGACATCTGATCAGCATGAAAGGAAACCGTATGTACCTGAGCATTCCCCTTGAGTTCCTGCAAGATGAAGGCAATATGGACATCTACGTTGAAACAGCCCTTGTGCCAAGCAAAGCCGATATCCCCCTTACCGACCAGAGCAGGGAATGGATTGCAGGAGACGAAGTAAAGACCGGAATCGGCCAGGTTCACATTGACCCCGACAAATTCGGAAGGACGATTTACGATAGGGCACCTGACACAGGCTTCATCCCAATCTCAAAGCAGGGTACGGTGCAAACCGGACAGAACCAGCAGGCAAATCAGGACAAAGCTCAGCAATTCCCGCAGGACGGACAGGACACCGCCGGCCTGAAAGGAGAAGCCGATACCCGGAATCCTGAAAGTCCGGGCCCAGGAACTTTATTTGCTCTTCTGGCGATGCTTGCAGGAGTGCTCACTTTAAAGTGCAAAGATGCCTGAAGCAAAAGAACCCGCATCCGAAAACGCAAAACAGAAAAGTGCAAAACAGAAAAGTGCAAAACAGAAAAGTGCAAAACAGAAATAAAGCTGTAAAACCAGTTAATGATATGAAAGCTCTCACTTTCGGAGAAGCCCTTTTTGATATCATCAAAGGCACCGCCCATCTCGGAGGTGCCCCCCTTAACCTTGCAGCCCACCTCGCAAAACTGGGAGCAAAACCGGCTGTACTCACCGCAGTCGGAAAAGATGAGCTTGGCAAAACTCTCCTTTCCAGGGCTGAAGAGATGGGAGTTGACACTTCTTACATCCTGATCGACGAAAAGAGACCGACAGGAACCGTAACCGTAGAACTGCAAGCCGAAGGAATCCCAATTTTCACGATAAATAAAGGTGTAGCCTGGGACGCGATTACCCCGGATGAAAGAGAATTTGAAGCTCTTGAAGCTGAAGAGTGGGACGTTTTCTGCTTCGGAACCCTTGCCCAGAGGTCGGAAGAAAACAGGAAGACACTTAAAAGGCTGCTTTCGGAAATAAAAGCAAAACACTTTTTCTACGATGTAAACCTGAGAGCCGGATTCTACAGAAAGGAATGGATCTTATCCTCTCTTGAGCACTGCACAATCCTCAAAATGAATGAAGAAGAGGCAGCCCAAATTTCCGGTATGCTTTTCGGCACCACGTATGCCTGTAGAACTATCTGCCGCCTGCTTACGGACAGATACCCAAAAATATCCGTAATCTGTATAACAAAAGGACCTGAGGGGGCAGCCGTTTATCAGGAAGGAGTTTATGAGGAGATAAAAACCACACCCGTAGAAGTTGCAGATACAGTCGGAGCCGGAGATGCTTTTTCTGCGGGATTCCTGTATACCTTTCTTTCAGGGTATGGAGTTTCAAAAGCCGCTTCATTTGCCAGCATGCTTGGGACTTATGTAGCATCAAAACCGGGGGCGGTGCCGGAGTATTCGGAAGAACTTATGAGAGGGCTGGGAATTTTAGAGTGAGAAAGGAAATCTTCTTTTCTGCAAGTCTCAGGATCTGAATTAGAAGGATTTCGTAGAAGGATATCGTGGGTTTGAGTCCTATCCGTCAAACTAAATTAAAGAGTATAAGGTAAGTCAAATTTTTGTACGCTATCGCAGTATATACACAATCAACTTTTCAAAAGTTGGTCATCTCAAAAATCACTCTTATTTCCACAATATTTGTATTATAGGAAAATCAAATTTTTTTTACTGTATGGCACTTAGCTTCTATGTAAGAGTTAAGTGCTATCTTCATTGTTCCATTAGAATTGGTAATACTCATGTTAAAAATTTTTGTAATTAATTCCAAATTAATAAAAGTATTGAGTACTTTTATGTTAACTAAGGAATTCACTTTAGAATCAAAGCATTAGGATGATCAAATGGCAAGTAGATACTTATACACATATGAAGTTCGTCATGAAGGTCTCAACAAATACAAAGTGGTAAAAGGAGAAACTAAAAAGATCGCTGAACAGAAAGCCAATACCCAAATGGCCCAATGGGAAGATCAGTGGGAAAGAAAACTAGAAGCAGATAGAAAACGACAAGAGCGGGAAAACTATACCCGTTCGATTGAAGAGTCAACTGAAGAAGCAAACAAACTGACTCTTGAAGCAGAAGAAGTGCAGAACTCACTGGATACAATCCTAATTGAGAATGTGAATCCTAGAGCACTGGATTATGATAGCTTGAAGGATCATCGTGTGTTTGATCAAACATTACCCGTTAAACCAGAACGTGAAGAAATATCTCCTAAACCAAGTAGAGAAGATGCAAAGTATAATCAGAAACTTTCATTTCTGCAGCGACTTTCAAAAAAGCAAGTAGAGAAACAAAAAACAGAATCGGACTCTCAGTTTGAAAAAGACTACAAACTATGGGAAGAAGATGAGAAGAAAAAAGATCTGAAATATGCTCAAAAGCTTGTCGATTATGAGAATGCTTATAATAAGTGGTGTAAAAAGAAAGAAACATTTTATGCTGAACAGAAAGCAAATAACGATAGAATTGATCAATTGAAGAAAGATTTTGAGTTAGGCGAAGTATCTGCAATAGAAAATTATTTCGAGCATTCCATTGAAAACATCAAGTTGCCATTTGACTTCGTTCTGGAAGTGGAGCTGGAATATCAGATAGAGACTAAAATGCTCATCGTGGACGTCCTGTTACCAACAGTAGACGACTTACCGCGTCTTAAAAAGGTTACTTTTGTTAAAAATCGAAATGAATTCAAAGAATCATTCCTGTCTGATTCAGCACTGAATGCTAAATATGACAGTGTCCTCTATCAAATTGTTCTTGTCTGTTTCAATTCAATTTTTGGTTCGGATAAGTATGGAAGAGTAGAATCTGTTGTTATCAACGGTAAAGTAAATACGATCGATAAAGCTACGGGAAATCATATTGAGCCCTATATTTTGTCGATCAATGTGAAAAAGGAAGACTTCAAAATACTGAATCTGTCTTCTATTGATCCAAAAGCTTGGTTCCGGAATGCAAAGGGAATTGCAGCAGCGAAACTGTCTTTGATCACTCCAGTGCCACCAGTAATCATATTAAACAAAGAAGACCGACGTTTTATCGAAAGTTATGGAGTCGTTGGTAATGTCGATGATTCAATAAATCTTGCCACTATGGACTGGCAGGACTTTGAAAACCTGATTCGGGAAGTATTTGAGTGGGAGTTCAGTACAAATGGAGGAGAAGTCAAAATAACTCAGGCTAGCAGAGATAAAGGTGTAGATGCAGTTGCATTTGATCCAGATCCAATTAAGGGTGGTAAGATTGTCATCCAAGCTAAAAGATATACTAATGTGGTAGGTGTATCAGCTGTTAGAGATCTCTATGGCACGATTATGAACGAAGGAGCAAACAAGGGTATTCTGGTTTCAACTTCTAATTACGGCAATGATGCATATGAATTTGCCAAAGACAAACCAATAACACTGATGAATGGGGCAAATCTATTGTATCTACTGGAAAAGCATGGTCATAAGGCAAGAATTGATATAAAAGAAGCGAAAAAACAACTTTATGCTAAATGACATGTTTATGACATATTGGATCCAATGCCAGCCAAGCTACCACAAGGAGCAAAGTAGATTTACTTAATTCAAATCTACTTTGTACCCCTTATCATTAACCACAAAAACAGGATTTTGTGAATATCCCAGCTTGTATACTTCTTCCGTGAAGATTTATTTAATAAGTGTTGACCTACTTTGTCTTTCATGACAGCATAACTGATACTATGCCTTTTTAGGAAGTAACCCATAAATCAAATAGCATATTTTTAAGTCCCTTTTTTCTGATTTTTCATTTGCCTATGTGTTTCTAATAGAAATTTCGCATTTAATAAGGTAATCATAGAAATTCAAGTACTCATATAACATATGGAATAACTGAGTTTAAAAACAAAGTAAAAGGATAGTCAAAATAAAAAGAAAGTGACGCGATTATTAAATATTGGAAGGTTGCCCAGTATAAGTCGAAATATAATAAAAAGTAATTATGAATTAAAGAATTGTATCATATCGTACAATATAAATAATACTTTAATCTTTTATTGTTAAGTTGCCCTCAGCTTTCGAATTATCTCTCGCCAGGGAGATATGTGTGGTGTAACACCATGCAAAAGACATACTATGGCAAAGGTGACAAACCTCGTCCGCAAAAACTAGGAAAGAGATCCCGCTCCGGCAGAATCCGCCTTCGCTAAGAATCTCTTTTCATCAAAGCGCCCCCGCGCTTTAGTGAGGGCAACCACATGCTATTTATTGAATCCTAAGTATATTAGGTGGGATAATTGACAAATAAATTAACAAAAAATCAAAGACTGAAAATTAAGTTTGATGATTATTTTGAAGAAGGAATTATCCCAGCGTTGCAAGAAAAAGAATATAATAACAATTTCAAGTCTTTCAAAGTGTTGAAGTCCAATAAATTGCCTTATATATATGATGTCTCTCATTTTTGTTCCTTATCTAATTTCTCAGAAAAACAAGTAAAATATTTTTTGATTAAAAAAGAGAAAGCTTACGTTACATTTAGTTTACCCAAAAAAGCTGGGGGCTTCAGGGAAATAAATGCTCCAACAAAACAAATGAAGCCTATTCAAAGATGGATATTGAATAAAATATTATATAAAATCGTTATTGGAGATTATGTCCACGGTTTTGTTCCAAAAAGATCAATTTTTACAAATGCCTCAATTCATGTTAGTCAAGATTTAGTCTTAGGAATTGATATAAAGGATTTTTTCCCAAGTATTGATATAAATAGCGTTTCTAGTATTTTTAGATCAGTAGGATATACTCAAAAAGCTGCTGGTTTTCTGGCAGATTTGTGTACATATAAAGGTAACTTACCTCAAGGTGCACCAACAAGTCCAATGTTAGCTAACCTAGCTGTTGCAAGACTTGATATTCTTATTGACAACTATTGCAGAAGAAGGAATTTTAAATATTCAAGATATGCAGATGATATTACGATCTCAGGTTCTCTAAAGCTCCCAATGCACAAACAAAAAATAATAGAAATTATCGAAGGAAATGGGTTTGTTGTCAACAAGGAAAAAACCAGATTGCATTCAAGAAGTTCCAGGCAAAAAGTAACAGGATTGGTTGTTAATGATAAATTAAGTATTGGTAGAGAAAATAAAAAAAGACTAAGAGCAATTGTTCATAATATTCTAATGAATGGGCCTGTAGTCGAAAATAGATCCAATGATCCATTTTTTAGAGAAAGAATATTTGGGCATCTCGGATATGCTAACACAATTGATCCTGAATTTGCTACCCCATTGACAAACTCTCTAAAAAATGTTGATTGGTCCGAATACTACAAATCAATAAAAGAAATAAAAGAAAGTGAAATAAATAAAAAACGTATTAAACAAATGGGTGGAACTGTCTTAATTGAATTTGATAAGTTGGGTTTTTTCAGAAAGGTTGCAGAGTTTCCTGAAGGAGAATTTACTGAATCTTTTAAAAATCAATTGGATAATTTACAAGAAAAATGTGATGTTCGTATACATGGGATTGGAGCTTGTAGTGATTGCTTAGATATTAAAAAAGAGATTTACAGTAAATGTATGAAATACGTAATAGGGCAGTATACAGGTGTAACAGGTGGACATCACCATGGTCGTGAAATTTATGACATGAAAGCTTATACTGATTTATATGGTGATTCAATAGCAACTGCGTTTCTCATGAAGTCCAGTGTTCCTAAAAAAGAAAATAAAACTCCAAAGAAAACAAATTCAAATTCAAGGAAAAGGACAACAACAGTGGATGATAATCTCTTCAGACAATTCTTTGATTGTACCAATTATGAAAGTGTCGACTTAATCGCTATAGTTACAAATAGTAACCTAAACAATGAATTGTGTGAACGTTTGGAGCGGTTAATCAAGACGATTAATAAAGCTGAAGAACACAAGGATAAAGCTGAAGAACACAAGGAGCGACTTTACTGCTTAATCATGAGAAAAGAAATGAAAAGAATACTATACGATTTTAATAAAAATCACAAGTCGGTATTAGAACAAAAATAACAAGAAGTGCAAAAATAGCAGCTTCGTATTCAAGTTGCTTTTCTCCTTCGTGAATAAGCAGACCTGCACTTATCACTGCATGTATCTTTTCTAGGATTCGAAGTCTCAAAAGGCTGATTGAAGTTTTTACATAACTTCTTAATCAGGGCTCCCTCTTCCTTTCCTGCATGCGCCTCTCTTGGGCTACTGATGGGCTCTTCTTCTCTTCCCTGTGCTCTTTTTGCTTCTGTGCGCTTTACTAAGAACCTATCCGAAAAGTAGTTACCTGCTGTAACTTTTACAATATGCAATATGCAAAACCGGAACGGATACTCTGATATTATAGACCTATTATGACTTTTCAACACGCATTGCTGACTTTTCGGATAGGCTCTAAAACCCCAACTTTTTGTTTCTTCCAAGGAAGCAGGGTGATATCTGATAAACAGATTTTGTTTATGAGCCCATCCCAAAACTTAAAATTATTTCTCTGAATCGCGAATATGGAATCATCAACTGAGTATTCGATCATAAAAATAGTTCTGAAACTCTTATCGATATGGAAATAAAATTGGTTTTGAGATTAGCTCTATTAATAGAAATGTGTTTTTTAAAACTCTGTTGGAACATTTCCTTTACTTGGGGGAATTGGATAAGCTTTTTCAATATATGTTAGGTTTGATAACCTCATTTAGATTATTGCAACCCTGGAGATTTTAGGGAAATTCGGAATTCCCAATTTAATTTATTTTTATTTACAGGTACGAAATTACATCTGACCATCGCTTCTTTAAACTGTTTATTTGTGATAAAGAAACCAGCTGGTGCTTGTTCAAAAAGAGTTTTAAGTGCATAACTCGTATAATTTTTATTTGGTCCTTTTTGTGGGAGTATATTTACCATTATCCAATTATCTAGGGCTTTTTTTTCAATGTCAGTTAATTCGTATTCACCCATTTTACTCACTCCTATATTTCATAATTTGCCAATAAAGTACCACTGAGCTGTGCTTTTAGTTTTTCTTCATGAAATAGGTTTAGGTTTCTTGCCCGCATATACACTTTTGTACATTTTAATTATCTTTCTTTATTAGGGGGTTCAGGTAGTTGAGTTTACACAGAGGTCACATATAAAGCCAACCTAGGAGCACATAGGTACGAGCCAATTATAGCCTGACGGTGACAAGAACAGGGGGAGAGTGGGGTGATTCTACCCCTCAAATATTGTCTCATTCCACAGGTATCAATGCAATATACTCCTCATCCTTCCCACTTATTTACTCTATCCAGAACATGAGCATTGAGAGTAAACGGCTTATCCGACTTGGCGTTCTGCTTCATATAATGCAAAGTACCTTTAGAAAACCCGATCAATATAAGAAATATTCATAGTTCATGAAAAACAGAAATATACCCCTTCCTAACCATCTGAAATTAATGAAAAAAATCTCTTGCATCGAATTTTATGTCAAACATTCTCCGTAGGTAATTCAAAAAGTATTAAAACAGGCTCCTATTTAGGTATCTTGCATTCCATTGTTTATTACTCCACTGTAAAACCATTTTCTAATTGACGCTCTACATATTGGGAATTAATAACAACTACCGTCCACGCACCTACAGGATCTTTTTCAGGCTTATCTGGAATCTCCAACTTGCATCTACACCGTATCTTTGTATCACTCAATGTGACATCTTTGCAAGGTATTGTATCTGATCCCCGAATGAGTTTGACTTCCTTTGTAGAATTGAGATTATTTCCCATAATTTCGAGTAATAAATTCTCTTCTCTCTTTTTACCAACAGTGGGTTCGATCTTGCCGATAAAGGGATCAGGAACTATCGGAATTTCCCCGCCTGCACCCGTTGCAGCTTTGCTGGCTGTTGCGACAGCATTGGAACCGAAGTAAAAACCAGCAACAGCAACAACTAACGTGCTCACAGTGGTGATGATCTGTTTTGCAATGTCTACACTGTCCTCATTTTCTGTCATTCGCAATCTAACGATGTATCGCGTTTCATTTGTCGGATTACCTGAAACATTCCTTCGCACCGCTTGGGAGGAATAAATCAATTCTTTCGAGATATTATCATATTCCGCTTGTGAAAGGGATATATTTCCAGTAGGTTTCGCATTAGAAGATACCTGCTGATATAGAAACACAGAACTTATCATGAATATGAGTATGAGGCTCAATGCAATCACGGCTCGTATACTGCCTTCGGGTAAACCAAGAGTATTATCGGGACTAGCGAGGTTGAGATTCTTAAATATATAAACCGTAAAGGTGAGAGCTACTACAAGTGCGATGAGGGTGAGACAAAGAAAATACGGCAGGGTAATTTCAGCAGGAGGATAATTTCCTCCTCCTTTTGGTTTTATCAGTTGTACAAACCAAATAGGTGCTACTAATACCAAAAAGAGCGCAATTAGAATTAAGATTAGAATTGCTAGCCATTCCCACTCCTTCTTTGTCTTTCCCCCATTCATCGCACCACCCCATTGAATAGAAATTAATTCTAAATAACTTATGGTTTTCGAGATTACAGTTAAGGTATAGCCCTCAGTATTATTGCTACTTTTCAATCTCCATTTGGACGTTGGGCTCTGCGATTGAACCGGATAAGGCGATATTAGTTAAGAAAGATCTCCTATCGGATAAAGGAGTCAGAATAGTATAGATATCCCAGCTACATGGAGGTGCGTTCCCGTATGGATTGTTAGATGTTCATTTTTTATTGGGTATTCAATTTCATTGTAGACGTTTATATTCAGAAATTATTAATGAAAGCAATCATCTTCTCATAGCGTGATAGTAGTTCTTTGAAAACTCAGTTCAGTATTTACCGGCTAAGGTTCCCTCTAACCCATAAGTTCCCTAACACTCTTTACATCTCGTAATTTTGTGAGTTCATCCGATACATCAAAATTTATTTCAGCAGGCTGTCTCAAAACAACATTTGATTACACAATTGGGGCAATTTATTCTACTAGAAGGTTAAGTTATACCTGAATTTAGGAATAATTTCCTCTCAGTATTTAAAGTCAACAATGTCCATTACCCAATTATAGAAATGAGTCGAGTTTTGAGACAGCCTGTCAGGATACCTTTGGCTAAGGAAATCAAGAAAGCTTTTAGACTTGTCAAATTTAGCCTCAATAAACTTCTTTGCTATCTCAAGCCTTTTTTCCTGATCTTCAAAAGCATGATACTGAGCAAATTTGGTTTTTACATTTGTACTTTCAGGAGGAAGCATTGTTGTTAAGAGTTTTCCGTCCCAGTTGATAATGGATATCTGGACATAATTTTCCCCCCTAATTAGATATGTTCGTTTGTAATGCTCCCTCGTTGGGTCGGCCCTTAAATGACAGGCATAAAAGGATTATAAGAGAGGGGTTAGTCGGTGGTCTAATTACTTGCTTTCTCTGTTTTGCTTTCTCTGTTAGACCGATACCAGTAATTCAGAGCATCTCGATGAAGCCAAAGTGCTATTATGCTCATAACTATACTTACCACCAGCAAAAAGGGGGGGTTCAGGATGGCACCTGAAACCAGTCCTGCGATCAGGAAATAGGCATGAAATCCGAGAGGCACAAGAAAGGCAAATGCAGCCTGAGACTGGACCGAGACTTCCGGACGCAATGCCAAAATCAATAGCAGAGCACTTCCTAAGACTGCAATGATAGTAGCGTAATGTATCAGGTCATTGGGAATGTTGGTAATGAGCTCGTTGGTAATAAGCACGCCCGCAGTGCCGCAGATTATAGCTCCTGCAGGGGAGAGCCAGCGTCCCCAGAAGCCGGGGAGCTTTGACAGCAATCGAAGGCTTGCTGAAAATGAGAACACAACCCAGAACCATGCCCAGAAGTTGTTGTAAGGAACCCCGAAGTACTGATGATCAAGACCTTTTCCCCAATCCCACATGCCCAGGCGGATGGCTATTGCATCCAGGGAAAGGTCGATGTTCAGGGCCAGCAGGCCGTCGAGCACCGGGCGTGCCCATTCCGTAAGGTTGGTTTTATCGGAAAAGGAGCGAACGCTATAGATGATAGTTCCCCAGGCCACCCCAACGACCACAGGAACAGGCCCGAGCATTACCAGAAAACGTCCGTATTCGTAGGCGTCGAGCTGTTGGATTGTAGCCCATTCCAGCAGCAAGCCGAAGAGCACCCCGGCAAGAAGTTGCCAGACTACCCAGGAGCCCCGCTGCCATGCATTTTGCAGACAGGCCAGAAAGAGCACTAAAACCAGAATCTCGAAGGCGAGAAAGTATAGATTTAGCACGGGCATGCGCATTAAATACTAATTGACAGTTTAAAAAACTTGCGAAAATGTTTGATAACACAATTCCTCGTATAATGCCTCGTATAATTATCCACTTGAATAATCTGCTATTACTGCATGCTAATTAATAGAACTCCAGCAACAACAAGGGTAGTGGCTATGATTTTTTGCGTGAGGCTGCCAATGCTGATCTCCTCTCTTGCGAGCTTCGGGAAAAAGAGCGAAAGGATGACGCCGAAGAAGAGAACGAAAAATGAAGTTGTACTGGAAATAGCCTGCACGACTCCCAGGGGCGCTAGAAGAAGCGTGTAGCGCACACCCAAGTTGCCACCAAGGTTAATCAATTCATTTGTTGTACTCACAGAAAGCAAAGCTCCTGCATTGGCATGAATCATCTCTGAAAATTGTTTGCGGTTTTTGGCAGCCAGCATTAAAATCACTCCAAACAATGCCTGGCCAAAGAAGTTCCAGAAGATGGTGGTCCAGAATTCGTCACGTACAGCAAAGAATTTAAAAATAAGCGAGCTCAGCGAAATCGCCAGGGCACAAAAGAGCATCAAAATAACCAGCTCTTTTTTAACGTGGCTGGCGCCCTGTCCAAACCTCAAAGAAAGGATAACCGATCCGGTAATGACCAGCAAAACACCGATGATTTGAGAATAAGAAATTTGTTCCCCGAGGACGAAATATCCCAGGATAAGCCCGAAGACTCCTGCCGCCTGGAAGAATGGTGCAATCGTTGATGCTTCCTCTGTCTGCAATGCCTGGAGGTAGAAATAGATCGCACTCATGTAAAGGATTCCCGAGACTGCTATGACCACCATGGATTCATAGTCCAGTGCAACTACGCCAGGCTGGAAAAGCCAGACAAAGGGCAGGGCAAGAGCACCGATGATCGCAGTAAAGACCATCAACACCGCTACACTTCCCTGTTTGAAATAGCGTTCCACCAGATACTTATCGATGTGTGTGGATAGCGCCCACAGAACGGGCCCGGAAAACGCATAAATAAGCCAATACATATCCAGATATTACCGCTTCTTTTTTGGATCCATATATATCCCTGATATCCCTGCATTAAAAAAATAATTTTTTTGTACGGAACAGGGCTTTTGGATAGTCTCTTAGTAACTATAGCATCTAGTAACTATGGCATCTCGTAACTATAGCATCTCGTAACTATAGCATCTCTGTATTTTTATTAATATTTGAGCACTGTGTGAATTGTAACATTATAAATTGAATTGCCACACAATTTCCAAAAACTTAATGAGGATCCCTTTTGTCCTGAAATTTGGAGACAGCAGTGTAAACAATACTGGTGTGTGAAGTTATTTAATTTTAAAAAACATGTATTCCGGAGTGGAAAATGGTAGACACTTCTTTCTCATTGCTTCAAACAAATCCACAATTTTTAGCCCTGATTTTAATTCTGGTACTTTGGGAGCTTTTCTGGAAAGGTATAGCTCTATGGAAGGCAGCACGAGAATCTCAGAGATACTGGTTTATCGCCATACTCATTTTGAATACGGCAGGTATTTTACCTATCCTTTATATTTTCGTATTTAAGGAAGGGAAAAAGGGAATATAAATCAAGAAGATCAGTTGCACATCTCACACCGATATTCCGAAAATTAGTTCAAAAATAGATGGTAAGGTTTTGAGTCCCTATTATCGAGTCTCTACCTGCGGTCCCACCTCTACCTGCGGTCCAGCTCATCGATTAAGAGGAAACCCTATTACCCTTAATTTAGACATCTTTATCAGTACTTTTTATGTTGTGTCAACAATGTTTATTTTTATGACGACAAATTAAATAGCCTACACATAAGCCTTTAACAAAACCAATTAAACCGGCGCCCATAACAACACAAAAAGCTATTTTTGCGACTTTTTTACACATTCTTTTAACCCCATTCATAGATACACCTCTATTATTTTAATTTTCGATTAAGTTTTTCTTTATTCCACGTGTTCTAATATTATAATACTAAATGCGTAAGTACATTTTGTTATGCCTGGCATTTTGTTGAGATCTGCACGCCAACAAAAAATAAGACATTTTTTTTAATTGTAAATATATTCTCAAAACTCTCATTACATCACAACAGTCCCTTCCGATCCAGGAGGTGCTCCCCTTAACCTTGCAGCCCGCCTCGCAAGATGGGGTATATGAGGAAATAAAAACCACACCTGTAGAAGTTGCAGATACTGTCGGTGCCGGAGATGCTTTTTCTGCCGGATTCCTGTAATACCTTTCTTTCAGGGTACGGAGTTTCAAAAGCCGCTTCAGTTGCCAGCATGCTTGGGATTTTCGTACGCGACTGTAGAGTGACAGTAATCTGGTTTTTAAGATGTAGATTTACATAAATGTTAAATTATTTTCACCTAATGCAAGATCGAAAGAATTAATTATACATTAAGTATCTGTAAAAACAAAATTATAAATTCTATCGTAAAATATCATTAGTAGATAAAATTAGATTCGAGTTTAGTAACCATGAGTGAATATTTTCATTAATTGTGAATCCCCACTCTAAGTTATAATGAGAGAGTGCCGAAACTGGCACCCCTATCTGGAAAAGGAGAATGGAAACAAGTTTCGGTGGTAAAGACATATGAGTGATAACCAGACCCCTGAGCAGAAAGCCAGAAATGAAATTGATAAAAAACTAAATAATGCTGGCTGGATTGTTCAGAAAAAAAGCAAGATAGAGTGGAGTGCTTCAAGGGGTATTGCAGTTAAGGAATATTTGACTGACGTAGGACCTGCTGATTATGTGCTGTTTGTTGATAAAAAGCCAGTCGGGATTATTGAGGCAAAAAGAGACGAGGAAGGCCACAGATTAACTGTCGTAGAAGAACAATCATCCGAGTATGCTTCAAGTAAGCTAAGGTACCTTAACAATGACCCCCTTCCTTTTGTGTATGAAAGTACAGGGGAAATTACACGGTTCACAGATTTTCGCGACCCTAAACCGAGGTCAAGACCTGTTTTTTCTTTTTTCAGCCCGGAGACTTTTGATGAATACTTAAAAAAGAAACCCCTGCGGGAAAGGCTGCTTGATATCCCTGAACTCCTCACCGACGGGCTGCGGAACTGCCAGATAACAGCGATCTCAAAGCTTGAAAAGTCCTTTAAGGACAACCGCCCGAGGGCTCTTGTCCAGATGGCTACAGGTTCCGGAAAGACGTATACTGCCATAACCTTCATTTACCGATTACTGAAATTTGCGGATGCAAAAAAGGTACTTTTCCTTGTTGACACCAAAAACCTTGGCGAGCAGGCAGAGCAGGAATTCATGGCTTATGTGCCCAATGACGATAACCGCAAATTTACCGAACTATATAATGTTCAGCGCCTGCGTTCCAGTTACATTACATCGGACAGCCAGGTGTGTATTTCCACAATCCAGCGGCTTTACTCCATCCTGAAGGGTGAGGAGCTGGACGAGAAAATTGAAGAAGAAAACCCTGCCGAGAGGAGATGGCAGCCAAAGGAACCACTTCCTGTAGTATATAATGAAAAGGTTCCCGTTGAAGAATTTGATTTTATCGTTATAGACGAGTGCCACCGCTCCATCTACAACCTGTGGCAGCAGGTTCTGGACTATTTCGATGCTTTTTTGATAGGTTTAACAGCAACGCCGGACAAACGCACTTTCGCGTTTTTTAATGAGAATGTTGTTAGCGAGTACAGCCATGAAGATGCTGTTGCAGACGGCGTGAATGTGGGTTATGATGTGTATACCATCGAGACTGAAATCAGCAAAAACGGGGCAAAGATTGCTGCAAAAGAATTTGTGGACAAGCGGGAGAAGCTTACCCGCAAAAAACGCTGGGAGCAGCTTGATGAAGAGTTCAACTATGATGCCAGGAAACTGGACAGGGATGTGGTCAACCCCAGCCAGATCCGGCATGTGGTTCGGACATTTAAGGAAAAGCTTCCTGAGATCTTCCCAGGCAGAAATGAAGTCCCGAAAACCCTGGTTTTTGCCAAGAACGACAGCCATGCCGATGATATTATCAATATAGTCCGGGAAGAGTTTGCGGAAGGAAATGCCTTTTGCAAGAAAGTGACCTATAAAACCGAAGAAGACCCCAAATCAATATTATCGGCTTTCCGCAATGAATACGACCCCAGAATAGCAGTTACTGTGGACATGATTGCCACGGGCACGGATGTCAAGCCTCTGGAATGCCTGCTTTTCATGAGGGACGTCAAAAGCCGGAAATATTTCGAGCAGATGAAGGGCAGGGGTACACGGACCCTGGGTTACGATGACCTGAAAAAAGTGACTCCTTCGGCTGTTTCCGACAAGACGCATTTTGTGGTTGTGGACGCTGTTGGCGTTACAAAAACGATGAAAACCGACAGCCGGCCTCTGGAGCGCAAGAAAAGCACATCTTTGAAAGACCTGCTTGCAGCAGTAACCTTTGGCGCACAGGACGAAGACCTTTATGTTTCCCTGGCAAACAGGCTGGCAAGACTGGACCGGCAGCTAAGCGATGACGAAAGAGCCGCTTTTGCGGAAAAAGCGAACGGAAAGACTATCAACCAGACCGTCAGGGACCTGCTCTATGCGTATAACCCTGATATTATCGAGCTACGTGCCTCCGAAATCAAACAGCTCCATCCGGATATTCAGGACGCTGAGGCAAAGAAAAAGGCACAGGAGAAACTGATTGATACTGCCAGATCCACTTTTTCCGGTGAGCTGAACGAGTACATCGAAAATGTCCGCAGAGTCCACGAGCAGATTATCGATACCGTGAACACCGACACAGTCCTCAGAGCCGAATGGGACAAAGACGCTGTGGTAAGGGCGGATGAGCTGGTTAACGATTTTAAGGCATATATGGAAGCTAATAAAGAAGAGCTCACAGCTCTGAGGATTTTCTATAACCAGCCCTTCCAGCGCAGGGAAGTTACCTATGCGATGATAAAAGAAGTGATGGATAAACTGAAACTGGAAAAGCCCCACTTCGCCCCCTTCAGGATCTGGCAGGCTTACGAGCAGCTGGAAAAGGTAAACGGAAACTCCCCGAAAAACGAACTCACAGCCCTGGTTTCCTTAATTCGCAGGATAACTGAAATCGACCCTGTGCTGACCTCATACGACCAGACAGTGAACCGGAATTTCCAGGACTGGGTATTCAAAAAACAGGCGGGAACCCTGAAATTCAGTGAAGACCAGATGAACTGGCTCCGAATGATAAAAGATTACGTTGCAACCAGCTTCCATCTGGAAATAGACGATCTTGCTTACTATCCCTTTGACGTTCATGGCGGAAGCGGAAGGATGTACCAGCTCTTTGGCGATGAGATGAGTATGGTTATCAGTGAATTGAACGAGGCACTGGCGACGTAAGCAAAAATCGGAAATTAGTAAATATTATCGTGATGATCATAATATAATCTTCAAATGTTACCTTCTTTTCTTCCTCATCAATAGAAAAAGCCAGAACAAAATGTTTGTCTATGTGCGCTCTTTTGAGATGGTTCATCGGGGCTCTTAAATTTTTGAATCTAAGCAGATCCTGGACGATTTCTTCTGATTTATTAAAAATATTTTAAAGTTTTTTTTGATTCTTTTGTTCTAAGCTTCCGAATTTGCTATCAAGCTCCCCTCTGAATTTTAAATAATACAAAAAATTAGTAAAGCATTTGATGTTACACACTGATCGACAGAGTATATGACAGATGATTTACAGGTAGACTTTGGAAAAAAACGAGTTAGAAATATTACTCCTGGTAATTATACCGCCAGTGTTATATACAGGAACTTACATATTATATATTGTTCACAAGGAACAAAGCTGTAAAATGAAGCAAATTCAGGACAGAGTAAATCTTGGTCCCGCAATGAACTTCATTGACGCGTAAGCTGTAAAATGAAGCAAATTAAAGACGGCTTGAAAACCGATCTATAAATCTACTTCATTGACGTGTAAGCTTAAAATGAGGCAAATTAAGGACAGCCTGAAAACTGATCCATTATATACTTCATTAACGCGTAGCTATAAGGTGGAGCAAATTAAGGACGGCACGAAAACCGATTCCGAAATATACTTCATTTATGGCGTAAACTGCGAGATGAAGCAAACTAAGGACAGTATGAAGCTGATCCCGCAATAAACTTCATTGACGCGTAGGCTTAAAATGGAGCAAATTCAGGACAGCCTGAAAACTGATCCGAAATCTACTTCGTTGACGCGTAAGCTATAAGGTGGAGCAAATTAAGGCGGCTTGAAAACCTATCCATAAATTGACTTCATTGATGCTTTTACTGCGAGGTGGAGCAAATTCAGGACAGAGTAAAATCTGATCCGGTAACATACTTCATTGACGCGTAAGCTTAAAATGGAGCAAATTCAGGAAGGCTTGAAAACCTATCCCGTAATTATACTTCATTTATGGCATAAACTGCGAGATGAAGCAAATCAAGGACAGTCTGAAAGCTGATCCAGTAATTACTTCATTGGCACGTAAACTTAAAATGAAGCAAATTAAGGACGGCTTGAAAACCGATCCCGAAATCGACTTCATTGACGTGTAAGCTCAAAATGGAGCAAATTCAGGACAGAGTAAATCTCAGTCCCGCAATAAACTTCATTGTTGCAGACCAAACCTTGTGAACCCTTTATTCACTCTTTTGATCAAAGTTAAAGCGTATATACCTCATTTCTCTTCCTTTACTACTTTCCTCCACTTCGTTTTAGATGTTTGACAGAGAACATTGCGATGCTGTTTTGAGACAAAATAATCAGAATTTTTCTTCGTTTGTGACTCTAATACAGGCATATATGCCGTTATCAGTTAAAATTTCTTATTAAATTGCTGAAAGGCACAAGTAGACAATTATTTAATCAACTGACATCTTAAAAGATCGCAAAGTTGATAATGAAAGGTTAGGAAAAAAGTGGGGAGAAAAGTTCAGAGAAAAGTGGGGTGAAAAGTTCGGAGAATAATTGGTGGAAGTGAAAGTTAAGCGAAAACTGTGGTGAAAACTGTGGTGAAAGGTTGGGAGAAAAGTGGGGTGAAAAGTTGGGAGAAAAGTGGGGTGAAAATACTCCTTTCATGAAAGATATAATTACCAAATAAAAAAGGCTTTGACTGATTAAGATGAAAACGATTAAATCTTTAACTGAAGCCGAAAATTCTGGAGATCTATAATATCTTTATAGGAAACTACAATACATCCAGACATTTTTTTGTTACTTTCTGAAAACGAGCCCACCAAGGTTAGACTCACTTACTCCTTCTACAATTTTAGATAGAGTGAATTCCCCGATTTTGTCACCAGTTTTAAGAGTTATGGTATTTGCATAGTCAATGAGCCAGATTCCATCTATCTGGACAATTTTGTCGACTGCACCATGGAAGACCTCTTTGACGTGAATTTTCAGAACAGAAACATTGTTCACACCCTGAATATTGTCAAGTTTACAAGTCCAAGTGCTATCACCAGTGTAAGCCGAGATGATCGCATCATCTACGAATTCTCCGTCCTTGGTGAATTCGAGCCAGACTTTCTCACCGTCAACATCGACCTGCTTGGCTTCGACAGCATAGCCTTCACCGAGATCGAGGAGTTCACCGGTTCTGAGGGTGTACTTGTCATCGCTGTCAAGAACTAGTTTAACAAGCATGTTAACGTGAGATTGCCATATTGAACTATTATTGGAAAGCAAAGGAACATAATTCTCTCCAAATATATTAATCAGAGGATATTGCTCTTTATACCACTTGAAACATCTATAATTATTTATTTCAACATTTGGTCTAACATCCCCTAAAAGTTCAAAACCTTGTTTAGCATTTACCTTAGGTAGCTCTATAGACTCCAGTTTTTGGATAGAACTAGGATATACAACCACAGGTGAAATCTCTAATAATTTACTGAAATCGAGACCTAAAAGTGTATATTCAGCTTCTTTTTTTGGATCATTCTCTATACAGCCGTACTTCAATAACTCAATCAGTTTTTTGTCTTCGGCCCATAGATCTAAGTTTTTAGTTCTGTTTCCCGGCTTCAACACATGTTTCTGTAGCTCTTCGAGAAATGCTGTGTTTGAATTCAAAGACAAAATAATAGAGGGCCATTTTATGCATATTGCCACAAACTTGGCAAGTTTTTTGCAGTTCCACATCTGGTTATGAGCTGTTTCTTTCTTATATGTAAAAAGACCTGTCTGAAGTCCGATAGTTCTCTGAAAGCGAAACAAATTCAAGAATTGCTTCATACGTCGAGGATTATAATCAAGGGCAGGAGCAACCATTTCCATAATGCTTACAAAAGTTTCGGACAATTCATTAGATTCTGATCGTTCATTACAATCGAAACTATTCGAGATTTTCTCTTCGTTGAGATTAGGTTCTATATCGTCGTCCCTATAGTTTTTTGTCTCTTGATCTATATTTTCTTGCTGGTCAACTCTTACTCTAGATTTATTAAAAAATGACTTATTACTACTAACGCGGTGAGATCTTAATTGTTGCATTAGATTCTTGTTTGACATAGAAGCTTTTGGAGAACTTTCCTGCTTCTGTAGGCAGTTGAATAGTTCTTTAAAATCTTTGTTTTTTGGATTTGGCACCTTAAAAGGTATCTGAATGAATTTCTCGATATAATTATACCCATATTCAAGTTTATGTTCAAGAATATCATCGTTTAGATATTTACAGATATTTTCATTCTTTGCGGCAAGCCCTGCAGAGATTATTTTTCTATCCATACCCACGCAAAAAGAAATTTTTGCTGCATCAGAAATCATGAGGTTAATAGCCTGCATAAGTTCTGCAGCTTTTGAGATTTCGCAGCGGTCAAGGTCATCGATAAAAACATAAACCCTTGAATCTCCGGCATATGATTCTACTATCTTGTTGAAATCAGAATGGAACTGCTCGATGAAGGATATATGCTCTTCATAATTAGGACTGGACACAAATTTACTGAAATCAAAGGGATTTCCAATTGTGTCTTTCAAATCTTTTCCAAAATAAAAAAATGAAACTATGGGACCTACAAATCCTATTAATACGACTAACACGTCACCTAACAACCCAGCTATGGAATGTGAAGATAATATCTCATCGAACTTTGGAACAGAATAGACAATCAAAAAATAAAGAGAGACGAAAAATATAAGAATATTTAATTTGAATGAACTTTTACCCTTTAACTTAAATCTAAGTCTTAGGTATGTTAATCTGAGTCGTGCTAATAGTCGCTGCTCCCAGGGAAGATCAGCTGACAGTTGTTCCATGAGACTGAGTGCAAAAGCAGCCCATAACTCGTCTTCCTTTTCATATCTCCAACAGTTGAACCAAACAGTATAATAGCTCTTTTTTCTTTTATTAAAAAATAGAATCTCTAGAAATCTTCTTTTTTTACTCTTAAACTTTGTATTTTCAATCCTATCTTTGTTTAGTTCCTCAATACGATCTTTTAATTGTTTCATGAAAGAAGATTTTCCACATCCCCACTGGCCTTCAATAGAAAGAGTAATTGGAGGTTTCGTATATTCGGTCGTAAGAAATTCTGCAATAGCCTCAACGTATGGTTTGAATCCCAGTGAATCTTTCGCTGTTGCAGTGTCATTTAAAAAAAAATTCTCTTTATCGCCCGACAAAAAATTTACTCCATATGTAGTATTATATTTAACATATTACGAACGAATTTTTATTAAAATTAGTTTGTAATGTTTACGTTCCAAAAATATTAACAGTTGGCAACTTATTAGAAATAAATGATATATATATCTGTTGGAAACTTTTATCATCTACAAACTTTGACTTCAGAGAGTTATCGGGTATAAAAACAAGGATACTACTATTGTCATCGGTTGGATGTTATTTCGATTTTAGGGATATTTTCTTCTTCGGATGACAGACTTGTTGATGATATATTTACTGGTTTTACTGATCCTTGAGATGCTGACTCAGACATAGTTTAAATTTTTGATTAAATTCCTAAAATATACAAGTAGACAATTATTTAATCAACTGACATCTTAAAAGTACTCCAAAATTGATAATGAAAGGTTCAGAAAAAAGTACGAACACAGGATTTGATGAGGTTATGGCGGCTTAAAAATGGAAGAAAAAGTAGGATGGATAGAAATTGAATTAGGACAACTTTGTGATGTTGTTCGTGGCGCTTCACCAAGACCAATGGGAGATCCAAAATATTTTACAGGTTCTATCCCATTCATAAAAATAGGTGACATTACAAAAATTAGTGGAAAAACAATATTTGATAGTGAAATACATGTCAATGGAGAAGGAGCAAAGAAAAGTCGGCTCTTAAAAAAAGGCTCCTTGATTTTATCGAATAGTGGAACAGTTTGCATTCCTAAATTTTTAGGCGTTGATTCTTGTATTCACGATGGTTTGTCACTTTTAATGATATACCTGATTTTGTGTCGCTAAACTTTCTTTTTCACTATTTTCATTACATTCGTCCTTACGTGATACAGAAGCATAAGCAAGGAGTTACTCAAGTTAACTTAAACACAACCATTGTTAAAGAATTTGATATTTCACTTCCACCTCTCCCCGAACAACGCGCCATAGTCTCCAAAATCGAACAACTCTTCAGCGAACTGGATAACGGCATTGCAAACCTCAAACTGGCACAGGAACAGCTCATAGTCTATCGGCAGGCGGTGCTGAAGAAAGCATTTGAGGGAAAGCTGACAAGAGATAATGTAGTAGTGACTCAAAAAAGAATAGGTGATTTTGCTGAATTAATAACAAAAGGAGCTTCTCCAAAATGGCAAGGGTTCAATTACGTGAATGACGAATCTCAACTTTTGTTCATTACTAGTGAAAATGTTCGAGAGGGCTTTATCGACTTAACAAAAAAGAAGTTTTTACCTTTAGGATTTAACGAAAAACAAAAAAGATCAACTCTCAAAAAAGGAGATGTTTTGTTTAATCTTGTAGGAGCTTCAATCGGGAGAGCTGCAATTTTCAATCAAGATATTTTATCCAATATTAACCAAGCAGTTGCAATTATCAGATTGACTGATGATTTGAATAATTCATACTTAACTTATTTCCTGAATGCAGAAATAGCAAAGCAGGATTACCTCAGTAAAGTTGTAGACGTTGCAAGGGCAAATTTAAGTTTAGCAGATGTGAATAGTTTAATTATACCTTACTGTTCTCTTCCCGAACAACAAGCCATCGTTCAGGAAATCGAAACTCGCCTTTCAGTCTGCGATAAGATAGAGCAGTACATTGAAACGAATCTGGAAAAAGCCGAAGCACTCAGGCAGAGTATTTTGAAAAAAGCGTTTGAGGGGAAGTTGCTTAATGATAGGGAGCTGGCAGAGGTTCGCGGGGCAGAGGATTGGGAGCCAGCTGAGGTTTTACTGGAAAGAATTAAGGCTGAGAAAAAAACTAACAGGAAGAGTGTTTAACTATGGACGTCTCACCAGATAAACAGAATATTGACCAACTGTTTTCAAACACCAACTATAACATCGATTTTTATCAACGAGACTATAAGTGGACAAAAGAGCCAGTAGAACGTTTACTGGACGATATATTTTACAAATTTAATCTGGAATATGAAAACAACAAGTCACTTGATCCGAGTAATGAAGCAATTTCCTCTAAATATCCATGGTATTACCTGAACACTTATGTAACTAATACTATTGAAGGAAAAGTTTATGTTGTGGATGGACAGCAGCGTCTTACTACTCTTACACTAATTTTAATCAAACTTTACCATATTTCTAAAGAGTTCAATTCTGAAACTGAAAAATGGCTGGATAGAAAAATCATAGGTTTCTCAGGAATGGAGCATTCCTTTTGGATGAATCATGAAGTTCATAAACAAATCCTGACAGATCTTTTTGAGTTTAAAAAGGACTTTAAAGACATGGATGTATCTTCTGGAATTACAGCAGTAAATATGCGTGATAATTATCAGATAATCAGTAGATTTTTAGATGAGCAGTTGTGCGATAAACATAAGTTTGAAACTTTTGTGTTCTATTATCTTCGTCGGCTTGTACTAATCAATCTCTCAGTTGAACAGACCAATGTTCCAATGATCTTTGAGGTGATTAATGATAGGGGTGTCAGGCTGAAACCTTATGAAATACTTAAAGGGAAGCTTTTAGGACAGATCGATAAGATTGAACTTGATAAGAAAGACTATAACGGTCTGTGGGAAAAACAAGTCCAAGCAATTAATAATTTCAAAGAAGATGAAATTGACACATTTTATAGATATTTTTTAAAAGCTAAATTTGCCAATACACAAGCTGAAGGAAAACGTTTTGATGGAGACTATCACCGGGAAATGTTTAGAAACGAAATAAATGAATATCTAAAACTCAAACACAATCCATCAGAAGTCAAACGTTTCCTCGAACAGACGTTCACTTATTATACCCAGCTTTATTTGAAGATCTGGAAAGCTTATTCCCACTATAATAGTTCATATGAATATGTTTTTTTCAATAAACTAAATGAGATGGATGGGCAGTTCTTACTTATCCTTTCCTCCTGCAAGTTGAACGATACTCAAAAGGAAGAAAAAATAGCTACAGTAGCTTACGAGCTTGACCGTTTTTTCTCTCTACTTCAACTTCAAAACGCTTATGAGAGCAATACATTCACTCAGACCTTATACAAAATATCAAGTGAGATAAGAGATAAACCCCTTGACGTTATCAGAAACGTTTTTGACAAGTATTTGCTTCAAGAACTGTCAAATAGAAGAAGTTCAGAAGTTACACAACCTATTCAATACGTTTTTTTCAAAAATACAGGAACTTCTCTCAATACTCGTTTCAAGAGATATTTCTTTGCTCGTATTGATAAATTCCTTGCAAATAATACGAATTTGAGTATGAAACATCCAATTGAAAATCTGGTCACAAAAACTGGTCCAAAAAACGGTTTTCATATAGAACACATCCTTGCAAGAAATGAAGAAAATCTTGAACTCTTCCACAATGATGAAGATTTATTTGAACAGGAAAGAAACAGATTGGGTGGAATTCTCTTAATGAAGGGAAGAGATAATATCTCAAGCAATAATGAATCCTATTCAGATAAATTAAGATCTTATGATAACACACTTTATTGGAATGAAACATTGAGAGAAGATTTCTATAAGTCAAAGTTAGATGTAGAGGAATTGAAGAAAAAGTACAGTCTTAATGATCTTGTTCCAATAAATGATAAATTTGGTCCGGAAGAACTTGAAAATCGGCAGAAACTTCTTTTTGAAATGACAAAAATCATCTGGAATTAACATGTCTGAAAACACCTCATCTATCGTTTCCAAAGTCTGGAGCTTCTGTAACGTCCTGAGGGACGGGGGCGTGAGCTACGGAGATAATCTGGAACAGTTGACCTACCTCATATTCCTTAAAATGGCGGAAGAGTACAGGAAGCCTCCCTACAACAGAAATATCGGCATCCCGGAGGAATACACCTGGGATAATCTGAAACAGCAGCGTGGGGCTGAACTCGATACCCGCTACAAAGAGCTGTTAGAAGAACTCGGGCAAAAGCCGGGGATGCTCGGGCAGATCTTCCTCAAAGCCCAGAACAAGGTCAGCGACCCTGCCATGCTCTACAAGATCATTGATATGATCGACAAGGAAAGCTGGGTCATGATGGGTGTGGACACAAAAGGAGAAATCTATGAAGGGCTCCTGCAAAAGAACGCCGAAGATACGAAAAGCGGAGCCGGGCAGTACTTCACCCCCAGGCCGCTCATCAAGGCAATGGTGCAGTGCCTCCGGCCCGAGCCCATAAAAACAATAGGAGACCCCTGCTGCGGCACAGGCGGGTTCTTTCTGGCAGCTTATGACTTCCTTACCTCAAATCACCGGCTGGACCGGGAGCAGAGCCGCTTCCTGAAAAACAAAACCTTTGGCGGAAACGAAATAGTCGCTGGGACCCGGCGGCTCGCCCTGATGAACATGTTCCTGCACAACATAGGGGAAATAGACGGAGAGCCCATGATCTCCAACTCTGATGCTCTCATAGCTGATCCGGGCTACCGATATGATTACATCCTCACAAACCCGCCCTTTGGAAAAAAGAGCAGCATGACCTTCACCAACGAAGAAGGCGAGCAGGAAAAAGAAGATTTGACCTACAACCGCCAGGACTTCTGGACAACCACAAGCAACAAGCAGCTCAACTTTTTGCAGCACATCCACACTATCCTCAAAACCGGCGGGAAGGCAGCAGTGGTACTGCCGGACAACGTCCTCTTTGAAGGCGGAGCAGGAGAAACTATACGCAAAAAGCTTCTCGAAACCACAGACCTGCACACAATCCTGCGCCTTCCGACAGGTATTTTCTATGCAAATGGTGTAAAGGCAAACGTGCTTTTCTTTGAAGCAAAACCCGCATCAAAAGATCCCTGGACAAAAGAGGTGTGTATCTATGATTACCGCACCAATGTGCATCACACATTAAAGAAAAATCCGATGAAATATTCGGATCTTGAAGACTTCATCAAGTGCTACAACCCTGAAAACCGCTTCATCCGGAAAGAAACCTGGAACGAAGAATCTCCAGAAGGCAGGTTCCGGAAATTCAGCTACGATGAAATAGTGGCGAGGGATAAAACGAATCTTGATATCTTCTGGCTCAAAGACAAAAGTCTCGCTGACCTTGATAACCTTCCTGACCCTGATATTCTCGCAAATGAGATCATCGAGAATATGGAGGCTTCACTGGCAAGTTTCAAAGAAATAATGGCTACAATTAACGGTGAAGGTGAAGAGAATTGAAACATCAATTTCTTCTTTTTTCCCTGCCAGATAATGGGTTAACCCTCTGACCTTTAAGATCAGGGTAGACTCTCAAGTGGTCTGTTTATCCCCAGAACCCACACTCTGATTCATCCTGCCAACAAATTAGTGACCGGATCATAGGAGACAATTCTATAGTAACGGACCAGTAAACAAAAAACAAGATTAATATGTGTAAAGTGGAATTTACCGAATATTATGATGCAATTCCCCATTTACAGCAAGGAGGCGGCTAAAAATAATCCCTGAAAATAAAAAAATTAAAATTCTGTCAGCCTTACTAACATTACTTATTATCACAGCCTTATCCCTGTTCACATATTCTCAGATTACCTCTGGTTATTGTACGGAAACCATACCTCCAGGCAATATCATTGCTATCTATCAGGCAGACCACACATATGGGGACCTTAATGCAGTTTATGTTAAAGGTGCCGGATTGGATATCGATCCCGAGAACTATGATCGGATGATAGCATACGAAGACATTCCTCAGATTGCTTCAATGGATGGGGTTGAAAATGTAATTCTTTATGATACCAGTTATTTAGATACCCTTATTTATAAGACTGCAAGCGAGGACAGATTACTGGATAAATTGAATCTCATTGCAGTGCCTGAAGCTATAGCACAGGATTATCTTAATCAGACTGCTATCCCCTACGGGACAGAATATCTGGAAGAAGGCAGGCTTCCCCGGGACGGTGCCCATGAAATTACAATTTCAAAGAAATTGCTGGAAAAGCACTTTGCATATACCGATGAAATGTTGACCCGGGCAATCGGCAGCAAGATAAATTATGACAATGAAACCTGTACCATTGTGGGTATAAACAGCTATGATATCTGTTACGTCTCCTTTGACGCAAAAAGAAACTATGGACTCTATCAGTATGAAGCGGACACTTTTAATGAATTTGTAACAAGAAATATCGACTATAAGAAAACGAATGATTATTTTCATCCGGAATATGCAAATGAAATCTTTATCTTTACAGCGGACGGCTCGGAAAAGTCGGTGCTGGACAAGCTCTTTCAAGAATACCCTGCAGAAAATTACATTTCCAGGGAATATTCTTCTGTATGGAAAAAGACATTTAACGGAAGTGTTCTGCGAAAAATAATCGTCATCGATGGTATTGGTGTTGCCTGGCTGGGCGTTCTCCTTGTGCTCTTAAACAAAAAGCCCTTTTCAAAAGTATAAATAGAACCTCATACAAAAGTTGTATAACAGATTCAGACATAGTAAGAAATAACAGGTTCAGATATATAATATCCTAAATAGGAGAATAAATCACATCGAGAAAAACAGAGGAAAAAGAATGAAAAAAAATAATGAAAAACCAGATACCCTGACGGCAGGACTTTACATAACAGGCTTCATAATGTGTGGCTATTTCATTATAAAATTCATTCTGACCTTATAAACTGCTTTTTTACGATCTCATTAGGGTTTTTCTCTTACGATCTCAACAGAATTATTCTCTTCCGATCTCATCAGGGTTTTTCTCTTCCGACATCCTTAGAGTTCTTCATTTCCGATCAATTTTTTCGATAAATAATAAGCCAGAACGAACCCTATTACCAGTCCCAGGATTTCAATTACGTGGTTTTGCAGGAACTCAAGGTGGAAAGAGGCTTCAAACATTTCCAGTATGTGTTCCACTCCAATGTAATCCCTGGAATCTCTGGGAAAACTCCACCCGAATAAGGGCCAGAGGAAAGTTTGAGGATCGGTCCCCATCTGGTCTTCAAAGAGATGTAAAAAGGAGCCGGCTGTAAGGGAGAGGCCTCTGATATCTCTTCTGCTTTCGTACATGTATAGACCTATCAGAAAGAGAAGAAGAGAGAACAGCAGGGTATGCCCTATAATACGTCCGCTCGAAAAAGTTGAAGCAAGGATTATTTCGCCTACAGGCTTGTCTATTAAATCGGGCAGGATAGCTCCGATTGCCAGATAGCGCGGATCTATGATAGTCCTCAACCGAGGTATAAAAATCCCAAGCCCGAAAAATATCCCGAGCGTTATGCCCAGGTGTCCAAAGAGAAGCATCGGAAACCAGATTATCCTTTTTTATTTAAATATTTCCTGTTTCTATATAAAGTTTATATAAAAACTTTCATTTAACAGAAGCTGAATTTAGAACTTTAAAAAGCAAAAGAAAATTTGAGCTCAAATTCTACAGGCCTGCAAATTATAAAAATCTGGCCGTTATTAAAAGGGAATTCCCCATAGGGGGTACCATTTTTCCACGCTTTTTTCGACAGGCATCTCCCTTTCCATTGCGGCTCTGAGCCTGAACTCAAACGGGCTGTCCCTCTGCCTGTTGGAAAGCGGAATAAAGGGGTAGTAAGTCCCCTGTTTAAAGTTGTAGATCCAGTAAACTGCTTTTCCGGCTCCTGTTTTTGTCCCGTGCCCGGCTGTCCCGGCTTCAGGCTCGCTGTCAAACCTGTAAATGGCACAGAGGATCTGTTCGCCAAAACCGCGGTCTTCAAGGGTCTGGCTTACGAGGTGGATGTTTGCAACCAGGTCTTCGAAATCAGGGTCCTTGAAAATAGCCCAGAGGAAATCGAACTCATCTTTTTCCAGCCTGAACTCGGTTTCCGTTTCCTTTGAGCTGTACTCCAGAAGCTCTTCGATTTCATTTCTGGCGGATTCGTAAGATGTAGCCCCTATCGGCTTGAAACAGATCCCTGCATACCCTGAAGGTTTAAGGCCCAGGCTGCTTTCAAGCGTAATGGTGGCTGTGGAAATTGCAAAGAGTTTGTCACTTTTCGCTTTCGGAAGCCTGCTCCGTCCCATGACTGCATCCATAAAATCCCGCAAACCCATTTTAACCTATCTCCTCTGAAAACCACATCATTTGCTGCAAACCACATAACTTGTCGGTTTATTTCTGTCTGTTATTCAATTCATGTTCTTCTTGTCTGTTAAGACTGTTCCTGTTTAACTCATTTCCTTCTGCATCTTTTCAAGCTGGGCTAATCTTTTTTCCACAGAGGGGTGAGTGGAAAAGAGGTTCATAAACGAAGAACCCGAGATTGCGGGGATGATGAAGAAGGCATTCATTCCCTCGACCTTCCTGAGGTCCTCGTTTGGTACCCTTTCCATGAGCCCGCTTATCTTCATAAGGGCAGAGGCAAGGTTTGAAGGCTGCCCGGTAATGATTGCCGATCCCCGGTCTGCAGCAAATTCCCTGTAGCGGGAAAGGGCGCGGATCAGCAGGAAACTGACAACCCAGACTGCGATTGAAACCAGCCAGACAAGCAAAATGCCCCCGCCGTCCCGCCGCCTGTCTCCTCCCATGCCTCCGAAATAGAGGCTGTAGCGGACAATGTAGAAGGCTATGGTTGAGATGAAACTGGCAATCGTCAGAACAGCCATGTCCCTGTTCTTGACATGGCTCAGTTCATGGGCGAGCACCGCCTCAAGTTCTGACGGGGTGAGTTTGTCCATAATCCCTGTCGTGACTGCAACAACAGCTTTACTCGGGCTCCTGCCCGTGGCAAAAGCATTCGGAACCCGGGTCTGGACAATTGCTATCTGCGGCTTCGGAAGGTCAGCTATTGCACACAGCCTGGTGACCATATCATGCAGCTGCGGGGCTTCGCTTTCGGAGACAATGTGTGCTCCTGTTGTCCAGAGCACCATTTTGTCCGAGTAAAAGTACTGAATGCCCATGAACGCTCCTACAAAAAGCAGCATAAACACAGGCGGAGTCCCGCTATACGAGAGAAAAGCGAGGAAGAAGAGGTAAACTGCTGCCAGAAGGAACATAGTGAAGAGCATCCGTCCCTGAAGTCCCAGGTCCCGTTCCCATTTTCTTTTCATATTTTATTGCTCCCGCCTACTATAGGATAGGCTTATGACCGGATACAGAACGATAAGTATCCGATAAATTCCTGATTTATAAGTTTCTAATTAAGGGTAAATCAAGCTGTAAATCAAACATACAGCTTCGAAAAAGCAAAAATCCAGATATCAGCAGTACTAAAGTATGACCGATATCCTGTCAAAAACCTGAAAATCAACTCCTGTTATCTTCAATAAAACATTTCCTCAAAGATTTAAAGCCTTTCCCTTCTGAAAAATAAAAACAAAGCCATGAACAGGCTTGAATATGCAGGGTACCCGGAAACAGCTCCAGCTGATAATGATAGATTGGAATCGAAATGAAATTCCTGGAATTGAAATGGAATTTCAACAACAGAATTTATAAGCAATGTCTTCATTTCCAGTAACAGAAAGATATATTCTATATAAACCCCGGCTTAAACTGCTCAGCTTTCAGGAGCAGGATGCCTTTAATCTGAAATATAACTCCTTTAATTTGAATGTAACTTAATCCTTTCCTTATTGAAAAAAGAATTTCAGGTCCAGTCATGCAAAACATACTCTCAGTCCAATCCCTGACAAAAAAATTTGACGATTTTACCGCAGTGAAGGGCATCAGTTTTGATGTCGAAACAGGTTCGATCTTTGCTTTCCTCGGCCCGAACGGAGCAGGCAAATCCACAACTATCAAGATGCTCACAACAGTCCTGAAGCCCACATCAGGAGAAATCCGTATCAACGGGTATAACGCCCTTAAGGAACAGGACAAAGCCCGCTCCTCTTTTGGCATAGTTTTCCAGGACTACAGCCTGGACAGTGAGCTTACTGGTTACGAAAACATGGTATACCACTCCGTGATCTACAAAGTCCCCAAAGCAGAAAGGGACGAGAGGATCAAAAATGCCCTTGAGATAGTCGGGCTCTGGGACCGGCGGGACGATTTCGTGAAAAAGTATTCAGGCGGGATGAAGCGAAGGCTTGAGATTGCCCGGGCACTTGTCCATTACCCGAAGGTCCTGTTCCTGGACGAGCCCACGGTGGGGCTTGACCCCCAGACACGGAAGTCCATCTGGAACCACATAAAAAGCCTGAATGAAGAAAGGGGAATGACGATTTTCCTGACCACGCACTATATGGACGAAGCCGAAGCGATGGCAGACAAAATAGCAATCATCGACCACGGGAAAATAATCGAATCCGGGACCCTGGAAGAGATCATGGAAAGGACGGAAACCGAATCTTTAGAAGAATCCTTCCTGAAACTGACCGGAAGGGACATCCGGGACGAAAACGGAAACGGAGGAAATAAAATGCGGTTTATGCGGGGCATGGGCAGGAGGCACGGGCATTGATCGAAGTAATCTACATCCTCTGGCTTCGGCAGCTCAAGCACTACTGGCGATCAAAAGCCCGGCTGATAGGCTCTCTCGGGCAGCCCCTCCTCTTCATGGTCGCCTTTGGGTTCGGGTTCGGGCCGATGTATACAAGAGCGAGCGGAGGAGGAAACTACATGGACTTCCTGGCTCCGGGAATAGTTTCCATGTCGATCCTCTTTACAGCCGTCTTTTCCGGGCTTGAGGTAATCTGGGACCGGCAGTTCGGCTTCCTGAAAGAAACCTTTGTAGCGCCGATCTCCCGGACAGAAATCATGGTAGGAAAAACCCTCGGAGGCGCGACGATAGCCATGATCCAGGGCTTAATCGTGCTCAGTCTGACCTATGTGCTGGGCTTCAGAATTCCCAGCCTCGCAAGCCTGGGCCTGGGGCTAATTTTCATGTCCCTGATAGCCATCTTCTTTACGGGCCTTGGCCTTACCATCGCCTCAAAGATGGAAGATATGCACGGTTTTCAGCTGATCATGAACTTCCTTATCATGCCTATCTTCTTCCTCTCAGGCGCCCTCTTCCCCCTCGAAAACCTGCCCCCCGCAATCTACTTCATAAGCAGAATCGACCCCCTGACTTACGGAGTGGACGGGCTCCGGGGAGTCCTTTCCGGGATGAGCACGTTTGGAATCTACAGTGACCTTGCAGCAATAGGCACACTCTCGGTACTTGTCTGCATAATCGGAGCCCTCCTGTTTTCGAAGGTTGAGGCTTGAGCGCCTCCTTCCTTCCTGAAAATGCGAGCTGAGGCCCTAAAAATTTAAAGACCCGAATTTCCAAACAAAATCAAAGTATTATATATAGCAGTAATGTTTATCCTATATCGTTGTCGTATAAGTTTATACCTTCAACTCGGATGTCTGGATAAGATGTCTAAATCAGATTTGAATTTAAATGTGAAAAGATGAGGCAGTGCAGATGCTGGATCTTATTGAATTTTTAGCCCTGGGATCATTTCTCGGCCTCGCTGCAGGGACATCTCCAGGCCCGCTACTGGCTGTAACTATTTCTGAAACTCTGCAGCACGGCAAGTGGGAAGGAATAAAGGTTGCAATATCTCCTTTGATTACGGACCTGCCAATAATTTTAGCTGTACTTTTTGTTCTGTCTCATCTGACAAATTCTGATTTTGTTATCGGAATTATTGCGTTTTTTGGGGCATCATATCTGATATATTCAGGAATCGAATCGCTGAAAATCAAAAAGGACAGCGTTGAATTAAATTTAGGAAAAAAAGATGCCCTTAAAAGAGGAGTTATTGTTAACTTCGGGAACCCACACCCATATGTCTTCTGGCTCTCCATAGGCGGGCCAATAATTTATAAGAGCTTTAGCACTCATGTCTGGGCTACAATCTTATTCATAGCCGGTTTCTATATTTTTCTTGTAGGCTCAAAGGTAATTGTTGCGCTAATCGTAGAGAAATCAAAATCTTTTATTAACAGTAAATATTACTTTTCTATCATCCGTGTTCTGGGGATTGCACAGATTATATTCGGATTGACTTTTATTAAAGTGGGCCTGGATTCGCTGGCCGCAATTTGATTTTTTACCCGAGTTTGCTTTGAGATCACAGGAAATCTATAATTTTTTGAAGTTACATTGCAAGTGCAACAGCACGGGGTCTATTTCGTTTTTTGGGCAAATGGGTGATATTTTTGTGGGTTTCGGTGTAAAGAAAGAAAGGGATGAAAAATAAGTTGGTATGGAGACATATGCTAAAACCGGACATGATAATTTCATTCATTGGTTAATATAGATATATTATTTATATTCCCGCAATTATTATATATGCTTGATAATAATACAAAGGTGATACAATTTAAAAATCACTTTCATCGACATATAAAACGAGGATGGGATATATCAAAAATATATACTGCCGATAGGGAGTGGACTGAAAAACCAATATCTAAAAGTTGTATCAAAATAAACAGAAATAGGGGAGTAGGAAGTAAATGGGAAAACAAATATTTGACAGAGTAAAAAGGGCAACATCTATTTTGATGCTAGTTTTCTTTGTGCTGTCAGTGACAGTTGCATCGGTAAGCGCAGCTGTTGACAGGTCTTCTGACAGAAGTGAGAAGCAATGGAGCGACGATAGAAATAGATGGGATAACGAACAGAAAAAGTGGGACAACGAGGAGAGAAACTGGAATAAAGAAGAAAAAAGATGGAACGACGAGAGGAGGAAATGGGCAGAAGAGGAGAGAAAATGGAACCAGCGGGGTAGATATGGCGATGATTACAGAAAGTGGCACTACAATTATATGATGTGGCATAAAAACTATAATTACTGGAGCCAGAGACATAAAGTATGGTACAACAATCATAGGAGATGGCAAAATAATTATAATAAATGGCGAGGAGATTATGACAGATACCATAGACGGTGAGAACTGGCTGTAAAATAACCTGATTATGATTCTGTCGTACACTCCTTTGAGTTACAAAAACAGTAAGACCCTTTGCTTTCTCAAATTATAGAAATGTATTTGAGGATCTTTCCTGATCGGACTTATGCAGTTGAGGAACAAAATAAAGCAAAGCTGGTCTATGTTAAAAGGCACATGGGATATGAGTTGGAAAGTTTGAGTTTCATGTCTTTAGTTTTTCAGTTCAACTGCGTAAGTCCTGATATCCAAGACTAAGGCATAATGCTTGCCGATGTTAGATAATAGTGTTCTATATTGAATTTTTAGTCCAGGGATCATTTCTCGGCCTTTCTGCGGCCTTATCCAGAGTATCAAACCGGGGAGAATAGTAAAAGTAAAAAGGTTTCACCACACAACTATATTATATTCAAACTCGTGCTTTGTTCCACTCGACGCAGGAGAGCGGCCTTTCCCAAAAGAAAGAAGGAATAAAGAGAAAAAGTACCCATATTTTATTCTGAAGAATTTACTGACCTTAAGGTTAGTTTTACTCTGTAGGGGATGTAAGCGTATTCAATTCCGAAACCTTCTCCACAACTTTTTCAACATCTTCCTCTTCTTCCGGCATCTGGAGCAGCTTCACAAAATTATCGCGGAGAGTGTGAAACGGGGCTTCTCCGATTTCACCCGCGATCAAAACATTGACACCCTGATTCTTCAGAAACTCTGCCGCCCTGAGACCTTTTTTCTTCTCCAGGCCTGCAGCAGGGTTCTCGCTGACGTCCCAGCTTTTTACTTTATCATTTTCAAGCTCGATAAAAACAAAATACGGAGCTTTGCTAAAATGCCGGGAAACCTTTGAATGCAAACCTTCCTGCATCAGGACAGGAACTGCAATCTTCGTTACTGATACCTTTTCGGGCTTTACATTGATGACCAGATGTTCCAGGTTCTTTACCTCATTTTTCACAGTCTTTTCGATTTCCCCGGAAAGCATCTCCGCTCTTTTAAGATTGGCATCGCCCTCTATTTCGATTTCAATCTCCCCGAATACCACCAGACCGGACTTTCTAAGTCTGATTTCATCAACAGTTTTCACGCCCTGAATACTGCCCACATTCTGCCTGATTCTTGTAATTGAATCTTTATCCAGCCATGCGTCCATCAGTGTCAGTATAGAATCCCTTGCCATACCGATTCCAAGCTTGAATATCATTAAAGAGATGACCAGCACTCCAGCACTATCGAGCCATAACACGCCTAAGATTGAACCGGCAATTGTAATGGCAACTATCAGGGAACTGAAAACGTCTATATAGGAATGTATTGCATCAGCAATCAAAGCCTGAGAATCTATCTGTTTGCCGACTCTGAGTTTGTATTGAGATAATGCATACATTGTCATTACCGAAAATACAGCTGTGCCAAGTGCGATTCCCTGCAGTTTCATCTCAACAGGACTTGTGATGTTCAGCAGCGCCTCACGTACAAGCTCGACTCCGGAAAAGAGGATTATAATAGAAACGAAAAGTGAAACCAGGTTGTCTGCTTTGTAGTAGCCGTAGGGGAATTTTTCTTCACTGCCTTTCAGGCTGAGCTTAAGCCCTATCCAGACGGCAAATGATGTGAAAATATCCAGTGACGTGTGGACGGCATCGGCGATCAGAGCCGAGCTTCCGGAATAAAAGCCAACGATGCCTTTTAAAATTGAAAGAAAAACCAGAGTAAGAGTAGAATTCTTTGAAGCATTAGCTCCTAACAATAAGTTCTCCTGTACAGCCATTCTCTCACATCATTCTTGAATATTATACATACAGAAAAATATACACATACGGAAACCACATAGACAATGTATTTCAAAATTTTTTGGAAAATTAATATTCAATCCCTTTCCTTGCAGGGAAGTTTTTTTCAAAGGGGTGCTTCACAAACTTCATTTCAGTTACAAGGTCTGCCCTTTCGACCAGCTCTCTGGGGGCTCTCCTCCCTGTCAGGACGACTGTTGTCTCTTCCGGTATCTCATCCAGCAATTTCAGGATATCTTCGGTCTTCACAATTCCGAAATGGGCTGCAAGATTTATCTCATCCAGTATCAAAAGTCTTGGCTTCCTCTTGAGAGCATTTTTTGCAAATTCGAGCCCTTTTGCCGCCAGTTCATAATCGAGGGGCATGGGATTATTAAAGTCTATAAACTCTTCCCTTCCGAACTGATGGATCTCATATTCCGGGGCCAGCCTGTCCTTTACCCTGTATTCTCCGATGTATTTTCTCCCTTTCATAAACTGGATAATTATGGCCCTGTACCCGTGACCTACCGCTCTGAGAGCTAACCCAAGGGCATTCGTGGTCTTTCCTTCCCCTTCCCCAGTATAAACATATACCATACCCCCAACCATTTCACACCTCAGAAGATATTCTTTATTGAAGAAGAATAGTTTGCAGAACCATACATTATTTTGTTTTCATATTATATCTAACAATATTCAGTTTCATCTTTTCCCTAACAACTTTTTGTGCTCTCTAATTCACAGACAAAAATAAGAATAAAAAGGAGGGTGTGTTGTGAAGATCTTGTACAGTGAGGCCCTTTGTACAGTGAAGACCTGAAAGATAAAGATGCTTTTGAAGCGATCAAGGAGAAAGAAAGTTCGCATATAAACGAATTATATATTCATTTTTAGGAAATTACAAATATTAATTAATATTATTTTCATTATGCAAAACAAAAAGAATTTAGGTTATCTTGGATTTTTAGGATTCTTAGGATTTCAAGGAGTAGTGGGAATAGCAACCGAAAACTACGGAATGGCAGGATATGTGGCCTTTTTTTGTTTCTTTATCTTTTTTAAGTATTTTAAAGAAAAATAAATTTAGACTTCAGCTGTGTCCTTGAGCGAATAATATCAATGCCAGTTCCAGCTAATTGGTAGTCCGGGTAATGAGGTTCCGGCTTCATTCCATGAACTACTGTTCAGAGCATCAGCATAAGTAAAACACAGATGTGGACAAAGCGATTCTTTTAGCTTTTTTCTGTTAAAACAGGGATCAGAGATTAAAGCCGATGTAAACCGGGATAGAGCCACAAACCCGGTATAGATCAGGATAAATCCGGAAGGATTAAAGAGGTTTCAGAAATTTTTTTGGGAAAGCCGGAGCCTGCGATCGGTGAGAGTGCGGGGTAATTCAGAGCTTCTCCTAAAAACCTGCTATAACCACCGACTTGATTTTCAGGATTGCTTTCAGGATCAGAAACTTAATTGCTTACTTAAAAATGAGATTCAAAGAAGCAAATTTTGAATTTTGGGATTTGATCCATGATTACAATTTATTTTATATTAGATCTGCAACATATATTATATGAGTAATTTTATATATTAATCGTATATTAAAACTGTAGGTTTTTAAAGTTATTTTTGATAATTGGAGAAGGGCAGAATGGCAGAAAAACTGAGAAATTCTGGTATTGATATTATTGGAAATGTGCCCTGGGGAACACACTTTTGCCAATTCTACCAGACAAAAAAGGACTTGATGGACATACTTGTCCCTTATTTTAAAGCAGGGCTGGAAAATAATGAATTTTGCATCTGGATCACGGCACAACCTCTGGAAGTAGAGGAGGCAAAAGAAGCCCTTAGAAGGGCTGTTCCTGATTTTGATATTTATCTGGAGAGAGGACAAATAGAAATTTTTCCCTACACTCACGGGTACATAAATGAGGGTGTTTTCGATTCGGAAAGGGTCATAAGCGGATGGAGTGAAAAACTAAATCGGGCTCTAAAAAGTGGTTATGATGGACTGAGGGCAACAGGGGACACTTCCTGGCTGGAAAAAGAAGGCTGGAGTGATTTCGTTAATTATGAGAATAAGATAGATTCTGTCATTGAAAAACATCGGATGATAGCTTTGTGCCCGTATCATCTCAACATGTGCAACGCAACCGAAATTCTTGACATAGCTTTTACCCACCAGTTCTCCCTGATCAAAAGGGCAGGAAAATGGGAGCGGATAGAAAATTCCGGAAGGAGGAGGGCAGAAAAAGCCGCTGTTCAGGCTGCAAAAGACTGGGAGCAAACATTTGATGCCGTGCCAGACCTTATAGTCATAATTGACAATGAATGTCGGATTGTTCGTGCAAACAGAGCCATGGCAGCAAGGCTGGGAATGACACCGGAAGAGTGCGCAGGATTGACCTGCTATCGTGCTATGCACGGGACGGAGGAACCGCCCTCTTTTTGTCCGCATAAACGGGTGCTTGAGGACGGACTTGAATACATTACAGAAGTCCACGAAGAGGTTCTTGGCGGGGATTTTGTATTAAGTGTCTCGCCAATATATGATTCGGATGGAAAAGTTACCGGGTGTGTTCATGTAGCCCGTGACATCACAGAGCGCAAGCAGGCGGAGGAAGCATTGCGCCAGAGCGAAGAGCGTGAGCGAGCTCGCTCGGATGAACTGGCAGTAGTACTGGATGCCGTGCCTGCCGCCGTGTGGATAACACACGATCCCGGGGCGCTTCAGATCAATGGGAATCGGCTCTCCTATGAATGGCTCCGGATTCCTGAGGGTGCAAACGCGTCCAAATCCGCTCCTGAGGGAGAGATACCCGAAACGTTTAGAATGTTCAAAGACGGAGTGGAGCTCCAACCTGAAGAAATGCCGGTGCAGATGTCGGCTGCAGGTAAAGAGATACGCAACTACGAGTTCGATATTGTCTATCTTGACGGTACGGTGAGACACATATTGGGTAACGCCAGACCCCTGCGTGATGAAATGGGCAACCCACGCGGTTCCGTTTCTGCATTCATAGACATCACCGAGCGCAAACGGGCCGAAGAGATGTTGGTTTTCGAGCGGTCGCAGCTCCTGTCCATTTTCGATGGCATCGACGATGTGGTGTACGTGACTGATCCGCACACATACGAGGTGCTGTACGCGAATAAGGCGATGAAAGAGAAGTTCGGCGGTGAACTCGTGGGAGGTATTTGCTACCGGGAGTTCCAGCTGAGAGACTCTCCCTGCGATTTCTGCACCAATCCAATTATTTTAAAGGAGAAGGACAAGCCATACCATTGGGAGTATTACAACCCCATGGTGGACCGGTATTTCATGATCATGGACCGGATCATCAAGTGGCCGGACGGCCGGGATGTGCGGTTCGAGGTCGCCAAGGATATTACCGAGCGTAAAAAAGCAGAAGAAGCTCTTAAAAAAGCACATGAAAGTTTGGAAGAAAAGGTTAAAGCACGTACGGCTGAACTTGAAGAAGCGTATAAGGCATTAATGGAAAATGAAAAAAGGCTATCCGAAGCTCAAAAAATGGCTCATATAGGAAATTGGGATTGGGACCTTATAACCAATAAATCGTACTGGTCTGATGAAATGTATCGTATTTTTGGGCTTGAACCTCAAAAATTTGGCCTAACTTATGATAAAATTTTAAATTATATTCATCCCGATGATCGAGATTATCTTGACAATTCCGTTAAGAGAGCTTTAAATGGAGAGCCCTATGAAAGTGATTATCGGATTATCTCAGATGATGGTGAAGAGAGAGCAGTTCATGCACAGGGCGAAGTTATTTTTGATGAGGAAAATACCCCTATTCTGATGAAAGGAACAGTTCAGGATATTACTGAGCGTAAGAAGGCTGAAGAAGCCCTGGAAAAAATGGAGAGAATCCGAATAAAAGAAATTCACCACAGAATAAAAAATAACCTGCAGATAATATCCTCCCTGCTGGATCTGCAGGCTGAAAAGTTCCGGGATAAAGAGGTACTTGAAGCTTTCAGGGAAAGTCAGAACCGTGTGGTCTCAATGTCCCTGATCCATGAAGAACTTTATAAAGGGGAAGGAACTGATGCACTGGACTTTTCGGCATATCTTCGAAAGCTAGCTGAAAAACTTTTCCAGACTTATAGCCTTAGTGGTAAAGACATCCACCTGTGCATGGATCTGGAAGAAAGTGCATTCTTTGACATGGATATTGCAGTCCCGCTGGGCATAATTGTGAATGAGCTTGTCTCCAATTCTCTCAAACATGCATTTCCCGAAAAAGAAGGAGAAATCCGAATCCGGCTTCGAAGGGAAGAAAAGAATAATGACGTAAATAGATCCCTTTTCAGCCTCATAATTTCAGATAACGGAATAGGAATTCCTGAAGACGTAGAATTAGCAAGTTTTGAATCACTCGGACTGAAGTTAGTAAACACTCTTGTTGACCAGCTGGATGGAGAAATCAAGCTTATACGAACACAGGGAACGGAATTCAGAATTACTTTCAACGTGAAGGAAAGACCACAAATCTCGGAAGGTATTGAGTAGAAAAATCCACATCAAAAGGGTCAAATTAGGGATGGTATTGAAATTTTGACCTTGAATTTACAGCAAATTTGCGACACTGCTTCTTTCTGGCCTGGAATATTATAACCAGGCAGTAATTTTCAACCAACCCGGAACAGTGAAGAGCCGTCTTCTTCATTTATATCCCCGGGATATTCGCGGTAAACTACGTATTTGCCTCTGTTTGTTTTATTTTTGTCAGTAACTCGGGTATAAAAGATATCGTTTTCTTAACAAAGCACAATATTTAAAACTAAATGCTCGCCACTAACGCTTAGAACAAGTTAAAAAACAGACTAAAAAACGAGCATAAAATAAGTTAAAAAAGTGATCGCATGAGACTCCCACCCAAATAAGTAAAATAATAGACGCCTTCATGCAGAAAACTTCCATAGGGGAACTTATCTCATAAGCATGAGTTGTAAAAATTGAACTTTGAACTCTGACCCGTAAAACCGTATTAGGCTTCTCGAACCGTTCTTGTCACGCTCGACGAAGGAGAGCGGCCTTTCCCATAAAAAGACAAAAAAGAAGAGAATCGACAAATAAAAAACCAATTAAAAGAAGAGAATAGGCAAATGACAATTTACTTCTACTTTTATCTCTCTTTTTGTGTTCTCAAGCTTCTTATTTCCCCTTTTCTCCTTTGTACTTCCTTATGCTTCCTTCAACTTCTTTCTTGTTTTGTGAAGGGCCACCAGACAAGCTGGCAGGGGTTTTCGATACCATGTGAATTAAAAAAACATTTTAGGGTATAAGAGGATATTTTTCTGACCCGTACAACCTTATGTAATGCTGAATCGTTCTCATCCCGCTCGACGAAGGAGAGCGGCCTTTCCCATAAAAAGACAAAAAGAAGAACATCGGCAAAATAACAATCCAATTAATGAAAAAATTAGACAAAGAACAATTCTATTATGCTTTTAAAGCTCATTTTGGCTTTTATAATCTTCTTTTTTCCTGTTTTTCACTTTTTTACTCCTTTTTCCCTCAACTTCTTTCTGCTTTTTGAGCAGGGCCGCCAGACAAGCTGGCGGTGGTGTTTATATATACCAGTGATATTTAACGCGGTTTCCGGAGCCAGGAGAAGTATTTTTTGAGAAGAGGCAATCAAAACGCATATGAAATTCTCCGAATAACAGGCACAAAAAATGAAAGTGTATAAAGTACTTTCATGCCAAAGTAAAAACAGGTTTCTTTAAATGCATTGCCAGAATCGAAAAAAAGTAAAGTAGTGGTATTCCGAATAGGAAAAAGGAAAAAATTGAAAGTTATTGAACAATCGGGATTTTTCAGTTATCTTTTGGCTACCTTTTCCTCTTTCAGAACCTTTTTTGCAATTACAAAGACCACAAATGCAATAATAATGAAGTTAATCAGTTCTCCGAGAAAAGCCCCCCAGCCCAGTACTATCGGCCCTATTTCAAGCGTGGCCGTCCTCCAGGCTCCACCGGGAACAAAAGGTGTGATGATTGGCATGATGATGTTGTCCACAAAAGACTTGATAAAAGCCGTGGATGCAATACCCATGATCAAGGCAATTGCTAGAGGAATTACTTTGTACTCATAAAGAAATTCTTTAAATTCGCTAATAAGTCCCACTATACTCCTCCTCAAATATATCTCCAATAAAAATTTATAAAGATAGATTAATAAATAGTATTTCTTTATTAGCATATATATTCTTTGTACGTTTTCTTCATAGTTTCGGAACTATTTTTCATACCGAAGTTTTCCTTAAAAATTGTTTTCAAAGCCTGGATAATCAATTTAGAGCGTGGGACCCGTAAAAAATAGAAATGAAGTGCATTTACCTCTAATTGCACGTAAAAATGGATTTAAAATCTTTATTTGACTGCGAAGTAAAGCATTTAAAAGCCAAAGTCAGAACTGGTCACTCAAAAAAAGAATCTGGAGTTGGAAATAAGTTTCAGGTGAAGCTTCGCCTGAAAAAATAAAAGGTGAAATATTTTGGGTCTGGAAATGTAAATGAAGCAATAATTTTTACCCCACTCGGAACAGCGAAGAGCCGTCTTCTTCATTAATATCGCCGACATATTCGCGGTATACTACGTATTTGCCGCTTGCTTTTTTTATGCATCTGGCTCCGAGCCCGCTCTTTTTTATCATGGCTTTTCTTTTTTCGGTATCGGATTTTTCAAGCCCGGAATAGCTCAGCTCGTCAAGCATGCAGGTTTTGCCGTTAAATTGTCTGAAGGTTTTGTGCATCTTTACCATGACCACATTGTTTCCGGTAATTTAAAGTTATCACTTCAATTATAGCCGAAAGTAGTTTTTTATCTGATTTCATGAAAAGGCTTGAGGATATGGATATTCTTGAGCAGAAGTGGTCAAAAACGGCATTAAAGCGTGCAGAATAACCAGAGTAAAATCAATTACCTCAAAAGTAGTTTAATTGGTGTTTCTGAAGCTTAGTTTAGAAGTAGATGGTAGGGTTCGAGTCCCTATTCTCGAGGTCCCTACCTGCGATCCAACCCATTGATTAAGAGGAAACCCTATTTCCTTTAATCAGCACATATATAATGACCGGGTTATATATATCATAATTGATATGAAAAATTGGTTTTTGTTTTAAACTTTGATATAAGCAAATAATTATATTAAGCTGAAAATTTTAATGCCATTGAAATTAATAAAAGCTCAATACGAAAATCCTCACAATGGGCTTGAAATCTTTTACGTTAAACTATTTTCTGCTTGAAAACAATTTTTGATAGAATTAATTTAATATAATTTATCTTATTAGTATATGCTGGAGTTGGGAAGTAAGATGGGGTAAAATCTACCACATAAAGAAACCACATAAAGAATCACCTGGGGGTCGCTGATCCTTTCTCCGAATCAACCTGCTTGGGGGAGCAGGAGATTCGAAGAGGCTGTATTGGGGGATACGGTACGGATGCAGTGACTCTGGGTTTCTTCTTCTGGATTTCTTCTTCTGGGTTTCTTCTTCTGGATTTCTTCTTCTGGATTTCTTCTTCTGGATTTCTTCTTCTGGATTTCTTCTTCTGGATTTCTTCTTCTGGATTTCTTCTTCTGGGTTTCTTCTTCTGGGTTTCTTCTCACGTTGATAATTTTTCCTACAACCATTTGATTTTTCAATTGCCCTTGCAAGTTCTTCTTTGGTCATTCCGGCAAGGAGCTCAATTTCTGTTTTATCACATCCTAAGTAATCACACCCTAAGTATTTATCTACACGGCCTGGGGAATTGTTTCCGAAGATGACAAGTAATAGGAACGAAAAAATAACAATTAATGGGGAGATTGATCAGGATGCAAACCAGAGTTCTTGTGGCTTATGCTTCCAGGTATGGCTCAACGCAGGAGAGCGGCCTGTCCCGCAGAAAAGACAAAAAAGAAGAGAATTGATGAATAAAAACACTATTTAAAGAAGAAAATAGGCAGATAATAACCTAATTTTGTTGCGTTCTTAAACTTCTTCTTCATTTTTTCCTCTTATCTATTTTTTGCCCGCTTGTGAGTAGCTCATTTTTTCCCATAAATAGTCTGCTTGAGCGAAGCGAAACGGACCGCGTACTGCAGAGCCGCAACTCTGCCGAAAAGGACCTCGGGCTGTTGCGATTACATTGCAACTCCCGGAAAATCTCCGATTTTCTATGATCCCTAAATGAAATTTGGGTTTGGAAAAGGCAGGCCTCCTTCGTCGGCTAGGGAGAGTCCCGGCACTCAATAGGCGATCCGATAAACCAGCCCCGGCTTTCCTGGAAGATTTGAAGGGGACGTTGGGGAAAGTTTATGAATCTTCATTACCCTCTTCAGCCAGTTTCCTGTATATTTCCTCGGATTTTGTGCTGTAATCCTCTGCTTCCTCACTTCTGCCAAGTTTCGCGAGCAATTTTGCATACTTTTCAAATGTTTCCGCCTGGTTTATCTGATATATGGGATTATCCGGTTCTTCATCAAGGAGGACTTCATTTATGGTCAGGGCTCTTTCAAAAACCTGCTTTGACTTTTCATACTCGCCGTTAAGAGAATACACTTCTCCAACATTGTTATATGTGACTCCAGCATTTTCACGAGCTTCGGGACTTTCCGGGTTTGATTCGAGAAGTTTTTCCACAATAGGAAGCAGGGAATCAAAGCTTTTAGCCGCTTCTTCGAAGTTTCCCAGGGATTTTTGCAAATTTCCGTTCTGGAAGAGGGCTTCACAGATGAAAGGATAGTTTTCTTCGTCTTCCGGGTCTTCTTCATAAAGGCTTTCAAAGAATTCCAGGGCAATGTCCAGGGCTTCTTTTGCAGCATCATATTTTCCGGATTTTCGGGCTGGATATTTAATATTTTATTGAAAGCTTCCAGAGTACTGTTGATAAGCTGGATTTGCTTTTCAGATCTACCAACATTTAATAAATACCCTCTTAAATTATTCACCGTTTTTATATAATTAGATATGTAATAAGAGTTTTCAGGATGCTCAACAATCAGCTTTTCATATGTACCCATTACTTTATCAAAATATTTGCTAGTGCATTCATAGGACCCCACTGCTACCGAAACATCATCTATTTTTTTAAGGATATTTTCAATGAGATCAATGGAATTATAAAGACATCTCTGAGAGGAAGAATCCTGAGGGTCACTTATAAAAAAGCGTAAAGAAGTCTCCAGAGCTTTTTCATACTGCAACAGCGCTTCATATGGATTATCCATGGAATCCAAAATCTCTCCTTTATGAAGCAGGACGCGACAAAAAAGTTCCGAACTTTTTGCCTTTTCCGCCAAACTTTCAGCTTTATTAAGTTTCTCAAGGGCCTTTTCATACTTTCCTTTTTCAACAAGAGAGGAAGCGTTCATCAATTCTCTATCTGTTAAATCTACAAGCCGCCTGTAAATAAAGGTAATTTGGAGCTCAGAGTATTAGAATTAAGTGTCTATTCCAGAAGTTCCCGCAAAAACAGTTAACTTCATAACATCTCAGGTAAAAAGCACCCGACATACACGAACTTCTCAGCTGTTTCACGATTCCCCTGTAACATACAGTTATTCAGACAGGCACTTAGTTCTGCAAAATAGAAGACTGAATGAAAAACCCTCATTTCCAGGGAGCCCTATGCAGGGTCTCGACTGCAGTTCTTATCTTCACAAAGGGCGGGAACACAAAACAAGTCCGGTTCTACGATATGGAAGTCGATGGTTATTCCCTGGAGGATAAGAGGACTCCGTTAGATAGAAAAGGAGATATTCCGGACATTGTCGAACGGTTCAAAAAACGAAGAGAAGAAAACCCCGCCGATAGAAAAGGAAAATGCTTCTACGTGCCAGCGGACGAAATCAAAGCGAATAATTACGATCTTTCAATCTCCAGGTACAAAGAGATTGAATATGAAGAAGTCAGGTACGAAAAGCCTGAAATCATAATTGAAAAAATAGAGGAGCTTGAAGGGCAGATCCTTGGAAATATTTCAGAATTGAAGGGAATGCTTAATCAGGATCTATAAATCAAGCATAAGTTCTGCAGCCCGAGTTAAAAAATAATAAGAACATATAATAAGGTAAAAAAATAAGAAAAGGTAAAAAGTAAGGATTAAACTTAAAATTCAAGCTCCAGCCCCACAGGACAGTGATCCGAACCCGTGATTTCAGGGTAAATCGGGGCAGCCTTTACAGCAGAGTTGCGGCTCTGCAGTACGCGGTCCGTTTCGCTTCGCTCAAGAGGACTAACTTGAATTTAAGATAAAAGGGGAAAAAAGAGTTAAAATAAGCTAAACTTAAAATTCAAGCTCCAGCCCCACAGGACAGTGATCCGAGCCTGTGATTTCAGGGTAAATCGGAGCAGCCTTTACATTTTCCCGGAGGTTTTCGCTGATGAAGAAATAATCCAGGCGCCAGCCTACATTTCTTTCGCGGGCCCGGGTTCTCAATGACCACCAGGAATAGTTTCCGCCTTCGCTGTTGAACATGCGGAAGGTATCAAGATACCCGGCGTCAAGGAATTTATCCATCCAGGCTCTTTCTTCGGGGAGGAAGCCGGAGGTGGTTTCGTTTTCTTTCGGTCTTGCCAAGTCGATTTCTCTGTGGGCGGTATTCACGTCTCCGCAGATGACAAGCTTTTTGCCCCCGGCTTTAAGGGCATTTGCATAATCCAGAAAGGCATCGTAAAAAGCCATTTTGTATTCCAGGCGTTCCTGGGAGGCTTTGCCGTTTGGGAAATAGATGTTCATCAGGATGAAATTATCGTAATCGATCCGGAGAAAACGGCCTTCCCTGTCAAACTCCTCGATTCCCATTCCGGTTTCGACTTTGAAGGGCTTTTGCTTTGAAAAAGTTCCGACCCCGCTGTACCCGCTTCTTTCCGCAGAGACGAAATAGTTGTGGTAGCCAGGAATGTTCTTGACCTCCCTTGGGAGCTTGTCCGGGGAGGCTTTGGTTTCCTGGATGCAGATGACATCGAATTTCTGCTCCAGCAGCAAATCCAGAAAGCCCTTTTTCATTGCAGCCCGGAGGCCGTTTACGTTCCAGGAAATAAGGTTATAATTTTCCGGCATTTTTTACCTCTTTAATCCCTTTTCAGCCTTTGATCAGGTTTTTTTATTCAACCCTTCTTTCGGCTCTTTTATTCAGCTCTTCATCAGCTCTTCATCGGCTCTTTATTGGTTCTTCATCAGCTTTCTATTCAGCTCGTTATAAGATCTTTATAAGCTCTTTATCAGCCTTTTTTTCGCTCTTTTCTCTGGCTATCTTGAAGCCTGAATTTTCGAGTAATATCGATATAAAGTTATTCTGGATTGAACATAGGGTCACAGAGCCACAAAGAAGTCATTGATTCAGAGGTCACATAGTATAGAATTTTCTGGCACATAGTATGGGATCATCTAATTTGCTATGAAATTATCCGGAGTTTCAGTAAATAAATGCTTCTTTAAACAGTTTGCTGCATAAACAGAGTGAAAAAATAAAATAATACTTCAGATAATTATTAGAAGTATATATTTAAGAAAATTCTGAAGGCAGCTTCAGTAGAGCCGAATATTAAGTCAAAAAAATAGGGAAGTCACATGGATTTAGTAAAAATTATCTGCGGAATGCTAGCAGTTGCACTTTTGCTGGGCATTTTTACCTGTGGGTCTCAGGACGAAACAGCAGCAATTGCGGAAGAACTCGAAAATAAAACCGTGAGTGACTCTCCTGCGGGAGTGACCGGAAAAGCTATGGCTGCAGGAGAAAACACAACCTTAGAACAGGCTGTCCAGGGACCTGCCCCTCCAGACTCTCTTATTCTTGCAAAAGGGGAGAGTAAGATGGCAACCGAGAGGAGAACCATCGAATATAAAGTCAGGGCTACAGCCAGACTCATTGATGCACAGGGAGAAAAACTCTTTCCCTCATTCCGAGAGGCGAAATCCCCCTGGTACAACAGTGAATTCTATGTTTTTGTCTGGGCGATGAACGGAACTCAGGTAGTCTGCCCTCCGGACAGGGAAAGTGAAGGAAAAAATATGAGCGGACTTCTGGACACGGAAGGAAAGCCCATAGGAAAGCTCTTCATTGAGGCAGCCGGGAGTGGAAGTGGTGAAGGCTGGGTAGATTACAGCTGGAAGGAGTCGGAAAGTTCCGAGCCTGCCCACAGGTTTACCTTTGTTAAAAAGGCTACCTTTGAAGGGCGGGCTTACTTAGTAGGTTCAAGCTTCTATGCGGATGACTATATCCTCTGCAAGAACCTGAATGACTGCGCCTATCTCGAAGAGCCCGGGAATATCCGTGTTGCGGAGCTGCTGAACCCCGGAAATACTGATAAAAACCTTGACCTGAACTACAGCATAGCTCATTCGGTTATCGAGCCTGGAGAAAATATCGCCCCTCACATGATGAAAAATCCTGAAGTTCACTATATCCTTGAAGGGGAAGGCATCCTCTATATTGACGGAATCCCGGTAGAACTGCAGCCGGACCAGCTCATATACATCCCCGCAGGGGCAATCCAGACTACATACAATACCGGAAACATCACCCTCAAATTCCTGGCCATAAACCAGCCCGGGTGGTCAGAGAAAAACACAAAAATCTTTGAGTAAAGTATCCATCGGGACTACCCTTAAAGAAACTCCGGGTCACTCTCGTATGTAATGCACAGCCCCCAGCTGTCAAGGCTGCCTTCATTTCCTGCTGCCTGGTCTGCAAGCTTCAGGGTCCAGACCCCTTTCATCTCTTTGTTTACAGCAGGCAGCAGGACCTCATCAGATTCGGTACTGAACGTTTTTTTGAGGCCTATTTCTCCATATCCGGTCCTGTTATGCAGCACCATTTCCTCCCCCGACGGCATGACAAGTACGGCTTTCAGCTCCCCTCTCGAAGGGTGGGTAATTTCCAGGGACACGCCGAGACTTACTATTTTCCCCCTTCTTTCGATCTCAATGAGGCTTTCCAAGCCTTTGGGATCATTATCGGGCACATTGAGGAAGGGAAAAATCTCCCTTTTAAGTTCTTCCTTTTCGACCTTCTGTATCAGAAATTTAATTCCCCAGCTGTGGAAAGAACCTGTATGTTCCCTTGCAAGATCCTCAACCTTCAGATTCCACCTTCCCCAGGCCCGTTCCCCGATACAGTCCATGAGGGCAGGAACCGAGCCCGAATTATATGTCCTTACAAGGCTCCTGTCCCTTCGGGCTAGCCTGTCGTGCAGGACTATCCTTTTCCCGGCAGGCGTAAACAGTGTGAGCCTGAGGTCCCTGAGATAGGGGTGCTCAATATTTACACCAACCCTGATGTCTTTTACAAGCCCGTCTTCCGGAACATAAATGGAGCTCAGGATTCCGTCAGGGCTCACATCCGGGATAGGGATTCCGGGAAAAGCCTCCTTTTCGACCAGAAACCGGTCACCCAGATCTTCCGGTCTTCCAAGGCCGACCGCAGCCCAGGCATTTTTTATAGCCGCGTACTCGGATCCTTTTTCCCCGTATAGCTGGCGGCAGGCATTCAGGAGGGCATACCTGGCTTCCCGGAACGTCCACCTGCTTAGGGTCGCACTGCACAGGTATGCGGTGAGGGCAAGGTAATAGATCTTTTCGGCTTTCGTCCTTGAGATCCCTTTGACCTTTATCCCGTAGTGGGTCCCACCTTCAATGATCAGGTAAGCAGCCTTATTGAGGATTCCGCTGTTCAGGTGAATATACCCGGCCTGGTTCTTATGCAGGTCAGGAATTTCGCCGGGAGCAAGCCGCATGTAATTGTCAAGGTGGTCAGGCTGTCCGAACCTTGGAGGGTCGGAAAGGTCCCTCAGGGCGTCTCCAGGATGAAAAGGGGTATAGACTCCTTCCCCTATTTCCCAGTTCGTTATCTTTTCTTCATTTGAGATAAAAGTTGCAAAAACGTCTGCAAAAGACTCATCAAGAGCCCCTGCCTCTTCACTGTACACAAACCGGGCTGTCTGGGCTGCAACGGCATGTGTCAGCTCGTGAGCCACAATATCGAGCGCAAACGCCATTGGTCTCCAGCGAAAACCATCCCCGTCCCCGAAAACAAGCTGTTTGTGGTAGTCGCTCCAGAAAGAATTGTTGTAGTTCAGCTGAAAGTGAACCGAAGAAACGAGAGGAGAACCCTTATTATCATAGCTGTCCCTTCCGAAATTGTTTTTGTAGTAATCGTACACTATGCCCATATTTTCATGAGCTGCCTGGGCGACCTCATCCGTGGCCATCTGATCTTCATGCAGCAGTTCTCCGGGCAGGGATGCCTCGTTTTTCGCGGTGTAGGTTTTTCGAAAAAGGGCAGATCGGATCTGGGAGAATTTGTAAAGCTGCTCGCCAGTATGGGCATCAATGAAATGGAACTTTCCTGCAAACCCTTCGGCAAAGATGGACTCAACCTGCCAGACCAGATGAAGTTTTTTCAGGTGGAGCCTTTTCAGGGGAAGCTTATTCAGCTGGAAATCTCTCAGGGGAAGCTGAGGTTCACCATTCCGAAAGAGCATCAACCTTGAGCGGGGAATCGTTACAGCGTGTTTTAAGCCGATATCGCGGCGGACAATTTCAATGGCTTCTTCTCTTTTGATTTTCGGCTCAAGCGCAACCGGCACTTCTGTCAAGCGAAAGTCCTTGTATGCAATAACCTCGCCGGCAGGGTTTATGTGGATCTGGACAGATCCCTCAAAAACCGGGATTCCTTTTATGTGCTGGAGAAAAATAACATGGTGAAACCCGGAAAAATCGGTCTCGGCACAGAAAAGTTCCAGGCTCTCATCAAGCCCGGGCTGCATGTCCAGAAGCGCCCTGTATTCGTCCAGAAACGCTCTTGCTATTTTTTCAGGATTTTCGGCTGACGGCTTTGAAAGGGTGCCTTTGATGAATTTAGGAAGCTTCATCCGGGAATCCCAGAAAATTTCGGATTCAGGGTCGATTTCCTTCAGTTTCTCAACAGCTTTTGCCTGCTTTTCACTCAGTTCCGGCATATTTCCCTCAGCTTTCCAATCCCTTTTCTATAAAATCCCCGGCTCTATTCAAGCCCTGTTTATCCGGGCCTTACCTGATTCATCTCTTTTACAGTCATTACTTAATTTGATCCGATCAAATTTAAAGCTAATTTGAACTTTACTCGATTCTTGATTTTAATTTCTGTCTTACCCGTCTCCGCCTTAAACTAAAATCCGGAACTTGACCAGGTCAGCCCGAAGGAGAGGATTCTGGGAGAAAACGAGTCAGTCGGGAGGCATGATCTTCGTAAGGATATTCCAGCAAACCGGAAAAAAGGCCAGAATGTAAAAGATTACGACCGCAAACCTGTCAATTCCTTCCACCCACTGCAATTTCCTGGTCCAGATCAGGGAAAAGAAAAGAGCCGAAAGGTAAGTTAAAGGAGAAGTCCACCCGATGAACGAAAAAACAAGATAAAGCTGAGCAAACGCAAAAAAGCCCATCCCTGCTGGGAAACAGAGATCAGCGGAATACATACCTGCGAAATCGGCACCTGTGGTATAAAGGAGGTGCGGGAGAAGAGATAAGGATACAAAAACCAGGAACTGCTAGCTTTTTAGAGTTTTCTTCAAGGGTTTTATCTTTCGCCTGCGCCTCATATACTCCCTGGAGTTCTGGGGGTTGATCGTATATTTCGCTTACTCTAAAACAGGATTTTAAGGGATGAGGAAGCGCAAGCATAAAGTAAAAAAGTGCCAAATTTTATAGAAGCCTGAGAATCCTTCAAAGAAAAGATATAAACTAAACTGAAAAAGAGCTGCGTTATATAATCATACCCAGTGGTGTAAAAAGATGTGCTGGGGAAAAACATCGTTTAAAGGTAAAAGTCATAACAAAATCAGCAAACATTGTATCCATAGCTTTCCATAAAAGCATAGGGATGGAATTGACCGGAAATGGCATCATTGACGGAATACCTGTTGTTTTTGATTATAGCGGGCCTGGAGAGCATCGGGTTGTTTTTATGAAAGAGATTTGCGGGTCAGGCGGGCATATCTAAGAGTTTTATATTATATTTTAAAAGTTTGTGTGCAAAAAAAGTAACCTCTATTGGTTATCGGTTAAGAACTAACTTCCATCTCTTAATAGTGTTTTTCATTTCACCTTTTCATTCAAACCATTCTTCTCTGAACCTTTCTCTGTTTACATGTGGATCCAATGCTTGACTTTCGTATACACTCATCACTGTTTCAAAAGTTCTTTCAATTCCACATCTATGTAGAATCGCTGTCAATAAATTTGATGCATTTCCAGCAAATATTATGCTCCATCTCTCTTGAGTATATCTAACCATTTTTTTCAGGATGAACAGTATTGTTCTTTACAAGAGAATAAATTCTTCTGCTAACGATTAATGTCAGCATTGCTGTCCAGATTAGAGCTTCAATTATCTGTTCATTTTTTGTATCCAGAACGTCAAGTGCGTATTTGCTTTTCAACTCTTTGAAAAGCAGTTCTATGTCCAATCTTGCCCCATATAATTTTGCAATGTCTTTTGCATTAAAACATCTTTCTGAATATTTGTAATATATATGTGGTGCTTTTCGTCCTCGTCATTATATATCGCAACAAGACGTACACTCATCTCATCATTTTTTTGTTTGCCTTTATATGCTCTTCTTTTAAAGTTTATTTTCACAACTGCATCAATATCTTTTCCAGAGAGTTGTTTAATACACTCACTAACAGGTTTTCCCGCGAACTCTTTGCTTTTTGTCTTAGAAAGTCCCTCTTCAACAGAAACAAGAATCGGATCCATATTCTTCCTTATTCTTGAAACAAAATATCCTCCGTTTTCCTCAACTCTTGCAAACATTTGAGTTTTGTAAAAACCAAGATCAACAAGAAGAATACGGTCTTTGATCCAGGGACCTATTTTTAATGTTTTTATCTCCGCTGTTTTTTCAGGGTACAGAGCAACGGTTTTAGGTCCGTTAGCAACTGCACTTACCATAACTCCCACTTTTATGCCTGCAGCTACTGTTCTTGATCTTGCTGCCGGAATTCTAGGATTACTCGGACTCAATCGGCTTGGAGATCAAGAGAAGATGAGCAATGGGCTCCTGTTAAGAACAGAAACGCTAATTTTAACCAATATTCTTCCCGAAATCAGGTATATTTACCATTTTATCCTCTGTTCTGTGTAGTCTTAAGAGGCAGGTAATTTTTAGGCCAGATACTTGCTGAGAATACCTTTCCCATGAGGACTTATCAAAACCTCACTATATGTCCCAAACAAAATCATGATGCCCTCTAACTGTTAAGCCTGACCTCATTCTTCGAAGTATATTTAATTTGGGAAATTATCAGGTTTCCAAAGTCCAGATTCTCCCGTAATAGCTGGGAATTCTAAGCTGGACTTCCCTATCTGCTAAAATATCCATTAAATTTTCCATTCCATGAAGTTCTTCACGATAATTGCCGCTGAATGGGAATCTAAAAGGCACTACCTGATCCTGAGCTCCAAAGTTTAATGCTACCAGGCTGAAAAGTCCTTTGAACAACTTGGAAAAAAGCATGATGTTTCTGGACTGATACAGGTTATAATCGTCGTAGAAATGATATTCTCCCCTAGTAAATTGAAGATTATTTTTCCTGAGCTTGATCAGCTTTCTCACGAGTTGGAACAGGGATCTTCCCTCTGATGTGTTTAAGTATTCCCAATGCACAGGTCTATACATAACTATTCGTCCCTCTCCCTCCTGGGGAAGAAAATAGTTTTCTCCAAATTCCTGTCCCTGCCACAGCATTGGGATTCCTCTGGCTGTAAACAGGCCTATTAGATAGGGCTGCACCTTATACCATAGGGAACGGTCACCTTCCTTCAAAAGTTCATTATCCCTTGCAGTTGTTCCGAAATTACAGATGAATCGAGAATGATCATGGTTTTCCAGATACTGAAGGGCAGTTTTCATGATTTTGTCACCATTGTGCTGAACTTCTTCAGGATAACCATGAAGTCCAAAGAAAAAGCCCAAATTGGTTAACTGATTAGAATTTCTTGCAACTCCCATGGCTGCACTCAGGGTTTCGTTTTGCCAGGTACAGTTGCTGTAGGTCTTATTCAGGATTTTTACCGGGTCTCGAAGCTGTTCAGCACACTGGATAAAATTTAAGGAATCCTCTTTGAAAAATCGTTGCCAATGGTCAGGGGAGCCCATTTTTGCTTTGACAAGCTGGTAGGTATCCTGTACCAGTTTCGTGTAACCATTTTCAGAGTTTTCCAGCCAGTATCCAGGAACGTAGTCGTATCGAAAACCGTCTATATGATAAGTATCGAGCCAATAATGGTTTACTGTCAAAAAGAAGTCTCGAGTAAATTTTTGGTTGAAGTTCGTACTGATCCCAAAAGAATTATCAGCGAAAGGTCCCATGAAGGGGTTTTTATCCATTGGCCACCCGAGTTCGTTGTAAACATAGTAATAAGGGAAAAGGAAACTTGTATGCCCGTAGACTGAGTCCACTATGACTGCAATTCCTTTCTGGTGAGCTGCATTGACCAACCTTTGCATGTCTTTTCTGTTTCCGAAGCGATTATCTACACCGAAATACCCTGCTGGCATATACCCCCAGTCAACTTTTTTCTCACCTTTAGAAAGGGGCATCAGCTCTATACAGTTTACTCCCAGGTCTGTCAGATACTCAAGGTGATCAATTGTTCCATCAATATCATCTGCAAACTCTGTGATCATCAGTTCGTAGAGAATGATGTCGTTTAATGAGGGTGTTTTCCAGAGATGTTCATTTTCGCTCCATTCATAAGGTTCGTACCCGAGGATGAAAGCGGACAACTTGTCGTCTCCAAACTCTCTGGCGAAAGGATCGATAATCCAGTCAATTGGATCTTTCTTATTAGGCCTTTCAAGACAATAACGATAAACATATTTTCCAGGAGTTCCCCATACCGAATACGGTTTTGATTTATCCCTGGATTCGATATTTACTGCTGCAGACCAGTAATCCCCATATTCGAACTCTTCTGAATGCTCCATTTCGAAGTCAAAGGGGGATATATCATGAAGAAACCGATCCTTCTCATGAATAATTCTTACTTTCAGTCTATAGCCTTCTTCTGCCGATATTCCAGGCAAAAAAAGTCCAAAATTGATGACTTTCGGGTTCTGTTTATCTTCCCTAGCTCCAAGCTTATGAAGTGGGAGAAAATCAAGTCCTTGCACTTCTTCAAATTTCTGATCATCGCGCGGCGAAATTAACATCTTGTTGCGTGGGGGAATTACGATCTTATTGGGCGCCGGAACTACTATCTCGACGGGCAGCGAAATCACCATCTCTCCACGGTCATCGAAGTAAAAGCAACCAAAGTCTGGCGTTTGTTCTGATGCTGATGCCTGCCCTACTCGCTGTTGTAAATATAAACCTAATTCTGAAGAGGTGACCAAACCGTCGCCATCTAGGTCAGCTTTCCTACAATCGAGCCCATGTACAAGAGTACCTGTGAAAAGTGAATGACCTTCGATAGGACCGCCATCAAGTGCAACTTCGTCGCGCCTTGCAGAAGTAATGATTTTGCGACTCACATGGTTTAGTAGATCCTTTTTATATGTTACTGCTGAACGGTACTTCTTCATTGCATTTCCCAAAGCAAAACCACTATGGCAGGCATCAAGAATCACCAGAATATGTCGTGCTGGAAGCTGACTGATGTCTTCGAGAAAAGAATCAATTTTGATGTAATCGCTCCACTGGTCGATCTGTGCTTCAACCGGGATAATGTAACCTGTCTCAGTTGTCTTCCCGGGTATCTGATGCAGGCGCGTGTGTCCGTGACCTGCGAAGAAGATAACAAGTGCATCATCAGGTTTTAACACATTATAAAGTTGATCCTGCACAAGTGACGTAAGCTTCTTCTGTGTGGCATCAGAATTCAGGAGCGGAGGTATGGGTGACAAGAATCCAAGTTTTTCGACAAATAGCTTTCGTATACCCTCAGCGTCGCTGACTGCGTTGTGTAACTTAGGCCAATTCACATAGTTATCGATCCCAATAACTGTGACGATATTACGTCCCCTGCCGATATAACCTACACTTGACTGAACGGGTATAAGATCCCTTGAACCGCCTTCAACCATATTCTTTTACCTCATAAATTCTTGACCAGTATATCCCGAAAATTCATACAATCTCAAACTCCCGTCGATATGCGTTCCATACGCGATTTCACGAATTTTCTTACTTCATCTTCATGTCCCAGTGGCGCTCCTTTTTCAAGACATGTTTGAAGAGTTGTTTTGGCTTTTCCAAGATTTCTCTCATCTCTTTCAAAATTTACTCTCAGGCGTAGGCACCTACATTGGATTATGGCTTCTGCATACTGATTTCTACCTGTGCTGTAACCCATTCCTTGCTTGTGTAAGCTGCGAGATTGGCGTCGCGTGAAACTGGTCTCTCTTCGCTGATAGAGACAAATAGTTCTTCAAGCAGACTGTTTGGTCCTCCTCGAGTAGTCGCACTTCTCTGGCGCGTTTCGTCTAAGGACGGGAGTTCAAGCCAGCGGAAGTTTGTGGTCCCGAGAGTTGCAAAAACTTTGATTGTGTCTTTACCTTTTTCGTAATTGGCAGGAAGACTGGCCTGGAGAGATAATGTTATTTCGCTTTCGGGGTCGAGAGACTTAAAAATTTCTATTCCTGAGGGGTAAATCTGGCTGATTCCCCAACCAGGTTTCATGTCAAGTACTGCGATATTGAGAATTCGGGAAGAGTCATTCTCTCGTCCGCGTGGCAAATTATTCCGTATACGCAGGAAAGTCCATTCGCCAACGTTAAGGACCGGGATGTTACCGGAGTTTTCGAAGGGCTGAGGCTGTGTTAAATCGGCCGGGTCATAGTCCTTTTGAATGCCAGTCAGTTCGACCACAAGCTTACCAGCAAGAGGAGAATTGATATCGTGATTGGACAGTTGACCTATTGTGTGGTACCTTGCCAGATGAACGAGACGATGTACCAGCTTTGCAGCAGATTGGGGATCATTGATTTTTAGCGGAGGCCTCAGATTCTCAAAAGCCTGTCCTACACGGTCCCATATTTCGAACTCGCTTTTGTCATTAACAGCTACCTGATATTCAGCGTTTTCATTATCTTTTGCCAGCTCAACCCATTTGGCTCCTTCAAGGGCATTTTTAACTGTCTCCAGCGCTGCGTTCTGGTTAATCTCTTTGGGCAGGTCTTCACGGTTTACCAGATGAACTTTCTTTACCAGTTGCACGGATCCAGGATCGTGCAGTACCGCCTGGGAACCCTGAATAATAGTATTACTATTGAGTATCGAAAACTTAGCCCATGAATCGGTGGAGCCGAGCTCTGTAATCTCAGCACTAGCCAGACGTTTTTCCATCTGTGTGAAATCCGCAGTATCTGGCGGGTAAATATCAAATTTTGAGCCTTTCTTTAAGCCATGAACCTGACCGGCGTTCAACAATACCTCCTCTTTTTCCGGATCCACTTTCATTACTGTAACAGCATATTGTGGCTGCATATGGTCACTGCCAAAAACAATTCGACTTCCGTCACCTTCAAGCATGGGTGTCTGACTTGCGAACTGACCGTGTACTTTGGCAAGGATTCGATCATGAAGTTGTTTATAGGTAATTCCATAGCCCATACCATTGTGCATTTCATTAAGTGATGAAAGCAGCCAGTAGGTGAGCGCACCGTTCATTTCCGTGCCCTCGAAAGGATACTCACATGCAGACTCTGATGGACGACAGGCAGCCAGCAGAACATAACCATTAGTTTCTGGAAGCCATTTACTTCCCAAATTGACATCGCGTTTGGCATCCTGAGTTAGACTTAGCCAGGTATCAACAAGCTCCATGTCTGAAGCTACAAGACTTTCCATTGGCCTTTCTGTTGTATCAACTATATCCAAACCCCGAATAGCAGCTTTGTTTCCGCCACGAGCTGCGCCGCCGGAATGACAGCTATCAAATGCAATTGTGACAATTAAACCCTTGTCTACCATCTCCTTAAGTAGAAAAGCAATTTCAATGTCGCGAAGATATCGAGCTTCCGAATTACCTATGTCCGTCGGTACGAGTGATTCATCTAGCCCGTTTGGCCCCTTAAGTTCAGGGAATTTTGTTTTTGACCTTCCTCCATGGCCTGAATAGTGAACGTAAACCTGATCTCCACTTTTTGCCGTGTCAGTAAGTTTCTTGAAAGCCGCGACCATATTCTCGTAGGTTGGCCACTTATCCTTCGGCTCTGAAGGTTCATTAGAACTAGAATTGGATGCAGTCAACTTTAAAATATTCTTTTCAGGTAGTCCTGGCCTGTGCTTAAGAAATTCTTCCACGTGATTGATATCACGCACACATCCGTGAAGGGAGGGATAATAGCCGCCTCCGGGGAGCCTGTTTGGAAGGTAGCAGTCAATGCCTATCAGCAGTGCATACAGTTCGGATGTCTCACTTGAACCATTCACCATCTTTTCTTCCTCCTTCCTTTCAGGGGCTTGTCAGTGTTATCGTAGCTTCAAACCCGTTTTTTCCGCCGGGCAGTATTCCTCCAGAAGATACCTCGATATAACCTTTAAGCGTAATTTCCCATTTCGGCAAGCCGCTTTCCTCTATATCGCTTTTTAAATGATTCAAGATCTCTGTCAGCTTGAAAAGACAGCTATCTTCCGTACTTCCTCTAGTAAAAGCTCTTGTTACTTCTTCTGTTTTTTCTGGATAGAAATATAGTTCCATTCTTTCACCTTTACAAAATATTGATCAAAAATAATCAAGTTTAATATATTTTCCTTCGTACTTTTTTTATATATTATAGGCGTTTTTTATATCTGCATTCCAATTTTGAGCACTAATATTAATGCTTGAGCAGATTTCTTTGAAAAAAACGTTTTGAGACTATTGTCTCACTGAACTTTCTCGCTATTCTGGTTCGTCTACAATTAAAAATCGACAACTTGAAAAGTTTTTTCTTAAACATAGATTCCTTTATTCTGCGGAAGGTATGCGAAGTCTGACCGCAGGGTCTCCAAAGATCATGTAGTTCTGTGCATCACTACGGGTTATAAATGTATCAACTAACCAGTTAATGTAAGCCTCAAAGGTTTTCTTTCCTCTCTGTACCTGGTCTAAGAAGTTACTAAGCTGAGCATTACCTATTCCATAACGTGCGTTCATTTCATTCATTGTCAGGCCGATCGGCTGAGTATCAAATAGCAGACCGTTAACGGCTTTGATAAACGGTGACATGCGTGAATGCCAGCGCCCTGCTGGATAAGGATTATTGGGATCATCAAAGCCATGTAGAAAAGCCGTGTCCAGATGTCCTACATAGGCTATAGGACCTCTGGGGTGAGAGAGCAACTTCTTAGGTAGTGCTGCAACAAAATCCTGTTCACAGTTTAACTCGGGTTTATCAAGCCAGTGGGAATAATCACTCTCAGCGGGAGTCCCGTACCCAAAACAAGCGAACTGGAAGAAAACAGATCCCTCCAGATAAGGTCTATCAAGAGGTACATCGTCTGCCGTAAAAAGCCATTTACCCAAGGGGTCACCCTCTTTTCGCTGGCAGCAAATGGCTCCGTTGAATCTCTTTTGAATATCCAGGGGTTGACCTATAGCTCCCATTCCGTGACTGGCAGTGTAGACAAGAGCAGGTTTTTCACTCAGAAGGGCAGATGTAAGCTTACTTTTAGTAGCCATATCTCCTGACATGGTCGAAGTCTGGAGCTGGCAGTTATCGCAGATGTACTCAGCTAAGGGTTCGGCCATGTAAAGACGACTGAAGTGAGTTGGATCCTGAGATCCATAGTCAGGTGCAAATACCAGAGCCTTGCGGTCAACAACGGGCTCTGGCATCTCCTCAAGTCGAATTACTTTTTCGACGTAGGCTTTAAGATCATCAAGGGAATTAAAATCAAGCCTTCCCACAGCTGTCGCCATATCCAGAAGGGACTGGAATTTGAATGGGATCTTATCTGGTCCTCCTACAATGGCGATGTAGTAAGGTCTCTCCATGTGTTCTACAGAATAATAGTTATCCTGTAGCCAGTCAAACCACTCTTCTTCAGCCTCTCCGTTGAAGACCATCGGAGACTCTGGGTCTTTCATGCCTCTATACTCAGCCAATGGTCTGAGTATCTTGGAAATTTCTTCCCTATCGGGATCGTTCTCATTTACAATGTATGTCCAGCCCGCTTCCCTGGGATTTCCCTGGTCAACGGGTCTGCGCTCTACTTCTCCCCTGAATGTTAAAGTCTGGCTGCCTACGTTTGCCAGCTGTGTAAAATCTTTGCTGTTTTTATTAAGTGACTCCAAAATTTTCCTAGCAAAGGCTGTTGAGTCCATAGGCTTCACAAGTAATTCACCAGTTTGGTAATCTATCCCTAATCCCATTATCTGCATACTAAATTTCTCTCCTTTCTGTACTTTACTCTACGCTAGTTAAATAACGAATTATTTAAAAAACGCAGAAATTTCATGCATATATTTGGCCATTATAGCCATATTTTTCTCCAAATTTTAGAATAACGTTATAAGAAGTTAAACAGTCATTTTTCATGGTTTCATTACTTTAAAAACAGTTGAGCAACGATTGCAAGGTTACGTTGACAACCCTAAAAAAACCACAAAACAAACTTTGGAAGAGCCGGTTGATTAAGAGCAAACAAGTTTTGGGTCAGTTCAAAATAATGCTTTTTTTCACTCTTTATAGATCATATCCCGGTTTCATCCCAGGCGGGAAGATCTCCTGGTGGCTTCTGTCTCCAGCTGTGGTGTCTGAGAGTATTTACCCTTCTTGAGATCAGCCCTTACCCTAGTAAGCAGCTCCTTATAGGTCAGCGTATACTGGCTCTCATTTATATTCTTGCACAGGTAATAGGTAAAGATCTCCACATAGGCCGTTCCGTCCGCCGTGCGGTGAACTGGCAGGCGCGATCCGATCGGATGAGCACCGGTGTAGAAGGTGGGATTGGCGGTTTGAGCCATGTTAAGCACTACCGTCAAGGTGCTGCCGGGCAAGTTTAGACCGGCATCATCACATCGGTTCCTCGACTGGCCTCACCGTGCGCATTGAGAATGCACACCATTTCTTCATCGCCCAAAATTCGCGGCCACGCAACAATTTCACCGGATCCTTAGAGCGCAAAAGGCTGGCCCGAAATGGAAATATTACGAACATATTGCCGCCCGCAGTGCAGAACAGGATAATCCCTCCGCAGTGCAGTGATGGCAGCAATGCGAACGTAAGCTTGATTCTAAGGATCGAAGCAGTGATACCCGGCTGTGCCAAAGGGTCCAAATCCAGGAAGATCGGGATCCAGACTTGCTGGCAGCGCGGCCAGGCCTTCACATCCCCGCTTTTTTACCAAAATGTTGATTTTACCAAAATTTCTCCATGCTGGAATTCAGTCAACCGTTATTAGTAACATGGAAAAAGAGAATTTTAAAAAGGATAGAAGAAAATAACGCAAAAATTAATCAGACAAATGTGAAAATAGTTTTTATTTGACTTTTTCTGGGTGAAAAGAAGATGTATAAGTATTTGAACAATTTAGTACTTTTTAGCATTGTTATATGATTTTTTTAGGAATAAATTACTTCACCACAATAACAGCATGAAAACGGTCTATAATCGAACTTTCTCCTTCCCACTCACGCCATTTTTTAATGCTTAGATTGTGAGATCCAGCTTCCGACGTACGGAACTGGAATATCCTCACGCCTGCTGCACCAATTGAACCGCTTCCTCTTTCGAAACTGATGCCTAACATTTCCAGCCCTTCAGCATTCTCTACCTTCCATACGTAGCCTGTAGAAGGATTTTCTTCTAAACGTACAGTTAAAAAACTTTGCGCCTTTACATCTACGGTGCGACCCCTATCCTGATCGTTCAGTGTTGTCATAAACTCCCCAATAATAACTGCGGCGTTTAACTATAATAAGCATGCTCTTATTAATTTGTATCAAGCCTTTTTCTTTACATTGAGAAAGAAGTCAGCCAGACACGTAAACTGGCAGCTTACAGTACATTTTCCCCGTTAAGTAATTGAGTATTATTAAGACGTTTAAGAAGTACTTCAAGTCAACAGTTTAAAATTTATTGCTTCGTTATGCAAATGACGTTTTTTCAGGAGACCACTAAAGATCTCCTGCACGAGAAAGGTGAACGGACAAAACAATTTTTCTGTTGTTCTGACATTCAATGTCTTCTATTTAGTGCCGGACCCAGACAGGTTTGGACTGCAAGTTTTGTAAGTTTTGCAGGTTTTGCAAGCTTGCGGTCTTAAACCGTTAAAGATCAAGCCCGAAATTCCCTGTCTCAATCCAATCAAGTGAGATAAGAGACCAGAAATCCTCTGCAAACCTGCTCGTGACGTAATCGTAGGGTAGCCAGCCGTATCCTTTGTCTCCCCAGCCTGTTCCCCAGGAGTTACGGATCAGCAAAGCCCCGGTGGTTTTTTTGTTGGCGAGGGTATTTTTAATTTCCATACTGTCATCATAGCCAACTGCAACTACTGCATGGCCCCATTCTGCCTTTTCATCGAGGCCAGGGAAGGGAATTCCACCTTTAACATCTGTTTTGGTGAAGGAAGGGAAGCCATAAAAACCAAACATTGAAGGGACCCCTGCCGCAATATATTTTTTGACGCTGAAGAGGACATCTTTGGGTGGTATGGTCATGCCCTGCGGGTCGTGACAGAAGTATTTGAGTGCTTCAAAGTTGTCGGCGAGAGCATATACAAAGCCTGAAGGTTCGTCATCAAAAGTCCGTTCCCCTGCAGGTCCTGGTTCTTTCCTGTCTGTGTAAGGGAAGTACTTTTCGGGAGGGACACCACAAAGGGCTATGGCACCCATTGTATTCCTGAGAAAAGCTCCGGTATCCCCCTGAACTCCCATCAGGTTTCTCGTTGTTTTGTAGACAAAGAGTCTTGATCCGTCGAAGTGTTTTCCGAAAGCCCGCCTCTGGAAGTATTCAACAACTCCCACTCCTGCATTAGCAGTGCAGGAACCCAGCTGGAGCTGATTTTCAATCGGCGAACACCATTTCCTGAGGTCTATGGAAGTAGGCAGTTTTTGTTCTTCAGGTTCTTTTTTGAGAGTCTGGACCCCAAGCTCTTTTGCAAACTCGGGAATTTGATCACTTTCGTCTGTATAGTCTTTCAAAGACGGCACTGGAGAAAGCCATCCAGTTCCGAAACATTCTCCCGTTTCCGGGATTATTACCTTTTCATACGTACCAGGTATACCAAACATTTCATTACCCCACACATTTAGATTTATTCGATACAAAACAGAACAACTCTGCGTTTTCACAATTTGGAACCTTCATTGTATCATTGATTCTGCTGGCATATAACAGCATTAAAAAAATATACAAAATATTGAAGTTTACGAATGTTGTCCCAAATATTTGGAATTGTTCTATATTATTTGGAATAAGTATGCTTGTATAAAATACTTCTTAATTATTACAAACAGTAATGGGCATTATTACACTTCTATAAAGCTAATAACTCGCTGTAAAAGAATTAAAAATCTGGATAAAAAAGGGTGAAAGAGAAGGGGAAAAAAAGAGAAATATATTTCAGACAACTCAATGTTAGGTGTGAGATTGTCCTCAGTCCCGGTTGTATCCTCCCAGGAATGTTTATATATCCCTTTTTACCTGCTGGTTGCCTGAAGTAACAGCTTTTATTTCCCATTGACGAGTCCCTGGAACACCTTCCATTTCTTCCGGAGATAGGTCCTGAGTATACTTGTCGCTGAGAATGCTGAGACCCTCACTCACATTGAGTTGTCATAAATAGCCTGTGGACGGTTTTTCCCTTAGTTTAAGGTAAAAATTTACTCCATTTCTGAGATTTATGCTTATTCTGTTGTCAGCTTCAGTTATTACTTCTCTGTTTCTGCGGTTGTATTATCTATTATTCTGTTCAGAATTGTTCGTTTCATTTTGTTCGTTATTAACGCAGCCGGAAAGGATAATAGCAAAAACAAGACCGAAAACTGCCGTAATCTTCAAGTTTTTCGAAAATTTGTTATTTGCTATGTTTTTCATTTATTTACCTCTCATAACCTCAGACCGTGCCTTATTCACTGGTTGATATTTTATCTTTGAATACTTCTTTTTCATCTGCATTTGCTTTCTAAGTTTACCGCGTACAGGAAATTGAGATCGTCAAAGAAGAAAATGTAAGCAGAATGTAATATGTGAATACTCTGGAAAATATCAACGATTATTGGTGGATCACAAATCAATATGCTGGTTAGATATTTCAACTATATCGATTAGGAGCTACATAATGACTCCTAAAAGCATACAAGTTATAATCTCACCACATCAAAAATCAAGCCACGACTCTATTTTTGGAAGTAACCCTTTTCAAACACAATCACCCCTTCTATGGGTAGATCCGGTTTCTTCCTCGCTGAAGGAGCATATAGTCCAAACCCGAATTCACAGGATATCAAACCAGAATCATTCAACACGACTTCGGGATCCAAAGTCTTTATTAATAGCTCCATCTCCCTATAAGGACGCCCTAAAAAGTAATAGCTTTTAAACTTGGGAGAGGCTGGCCCACTAAATTCCACGGCTTCACAAATACCAGATTCTTTATAGAAAACAAAAATTCCAAGTTCTCGGAAAAAATCTGCAGGAATTTCATTAGATTTGTTTACAGGTTCTACATTTACGCTGAGTACTTGTCGAACTTCTTCTCGACACATGCCAAAAGTAATTGGTCCTACCCCTGTATAAGGTTTTATATCAAATTCCATTTCTTACCTCATATTTAAATTTTAGAGTTTAAGTGAATCTAGATATTTCAGCATTTCTTCGATGCCTTTATCATACTTTGATCCGAATTTTTGACGGATATCATCAATATCCATTTGTACTGCCTCACGGAATTTACCTTGGTCAATCAATTTCCTTTGCTTATTTCTATAATCTATAGCGGATTTAGAGAATCCCCAACTTTTCGTTTTTGTGTGATCTTCAACTTCCATCCAGATTACAGGACCTTTATCCGTACTCAATGGACTTATTGAATCTGCAGGTATATGATGGCGTTCACCTCCAGCAGTCGGTACATCTTTATACGCACCTCCATGTGGTTCACCTGGTCCAGGCCCTATATGAAGAGAATCTAACTCCTTTTTAAGGTCGCCAATTTGTTTATTTACTTTCCCAATATCCTGCCTCAGTGATCTTTCATCCGCTTTTAGATCTTCCAATTGATCTACTAAATCCTCTCTACGTTTATTAGCCTCTCGAGATTTTTGCAGCATTTCTTCTGCTTCTTGACTATTTGTTGCTTTCTGGTACCTCTTATATAACTCGACTCTTAACTCATGTTCTTTCTTTATAGTTTTTTCAAGTTCAGCTTGTCGTCGAAGATTCTGGGAGAGTTGTTGTTCTAAAGGTTGAATTTTCTTAACCTTAGCCTCAAGCTCAGCTTCTATCTTTAGTTCTGTTTCTGTCTTTGCTTTTGTTTCTATCTCTGTTTTAGCCTTAGTTTCTGTTTTTACTTTAGCTTCTACCTCTGCCTTAGCAGTGTTCTGGATGTTTTCAGCCTTTGAGGGTTCAACTTGTTTAGCAATATGTGATGTAGCATCTTTTGGAGCTTTTGACGGTACAAGATCTGGTGGAACTTCAGATCCTTTACCCGGTGTAGATATCTTTGCTGGCTCTTGTACATTTAGTGTTTCGGCTGCAGACTTTGGATCTGGTTTAGGTGCAGGTGTTTTAGCTTCTGATGCCGGCGGCTTAAAGCCCTCCGAAGTAGATTCTTTCCCTCCTGAAGTCGCACCTTTGGCTTCTGTTCCTGCTTGGGCAGTTTTTTTAGCTTCGTCGACCGTATCTTCAGCCTTTTTCAGAACATCATTTATACTATCTTCTACTTTTTTGAGATCGTTTGGTTTGAGATTTGGTTTTGACTCCTTAAACTCTATGTAGGCATTTTTGAGTCCTTTGAAAACCTGAGGTAGTTTCAATGCTACACGTGCAATTCCATATGCTCCAACCACAAATGATACTGTATCCCAAGCCTTGAGGAAATTTCTCCCAGCCTCAGTTTCAGCTATATCACTGCGAAATTCATTGATGACTACATCTGTTACTCCAAAAGCAAGTTCTAGTACGGCAACGAGTTTACCAAGTTTAGTGGCAGCCCCAACAATTCCCATACCACCTAAACCCAATAACGCGATATCGCCAACGAGCTTTAAATTTTGTCGAAATTGCTTATTGTAAAGACTTAAAAAATTAATTGCAGGCATGTATATCGTTTTACCCTTAGGCGCACCAACTTCCTCTTCTTCGAAATAAAAGTGTACACCGATCAACTCATTGGGATCAAGATCTTTCGGTACATGAAATTTTGGACCCATGCCTAAAGTTAGACCTGATGTGACCCAATACTCTAAATGTATTTTTCCGCTGTCGTTAATTGATACGTCCTCATAGCTAAAGCGACGATTCCAATAAGAATGAATTACTCCAGGACTTGCCCACGGTAGAACTAGCGCATTACTTGCCCTTGTCAAAGCTTCCTCTGGCTCCATTGTCTCGGAAAACTTACTTCTTAAAACTTGATGGTACTTTCTATAATTCTCCCCATCTAGTACCTTCTCAAGTATCTTGTACAACTTCCCATTGTCTGCATTTAAGTTATTGAATAACTCTTTAGTATCCTGGCTTGGTGTTGTTGCAATGAGTCTAATTATAGATGTTTCATCTTCATCACCAACCAGATACCCTTTAGCAATATAGGTTATTAGACTTACGCGCTTATTTAACTCAATGGAAATCATTTCACTATCTGAAAGCTTGACGGCTAAATCATCGACATCCCATTCTTCTTTTTGTAGGTGTTCAAAGACATTGTCAATCTTTTCTTTGTTTGGTGTTGGTAGATAGTCGAAGTTGATCCTGAACACACGAGAATTTGTTTCTGTAATGGGATAATAAAAAGAGGGGATTTCTGGAGAATCTGTTTCGAGCACTCGAACTAAAACTTGACAACCAAGTCCAGCATTCTTGTTGAGCATGGCTAGCAACGAGGGGTCGTTTATGTAAGTGTGTTTAGAATGACTATATGACCAAACTTCAGTGTTATTATCGACGGATAACATTCTATATGCATTATCTTTTGCATCCCTAATAGACCATCTGAAGTAATAATATTTACCAAGCGGCGGATCATTAACTGTTAAAGTAAACTTGGAATTGCTTTTATCGGTTACAGGTCTGGGTATATCCTTTGTCAGGCTACCCGTAATCGAGGTCCTATTCTCTTCGTTCTTCCCCTCAGTTTCCGGAACTTTAGATGATATATCAGCATTATCAGGTTCATTTTCAGTTTGACTCTTTTCTGAAGGAAGTGAAGACGATTTATCAGGAGAAGGAGAATCTGGTTTTTCTGGTGCAGTTTTAGAGGTTGATTGAGTTGTTTTTGGAGCTACTTGTGGAACTTTCTGGCCGAAGTAGGCAAAAATATGCTGATCATTTGGTTCTTCAACCCCTTTAATGATACCATGGAGGTACCCCTGCCAGTGAGGAATCATACGATTCATGGCCTGAATTCCACTATCAATGAAACTCAAAGTCCATCCCTTTGGGCATTCAATTCGCAACCCATAGCGTCTTTTATTTTCATCCATTTTATCTTGAATTGTTGGAAACCGGGATGATGTACTCTCTCCATCTGGTCTTTTGAGGATGGCAAGTGTCTGTCCGAGCACAATCACTTGGATAACTTCGCCACTCAACCTCACTTCCATTTTAGGAACCAAAGGACTATTTTTCGTTTCTGGAGAGCGATAGATAGTTCCAGAGAAGGAATCTGCTGAACTTGTAGTCTTTTGTTGCACCGTGTGGGAGAGTTCATGAGCCAATAGTATCTGGCCCTTAGATGTTCCCGGGGCATACTCTCCCGCACCAAATACAACATCCTTCCCCACCGTGAACGCCCGCGCATTCACCACCCTAGCCGTCTCAGCTGCCTGTGCATCAGTATGCACCCTCACATGGCTGAAATCGTGACCAAAACGCGGCTCGAAAAAAGCTCGCTCCGACTCCGCCAAAGGCTGTCCACCACCCCTGATAGCGTTGATACGAGATTCGAGATCTGGTGTAGTTTCAGCATTCTGCCCCGATATTTCTTTGGTTTGGAGAGGTTCCTCTTTTTCTTCTTCCTCTTCCTCGGGTTGCCTTTTAAGTTGAGGCATGACTTCCGGAGTAATTAATTTAGTCTGAACGGACTCTTCTTCTTCCTCTTCAGCCTGTCTTTGAACTAATGGAGTAATTTGATCGGCAACTGGTTTAGCCTGAATGGGCTTCTCTTCCTCTTCATCCGGTTTATTCTGCATCTGGATAACAGGTTCAGGCATCCTCATTACCTGCTCTGCGACCTTATCAGCTTCCTGTTCATACACATCATTAGGCTGACCGATTCTAAGTTTAGCCTGTAAGGCTCCTGATTTAATCAGCTTCTGAACTGCCCGATTACCCGCAGTTCTCTGAAGCTGCAATATCATATCAGTAGTAGGCCCTGAAGAATTGAATCCCACGTTTTGCTTGCAGGAATTAGAGCATTTTTGCTTTGCTTCCGGTGCTTTGGCAGTTGCAACAGCTCTTTCAGCCATTTAATCGTCTCCATATGACACTTTATTGTACAGTAGCTGAAAATAGAAATTCACTTGAGAACCTTTTTCAAATCCTTTCAATCCCGGATTCAGTAGGTATCAGTTGCTGAAAATCGAAGGAAAGAAAGATCTCAAATTGATAGAAAACTAATTAATTTTGCTATGTTTTATGGGAAAAATAACCTAAATTAATTATTGGATTTATTTGATTTGAGGAAGAGTAAATTCTCCTCCAGCTCAGGATTGAGAATCTTCTTCTCATAATCTTCCCAGACATCCCATTGTTCATTATTCCTGCAGTCAAAACCCCTGCAAGGCACTGTCCTGTGCTCACGAACTGTGCATTTGTAGGTTTTTCGATCCAGATGAACACAGTAACCGTCTTCCCCGTGCGCGATCAAATAGGGCCTGCCGAACTCCCAGCGGATGATTCCTTCTTCCACGTCCTGTCTTGACAGTGCGAAAGGAAGTTTACAGCAGATGGCTTTGCACTTATCCAGCCTGCTCTCGCAATCTACATCCACTTCCTTATCAAAAGTGTATTTGTCGAATTCTGGGTCCTGGTACATAAGCCCGAGTCCGCTATCAACGAACCTTTTAACAAGCCTTTCTGCAACCTGTCTTTTGCGGTCATCAAGTTCTTCTATTGTAAGAATTCCTTTCTCATTAAGAAGTTCAATAAGGGCATAAAGAAAGGAAGTTGATTCCAGAGTTTTTGATGTATTGTCGTTGATACGGCTGTGGGTATATAAGAGCCCTGAGGAGAGGTTTTTATGGAAATATTTTGTAGTGTTCAACTTATTCACAGCGTTCGTCACATAAGTGACTACTTGTTGAGTAGCTACTTTCACTTACTACCATATATTAATGATACTAAGGAACAAATTAACAGCAAATAGCTATGTTCTTATAATCTGACTTTTCGTAGATCTCAATACATCTGTAATCCAGAAGATACCTTTTCCAGATATCTGCAAAAAAAAAGGTGTTTATAAAAAGCTTGATGTGCGCTTTATTCTTCTTTATTCTGCGCTTTCGAGCTACAAAAGATATATTTCGGAAGAAAATATCAACCATATTAGTGTCTATAATTCATAGAAGATCTTATTACTTGACTAGATCTAAATGGATTATTGGTTACACTCTTAACGGTTCTTCTTCTTCCACTAATATAATCAGCTACCTGTTGTTGTGTGATCCTTAGAGCAGCTGCAGTCTTTACAGTGTTTAGGATTATTCTTCCCTTCCAATTTGGATTGTTCGCATTTGGATCATAATTAAGTGTATGCCCTTGGGTTATTTGATTATTTAGATAACTCTCAAATAAGTACCAACCAGCATTAGGAACAGCAAATGAAGGAGCAAAACTCCGCGTTACATGAATACCGGCGCCTCCCGGCATGTTTACATCGTTATTGATCGTCTGAGCCTTTATATCATGTTCAACTACATTCATCCACTCATCCCATTCTATGCTAAGTGCACCAGCTGCTACTAAATAGGGATGTTTTTTCCTTTCCTCATTTGACGCGTTTGCCGGAAGAGGAGCAAAAAAAATGTTCCCAGTACGTGTATGAGCTCCACGAATGCTTGCATTATGCATCTCCCATAATATATCTTCACGTATGTCCGCAAGAGGCCGAGGAACAGTTGCAGCCGGTGGAACCATCACAGGTACACGAATTGTGTGTGTATATTGATTGTAGTCAGTTGGCGGATTGGCAATACCAGCACCTGAAGAATTTAATAACGTTATATTCTGCGTGGTTGTCACCTTTCGATTCAGAATTCCGAATACATTCGAGTTACACAAAAAATTGTATTGAGCTACCAAAGTAGGGTCTGATGCTGCTACATTCGGTCCCAATCTTTGTATTATGGGATGTATTTGTCTAGTTTGTACAGATGGTTTTGGCAGATTCAAATAGAAATCCTCCGATTTGGGGTTTAATCGGTCTACTTCCCTGCCCATTACATCCGCCTCGTGTTCCAACATTATATCATCATTCACTGCTACACCTTTCATCTGCATAGTGGGCCTAACTCTACCCTGTTTCTGCTGAACCACATGCCAAGCCTCATGCGGCAAATGCCTCTCCTGCCCCGGAGCTACATGAATGTTTGTCCCTTGAGTATATGCCAAAGCCCCTACTTCAGCAGGTTTTGATGAATTGTAATGCACCCTCACATCACTCATATCAATTCCAGATAAGTTCTCCACGCCAGCTTTGAGGTTCTCCGGCATTCCGGTGTTATTTTCTCTCTTTGTCTGAAGCGGTTCTTCATCCTCTGGGATTTCTTGCCGTTGAATAGTCCCGATCATTTTCCCTTGAAGAGGTTCCTCTTCTTCTGGAATCTCTTGCCGTTGAACAGGATCAGCCATCTTACCCTGTAGAGGTTCTTCCTCTTCTGGAATTTCCTGCATCTGCATAATAGGATCTGCGACACATGAAGGGCAGGTTGTTTTCTCAGGTTTATTTTCGAACTTACCTTGAAGAGGTTCCTCTTCTTCTGGGATTTCTTGACGCTGGATTGTCTTAGCCATTTCCCCCTGAGGCGTTTCTTCTTCAGGAATCTCCTGTCGCTGAATTGGTACCTGTTGAACCTTTGGAGTATTTCTGATCACTGACAATAGTTTCCCAACTGCCCTATTCCCAATAGTACGCTGAAGCTGCAAAACATCCGCTGAAGTTAGAGATTTGGGATTGATTCTGGCACGCTGGATAATAGAGGCGGGATGTGATACATGCATCTGGCTTGTGAGAGATGCTTGCTTTTGAAAAGTAGAGTCCGGTTTTCTGGATTGTTTCAATTGCTGTTGCTCGGGCATAATAAACTTCCCCAAAAGGTGAATTAGCATAGTTTAAAACACTTCAAAAATTTAGCAACACGGCTCTTCACATCAAATAATTATTAAAAACTTGGCAAATTTTCAAAAACTTAACCTATCAGAGCTTAAAATGTTTATTACTTCTGTAAGAAGCCTACAAACTACATTGTCAGAAGAGCACTATCTTGAAGGTTGAAGGAAACTGCTGTTGCATTTTATATCAAAAGGCAGTAATTTTATTGAAAAGTGCCTATTAACTGACCGAAAGCTGAGGCCAGTTTCCTTCGTTAGCTGTAACTCTGTTTATGTCTTTATTAATTTTATTAAGGTGCCCGTATTTTTATTCTATTTTATTATCGAGCTTATCCCAAAACATTGCCTAATCTACTATTGACACCAACATTGGAACTCTCATTTCGTCATTGCACGAGTTTTGGGATAGGCTCATCCCTTAATTATTGCAACTTCAACAGGATTACCCCCTACATCTACAGTGGCTGAAACATTGTTTGTGGTTGTGTCAATTACAGAGATAGTGCCTCTGCCACTGTTTACCACATAGACTTCTTTTCCATCAAGCGTAACTGCAACTGCACTGGGATAACTTTCTTCACCTAGAAGTACACTATCTATAACGTTGTCTGTATTTGCGTCAATTACAGAAATAGTCCCGTAGCCAGAGTTCGCCACATATACCTTTGTTCCGTCCGGTGTGACTGCAATTCCCCAGGGATCACTTTCTTCACCTAGATATACCGTATTATCGGTAACGGTGTTTGTGTCTGTGTCTATTATAGAGATAACTCCATCGCCGTAGACCGCCACATACACTTTTTTCCCATCAGGAGCGACTGCAACTCCACCAAGGTAGCTCATTTCACTAGTACCTACATACACTGTATCGATAACATTGTCCGTGCCTGTGTCAATTACAGAGATAGTCCCGTAGCCAGAGTTCGCTACATATGCCTTTGTTCCGTCCGGTGTGACTGCAATTCTTTCAGGATAGTAATCGACATCAATTATGTCAGTAACTTCTCTCGTTGCTGTATCAATTACAGAGACGGTATCCTCCCATGCGTTCGTCACATATACCGTTGTTCCCGTAGGATTGACTGCTACTCCTGCAAGCCCACCGTTTCCTCCTATATTTAATGTTTCTATAACAATTTTTGAGGCCGTGTCGATTATAGAGATGCTGCTGGAGTTATCCGACTCGTCACCTGAGTTAGCTACATATACTACTTCATCTGATACGGCTGCAATTCCTTCTGGATTGATTCCAACAGATATGGTATCTGTAATCCTTTTTGTTGCGATGTCAATTACAGAAACAGTATTATCGTCGGAGTTCGTTACATATACATAACCAGGATGTTGTAAAACCGTTATTGTAGCAGTTTTTGAATCTGTACCATCCTCATTGTTTACAGTCAATCTGACGGTATAATTCCCTGCTGCAGAGTAGGTATGTACAGGACTCTGCTCGGTTGAACTCGTTCCGTCTCCAAAGTTCCAGCTCCTTGATGTTGCATTTTCCGATTGGTCTGTAAACTGGACTGAAAGAGAAGGATAGCCCTGAGTAACATTGCTACTAAAGTTTGCAACAGGAAGTATTATCGAAATAGGAGAAACAGCGGGAGTAACATTTATTGGACCATTTTTTGAATCTGTACTATTTGAATTGCTTACCGTAAGGTTAACAGTATAAGTCCCTTCTTTATAGAATGTATGTACTGGACTCTTCCCAGTTGAGGTATTTCCATCTCCGAAGTCCCATTTCCATACTGTAGGGTTTCCTGTACTCCTATCAGTAAACGAGACAGTTAATGGCGCATTTCCTGATGTTACATTGCTGCTGAAGTTTGCAGCGGGTAGGACTGGTGGTTCGAGAACCGCTATTATGGCAGACATCGAATCTGCGCCGTTTTCATTAGTTACTGTCAGATTAACGGAATATTTTCCTGCTGCAGAGTATGTATGAGTTGTGTTCTTCTCAGTTGAAGTGTTTCCGTCTCCAAAGTTCCATTTCCACTCCGTTGCATTTTCCGATTGATCTGTAAACTGGACTGATAGAGGAACATAACCTCTGGTAACGTTACCAATAAAGTTTGCAAAAGGAAGCACAAGCTCTCCTGAAATTATTACCGGTTTTTTAAGGACTGTTATTGTGGCAAAAGTTGAATCTATACCATTTGCATTGGCTACTGTCAGGTTAACGGTATACTTTCCGGCGCTTGAGTACCTGTGAGTCGGATTTTGATCAGTTGAATTAATTCCGTCTCCAAAATCCCATTTCCATCCGGTTGCATTTTCAGATTGGTCTGTAAACTTTATGGAAAGTGGAGCATAGCCCCTGGTAGTACTGCTAATGAATCTTGCAAAAGGTAGTACAGGTACTAATGGAGGAACTGGTGGTCCTTGAACCGTTATCATAACAGATGTTGAATTATTACCGTTTTCATTGGTTGCGGAGAGGGAAACGGTATAGTTTCCTGCTACAGAATAAGTGTGCACTGGATCTTTCTCTGTGGAACTATTTCCATCTCCAAAGTTCCATTCCCTTGATGTTGCATTTTCCGATAGGTCTATGAACTGTACAGAAAGTGGAGTATAACCTCTGGTGACATTGGTACTGAAGTTTGCTACAGGATCTGAAGCCGGAGTTTGTTCTCTTGTAACAGGACCTATTTCTTCTTCGCTACTGTTTGGAACCAGAGGTTCTAAAACATTATCAGGATGAGCGATTACAGCGAGAACAGCAATCATTGACATTAGTGCTATACATGCTATGACCGCAAATGCCACCCTGGTAACTGGCTGAATTAAGGCCTTTATGAGGTTTTGAATACAGGAGGATTCACAATCCATCTGTAAGTTCTCCAGCCAGGACCCTGACCGATGTGTTGGATGAATGTGATTTACAGATTTTACAGTATTTTCCAGTTCACTCTTGAAATAAGGATCTTTATCGAAATATTGCTCAAGCTGATCATCCGACATGTTTTTGACTTTGGATTCAAGCATCTTTCTCTGGATCTGTGTCAGGCTTTTGATGAGCTTTTTAGTTGATTCTTTGACCACATAACTGACAAAAGTCAGGGTGAAAACCTTTACACTTTCCTTTACATCCTGCTTAATGTTGCCCATAATCAGCCCTCTGGTTTTCGGTTTTATGGTCGATTTCTCTGAAGATCCTTTTCTCGCATGCCTTCAGGTTCTCATCCAGATCCCTGTCGAACTCGGCCTGCAGGCTGTCAAAAAAGCTACCAAATACAAGGTCGGTCGGAAAGTTTTTTCTCATATCCGCACATGCACTGCCGATGCACTCTTTTATCTTTTTAATGGATGTATTAACACAGATTTTTAAGCCAGAAGCAGGTCTCTTATCCAGCTCAAAATCAGTGTTCTTTATTTCCTCGACCGCTTTGTCACATGCCTCCTCCATCTTCTGCTTAAAAGAAGGGCTGATCTTCTCCCTGTATCTATTGCTGACAGTCCGTTTGATCCTGACTCGAGTAGTTTCTTCAGAGGAGGTCTTAAAGGCATCTTTCAGGATCTCTTCCATACACTTCACTTCTATGTTGTCGAAGCCTTTATCCAGGCATTCCCTGATGCCAGCTACAAAACCCTTCTTTATGCCTTCCCTGAGCCCTTCATTAAAACCCTCGTCCATGCCTTCGTGGATTTCTTTGGCCATTGTTTCGTATTTACTACAGTAATCGTTTAGAGACACCTCTACATCAGTCATAACTCTACCCCGCATTAGAAAATTTTTGTTTTAATAAATGAAGTAATTGAACGTGAAAACCAGTTATGGGTTGAAAATAGAGCCAATTCTATGTCCGAAAAAAATTAGAGAATATCAGGCTCATGGTTTCAATGACAAAACATGAACAATCCGGTAACTTATTAAGAATAGATAATCTGAAAAATAGAGTCAACTGCAACTTACTTATTGAATTCATTTGATTTGTAAAGAGTAAATTTTACGATTATCCCTGTCAATCTTCTTCTCCAGTTCAGGACTGAGGATCTTCTTCTCATAATCTTCCCAGATATGCCACTGTAAATTATTCCTGCAGTCAAAACCCCTACATGGGACTGTCCTGTGCTCACGAACTGTGCACTTATAAGTATTTCTGTCCAAGTGAACGCAGTAACCGTCCTCGCCGTGCGCGATCAAATAGGGCCTGCCGAACTCCCAGCGGATTATTCCCTCTTCTACATCCTGTCTTGATAACGCAAATGGTAATTTGCAGCATACAGCTTTGCATGTATCCAGCCTGCTCTCGCAATTAACGTTTGCTTCCTTGTCAAAAGTGTATTTATCGTATTCTGGGTCCTGGTACATTAGGCCGAGCCCGCCATCAACGAACCTTTTTACAAGCCTTTCTGCAACCTGTCTTTTGCGGTCATCAAGCTCTTCTATTTTAAGAATTCCTTTCTCATTAAGAAGTTCGATAAGGGCATAAAGAAAGGAAGTTGATTCCAGAATTTTGGATGTATTGTCGTTGATACGGCTGTGGGTATATAGGAGCCCTGAAGAGAGGTCTTTCTGGATTTTTGAGATTATATCGGCTGAATTTTTGTCTGATGGGGTCATTAAATCACTTCCTTACTATTTAAGAAACGGTGACGGTTATTTTCCTGTGCTGACTTTTCCCTGGCAAGTTCTGCACAAAAATATTATATTTCCGCTCTGGAAATTTAATAATCTGAGACAGTAATTCTGTTGATAAAGTTGAACCTGTTTCAGTGTCAGTTTCTCAGAAGGTGCTTGTTGTTTTTTTGCAGAACTTACTGGTTAAAAATTGTCCTCACTTTTACCGAATATCAGTTTCCCATCTCCACCAGCCCATTAATCCCACGCACAAAAGCTGCTACAACCTCCACCAGCCGGTTTGATCGCTTTTGATGGTTGAGACTTTCCTTCGTTTTTAACTCTATTATCACATTGCCAGTAATCAGGATGACAATAAATACTCCACTGGTCATAATTTGTATTCCAAAGCAAAATCTACTCCAGAGTTACATTTACTCCAGCATCTTTTATTCTATCAGCAATTCCTACAATTTCTTCTTTGAATTCCAGTAGTAAAAAGGGCTTAGCTGCCTTTTGCCTTATCCATAGTATTTCCTCTGCTTCTCCAAATTAGACCTGGTCTGCGCGGCATTTAGAATTCTTGTTGATATGAAGACCAAAATAGTTTTGGGATAGGCAAATAAAAGTTAAAAGGTGCCAGAAAAAATCTGAATATTTATTGTTAGTTTGGTATAAGGATTTCTGGAAGTAAAGAAAACTTAAATGCAGTCTCAGTAAAAAATAAAAGTCAGATAAATTAATGATTCTTCTTTTCAGTTCCCATTGGAATGGAGTCCACTCCTTCTACAAGTTCGAAATGCATAGGGTCAGTCCCGCCTGGGTTCCAGTTTGTCCCCTGTTCAAAACCGTGTTCAGCCATCAGTTTCATAAAAATAAAATTAAATCCGTGTTTATTACTGTTGAATTCCTCGTTTTGTTCTAATTTTGGGTCAGGAGTGAAGAATCCGTTTTCAATAAGCTGCATTACTGATGGGTTTTCTTCTGCCCTTTTACCTGCGAATACAAAATTTTCGTCTTCACTGAGGGCTTTTTCAAGGCTTTTCAGAAGGTCCCATTCTTTTTTAATAGGGCGCAATTCTTCCTTGCGACTCATTTCATCAAGTCTATTTTTTACCGAAGCAAGCTGCTCGTTCTGTTTTTCTAGAAGGCTTCTAAGCTTTGTAATCTCATTATTCCAGGCGGTAATTTTCTCAAAAAATGCCTGCTTGGATTTTTCAGACTTTGAAGCTTCATTTTGAGCTCCTTTTATTTTGCGCTCCAGAAGGGTTATTGATTTCTCTGTTCTTAATTTGTCTCTGAGCAATTTCTTGCTTTCGGAAGTGGCCTTTGAAATTTCTTTAGCAGCTTCCTTCTTCGCAGGCATTTCTAGCGTTTTGAGGTCTACTTCACCTGCTGACTTTTTGGCAGCTTCCATCTCGGCTTTTATTTTGTCAAGCCAGGGCTTAAATAAAGTATTCAGGTCAGATTTTATATTAGCCACTTCTGTCTCTAATCTCTGTTTTTCTTCAGTCAATGTCTGTTTTTCAGTTTCGGCTTCTGCTAGTAAATCCTTTACTTTATCAGTTTTCTTAGACTTCTTCAATCTGTTTAATTTGTTTTCTATCGTCTTTAGCTGCTTGTTAATTTCCCTGTTTCTTTGCAAAGTCCTTTTAGCTTCTGTGAGTTTCTCTGGCAGTTCAGTGGTGAATTTCCTGGAAGCTTCAGAAAGCCGATTGTATTCAGCTTCAAAACGTTTAAAAAAGGCAGCAGCTTCTGTTCCTAGGTCTGATTTAGGATCAATACCCCCTTTCGCTGTTTGAGATCCCATTTTGCTGAGAAGTTCCCGGCGTTTTTTGCGATCCATTCCAAGTTCAAAGCTGATAGAGCCACCTATTTGCATCTGGATTAGTTTTACCAAGCGGGGATCTTTAATTAGAGGATTGGATGTAGGCCTGTAGTCAATAGCATAGCCAAGAGGATGTGCCATAATCCCTTTCGAATTGCGCGTGTGTGGGCTGTATCGGCCCCGAAGTCCAAGCGCAACTGTTGTCGAGGGCATTTTGCCTTTCATCTCTTTGGAGACCATTTCCAGACGGATTGCTGCCTGCTCATGCAGATGTACAAGGCCTGGAACGTTTACTTTCCTTATTGCCTTAAAGTGCTCTATAACTTTTTCAAGAGGTCCCAAGTACTGCTGCATCCCAAGCAAAAAGTCTCGACGACTATTAATTTTTGAGCCTATCTGGTCTTTCAATACAGGATCCTGGAAACTTTCTATAGTTTTATTAACAAATTCATCGTCGTCTAAATCCTGTATCTTCTGATCGATTTTCGATTCTGCCTGTAAGGTTTGTTTTTTAATAAGTTTTTGAACTGCCCGATTACCTGCAGTTCTCTGAAGTTGCAGTATCATATCTACAGTGGACCCTGAAGAATTAAATCCTACATTTTGCTTGCAGGAATTAGAGCATTTTTGCTTTGCTTCCGGTGTTTTGGCAGTTGCAACAGCTCTTTCAGGCATTTAATCGTCTCCATATGATACTTTATCGTAACTTTCGACTTTTTACCTTCATTGAAAATTTCTAGTGGACATTTCCCGGAGATTCAGTTGAGATAATAACTGCAAATTTTCTAATAATTTTCCAAAAACGATAACAAGAAAATATTATTCTTTTAAAGATATCTGCGGAAAGTCAGTTATATTCAAAGAGATAGAAATCAACTATTATTTTGACTTACTTTTGGCGTACATGCCAAGTAGTGCAAGTAATATCGTAACTGCAGTCCCTATAAGCCATTGCCAGTTATTTTCAAAGAAATAAGATGGATTGACCTCCACTTCGATTTCATTCTCCAGTTCATCTATGTACCTGATGGTTTCACCTGAATCCGAAGAAATTACAAGATAGACATTCAAAATAAGGGCTTGTTTTCCAGACTTTTGTGGTGTTACGCTCCATTTCCACGTAGTGGTTCTTTGTCTTATTATGGGCTGAACATCATCGGTTAGCGGATCTATTTTGAAGTTTCCTTCTCCGCCCCCTTTTAATGTAACTTTCATCTTTGGTGTTACCGTAATATTTCTGGATTGAAGCTTTTCATCACTTCCAATTACTTTTGAAATGTTTTCAGAAATATTTCTGGTAATGTACGCTGAAAAAATTTCAGATTCGCCAACTTTCATTTTTTCAGGTGTATTGAATTCGATTTTTCCCTCTTGTTCATATTCTTGAAGATACTTTTCCAGGTAATCTTCTTCGGTGAGTTCGTCTTTGGTGGTTTCATCTTCAGCGACTTCTCCGGCTGAAATAGCTCCTTCCTCAGGTTCTTCTTTAACTATGGGAATTACTTCTACTGCCTCTTCATCTGAAGTAATTGCTTCATCCGGAGTTACTGCTTCAACGTCGGTTCCGGCTTCAACTTCAGTTGTTTCTTCTACTGGGATTTCTTCTTCAGTATCTACATCAGATGGAAAATTCTGGTAAACTGGATCTACATCATCAACTGGAGTTTCTTCTTCGGTTATTCCATCTTCAAGCATAGGAGCTCCTTCCTCTACAGCCCCTTCAGTAGATTCCACCGCATTTTCAGCACATCCTGCTGCAAGGAATACGCTAAACAGAATTATAAAAATAAGAAGTGTTTTCCTCATATTTTCCCTCTATAGTTGCTTTTTCTTAGTTTTTCTTCCTTGGTTCCTCTTTCATCTCCCCACCGATTGCCCTTCTTTGCGTTCATTCAGACTGGTGATCCTGAAGAAGTGAAGCCAGGCTTTTACTCTCAAGAATTCGAGCATGTCTGCTTTGCTCCCGATTTTTTGGCAGCTATTACAATATTCAGCCATTTTTTCCGTCTTTATAACATATCAAGTGGCAAATCCAGAAAACAGCACGGCTCAATAACTCAGCCGCTTAATGAAGAAAAAAATAAATGAAAATTAGTCGCCTGAATTTATTTGATTTGCAAAGAGTAGAGTTTACGATTATCGCTATCAATCCTTTCCGCCAGTTCAGGATTTGTAGCACAGGGCTCTACATTTATCCAGCCTGCTCTCGCAATCGGCATCCGCTTCCTTATCAAAAGTTTATTTGTCGCACTCAGGGTCCTGATACATGAGTCCTAGTCCGCTATCAACGAACCTTTTAACAAGCTTTTCTACAACCTGCCTTTTGCGGTCATCAAGTTCTTCTGTTGTAGAAGCCCGTTTTCGATGAGAAGTTCGATAAAGGCATAAAGAAAGGAAGTTGATTCCAGAATTTTTGAGGTGTTGTCATTTATACGGCTGTGGATGTAGAGAAGCCCTGAGAAGAGGCCGGTATGGATTTTTTAAACGGCATCAGTGGAGACAGCCTGTTTGCGGTGGGGTGGCCGCCCTCAATTTGATTTGTTAATTGTTTAATCCGAATTTGTGTTCATAAGATTCAGCTAAGCCTTTATTAATACGACTTAACACTTGGATTCTTTGCAAAGCGAATTTTCGAGTTCTTTCCAGCTGAGTTTCGGTTTCTCGTTGAAAATCATTATAAAAAGCATCTAATATTGTTCTAAGTTCTTGTTCTGTAGGTGCTGCAGCTGCTGCAGCTACCGGGGAGGCTACTGCTGCTTGTGGTTGGAGTCAAGATAATGATTCTCTCTCCGCTTCTTCACCTTCTTCTGGTCCATCAACCATTTTTACGTCTCCTTCTCTTCCGCTGCTTGAATCTTGAGCTTTGAATTCATACATTTTTAGTTTATGTGCAGCTTCTGCCGGAGAGTCACAAGTGTTCTGCCTATGTGTATAACCAAATTTCGTAAGGTCTTTAGGTTCACTTGATCCTGAAAGCTTCATTCCAGTTTCTCGTTCAGTCTGTTCTAAAAAATCACCTTCCAAACCATAAGTCCCTTTGTGAAATCCGCGCTTTTTATACACAGAAGGGTCTGGTACGGTGACACTGACAGTCATGTCTGTACGACCAATTTTTCGAGGTATATACACTGTATCTCTAACCAATTTTCGAGTTGAATATCCCCTTGTGCCACGAGTTACTCTTGGACATTGAAAATGTATGTGGGCTCTTCTCTTCATAAGTAATAACTTTAGCAAATCTTCTTTTTTCGTTACATTAAAACCCCTTAATATTGGAACACCTTGACTTTCTAGATCTCTAAAATTTTGTGGAAAACTTTTATAATCAGGTTTTTGTTCATATGTAGTCACAACCATTTCATCTAATATTGCGGGGTCGGAACGCTGACGTGCCATAACTCCCGATAAATCTGCTTCAGATAAAAATACTACACTACGGCCGCTAAGCTTGTCTTCCTCTGGCCTAACCTTACCAGGTGGGTGCATCAGTCCAACTGTAGGCTTATAACCCAGTATATCACATTCATTAACTCGAACTTCTTTTTGATGATATTCGAAAATATGGGCTTCACTTTCGGATCTAATATACTTACCTATAACTATTTCTCCTCGAACTTTAATTTGGAAAAATCGACCCTTATCTTCTTCATGCGGTCTCATCAGTTGAACAGGATTTTTCATTCCATTTCTATCACTGCTAGAAAACGATGATATTATTGCGGTTATTAGCCCATTCCGCTCACCAAAATTTAATGCACGACTTCCCTTCTCATTTGCCTCCCTTTCCAACTCCTCATCATCGTTAACTTCTACTCCCTCCTTTAACTGCATCGTTGGTCTTACCCTACCCTGCGCCTGCTGAACCACATGCCAAGCCTCATGAGGCAAATACCTCTCCTGCCCCTGAGCCACATGAATATTTGTTCCCTGTGTATACGCCAAAGCCCCTACATTTGCTGGTTTTGGGGAATTATAATGTACTCTCACATCACTCATATCAATTCCAGAAAGGTTCTCCACGCCAGCCTTGAGGCTATCGGGCATTCCGGTATTATTCTCCCTCTTTGTCTGAAGGGGTTCTTCCTCCTCTAACTCTTTTCTCTGGATGCATGAAAGACAGGTAGCTTGCTTAACATCGTTTTCAAAAAAGCCTTGAAGAGGTTTTTCCTTTTCTTCTGGCATCTCCTGTCTCTGCACAACGGATTTCATTTGAAGTTTCTCTTCATCTTGAGGTTCCAACCGCTGAATAGTTTCAAACTTACCTTGTAGAGTTTCTTCCTTTTCAGGGATTTCTTGCCTCTGCACACATGAAGGACATGTTTCTTCTTCAGGAACTTCCTGCCTCTGAATTGGCACCTGTTGAACCATTGAAGGATTTCTTATCTCTGACAGCAATCCCCCAACTGCCTTATTCCCAATAGTACGCTGAAGCTGCAAAACATCCGCTGAAGTCAAAGATTTAGGATTAATTCTGGCACGCTGGATGATAGAGGCAGGATGTGATACAGAATTCTGGCTTACGAGAGCTGTTTGCTTTTGAAAAGTAGGCTTTGATTCTCTGGACTGCTGAGTTTGCTGGTGTTCAGGCATAATCAAACTTCTTCTGAAGGTTTAACAGTTGATTAAAAATCAGGGGTGCAGGTCTATATCTAGTTCCCTGGCGGCTGAACAGACTTCTTCATGTCTGGCTGCGATTGTAAGGGCTTCTCCTGATCCAATTGCACGGAACAGTTTACTCACAGATGAAATATAATTATTTAGAGATTCTTTTGTGGCAAGGTCTTTTATTTCTTTTGCAAAGGTTTCGAATGGTTCAAGATTTTCTTTCATGAATTTTATGTAGTCGCGGTCTTCTTCGTACAGTTTATTGTCTATGGCTTTTTCGAAGGTTTCTGAGATTGCTTTGGCAGTTCTGTTTTCGAAGATATCGGCAACTTCGGCAAAGCTTGTGACAGTGCATTTAAAGGCTCTGTACATGTAATTGGCAGGGTCGAGTTTCTGGGCGAAGAAACAGAGTTCTTCTTGCTTTTCGGCAATTTTGAGAGCGTTTCCTGATTCTATCGCAGTTACGAGTTCGTTTGCAACTGCAATATAGTTATTCAGTTCTTTTTCAAGGGCTGCATCTCTTATTTCTTCGGGAAGGTTCAGCAGTAAATTAATACTTCCTTCCATGAATTCTATGAAATCATTTTCTTTTTCATACAGCCTCTGATTTACGGCTCTTTCGAACTCTACTGAAATTGTGTCTGCAATGTCGCTTTCGAGTTTCCGGGAGACGTCTCTGTAGGTGCCTACGGCGCATTTTAAGGCTCTGTACATGGGACTTTTTATAGGGTCGGTATTGACTGCAAGGTTCTTGGCTTGAGAACAGACTTCCTGCAACCTGTCAGCAATTTTGAGAGCGTTCTTTGACTCAATTGAATGAGCCAGTTCTCTTACAGATAGAATATAATTATTAATACTGTCTTCAGTAGCAATAAGTGAGATTTCTTCAGGGAGCTGTTCAAGGAGTTTGAGATAATCTGCCATGAATTTTACGAATTTATCTCCGTCCTCATACACCCTGTTGTCGATCGCTTTTTCGAAACTAAAGGAAATTTTGCTGGCAATGTCGCTTTTGAATAAATCGGCAACTTTTCTAAAGTTAACTGCAATACAATTCAGTGCTTTATACATGGGATTATTAACAGTAAGCTTCAGTTCAAGAGCATAAAAACAGACTTCATCCTGCTGGGCAGCAACTTTGAGGGAGATGCCTTCCCCAATCGTTTTTTGAAGGGCTTTTAGAGAGTCTGCGAAATCGTCGAAACATCCTTCCTCGGCCTGTTCACGAATTTCTTCGGCGCATACCTCAATCGGGCTCTGCATACCGCCTAAAAACTGGATGAAATCGTTTTCCTTTTCATACAGCCTCTTTCCAACTGCTTTTTTGAAACTCAGCGCGATCTCAAGGGCTCTCTCATTATTAAAGTCCTCTGCTATTTTCTTAAAACTACTTACGGAGCATTTCAGAGCCCTTTCCCTCAGATACATAGAAAGAATACTCAGCTGCTCCTGAAGGCCTGCTGATAGTTTATTATAGTCCACAGAATTGTTTTCCAGCATGTGCACGTGGTCTGCGCGGGCATACATGGTTGAAGTGCCGACGAGGTTTTCGGGTCCGATGCTCTTTGGCTCAGTTTCAGCTGGCTGGATCTCTAACCCCAGAGTACAATCAAGTGTTATGGAATTGTTATTTTCATTAGGGGTTATTTTTATATTCATACCTTCAATCAGGTCTATATTTCCCCCGGGATTGTTAATTCCATTGAGACTTTTAAGTGCCCCGACCTGGGTAGCGGTAACCTCGTGCGGATTATCCGTTCTTGAGGAATGTGTCTCTCCTATGAAAATTCGCTTCAGGATATTGTCAGGGATAATTTCTATAGAACCTTTATTAACAACAAGTTCTACTTTTCCACCTGGATTGAATACTCCGTTTATATTTGTCAACGCTTCTACCTGCTTAGCGGTAACGATATGTGGATTGTCCGTTCTCGCAGAATGAGTCTCTCCTATAGTGATACTATTGTTCGTATCTTCCGCACTAATAGAAATTGAGTTATCTGCAATAAGGTTTATATTCCCTCCAGGATTGCTTACCCCTTCAACGCTAACCAGAGCTCCTACCTGCTTAGCTGTAACGTTATGCGGATTATTGGTTTCGTAGGAGTGGGTTTCTCCTATAGTAATATAGTTTCCATCTTTATAGGGACTAATTTCAATCGAATTTTTTTGGATAAGGTTTATGTTTCCCTCCGAGTCTCTTCTAACCTTATTTATACTTTCTAGTGCCTTTACCTGAGAGGCAGTAACCCCATGAGGATTATTAGAATCCACACTATGGCATTTAAAAATCTCATATAACTCTTCGTTCCTGAAAATGGCAGGCCTGTATTTTTCGGTAGCCTCTTTATCTACTGAAAAGTTCCCATTATTGTCACTTTTGATAGAAGCAAGAAAAACTTTGGTTGCTTCGTTTTCCACACATAATGGGCAGGACCAGTTATCTCTTTCAAGTTTATTCAGCCACTTTTTTACCGTTTCCTTGATATCAACTGGCTCTAATGGAAAATCTTTGCGACAAGAGATCCCTGCTGAATGAGGACTATTGTTCGAAAGAACCACTGCAAAATCATCAATGATTCTTCCAGGACAGCATTTCTCTTCGCAACTTGCAGAATTTGAAGCCACAGGTAAATAGCTTCCATAATATGTCTTATATTTAAGATAAAGATAAAATTCACTGGATACAGAGTTTGAAGAAACAGGACTGCCTGCTTCATCTAAAATTATTTTATCCAGAGTACTGGAAGGGACAACTATTTCATGCCCACAGCAGTCAAGAGCCATGCCTCCATCCTTAAAGTTTATTTTGAGTGGCTCATTTTCTTTTTTTATTATCTCTACATTCTGAAGACCGCATACAATTCCAGTACCGTGAAGCAGCCTGTTAATAAGATAGCGTTTTGCGTCAAAATACTGCTGCTCTGTTTCAAAATCCTTAACCGTCATCAGTTTTCCATAAAAATATTTATTTTTTTCAAACTTAGAAAAATTGCAATTGTTTATATTTTGATCATTTTCTGGCATATTTTCACATCCTCCGATTTTTAAAGCAATATCATTCCCTTTAACCCGTATCTGAAAGAAGGCGTTTTTTAACAAGACAATAGACAGCTCTTCTGGAGAATCGAGAAATCAATAGCTTTTGGCTAGATTTTGAAGCTAATTGTATTCTCCATAATCAAAATTGACATATTTACGAGGAGTTTTTCTATAATGTAATCTAAAAAAGTACTGATTGAAAAAAGATTGAATAATTAGAATTTGTAAAAAGTTAAGTTGTTTTGCCTGAATAAGGCTTTAAGAAAGCAGAATATCTACTCCTACTCTTGAATGCCTTTCAATCTGCCCTGCCTTCTCTTCGTCATAGAGAACAGTATCCCTGCCTATCATAGATGTCTTTTCTACAACAAATTTAGGCTCTGTAACCATAGTATTAATTCCGAGATATGTATGCATATCCAGGTAAAACCGTGGTTCGAGTACCTTTAACTCATAGCTTGTGTGAGCAGGCTTCTGTTCATCAATTATTCTCCTGATACGGCTTTGAGCAGTTGCATCGAGATAAGGATCTTTCAGCAGCACGCAAAAACTGAACCTTTCTGTTCCATAAAGCTTGTCTATTAAAAGCTCTTCCTTGACTTCATCTCCGTTATCTGCATTTTCATGACACTCTCTCACCTTAAGATCATCAGGTGGAAAAAATATATTTTCCTGGGAAGGAAAAGACATCTTTTTTTCGTTACTGCAAGGTTGAGAAAAACTACCTGTACATCTCTTAAATGCCTGAAATCTCTCTATAACAAAGGGTTTTTTCCCTGTGAAAAGTTCAATGCTCTCCTCCAGGCACTCCCTTGTGCCTCTTTTTTTATAAAGTGAGATAGCATTCCTGATAAAAAGTCTCTTTTTATCTTCCGGCCAATCCTCATCTATGGAAACATCAAGCCATGAAGCTAGCCAGGATAAAAACTCAGGGGGCGCTCCACGGGTATCAAAATAGCGACTTATATGGTCAATAGTGAAATCAATCTCATAGAATATGCTTTCAAATATCGCAAGAAAACGCTCAAGCAATCCTTTGCTAACAGAATCTTCCTGATAGATGTCGGGGAGATAATCCAGATATGAGACCCTCGGGAAAAATATAGTAACAGATTTGACTGCAGGAGAAAGTTTTTCAGTGCCTGAGAGGATAATTTTAAACCAGATATATCGCCCCTTAATGTTATCTATAAAAAGGGCATCTCTTTTGTTGCTACCCTGAATTGCAGAGCCTTTTGAAATGCAGTTGAGCCATTTATTAGACTCGGAGTCTTTAGGTCCCTCATCCTTATTATTTGAAACAAAATAATGAAAGTCAACCTGGGTACCTTTCTCAAACTCCCCTTCCAGTAATAGCCTATGCCAGTAAGTATCGTAAATCTGGCTGTCAATGGGCTTTGAGATATAAGTCCCTTCGAAATAGCCGTTTTTGTTCTGAAGGTTTAATTCATCACGATCCAGAAGTGCCAGTTTATCTTTATCATTAATAACATAAAGATTTCCTATTGGATCACTGATTAATTTTCTGCTTGCCCCTATACGACTACTCTCATTTGTAAGTTTGTAAGTTGTTAGTGACTTCCATGGCTCACCTGCATCATTTGAAAGTTTGCGAATTGGTAATAGAATATCGGTTTTAGTTTCACCTATGAAGATCTGATTCCAAATATCAACTGCAATTCCTGAAGGTGAGAAACTACTAATTTTGGGTTCAATTATTTCAACAGACTTTTCTTTTTTTGTCCAGTGGACTTTTAAAATATACCCTTTTGCTTCACTTAAAGTTTTCTTGTTAGCCTCATCATATACAAACAGAATATAAAGAGTCCCGTCAACACCTGCAGCGAGGTCCTGTGGATTAAAGTCCCCCTGTTCCAGCTTAAAACTTAAGTCAAATAGGCGAAAAGCCGGATAACAAATATCACCAGTATTTACATAAAGTATTCTTCTCTCCCTTCCTTCAAGAACATAAACTTTCCCCCAATTATCACATTGAATTGAATGAATTTTATTTAAAGGTCTTCCATCAGGACCGGTTGAAAGAGTCCAGCGAACCTGCAGATCATTTTTTGTAAGGGCAATAAGGCGGGAGGAACCTTTTTCGGTTTGATCATCTGGGTCACTGGAAATCCAATCTGCGATATATATTGTATCATTATCTACACCGATTGCGGAAATGGTTTTCAATGCTAGTGAAAAGGTTCTCTCAGTGTTTCCGATTTTTTCCAGGACTTTTTCATTCGCATGAAATCTGTACAAATTTTGCCCCTGGTTTTGTTTATTGTCTATCTGTTTATTGTCTATCTGTTTATTGTCTATCTGTTTATTGTCTGCCTGTCCCTGGTTTTGTTTACTGTCTATTTGTGCTTTGTCTACAAGGTAAAGTGTACCGCATCTGTCTATAGCCATATCAGTTACAGTTATATCCTCAAAAACGTCAATAATTTGATTATAAATATAACCCCTATTTATCCTCAAATCATCTGAATTCATACTCAGGTTCTCTTCATAAACCTTAAATTCTTCAAAGAGCTTTCGAGTATTGATTCGTTTGCAATTACTTTCCTTAATAGCTGTCACCTCTTAAAAAGCACTGATTTTTTTCTCTAAAAATTTCTAAACTATGTGCACCTGAATAAACGCTTGCCAGCCTTGACTTAAGTATCAGGTTTCCATCGGCATCAGTAGATGCATTTTTATCTCCAGAGATCGACAGCCTTAAAACACAATTTACACCTTCAACATTCTCTATTACATTATAAATATCTGAAAGATAAATATTTCTTCCAATAGGCCATCCCTTCTCATCCATGCCTCCCTTTATCGGGTGAAGAAATAGATTGAGTTTTTCAATGACATTTTTCCGGATCTGGTCATCGTCGCGGAAAGTATCCTTTGGAACTATTCTAGCAGTCACAATAACCTTTACATAAATGGGAGAGATTACATGGATATCAGTTCCAAGAATACGGTGCTTGTCAAGATGGACACATACTGCTTTTTTAAATTCCTCTGAAGGCTCGGGAGGAATTTTCAAAACATCAAGAGGTGTGTATGGAATAATTACTACTGTTATAGACTCTCTGCTCTCTTCAAGTTCTTTTTCATCAGGCTTTGGTTTGGGTTTGTAATCTGAAATTGCTTTTGCTCCGGATATTCTCAGTCCAGGTGTGTTCTTAGCGAGTTTTTCAAAATCCTGTAGTGTAACAGCTGTATAGGGAGTTTTCAGATCTCTACAGAAGTCTTCAATTGCCTCTTCAACAGTCTGCGCCTCCTTGCCTCCTGTTGAAGCCAGGTAATTTCTTATAGATCCTTTAAAGTCTTGTCCTATTTCCCAGCTTCGTTCCGGCATCAAATTTCCTTCTTCTCCACCCCCGGTCATATATTCCAGTACTCTTATTATGGAACCCTGAGACGGTACAAGTCCCATCAGCCCGTCTCCGAATTTAATTTCCCCTTTTTCTTTACTCAGGACAAAATGTTTATCTGAATGCCAGGACCCTTCAAAATCATCAACTTCAGTCCACGTATCATCCTCGACAAGTAATTTAAATGTCAATTTAGGAGTCGTGGAAACTTTTTTAAGCTCAAAAAACTGACCTGGCAAACCTTTACTGGTCCACTCTTCGAACCCGGTTATCGAGAACTTTATTACTTTAATAATAGAGCCCTCTGGTGGGACTATGCCTTTCTTTCCGTTCCCAAACTTTATTTCCCTGTTTTCCCTGTCCAGAATATAGTGTTTATTTAAAGGCCCTGATCCTTCAAAATCATCAACTTCAGTCCATTCATCTTTATCAACTAATAACTCAAATGTCAGTCTTGAGATAGGAGTTTCATTTAACCTAAAAATCTGATCGGATGAACCTTTGCTGATCCATTCTTCATAATTGGCTATAGAGTATTTAATTAGTTTAATAGTAGAGCCCGAAGGTGGTATTATGCCTCTCTTTCTGTCTCCAAACTTTATTCTCCTGTTTTCTCTATCCAGAACGAAATGCTTATCGAAAGGCCCTGATCCTTCAAAGTCATCAACTTCAAGCCATTTATCTTCCCCAACCTCCAACTTAAAGATGGGAATTTTACTTGACATAAAAGTCTGACCTGGCAAACCTTTACTGGTCCACTCTTCAGACCCATTCATCGAGAACTTTACTACTTTAATAACAGAGCTCTTAGGTGGGATTTTACCTCTCTTTCCGTCTCCAAACTTTATTCTCCTGTTTTCTCTATCCAGAATGAAATGCTTATCAGAAGTCCCTGATCCTTCAAAACCATCAACTTCAGTCCATTCATCTTTATCAACCAGTAACTTAAATGTCACTCCCGAAGTCTGAGGAAATCCCTTTAGCTCAAAAGTCTGACCTTTGAGACCCTGGCTGATCCACTCTTCATACCCGACTATTGAGCATTCCATCATTGTAATAGTAGAACCCTTTTGAGGGACTATACCTTTCTTTCCGTTTCCAAACTTTATTTCTCCTTTACGCCTATCCAGAATAAAGTGCCTATCAAAAGGACCTGACATTTCAAAGTTGTGAACTTCAATCCATTCTTCTTCGATTGACAATTTTAATGTGTTATCCACAACAGGAGTCCCCCTCAACTTAAAAATCTGGCCTGGCAACCCATTGCTGACAATCTCCGAATTGTTATCTTTAACCATCAGCCCATGGATTGCAGAAAAAGTATTAAGTCTCAGACTTTCAATCCGGGGAGGATATTCATAGAGCGCATCTTTTACTACACATCGAATCCAAAAGTAGGTATTTCTGGTATCAGATGCATCATATCCCAATTCTGGAATTTTCTCTGATTCTGTCCAGCCTTTAAGATTTTTAAATAAAATCTTCCCGTTTTTTCTAAAACCTTCAGTGTCATCCTGGGGGACTATAGAACTCCAATGACATCCGGTCCAGAACTCCCATTTTACTCCTGTCCTCTCAATTTTATAAGCCTTCTCTGTTTCATATTGTTTTATCTCCAGGAGGTCTTTTTCATAGAGATAACACATTAGACTTAAGTTATCGAGAGAGATATCATGACCAGCATTACTATCAAGAACAAAACCAAGGTACATTGCACAGTCCTTCTGGATTTCATTTCCAAAAGGAGCAAAGAAAAGATCTCCTTTTTCATCTAAATTGGAATGGCTTCTGTCATAAATGCCTGATGTGCGTTCATCAACTATTATTTTTTCAATTGTTGCCGGAACTATGGTTATATCTTCCTCAAGCTGGAAATAAACTTTTTTATCATTTATTTTTGTCCACACCCTGGTCCCTTTACTGAAAAGCCTCTCTTCAGCAGAAGTAAAAGTTAAGTCTACTCTTGCTTGCTTTGCTGGCTGGGGTTTAACTCCCAGCAGTTGAAGGTATTTAAGGCGGTGACTTTCAGTTACAAGATTTATGCGGTATAAAGCAATCTCGGAAAGCCATGCAAAAAGGTCGATAAGTGTAATTCCGGGATCACTCAGGTTATGATCCGTCCATTCAGATGAGTATCCTGGGATGAGTTTTCTTGCTTCTTCTACAAACTGGGCAAATCTTTTATTGTCAAGATCAGGTACAGGCAGGGACATTTTTATCCCTCCTTTTCAACATCTTTCAATTTTACAATTATTTCATGCTCCCCACTGTAAGGAAGGGCATATACCGGAAGCTTAGCCAGACTGGACGCATCGCTAAGTCTCATGGATGAATCTGTATCGTCTGAATCGTCGTAAAGGTTTATTATTACTTTATTTACATAGTCCACGTCTGTTATTTGTTCAAGAATCGAGTAAATGTCAGAAACACAAACTGAACCCCCAAAATTCCAGCCGTCTCTTTCAGTACCACCGGTAAGAGGATGTAGGAATTCAGAGATTTTGTTTCTGGCCTCCTTTTCTATTACAGGTATTGCATCGATAGAAGGAGTTATGAGTTCTGCAGAAACATCTATTTTAATATAATAAGGAGGTATTACGCGCAGCGTTACTACAGCCGGACATCTTTCTTTTAAATAAGAAGTAACCCTGCGTTTTAATTCGCTTGAAGGAACAGGTTTTGAACTCGAGCTTTCCGGAACTATGACAACCGTTACCCAGCCTGTACTGAATTTTTTTTCTGCATTGAAGTTTGGAAGTGCTTTCACCCGTGCTATCTGGCCTGAAGCTTTTTTTGCAAGCCATTCATAGTCTTCAAGTGCAGTTGCACGGTCTCTCTTTTTGAATATAGTCGGTGCTCTTTTTAAAAAGTTATCTATATCCTCTGTCTCGGTTCCGCCACTGGAACTGATTGGATTAAAAACTTTGTCCACAAAAGCTATGGAACTCTGGAGCTTTGAGATTTTTGAGGCGTCAAAGTTTCCGGATTTACCTCCACCTATACTGTATGTGGCTTTGATATTATCAGAACCTATGGGAGGGACCATCCCATGTTTTCCGTTACCAAAAGAGATGTCTCCATCTGTTCTGTCAATTGTATAATACCTGTCTTTACTCTCCGTATCTAAAAAGTCATTTACCTGGCTCCATTTAACCCAAAACTCCGTAATATTACCTTTACTGTCCTGGTTGAGTTTTACCCTATTAGGCTCTGCGAGTAGTATTTTCCTATCCTTTTCTGAAAGAGTAGCAAACTCATTTATCCATATCGTTTCACTTATCACAGGAGCATTAACAAGTTTAAAATTTTGATTTATTTCCCCGTTTCCTGAACCGAGTAATTCGTCGTGAATTGTTTTGGATTGAACAGCCCATATGGAGTTAAGATAAAAACCACGGATCTTTGGAGGGAACTTTAGACCGGTTTCTGAGAATAAATTAATACTAAAAATCTTAAAATCGTCTCTTTTTTCTACAGAGTCATTTGACCTCTGTTCTTTTGCTTTTTCCAAGTATCGTGATACTAACATTTTATTTACAAAGTTCCTGGTATCAGTAAAAAAATCTTCCGTTACAAGTGCCCGTATCCAGTATTTATTTCCTGAACCAAACAATCCTGAGGCCTGTATCTTCCCTGGAATATTAAACTGTACCATTCCTTTCTTTGTAAAACCTGCCGTTTCATCCAGCACTTCAAGTTCTCCCCATATCTCTGGATTTGTACTGATTAAGTACTGCCACTTAACTTTTGGCAGAAATGTTTCTGGATATCCGACGCTTTCATCTATATTTATAAAAAAGCTAAAAGGCCCTTTTTTGAGTTCTTTATCAAATCCAAAATATAGTGCAGGAGGAATATCAGGCAGAGGTTCGAATGGATTAAAACCCTCATTTTTTTCTAATTTTTCCAAGCAACTCCTGAATATGAGATTGTTTTCAGTAAAAACATATTCTGGCTGTTTCGGCAGATCAGTTCCATTACTGGTGCCATTATCATTGGTCTCGGTCTTATAATTAATTTTTAAACTGGTTATTTGAGGCGGGAAGAAATTGCCAGGAACAATTTTAGCACATGAAACCTTATTACCTTCAGCAGTTGTAATCTCACTTGAGCTTATGATTTCATATTCCTTACCATAGTTTCCGCCAATCAATCGAACGCGTATCCAATAGTTTTCTTTTCCGGTAATTCTTGTAAGTTTTACTTCAGGCATTTTAGGGATCTTCAACTCATAAGTTGTATGTTCAGGTTCACCTGACTCGCTGGATTCAACTTTTTCACACAAGTTTTTCTCCCATTCATTGCCCTGAACAGGTAGAAAGCTCCAGCTTTCTCCATCCCAGAATTCCCACGAAAGCTGAGGTTTATCTACATTTACTGAACTATCTACCCCATTTATTGAGTTATCTGCATTTTTTGTAGAACCTGGTCTTCCAGGTATTAAGCCAAGTAATAAAGTGACCTCACTCCCTTTTTTTGAAAATGCATCCTTAGAACCTATGTAAAAAGTATCATAGAGATAGGGTTTTTTACCAAAAGGATAAAACAGGTTCCCTGGGATTGGATCGATAGGGATATCGTTACTGAATAAGCAATCAGGAATTATACTGTGAGAAGTACTTTGTGAGTTTTGAAGGAAGTCTAAATCTTTTTGATGTGAAGTTAAAGCTTTTATGCTGTTTATTCTCAGGTTCTTAAGATCTTCAATTTTGGAATCTTTCAACTGGCACATTAACCACCTGCTTTCAATCCCGTTTAACTTCACCTTATCAATTGATTTATTTTCAGTGTCTAATATCAGCCTCTTTTCTACCAATAAATTATTCTCAGGATGGATGGCTTTTAAGAGCTGCCATTCTATTTTCTTAACCTCTTTACCATTCTCTTTGACTATGGATTCTACACTGTACTTCCATTCAACAAGACCCTGCTCTGGATCAAGGTTTTTGAGTTCTGCCTCATCTGATCCAAACTCAATGATTATCTGTCCTTTTTGTACATTGAACAGGTTTTTGTCCCCAATATAAAGAGTATGCTTCTGAAGGGAATCCCCTGCAAAAAGTTCCGTTACTTCTGTCCCATTTACTGCAGCTGTATGATTAAATATTCTATCTTTCTCTTTTATCACACTATATACAAGTACTAACTTTGAAGGAGTTGCAAGTATGTTTTTTTCGGTCTCAAAAATGACTGCTTTTCCATCTGGACCATCAGCAGAAGCCTGCGTAGAAGCCTCTAGAAGTACAGCTTCAGATGCTCCTTCACTGAGTATAAATGTAAGCGGAGCTCTAGCTGGGTTTGCTGGAATCAGTGAGGTATTGACCATCTCGAGAAAAGATAGAAAGTGCTTTTTTGGAGCTTCATTAAATCTGCTTGAGATTGAATCTACCATACCGGAAAAAAGATTTGAAAGGACAATTCCAAAATCTCTCTCATCCTCTGTATCCCATTCAGGTACATAAAATGGGGCTTTTTTCCGGACTTCCTTCATTGTTGTATCTATATTGAGTTTGCAAATTTCAGGGACTTGCATCTGGTCACCCTTCTTTTAAATAAAACGGATATACAAGGTTAAATCGAGTATTTGTTGTGCGGACCTGGTAATCAATCTCCGTCAATAATTTCCCCTCCTCACGATCAGGTTCTGCCTTCACGCTAATAACCTTTATTCGTGGCTCCCACATAATTAAAGCCTCACGCACTGCATTTTCAATAAGGTGAAGATTAACAACATCCATGGAACAGAACACATACTCATGGATCCCGCACCCGAAGTCAGGCCTCATAAGGCGTTCTCCTCTGGCTGTACCGAGGATTATGAGTATGGACTCTCTTATGTCCTCTTCGTAACTGGAAACTCCCACCTTCCCTCTTGGATCCAGATTGAAAGGAAACTTCCACCCTTTTCCGAGAAAATCCTTGCTAATTATAATTCCTCCATCTAAAGTCAAAAAAGAGTCTCTGATTAGGAATGAAAAAATTTAGTTTCAAATGTTTATTTAAGTTGAAATGTTGACCTTAATTATTAGGAAAATAGACTAATGGAATTATAGAGAGATTCTCAAAATAAACTTGAAGTTTTTATAACTACTCTTAACCAATAAGTACGGTCGGGCAGCCAATTGCAATAGTATTTGGTGGTCCGCTCTCAACGATGGTATCACCCATGCGTGCTGCAGGGAGGTTGTTAATTAAAACTGTAAAGCTTCCTACGGCAACGACTCCTCCTACATGAGGTACAACTCCGGTAACAAGAGGACATGTATGCATGTCTGATATTGCTCTCCAGGCAGGCATTCCTCCGATTAGTACATTGACACTTCCAGGCCCTGGACTGAGAGGTGTCCCATGGCTTGTTAAATCTCCGACTCTGGCTGCTGGTGGCATTTTGATATCTCCTTAATTAATTTTGACCAGGCTACCCTGGAGAGTTAAAACACCCGAGGATTTAATGGTCATCGTTCCTCCGGCTTCGATCTCAATAATCTGGGCTTTTATGCTGAGTTTTAACTGGCTGGAGATATCTATTGAATTCGCGGTAGAATCTATTTTAATAGAGTTACTTCCACTTTTTACCTCGATTTTCGTCTGGCCGGAGATAGTAATCGAATTCGCATCAGAATCTACAACAACAGAGTTATTTCCGCTTTTGATGTCTATTTTTTTCTGGCCGGACATAGTTATCGAGTTCGCATCAGAATCTATTACAATTGAATTATTTCCGCTATTTGCATCGATTTTTTTCTGACCAGAGATAGTTATCGAATTCTCAACAGAATCTATTACAATCGAATTGTTACCAGTCTTATCCAGTATTTCCAGCTTTTCTTCGTCGCTTGTATCATTAAGAAATATCTTATGACCTGCTTTTGTGTGAATCTCTACATTTTCTTTATTCTCTTCGTCATTAAAAATAAGCTCGTGTCCGCTTCTTGACTTTATTTTTCTTATATTATTCTTGCCGTCAGAATTAGTCTCTGGAGGTTTATCGACCCCATTCCAGAGAGCTCCGATGATGTATGGGCGATTAATGTTCCCATGTTCAAAAGCAATCAGCACTTCATCCCCCACCTCTGGCAGGAAGAAACTCCCACGCACTCCCCCTGCCATAAATGTGGTCATGCGTATCCAGTCAGTTTCATTGTTATCTGAAAACCATGGAAATTTTACTTTCAGTCTTCCAAGCTCATCTGGGTCTTTATTGTTGGTTACAATGCCAGGCACAACGCCATAAGTTTTTCCAGTAGCTTTATCTCTATCTCCCAATGCATCCAGAATACTCATATCATAGCCTTCTTAATCGAGCTTTTCACCGAAATTTCTGTCGTATACCCACTTTCATTTATAGTGTGGGTAGTCGCTGTCACTTCATACTTACCATTGAACCTCTTTCCCATTTTATCAAGCTTGATGAATACACCTGGCTTTATTTGAGGCAGTCCAATGCATCTTACTTTACCTGTAATGAAAGTTTCACTTGCTTTGATCATTTCCGCTTTAGCAATTTTGTCAGCTTGTTCTTTTGAGTCAACTACATCGCTTGTTATTACTTTGTTCGGCAAAGCGTTGGAGCACATTTTATTCAGTAAACTCAGTAATTCGCTTTCTGCCTCCGCTTCTCCTATAAAAGATGAATTTGGATCTTGTGAATTGTGTCCTCTTACCTTTACCTTGGCGAGTAATCCTGTAGTATTCATAGTTGGACTAAAACTGATAATATCTTTCCCCAGTTCCAGTGTCAAGATTTCCTTCTTTTTTTCGGACTTAACAAAATAAATTGTCCGTCCCTTAATATCGAAATTGAACTCAACTTTATCTTTGAGGTCAGAGAGAAACTTGTAGTATGTTACGCCATTATCCTTGCGGATGAATTTTTCACATTTTCCAGTTTCATCCACCACACAATCTAATCCTGCTTCCTGAGCAATACTGCGGACTATATCGCTATACGTTTTTTCATAAAAAGTTTCTTCAGGTTTGGGCGTTTTCATGTAACAGTACATTAGATCTTGTCCGCTTATCCTAAGTGTTGGTGTTTCACTCGCGAAAAAATTTGGTTCAAGTCCTGTTATTATGCCCTTTATCATAGTATCCAAGTTACTTCCGTATCCAATTTTTATAGTTATTTTATTTCCAACATAAAAACGGGAGTCATCAATCCATTTAAATGTCTGGGTTTTAATATCGAACTCGTCATGAAGCGTTAATTCGAAACTCGCTCCGACGTTGCGTTCTCCTTTCACGGTCAGATCAATAATCTCTTTAGAAATGTTCGCATCCAGTTTTTTACCCTCAATCTCAACATCAAATCTTGGAGCATAAAAGTTAAGGTTTTTTTTTGCCAGGGCTTCCAGAGTCACTGTAAACTCACTCCTTTACTGGAATTATAAGCCTCTGACCAGGGTTCAAAATTCGGGGGTTTTCAATATTATTCTTTTTAGCAATCAGCCTCCAGTCCTCCGGACTTCCGTATTCTTTAGCCGCTATTGCCCAGAGGCTGTCTCCCTGAGTAACTACCCAGCTTTTTGTCAGGTCAGAAGACTGTAGATTATTCTCTTTTACTTGCACTTCAACTTCTCTATACTCCTTCAGGGTAACACTTAGCGTTGCTCTGACTGGAATCCCTTCTGGAAGAAACATAGTAAATTTCTTTTTAACATCTGTAATGATACACTGGAAAATAAAAGCTCCCCAGATGAAAAGACAGATTGGGGGAGCATGTAGATCAGAGTCTATATCCATCAGGCCTTTTGCTCCTCCAGGTAAATTACTGAATATACTTCCAGCGTCCCAGCCTGTAATCCTATCAGTAAAAAAACGAACATCTGTCCCCAGTTCATATGTATCGAAAAACAGGTCCATAGATACTGATCTTGCATTTCCTCTTACAAATTGAAATATTGGAGATGAAAGGCCCGGGATATTTACCTCGGCAAAATGATTACTCTTATCGACATTTAATTCCTTGGGGTTGAACAGGCAGGGAACTACCAGTAAGGGATTATCTTTTCTTGTCAAAAAGGCTTTTACAAGCATTCACATTCCTCTCCTCTCTCTTTCCATTCTTATTGTCCTCTCGATATTTTGATAGACCTGAGAAGAAATTCGATTTATATCGAGATACTTTTTTATCTCAGCTTCTCCAAAAACAGGTACTGTTTTCTCTGATACTGACTTTTTTGTTTCTATTAGGGTTTTTTTGATCTGTTCGATCTCTTGCTTTATATCCCCCTGATCATGAAATACCAGACTCTCGTTCCTTATTTTATAGTTATATTTACCCGGAATATGACCGGGCGTTCCGTGCTCAAAGTTACCATAATAATTTTTTATTAAAGGTCCATTAGAAGCTACCCTATTTGATTCTTTAAAAAAGCGTCTATTCATATCAAGTATATTATTAAACAACAAATTTTCTTGCAAAAAAAATGCAGGTAATTGATTTTTAAAGAAAGGCTGATTTTTAAGTATACTTTTTTTGTTGATAAAAGAAGAATGCCTGGTGATGTTTAATGGTTCATAGTTGTTGTTCGCTCTAAACACTTGCGAGTTTAAGATTTTCTCATTGATTTTATAGTTTAATATCGGAGAACTAACTTCTTCGGGTACAGAGCGAGTTGGATTAGTTGCCTGTTGATGATAAATAGAATTTTCAGAATGAAGTAGCAACTTTGGTATTCTGTTTGAGTTAGTTATTTTATTTCCAACCTTAAAAACTAAAGATTTTAGAAATGGATCATGGTGAGTGTGAATCGTTGAAAATAGAAAGGGCCAGAATCTATCAACATAATTGTCGATTACAGTGGGCATATTCACTTTTTCGGAATTGATCAATAACCTATGAATACGGCCTGTTTTTTGACTCAGTGCTAAAATATCTGAAAAAATCATACGAGTTTTTAGAGAATAAAAATCATGGTTTACAGGTGAAAATAATGAATTTGGTCTTCTGCCTATGTTACTTTTTATATTTCCAACCCTAAAAACTAAAGATTTTAAAAGCGAAAAAACTGAAATTTTGTTTGTACCGGTATTTCCAGTTAGAAATTTGTTTGTACCGGTATTTCCAGTTAGAAATTTGTTTTTAAAGGTATTTCCAGTAAAAAAAAACTCTGATCTTTCATGAAAGTCCTGTGGAATCTGAAACACCGCTCGAGACGCATACATGCTAGCTGCATAATTTACATTCAGGGCACCTTTTTTCTTTGTTATCGATTGCAGGCCGTTTATTTCAGTGTTTAACCGTGAGAAAATTTTTTTAATAACAGGAATATTTTTCATAAATAAAGAAGGTATAAAAGAGGGTATGATATTTTTATTCCCTGCATGATTTAAAGGCGATTTATCCTCAATCGGAAGCCGATACTTGAACGTGTTTTCTTTTTCAATTACAGTTAAAAACGATGATTTTAGTTTTTTATTTGAGTTAGTTGCTGTTTTTCCAGCCTTAAAAATGAAATATTTTGGAAATGAAAAAACCGGAATTTTATTTGCAGAAATCTCTCCGGTTGGAAGAATTCCTGATGTAATCTGATATATCTCTGGAATCCTGAGTGCTGCCAAAGATAAGTTGGTTATATCATTTATGTTACTGGCATCTTCTGGCTTTCCGAGCGATTTTATGCCATATTTTACGGTATTTAACCATGAGGAAGTTTCTTTGATAACAGAAATATTTTTTACAATTAAAGAGGGTATGATGTTTTGTTTTACGAAACAATTAGAAGATAGCCCATTCTCAAAAACAGGCAAATACTTCAGAGTATTTTCCTTATTAATTAAAGTGGAATTACTTGCAGTATTTAACAATCTGTACCAGATTTTTTTCCAAAAATATGAATTTAAAATTTCAATATTGTTTTTATAACTTAAGATTTTTGAATTCGGGGTTAAAATATTTGGAGAAATTGTACAGGTTTTTTGTTCAAAAAAAACATTGCTTGCAGGTGTAAATAACGACTTTAGTATTCCACTTGAGTTATTTTTTATGTTTCCGACCTTAAAGATTGAGGATTTTAAAAACGGAAAAACTGGAATTTTGTTTACAGAGGTATTTCGAATTAGAAAATGCTCTGATTTTATATGATATTCCTGTTGAATTTTGAATGAAGTTAAAAACATCTTCTTTACATTATTAATACTCTGAGCTTCCTCTAGATTAAATACTGATTGAAAGGCTTTTTTTTCAATCTTTAGCCTTGAGAGCTTTCCTTCTGCATCAGGAATATTTTTTAAAATTAAGACAGGTAGAGTATTTTGTTGATTTAAGTAAAGGCTGAACTTCAGGATCATATCAATTTTTTGTGGAGAAATAGACTTTTTTTCTTTTAAAAAAATCAATGTGGGAAACCTGGAAGTATTCTTTTTGCCAATCTGATATTTTTGCATAATTTTTCGGTAAAAACCGGAACCTGAAAGAGTATTTATAGGTTTTATACCAGACAAGCCCATTTATTAACCCTTCTTAATTCCATTATGTGCCAGTTCGACGGTCTCAAAAGCTACAGTATTACTATCGGCTTTAAAGTCCGGTCCTGTCCATTTTACAGGATATGCATCGTGAAAGTTCCAGCGCCATTTTTCTTTATCTCCTGTAACATCCACTAATATTATTGCCCCACTTTTACGTTTAAATTTCCCACTCACTACTTCCTGGTGCCATTCCCACAATTCATCCCGTTCTGTAATACCTCGTTTAAGGGTGAGATGTGGATACTTAGTCCTTTTAGGGAGCTGGTGCACAAAATCATTAACACCTCCTTCTTCATACTGTTCTGTTTCAGTATCTACCTGAAGTCCGGTTACTTCAGAGGCATGGGCTGTTATTATTCCTCCAATTTCCACCCGAAACCGAAAAGACATTAAAGGGGGTATTTTTTGTTCTGTGTAGTAAGCCATCTAGTACCTCCATTATTCAACTTCAAGTATACTTCTCTGTTTTTCACCTGATAGACGTCGGTTGATTTTTGAAATTTCTTCACACCAGCGCTGCCTATCCCTGTGTTCTAAATTCATTATCTCTTCTTGAGACCAGTGAAAATGATATGCAATAAAAGCTACCTCCTCGTAAATCGTGGAGAGGGGGTAGCCAGTCATTCCCCCTGAAGTTCTACCTCATGTTCAAATATGTGCTCACATTGCGGGCACCTAACTCTGATTTTAGCTGTCCCGTTTTCGTTAATCCGGCTATAAAAATCTTGCAAGTATGCAAGATCCGTAGCAAAGAGATTTTCGATTACTTTAGTATCGATTAGATGTAAGTCTCCAAGCCTGATTATTACTCTCGAAAGCAGGATTACAGTCAGGTACGCAGGGTTTGCCTGCACTCTCGGGTCTTTCAGGGGCAAGATCTCATCTGCGGCCGTTGCAAGCCGCATAATTCCTTTTTTATGGAGGTTCCCTTCGCTGTCTACATAACCTTTGGGGAGGGTAAACTCAAACTCTGTCTGAAATGTCATGCATCTATCTCCAGAGAAAATTGCTTTTAAGATTTGAGATGAAAAAAACTTTTTAAAAAGAAGGAGAAGTTTCTAGGAATTTACTTTCAGGAAACTCTCTTAAAACCCTCATGCACTATTTCTAGAGTCTCGATTGCAACTTCATTACCTTTAGCATTGAAATCAACGGGGTCATATTTGCTTGGCCAGGCCCTTACAATATCCCAGCGGGCCTTATCGCTTCCAGCTTCATCAATAAGAATTATAGACATGTTTTTCCTGGCTCCCTCAGCCCCGGTATCTATTATCTGCTGCCTCCACTTATAAAGGTCCATTGTATCCGTGATCCCCCACTTCAGGGTAATGTTTCCATACTTGGTCAAACACGAGAGCTTACGAAATACAGGGGGTTCATCTCCTTCTCTGTACTCTACAGGATCAGTAGTTGTGTCCGCAAACGAGCATTCACTAAAACCTGCCTGGCTTATTCCATCAATCTCAACCCTAAACCTGAATTGTCTGTACGGGTCCTGTCTTGCTGCCATATTTTCTTTCTCCTCATTTTGGTTTCTATTAAATAATTAGTATTTATTCAGTAGCTGCACTTCCACCTGCCCACTGAGCTATGCGGAATATTACAAACTCTGCAGGTTTTACCGGGGCAATGCCAATGATACAGATCAACCTTCCATTATCAATATCATCCTGAGTCATGGTGGTTCTGTCGCATTTCACGAAGAAAGCTTCCTCAGGCGTTGTACCCATAAGGGCGCCGTCTCTCCAGACCCCGGTAAGGAATTGTGTTATTGTTGCCTTTACCCTGGCCCAGAGCCTTTCATTATTTGGCTCAAAAACAACCCACTGTGTGCCTCTTTCTATAGATTTTTCAACATAGATGAAAAGACGGCGAACGTTTATGTATTTCCATAGTGGGTCAACAATGCAGGTCCTTGCGCCCCAAACCAGGATCCCTCTTCCAGGGAAGCTACGGATAACATTGATCCCTCTTGGATTAAGAACACCCTGCTCCTGCTTGGTAACCTGGAATTCGAGGCCGACAGCGCCCCTAACTAGCTCATTAGCAGGAGCCTTGTGTACTCCTCTCTCGGTGTCGCTTCGTGCATATATCCCGGCGATATATCCACCCGGTGGTTTGCTTATCTGCTTCTTGGTCAGAGGGTCATATATTTTGATCCAGGGATAATATAAAGCACCATATTTAGAAGGTCTTGATATCATCAAGCCACCAATGTTTGTTTCATTTTCTTTGATATCAAGGATAGCAAACCGATCCTTCAAAGTCTCACAATGCATGAGGATATCATCAAGGAGCGTATCCTGCCCTGATTTAACAAAATGTATATCAGGGACATACACTATCGAAATATCATCAATTTCGGAGAACGCTGTGAGCCCACATCTTTCGCCTGGTTTTGCTGCAGGATCACCCCGAACATCATCGCGAGTCAGGTCCTTTTCCCCATCACTTCCATCTTTCAGCAGGACAAAGAAAGAATCTTCAGTATTGGCCGGTCGTCCAATGCTTTCTTTGTCTATCAGGATAAGATTCGAAATATTTTTTAGTGAATCGCTTAATTTTCTAATATAATGGTCTGGTGAGTTCTTATCTTCAGAAAGGTCATCAAAGATTTCAATAGCATCTGCTTTTTCAATAATTTGTTTAAATTTTTTTTCTTTTTCATTCTGGTCTTCTGGTACCGAAAAATCACTGGGCAAATTTTCAGGTTTCCAGTATGCTATAGTCAGCTTAAAGACTTTCTCACCTTCAAGTTTCATATCGTTTTTAGGATCACTGGACGCATTTTCAATTCGGATCCCTACTCTGTTTCCCCAAACCCCTTTACCTACTGCTTCAAATGTCATATCACCTGTATCCAAACTGGATATAGTAGCATTTTTATGGACAATTCTCCCGATATAGCATCGTTGACCACCGTTTGAGAAAAATCCATCTACTGCATAAGCTAAATGTGAGTTTTCAATATATCCTCCATAAACACGCATAAACTGGGTTAAGCTTGTTACCAGTCTAGGAGGAAGTGTAGGTCCTCTCTCAGTTTCTCCTAGAAAACCCGCAGTACTCGTGCTCGCCCCTTCAATTGGCCTAGCGCCAATCTCAAACTCTTCCATATACACGCCTGGTGTTAAGTATTCTGGCATATTAGTTCCTCAATATATATTTTTATTTTAATTTTCAGATTGGTTTACTTAATTTAATATTTGTCTAAAAATAATAATATTTTTTTAATCACATTATATGTGAACATTCGATTCTAATTATCATTGTATTGCAGTCGTCGTTTTATTCTGAAAAATCCTGCCGATCAAACAGGTATTTTCATTAAAAACACCTCATATCGGCATTTTTGATTTCACAAAATTAAGAACTTCAGAAATCAAGAATAAAAAATATTACTCTGGAAAGTTGTCCTTTAAATCAAATGGCGAAAACAGAAGCATGAAACTGATTCGTGTATTAGTCTTTTGTATTTGTCAGTTATTATTGAATCAAAATAATCATTTCATGGAAATACTATTTTACCCAAGGACTTCATCATCCCCTCCTCCAAAGTTGTATTAACAGGCTTGTTTTTTCCGTTTTTCTCGAACTCGATTGAGATATTTTCATTTTTAATATCATTAAAATAAAGTACAAACTCTCCTCTTTTGTCTGATCTGGTTTCTATATTTAGGTTTGTAACTTTTATTATTGCATCATCCACTGGATTTTCGCCTGAATCTGTGAGTAATCCTCTTATAAGGGTTGCATGATTACTAAAAGGGTAGGAAGGCAGGGGTTTAAGAGGAATTGTAATAACAGGATTTTTAAGAGAAAGAATCGTGCTATCTGTACTACTAAAACTATATTTCAGTCCTCCTGCCCATGAGATTTTTTTAGTCTTAGTATCGATATCTGTAATCTTTTTCTGCTCAATCTCGCCAACGAGATTCTGGAATTCGATAATGTCACCCTGCTGTAATTTCAAAACATCTTTAAGTTTAGTACTGGTAGCCTTGGATGCCGGCCCTTTAGTATTGAATTTCAGCATTAAGTTTGAGGTTTTTATCTTCGATATATCGATTACTCTCTCTTCGGGAAAGTATAAATCTGACTCAATACTAACTGTATACTTTCCGTTTATAAGATCCGTAAAAATGTAATATCCACTCAGGTTTTTAACTGGTTCTATATTTCCTTCTTTTATTATCACCTTCATATGGCCTATAGCCCCTTTTTTTGTAAAATCATCTATCAACAATATTGCCAGAGATAGAATAGTAGTAATGGTGTCTCCGTTATAAGTTGTGGATTTATTTTTGGCATAATGTGTAACGAATGTCATTACTTTTCAGCTCACTCTGGCATAATTTTATTATAGCCAGTTTCTTTAGATACCACTCTCTGTACAGTAGCCTCGCGACCTGAGTCAATCATTACTGGAGTAACAAGGCAGCAAATAGAAGACCTGAAGGGTTTTCCCGGGAAAGTTGTCCACATCCTGGTCATGTCATCAAGGCTTAAAGGAGTTAGAGTAATATGCAGTTCATAGCCATTTGCACCCAGGTTTCCTTTTAAAACTGAGCCTGCCAGGATAGAATTGCCATTCATAACTTGTATAGCTCTGCCCAGTATACTATGTTCTTCCTTTGTCCTTTCAGTTATGTCCTGTGTTCCGGAAGGATAAGATGTCAACATATAGTATAGATCCAGAGCTATAGGCGGGAATGCTAATGTTGCGGGGTCCTTTATCTGCATTTCCTGGTTTTTCAAATGAATGTTTTCAAGAACTTGATATAAGAAAAGCGATAGCCTTACATCATCATTAGCTTCAATTTCTCCTGGAGAAGCCAGAACTATCGATTCCCTCTTAGTAATCAGCTCCTTCATATTCTCTCTTAACAGTTCGATAAGAGTCTCTCCAACATCTGCAATAGCTGTGTAATCCGACATATTTTTGTTCCGGTTTTTTATCTTTAGAAGGCATCATTAAACAACTTATGGAAAAACATAAGCTTTCAATCTCTTCAAGATTATTTGCAAAACTTGTAATACTGTCCGAAATCAGCTTCAGTAAAGAGTTTCCCGATTTTTTGATATTCCCGTTTTGTTGCTTTTACTATATGTTCCATTGCTACGGATTCTGAATCTTCTGCAGCCAAAAAGGAAGCAGCAAGGACTATATTTTTGATATTTCCTCCGGCAAACTTAAACCTTGAAAGAAAAGCAAAATCCACATCATCTGAAATAGGGGTCTCTTTAGGGAACATTTTTCTCCAGATATCTTTTCTTGCATTATCGTCAGGAAGAGGAAACTCTATTGTGAAATGTAACCTGCGGAGAAAAGCATCGTCCATATTTTTTCGAAAATTGCTCGCCAGAATCACTACACCTTCATATTCCTCCATTTTCTGAAGCAAATAAGCGGTCTCAATGTTTGCATACCGGTCATGAGCATCCTTGACTTCAGAACGTTTTCCAAAAAGGGCATCAGCCTCATCAAAAAATAGAATTGAATTGCTTGTTTCAGCTTCATCAAAGATCTTTTTTAAATTTTTTTCTGTTTCTCCGATGTACTTACTTACCAGGCTTGATAAATCAATTTTATAAAGGTCCAGTTTCACCTCATTCGCGAGAACCTCTGCAGCCATTGTTTTTCCCGTACCTGGCGCGCCTGAAAAGAGGACATTCAGACCTTTTCCCAGAGACAATTTCTTTTCAAAACCCCAGTCAAAATGCACCTTTCCTTTGTATTTGATAAATCCAGATACTTCTTTTAAATGCTCCAGCGTATCCTTAGGGAGAACTATATCTTCCCACGTATAATGCGGACTGGTTTTCTGGGCAAGGGAGCTCAGCTTCTGGTTAGACTGTACCTTGCAGCCTTTATAGAGATCTTCCATGGATAATACCGGGTCTGGATTTATTTCTCCCGAAAAACTGCATGCTGTGTGTACAGCATTCCTTATTTGGCCGCCGCTGAACTTGAATTTGCTTGCAAGTGCGTTCAGTTCAATTCCTTCGGCCAGTTCGTAATCTTTCAGGCATGACTCCCAGAGCTGTTTACGAACTGAGTATGAAGGCAAGGGAAAGAAACAGGGAACAAAATCGTTGTTTATCAAATCCCTATCCAGTTCCATGAACTCTTTTCCTGCCAGAAATATCAATCCTGGAAAGGTTTTAAAAGCCTGGACAAGGATCTCATGTAAGTTCCTTAGATCTTTATCCTCCAGAAATACGTCAAAGGCTTGAAGATAAAGTGAGGAGTTTTGCAGACGTGCTTCTCGCACTATGAGATTTGCAGTTTCAAGAGACCTACCTTCAAGCAGAGACCTTGAGTCCACTACCAGAAGGTTTACTCCTGCTTCCCTGCAAATGGCTTCTGCAGTGCTTTTTTTCCCGCTTCCCGGAGGACCGAGAAAGAGAAGTTTCAGTGGGAGCTTGTTTCTTCTGTACAGGTTTGCCAGATTTACTAGCTTGCTTTTAAAGTCTGGAGGCAGGATCAGGTTTTTAAAAGATCTTTCAGGTTTTAATACATAAGAGAAATCTCGAATTGTCACATCCGGCTCGTCAAACCCAAGTAAAAAGTTAATTATTCTCGCATCGATTTTAATGAAACTGGATATAAGGGACAAACTCGCGTTTGCCTCTCTCTCAACTAGATGGATCAGATGGTTTTTTAGAAGCGGAGCAAAAGGTGAAAAATATGCTCTGGCTTTAATTTTTTCCTCGATTGTTGGGAATAGTAAGGTCAAAGCTAGATCTACTGTAGGCCTTCTTTTCGTCACATCGTTTTGAAGGTATGAGTAGAGCTTCTCATACTTCAAATCCAGTTCCGGGGCAAGCCCTATTAAAAGTATATCTATCTCAAAAGGATCAAGGCTAAAGAGTTCGGAAAGGGTGTGAAGCCTCAGCTCAGTACCTTTTTTCAGGCTCCCTTCTTTTTTGGCATCAATTTCTTCTCTTACTGCACCAATTACCTTAAGCCCTTCAATTCTTATATCTTCGAGTAGTTCCTGCCTGCTTCCAAAAACTGGATTTCTCTGGATTTGCTCTATTTCAGCTTCTGATACATACAGGCCTCTAAATTCGTCTACGGGTTCAGAAAATTCTTCTCTAGAACTTTCAACGTAATTTCGTACTAGCATATCTATTCTGGAGAGTTCGTCCAGAAGATATTCAAGATTATCATTATAAGGCTTCATGTTTATAGCCAGGAATAGAGTAGCACATGTATGCATCTTTTCAAAGAACAGATTTATAACTCAAAGATGTGGCTCACCTATTTCTCAGATTTCAAAACATTCTGGTATGCGTACACCAGGATTCTATCATCCGAAAGCTTACCACTGGATTTGAACCTATCAACTTCAAGCAGGAATTTTCCGGTCTCTTCGGGCAACAGCTCATTGATTTTCGCAAAAGTTACCGCTAAAACTTTCAATTCTTTTCTTGAAGAATACTTCTTAGGACATTTCCCATCCACAAAATTAAAAATAAGTCCGCAGCTCCTGTGTCCTGTAGTTCTGGTAGATGGATTTCTGGATGTACTTATATAATCTTTGAATGTGTCTTCCCTCGTATCTTCCCTTATGACTTTTCTACACTCACATAAAAAGATAGAATCATCTCCTCCCAAACCTCTTTCTTGGAAAACTACCCATGTTCCAATGATAATCAGGCACTATATGATGTAAAAAGTTAATGTTTACACTTGAGCATTTATTTACTTGGAAAACTTGTAAGGATTCATAGGAGACATTTTAAAAAATAAAAATATGCTCTAAGATCAACAGATCAACCTGGTCGTAGGAGTTTTCATCGCCCTATTGCTCGCTCCAGACAGCTAAAAAATATTATGTACTTAAAGAGAATACTTTACTAAGTGGATATGTACACTCTTTGACTACTTATATTTTATGATTTTATTTATTTTTAGTATGTAAAAGCCATTCCATGTCAAATATTTTTATCAATTCAGCAGACAATCCACAGGATAACTCAGACGCAAAACATTAATCCCATGCCTGCTATCATTCAACTCGAATGTACAGAGCAATCCGGATTCCACCCGAAAAAGGAGAAGAAATAAGGGAAAAGGCAGTTAACGGAAATTTTCTGGATACCACAAGAAAAATCCAGAGAATCAAAACCGAAGAAGGCTCATTTCTTGAAATCCCACTCAAGTCAAATGCAGGCGAAGTATTTGAGGGTTTCACTGTAATTGAACAGGAAAACCCCAAGTTCCTGAAACCCTCAGCATCCCTTAAAGAACACCTTAAAGACTCCCTCTCCAAAACCGAACTAACTCATGTCCCTTCGGGCTGGCAGGTCCTTGGAGATATAATAATAGTTGGTATCCCGGATACACTCGAAAGCAAAAAAATTCAGATTGCAGAAGCCCTGCTCGCCATGTACCCAAAATGCCGGAGCGTTGTCAGAGATTTAGGAATCGAAGGGCAGTTCCGACAGCCAAAGCGAGAACTTCTTCTCGGCAGCGGGACCGAAACTGTCCATAAAGAACACGGCTGTTTTTTCAAGCAGGACGTAACAAAGGTGATGTATTCCAAAGGGAACCTTGAGGAAAGGAAAAGGATGAGCAAGCTAGGAGGAGGGGAAGTTGTGGTGGACATGTTTGCAGGGATTGGGTACTTTTCAATTCCCATGGCTGTCCATGCGCAGCCGGAAAAAATTATCTCGATAGAAATAAATCCTGAATCCTTTGCCTACCTGAGAGAAAATATAAGGCTGAACCATGTAGAGGACATTATTACCCCGATTCTCGGAGATTGCTCACAGGCTGCTCCCGAGGAGGAAGCTGACAGGGTTATAATGGGTTATGTGGGAACAACACACCACTATCTGGAGCCGGGTATAAAAGCCCTGAAAAAAAGCGGAGGAATCCTGCATTACCATGAAACAGTGCCTGAAAACCTCGTCAGAACCAGGCCTGAAGAAAGGATAAAAAAAGCTGCCGGATGCCTTGGAAAAAAAGTTGAGATCCTGGCAACCCGAAGGATAAAGAAGTATTCTCCGGGTGTGCTGCATGTGGTCGTGGACGCACGGATCTTTGAGTGAAGGTCTTAACTCTGTTTACTAAAGGGGCAGATTCTCATCCAGCTTCTCACCCGGCCCTGTGCGGAGAGCCTGGTGAGACACTTACATCCATGGCAAGAATCTTCCTGTAAATATTTCTTTTTTGCACGATGGGCCACCACCCATAGAGGAAAACATAAATTGGTTCCCACATCGCAACCCAGCCGATTATTGTCAGGCCTTCGGAAAGCATTGTCGTTAGGAGCCCTGCTTCCAGAGTTGAAAGCAGCCTGATCATAAGCAGGCAGAGAAAAAGGAAGATAACGGCAATCGTCATGTTTCTCCTCCCCCTCTGAAGGAGACGCCTCAGGTCGATTTCGGTCAGAACTTTTTTGTAGAGGAAATGATTCCGGATTGCTTCTTTAAGGGTATGCTCCGTTTCCTGATTAAATTCGGGAGGGGGAACATAGATCATAATTTCAAGAGGCTTTTTTAAAGGGAATTCCCCAACTATGTTATAAATATACACTTCTGCGTCTTCGTCAAGCTCTTTTTCGTGAAACGGAGCCGGATCAAATGAATTAAAGATCTGCTTCATGCTGTGAAGTTCAAGTTCGATTAAGAGCTTCCCTTCGCGCTCTCTGTAAAGGGCTTCCGTCCCTTTCGGGGAAAAATCCACCCTTCTGACCATTTTTTATCTACCTTCTATAGAACATTTTTTCAATTCATACGAATATCCTTTAAACTGTTATTATGTTCTATATAAGGCTTTACTTTTCCGCTTTCGGAGATTAAGCCGTTCAGGGAGTTTTTTTTGGCGTGAAACGATATCCTTGAGACCTTTCCCCTTCCGGAGACCTTTTTCCTACGTAGACATCCATATGTACAATTTTTTCGTAAATGTTCCGCCTGTGGACAATCGGCCACCAGCCGTAGAGGAAAATATGCACCGGCTCCCACATCGCAACCCAGCCGATAATAAGGAGCCCCTCAGAGAAAAGAGTGTTCACAAGGCTTTCTTCAAAAGCCGAAAGCAGCCGGATCACAAGGAGGCAGAGAAAAAGGAAGGTAAGAGCTATAATAAAGTTTCTTCTCCCCTGATAAAGCAGCCTTTTCAGTTCGATTTCGGCAAGGAGACTTTTATAAGAGAAATGATTTTTTATAGCTTCTTTGAGGTTGGTTTCGAGTTCTGCGCTGACCTCGGCAGACGGCAGATATATCATGATTTCAAGGGGCTTTCTCAGGGGAAATTCATCTACAGCGTTATAGAGGTATTCCTCTGCATCCAGATTAAGCTCTTTTTCGTGAAAAGGGGCAGGGTCAAAAGAATCAAAGAGCTGAAGAAAGCTTTTGAGTTCGAGTTCGATCACAGGTATTCCTGCATGTTCCCTGTAAAGGGCTTCCGTCCCTTCACCTGAAAACCTTTTCTTCCTGCCTTCGCCGGTGCCTCCTCTAATATATCTTCCCCCTGCCTGTTTCATGAGCATATATCTGCATTGAAAAATGAAACAACCTCTTCCCTGTCATGCCCCTTTCCTATAATCTACCCGACTTCCCTGATTAATATTGGGCTGGCAACATATAAACCCTGAGATAGTTCACAAACCAGGAAATATTTCAAAAAACTGTTTTAATCGAATCTCTCCGGAATCCGGTATGGAGTTTTCCAGTGATCTCGCCTTACGCCACCCCTGACAGGGACCGGAATGCCCCCCATATAATAAGCGACCTCAAAAAGACACTTCAATTATGAGAGCTATGTACTGAAAAACTACTCCGTGAACCGGGAGAATACTTGCCTTAATCCCAGAAACCGTATTTTAATTGTGGAAAACATAAGCATCTCCGCCAGCCTTTCCGGCGGCCCTGCCAAAAGAAGAAAGAAGGAGAAGTAAGAAAGAAGAATCTGGAAAATTCAGTAAAAAGCAGGCTTAGATTATTATTTGCCTTTTCTCTTCTTATTTTTCATGGAAAAGACCGCTCTCCTTCGTCGAGCGGGAAAGAACGACAATATATAGCGAATGACGTTGCGTGGGACAGAAAAATCTATAATTTAGTCCTCATGAGCCAAAAGAGAAGTAACATTACTTTTTATAAGTTAGTCTGCTTGAGCGAGCAAAACCAGCTAAAATACAGAAATAAATGCTCTTTCTCTTTCTGGAAACAGGTCCCGTTATAATCTCGCAACCTTTGGGCTTTGCTCAAAAACTGGACACTGCAGACATAATCGCCTGATGAAGTTCTTTTGGATTCTTAGAGCTGATCACTACTCTTTTCCCGGTGATGAGTTTCAGGGTTACAACGAAGTTTGCTCTCTTGGAAAGAGGCGAATCTTTGTAATCCTTTCCGGTAAATGGGTCATATGCCTGAATCCTGCAATCTTCAACCACATAAATGGGGATTTTCTTAAATGAGGGGTTCAGAGGTATTAAACGGATATAGATCCCGTCTTTTCTGACCTCTGTGATATGTTTTGTACAGTAGAACAGAAGAGGGAAAAACACCCCGAAGACAAACCAGAGCGCAAATAAGTAGATGTCAGGAATATTCTGGACCCCGGCTGGTTTCCCGAAGACCAGGCTGTAGACCTCGACGTACCAGAGCAGAAGGGCAGGATAGAGGACAGAAACCAGAAAAACGTTATTGTGCAGATCCTGTACTTCTCGAAAAATTAAACCTGTTTCCGGATGCTCCATAGCAACCCTCCTTATAGTGACCTGATCAGACACATGCCCTGATCAACATATTCCTGCATTACTTCTCAGACAGGTGCCCTTATTATACTAAACAGGCAACTTACACATACCAGGCAACTTTAAAGTAAACACATATCATGCCTGGTTAAAGCCGTGACTTTTAAGGAAACCTATTAGATAAGCAAGTGCCTGAAACTGGAAACGTTTTTGACTGGAAAGGTCTTTGATTGATATCTTTCTATTTTTCTCTATCAAAGCGGGGTAAATAAACCTTCCGAAAAAAAATAGGAATTCTATATCATTTTTTATTTAAAAATCCAGGAAATTATAAAAAATTAACTGCAGTAATAAACTACTTAAAGAAAATATACAAAAAGATCCCAAAGCCAAAAACAGTATAGAAAAATTTATAAATAAAAGATTAACCGGGTTTTTTAGAGACTTGCAGGATTTTTAAAATTCAAAAACTTCGATAAACTAAAATGTACAAAATGAGACGGTTTGAATTAGAGAAAGCTTGGAATTAAAGCCAAAATATCAAAACTAAATAAACTGGAAAACTTATCCAGACGTCTGTTTTTTTATTGCCCTGCTGACTGCTTCGGAAAGTTTTTCCGGGATCTGGGAGCCAATCATCAGTTTTTTTACTTTGCTCCCTTCCCCAAATTCGAAAAATACGCCCCTGTTGCCCTTTGCACTGTATGCAGTCCCTTTTAACCCGTAACGTATGCCCCAACCTCCGTAATCCCTGATCGGGCTGTAGGTCATAACTTCATAACTCCGGATAGCTACTAAAGGAAAAAATCTGAAAGAAAAATGCAGCGGGAAAAAACGGACATAGAGGCCGTCTTTCCTGACTTCGGTGATCATTTTAAGGGAATAGAAAAAAAGAGGGAAAAGAACCCCGAAAACCAGCAGTAAGCCAAGCATCATCCAGTCAGGAGCAGGATTGTTCCCGAAAGGTCTCCCGAGAAAGAGCTGCTGATAAGCCCCATACCAGGAAAAAACTACCGGTATCCCAACAACAAGCCTTACCCACACCTGGTCCATCTTCTGGACTTCTCTAAAGAGAACTGGATTATGTATCCTGCTCATTCCTTCCGTTGCGCAGTACATTTTTCCGGTCTCCGAATGTTTGTTTAACATTTTATTATCATTTTATATAAATTGAGAGGATTTTTTCGAGAACGTTACAAAAAATTTGTTAAAAGTTATGTAAACGTTTTTCGGAGAATATATATGGCATAATCCAGCAAGAACTGGACTATCCAGTAAGAATGAAATATCCGGTAAGGGTAAACTATCCTGTAAGAATGATCTGGAATAAGTGAATGACAAGGACTAAAAAAGAATTTTTTTCAAAAAAAGATTTAAAAAATGGAGAAATATGGCTTCTTAAAACCCGAGTTTCTCCATTTCCTTCAGTACAGCTGCACTGAAATCCGTGAAATTCTGAATCCCGCCGGTCCAGGCAGCAATCATCATAGCGTCTGAAATTTCAGTTCTTGTGGCTTCGAATTTCTTAAGCCTTTCAAGGATTTTGACTGCGCTTTCTATGTTGTTATTGGAACAGGCAATAGCAAAGACCATGAGGTGCTTCTGCTTCATGGAAAGCCCGCCTTCCCTCTCAGTCCAGATAGCCTGATAAAAGGCGGCAAGCCCTTCGCCAAAATCCTCATTTATCTTTTCAGCGTAAACAACAGACCTGGGCGCAAAGCCCTTTACTTCCTTAATTTCCTGGATATTCTTCCCCATAATAATCGATAGGTGATAGGCAAGGATCAGATATAACAGTATCTCTTAGCAGCATTTTGATCAGCCCCTCTCGAGAAAAAAATCACCGCTTAAATCACTAAATCGGTTCTTCTGAGAAAAGTAAAAGCAATGTTACTCGTTCATAAATTAATCCGCTTGAGCGAGCGAAGCGAGTGAAACGGACAGCGGGCTCCCGAATCGCAATTCGGGCAGTAAAGGTTTAGACCCATTAAACCCATATTGCCGGGTAGACACGATTAAGAGGTAAAAAATGCTGTACCGCAAATTAGGAAAAACGGGTGAAAAAGTATCTATTCTCGGCTACGGCTGCATGAGGCTTCCTGTTCTCGAAGGGGCGCCTGAAAAAATAGATGAAAAGAAAGCGACCGAACTCCTCCGCTGCGCCATCGACCACGGCGTAAATTACGTTGACGCTGCCTATTCCTACAACGGCGGGATGGGCGAAGTTTTCCTGGGAAAAGCCCTTGCCGACGGGTATCGGGAAAAAGTCCTCCTTGCAACCAAACTCTCCTGCAAACGCGTAAACTGCAAGGAAGATATGGACCGCTTCTTAAACGAGCAGCTTGAAAAGCTGCAGACGGACTGCATTGACTTCTACCTCCTGCATGCCGTAAAGAAAAGCTACTGGGAGAAAATGAAGAGATTTGGGGTTATAGAGTTCCTGGAAAGAGCACGTGCCGCCGGGAAGATCAAATACACCGGTTTTTCCTTCCATGACGAACATGAAGTTTTCAAGGAAGTCGTGGACGCCTACCCCTGGGACCTCTGCCAGATCCAGTTCAATTACCTGGACGAGGACTTCCAGGCCGGGATCGAGGGCCTGAAATATGCGGCTGAAAAGGGGCTTGCCGTTGTTATTATGGAGCCCCTGCGCGGCGGGAACCTGGCCTCAAAAGTCCCGGAAGAAGCCCGGAAGGTCTGGGCCCGTGCCAGAATCAAAAGAACCCCGGCAGAATGGGCTTTCCGCTACCTCTGGAACTATCCCGAAATCAGTGTTGTCCTGAGCGGGATGTCGGAGCCGGAGCACCTGAAAGAAAACCTGAGAATTGCGGAAGAAGGGCATCCCAACTCCCTTTCAGCCGAAGAAAAAAGCCTGATCAGAGAAGTTAAGGATATCTACAAAGCCCGGACAAAGGTCAACTGCACAGGCTGCAAGTACTGCATGCCCTGCCCCTCGGGAGTGAATATCCCGCGAAACCTCAGTTACCTGAATGACGTTTTTATGCTTGACGACGTAGAAAATGCCAGATTTCAGTATGGAGTCCTTCTGTCTCCGGAGGAAAAGGCCGGGAACTGCATTGAGTGCGGGGAGTGTGAGGAGGTCTGCCCGCAGAATATTAAGATTAGAGAGATGTTAAAGGAAGTTAAGGAATTCATGGGGGAGTGAATTTTGTCTCGTGACTTTATAAAATATGATTACCAGGCTCTGTAGAAATCCTCTGGAATAAAAAATCTTCATCAACTTGAACCGGGGGTCCGATATGCTTTTTACAGATCTATTTTCGGCCTCTTGAACCTGATTTAAATAGTTTTCTGCAAAGCCGATTATTGATACATCCAATAACTTCTCCTATTAAGTAACAACGGAACTTTTATTTTTTCAACGGAGCTGCTATCAATATAAACTGTTTCTATTGATAACTTGCTACCCAGGTAAGCGAAAGCCTGCAAGGTTTCCATTAATCCTTATTTCAAAGGTGAATTATGAAACAACCTGTTCATATTCCCCCAATTTTATACTTGCCTTTAGACCTTCATAGATACCAAGCAGTGCAAGTATATGAAAACAAAAACTAAGATAGTTATTGAAGGATAACAATAATACAGCATCCAATCCGTAGAGAATCATTCCTACAACAAAGCTCCAATTATTTCTATTTTTAGCCAAAGTTCCAAATGTAATCAAAACAGTTGCCACTATCATATCAAATACAAGTGCAGTCCTTGATCCAATGACTACATCTATAATCTGAGTTATCCCCAAACCTACAACAAAATACCAATCATTGCCCGATAGCATAATAATGGAATTTAATAAAGACAATCCCGCAATCCAATAAAACCAACTGGCACCAGAGTTGAGACGACTTTCAAGTTCCAATCTTTCTTTTATCTTAATATCTTCTATTTTCCGCCCCCCCATTCAAAATTAACAAGTATGTTTGATAGTATTTTGCCATACTTATTTTCACATATTCAAATAAACCAACTATAATAACATTGTAAAAAGATATATTATAATAGGTTGTTTATTTTAGTCATGTCGGACTTTTTTAAGCCCTAAAAGATGTTTATGTTATAACCATTGAAATATATTCTATTCAGTTGCCAGCCGCAAAGTCAGCCTTCTTTCCCTAAAATAAATGAATAAGCAGAAAAGTAGAAATCTGAAAAGTCCAGCTGCATTTTTAGAGATAATTTCCCAAACGATAAAACTCAAATTCGGCGTGATTTTGAAATTTTCACAAAGCCAGACTTTTAATAAGTTACTAGCTGCTTAATGTGCAGGAAAACTTGATTCCTACCCTTTTTCCTTTCACACAGCTTTTGAACCTATTTTATCAAACTGTTCCGGCTTTACTGGTGCTCGGACAAAACTGATCAAATTCGAAATAACCGATTTAAATTTTTCTGATGTTTTTATTTGTAAAGGAGCACAGTTATTAGAATTCTGGCTTCCAGGAGTTATTTTTATAGTACAGAAAAGCTCCTCGCCCCATTTAAGGGCTCCAGGCTCAAAAGAACTGAGCCTCCAGTTCATCAGTACGCCGTCTTTCCCACACAGCACTATTGAAGAAAGGTTCTCGGTAAGCAGGACTTCCACAGGCATTTTACTTTCTGGATACTGTGCAAAGTTGATCGTACACCCGTTTCCTTCATGCGAAACCTCTGAGTTCAATGGATTCATAGGAAGTTGCCATTTTACTATCAAGGCTTAAAGCATTAAGCCCACACGAGGTCTCTTTCAGGGAACGCATGAAATCAGCCCTGATTTTTGCGATCATTTCCTCGGGCCGGGTGCAGCAAAACAGAATCGGATCACCTTCAAGGATCTGGACATAGCCTTTCTTTTCCATGCCTCTGAGGATGCCGTAAACCTTAGCCCTTGGAACCCTGGCAGCTCCGGAAATTTCACTGGCTCTCGCCTGGCCCAGGCAGACGAGAGCAGCATAAATCTTTGCTTCATTTTCGGTGAAACCAAGCTTCTGGAGATTTTTGATTAGCTTTGACCTCATAGTTGTTTCTCCTGAAGGGATGTTTAGTATATTTTCCAGGCATCTCTTGCAGGCTCCTGCATCCTGTTCATCTGCGACTTCAAGCATTTAGCACGTTATTTTTCTCTCATTTTACTCAAACTGCTGCTATGGCAGCTGTTGCTGTCGCCGCTCTTCTCTTTTCCCGGCGTGTATCCATCATCACGATAAGGGGCGGGAAGACCACGAAGGTGACGAAGATTGCCAGGCAAACGTCAATGACTGTCACAAGCCCGAAATTGCTCAAAATGGGGAAGGGGGAAAAAATCAGGGCTGAAAACCCGAAGACCGTTGTAGCTCCCGAAGCTATCAGGGCTGAGCCTGTGGTGGTCACTGCCTGGTTGATTGCGCTCACCGGGTCCAGGCCGTTATCTTTTTCCTCAAAGTAGCGTTCCATCATCAGGATGGAATACTCGGACCCCACACCCAGGATCAAAGCCCCGAGTACAGCGGTCATGGGTGTATAGGCAATACCCAGCCCTGACATAACAAGGCCCGACCAGCCGATAACGATAAACATGGGGATTATCGGGGAGAGAGCTTTCATGAGGTCCCTGTAAACCACGATCAAACCTATCAGCACAAGCCCTACACCGAGCATGGTCATAAGGACTCTCCCGCTTGTAAGGGCGTTGATTATATCAATCATCGCCACATTTTTGCCAGTAATAATGCTAGTAGTATCAGGAGGCGGCTGCATCCACTGAATATCTTCCTGGACAATATCCCGCAGTTCTTTAATGCCTGTTATCTCAATATTATCCATGGCCCGCCCGATATCAAGGTCAATTGTAAGCAACTGGTTCCCCAGTATGTATTCCTGTTTCTGGCTTTCCGGAATTGCATCATATATTGCCTGTATTTCCTCAGAGGTCCCGGGGATCGTCCCGCCGTTTTGCCCCTTTACAAGGTCTACAATACTCGTAGCCTCGTATATGTGGTCCCGGTTTGTAACTTCATGCTGGCTGAACTCATCCATCCACCTCAGAACTTCCGGGTCGCTGTTATCCTTAACTTTAAGTATAATGTTGAGATGATCTCCGGTTCCTGAAAGCAGACCCTGCATCAGCTTATAATTTATAAGGGAAGGCATATCCTGCGGGATAAAGGAATTTGTGTCGGTCTGGATAGGAACAGACTGGTCTGCATAAAGCCCCGCAAAACATGTGAGCAGGGAGATTGCAAGGATTATCTTTGAATGTTTGATGGTAAAGTCAGCGACCGTTATCAGGACTCTTTCAAGAGCTTTGGCTTTCTGAACTTTTGCAGATGGAGTACTTGAAGGAAGAATTTCGGTTTCGACGTCTTCTTTCTTTTTAAACAACTTTAGTTGGTTCGTTCTGGAGATCCAGTCCAAACTGTAAAGAATTACAAGTCCGAAAAAGAGGGCAGAGAGGTAACACATGATAACCCCTATCAGGAGCAACTTCCCAAAATCCTGGATCATGGGGACGGTGGAGGTAAAAAGAGGGATAAAACCAAGAGCAGTCATTCCAAGCGCGATCAGGACAGCGGGGCCCGTGTGTTTTACGGTGAGGACGAGGGCTCTTCCTGAACTGTTTCCACCCCGGATTTCCTCTTCTATCCTGTTGTGGAACTGGATAGCATAGTCAATCCCCAGCCCTATCAGGATAGGAAAAGCTGCCATGGAGACCATTGTCATGGGCACTCCGACATACCCCATAAACCCGAAAGTAAAAAGGACTCCCAGCAGCACAATCGGCAGAGGCAAAAGTCCCCACCTTACATGCCTGAAGACCAGGAGAAGCACGAAAACCATCAGGAGAGAGGCTATTCCGAGCAGGAGACCCATGCTCTGGCTCACCTCTCTGTCGATGTCAATCCGCAGGGCGGGGGAACCGGTAACTATGAGGCTGTACCCTGGAGGGAAAGCAGCTTCTTTGAGGGAGGTGTCCAGGGCATCAAGGATATCTTCCTTCTGCTGATCAGTTGCACTGCCTGCTATCTTTATTACTATCATCATATGAGTTTCGTCAGGGATGAGGGATTCGAACAGGGCTGGCTTGCTATTAAGCAGCTCCCGGACCTCCCGGTCCGAATCTGGGACTTTCGACCTTCCGGAGATTTTGTAATTGATTTGCTTTATCAGGGTAGCAGGGCTTGTAACCGACAAAACTCCCGGGACGACCAGCATCTGCTGCTCCAGCCTGTCCGCGGCTTTCATAACGGCTTCAGATGCAACCTCGTTTCCCTGGACCATCACTACAATGCTGTCGGTCTCAAAGTTCTTTTTGAAAAGGTGGTCATAATCTTTATACAGTTGCGTACCTTTAGAAACAAAAGTTTCCGTCCCGGAAGCCATCTCTATCAGCTGTGCCCCCTGAACGGAAATAAGGATAAAAAGGAACATCATGGCTATTATAGCCGGGCGGTTGCTCTCGATAAAAACCCCTAATTTTTCGAATGTGTTTTTTATGGCGGTACCCCCTACAGACTGCATTTACTCTTTTTTTGGAATATTCTTCATTTTTGACAGATTTTGCCTGGATTCTCAGATCTGACTGAAATTCTCAAAGTTTTAGGAATTAAGGTTCTGAATTAAGGTTTCATTATGGAAGGCCGTCAGCAGGTTTTCAGGAAAAAATCCATAGCCACGGCTGGTCAAAACAAATTTCCCAATGAAAATTATTATAATAATTTTCCCGGTATCTTGCTTCCTACTCAGGAAATTAGACCTGGATCTGCTTTATGTGCTCTAAAATCAGGTCAGCTATTTTTCACAGAACCCCTGTAAAAGTGCTTGTAGGCCACGGCTCAAAGGAAAGGGGCATCAGAATCTCAGGGGTGTAGAGATTCAGCCGGAACCGAATGTCTGGATCAACTTTCCGCCGGCTCTTTCGGGTTTGCAGTACTTATTTAATGTATTTTTAATGTATTTTTAATGTATTTTTAATGTATCCTTATGCTTTTTGATGCCCGGTTCTGAAGAACCCACTGTTCCTGCAAGCACTTCTTCTACATTTCTGCGGGTTCTCTGTTCTATGGACCCTCTGTTAAACATCCCTCCCATTTTTTTCAGGAACTTTTCTTCAGGGATCATTCCTCTCCATCCAGTCTGGAATCGATTTTCTTCATGATCCGTACCTCCGTTTTCAGGCAGGCTTCATACTCCCTGAAATCCTGCTCGTCAAGATAAACCATGATAGAAGCGTGAACTTCTTCCATTATTCCAAGAAGAACTTCATAGTATCTTTCCCCTTTTTCAGTTAATGATACCAGGACTTTTCTTCGGTCCTCCGGGTCAGTTCTTCTCCTGACGATTCCCTTTTTTTCCAGGGAATCTATCATTCTTGAGAGGCTGCTCCTATCCAGGTTCATGCACAGGCCGAGGTATGAAGGAATGATTTCCCCCACCGTGCCGATTATCAAAATAACCGTAGGCTGTTGTTTGCCGAGCTTTTCGAGTTCTTCAAATCTGGCTCTGGATATTTTTTGAGAGACTTCTCTTTCAAACAATTTATTGAACAGTATTGTCCTTTCCAGCATAAGTAGCCGGAGTTCTCTTATTCTGTTGTTATCTAACATGCTTCCTCCAGGACGCTACACGTGTAACTGCGGGTGCAGATTAGGGGATGCCATAGCCAGATTACATCGTCGGTCTGTAAGCGCCTGAGGATTTACTTTAATTTCATACGATGAAAACTTACTGTTTGACAACCACAACTGGTGCAATTATCAATAATTGATATTTACACCAAATTGATTGTATGATATTTAACTTTATCGAATATATATAAAAATAAGATAAAACCGTAGTTAGCCCCCTGCTTAATCGGACGATATGCAGGATCATCAAAACCTGGAAGCATTTTGTTACCTCTTTTACTTCTTGCAGGGCTGGAAGCTGTCTCACCTGCCACGAAAGAAAGAATAACAGGTGGATTCATGATGCTATTAAAAAAAATCGAGTACCATAAAGAAATGCCCCCTGATTCGAGAGATAATATTCCCTGACCCCAAAACTCATAAAAACCCATGCATTAATATAAAACGCCCTCTTCAGCTTGTCTGGCGGCCCTGCAAAAAAAGAAAGAAAAATAGATTTGAAAGAAAAATAAGACCGAAATTTTGCCTCTTCGATCTGTTTGGTTCTCGCTCTTACTCATAAGCGCCCGCAGTAGTTTTTAATTTCTCTTCGTCTCTTTTTTGTCTTTTGGGAAAGCCCTCTCTCCTGCGTTGAGGGGGACAAAAACGGTTTGGGATAGCGAATATGGTTTTACTGGTCAAGTAGATCTATTATTAGTCCGCTTGAGCAAAGCGAAACGGACCGCGTACTGTTGCGATTACATCGCAACTGCAAGAAAAATCATAGATTTTTCTGTCCCGAGGCGCAATTCGGGCGAGGCGCAATTCGGGTGGCGCAACTGGGGATATCACTAATTTAGAGGTGAATGATCCTGCTTTTTCAAGAAGCTTAAATCTCAACCTCCTGTCCGTCAATCAATAAGCTCTTAATCACGGCATTTCCATATTTGTCAACAACAACCTTTACATCGACTCCTTCTTCCCCGGTCCACTGTTGACTTTCTATCTCTCTCCCCCTGCCTTCGGGGACAAAATAGCTCTCAATACCGTACTCGACTCTGAGTTCTTTAATGTGGGGATCCTCAGTTATAATACCGGCTTCGTCTTCTTCCCAGTTGTATATCAGCTCTTTTACTGTACCTTTAAGATAAAGTTCATCATCTGGCGGATTCCTGTAAACCTTTTTGGGTACCCCGTACCCGTCTTCCAGTGCCAGTGCCAGGTATATCCGGTCATTATAGTTGAAATAAGGATCTTCAGCTGGAACCTCATCAAGGTCAAGGGTACTGATCTCGTAATTAAGGGTCACGTAGTCTCCCCTGAAAAGGTCTCTCGGGTCTACAGGCTCGGTTTTAAGCAGAATTTCCGTCCCGGTTCTCAGGGTGTATTCTTTGTAGAGGATGAACCCCGAAAAGATCAGAAGCCAGAAAACTATCGTGAGATAAAAGATCTGCTTCTGCTTCATTTCCTGACCCTCCCTGCTCCTGAAAGAGCCGCAGCTTCAAAGCCCTTAAATCTCAAATAGCTGCATTTCATCGTTCCTTTCATATTTCCCTTCATTGTTCCCCTCCTGAAAACTGGACTTTAAATTCCCTTCTTTTTCTTTCCAGTACCACACTTATGACCAGCAGGACAAGCCCTCCAAGCATGAAAAAGAGTGACCTTGGAAGCAGTTCCCAGAAGAAGTCGAAATATCTCGCAAAAATAAGGAGGACAAACCAGAACATAGTGGTATTGATGATCCCTATATTTTCGGTGCTGTACCCGGCATACAGCAGCATGGTCAAAAGCCCGAGGAAGATGATGTTGAAAAGGATCATGTAAGTTTTTTCCGATGCAGGGCTGTATATGGCTGTGAGCGTGATTACTGCCATTAAAAAAGCAACTACGGATATGCTCGCATCTGCCTGAAAACCTTTGAGCCTTTCCCGGAGTGGTTTTGGGAGCAGGACTGCCAGGAAAAGAATTCCAAGGATTGCGTAAATTACAGGAACGATTTTGTCAACCCGGTATTCCCCAAGCTCGAAAGTGTGTACGAATAAGGCAAAGAGTGCAGCCTGCAGCCCCATAAACTTAAACGGAGGTTCGGCATGTTTTACTTTTTCTGCCAGCCCGTGCAAAACCCCCAGGAAATAGATAGAAATGCCTGATATGAGGTAGAGGTCCCAGATGCTGATCAATTTATCAAGGTCTGGCCTTTCCCAGTACAGAAGGCTGATCCAGAGATAAAAGAGCAGGGAACAGAGCCCGGCAATTGGAGCAGACCTGTAGCCGTAGATCAGGGGAAAAACTCCAAGGATCCAGATAAGGACAAGGGTACTGTTGTTGGCGTTGATGTTGTAGATCTGGGCAATTAAAAAGAAGCTGGCTCCGAAGAGCAGGGCTGAGAGTAAAATAAGGGCAGAACCCAGCCGGGGATATTTCTGCTGCTCGTATTTTAAACGATAACCCGCATAATGTATGCCCACCGTACTTCCAACAAGCAGCAAAACCTTAACCGTATTCCCGATTTTTTCCCAGTTGGAAGCCACAAACAGGATGGCACCAATCCCGATTAAAATAGCTCCAATAGTCGAAAAGGCAACGATTTGTTTTTTTGACCTGCGTTCCCTTTTATACTCCGCGAGGTCTTCCCTCATCTTTTCTGCCTGAGCGTGATCAATGGTGCCTTCATCCAGCCATTTCAGGATAAGGTCTTCATCGAACATATGTAAATTATATCAACAGGTTCTATATACCTTTTTTCAGGCACATGAACCCGAAATTTCTGCTTACTCCATGCCTTTACTTCATGTCCGTACACTAAAACGTGCCGAATAGTAACTCTTATATGTATCTGAAACCTTGAGTGCATCATAATAGTTACACCTGAAACTAAACTTTAAAATAACATTCATCTAAAACAAGCCTCTCAGCGTCGAAAAAATCGAGGATACAATTATGGAAGACCCACGAGAAATCTGCGGCCCGATCGCCCACATCTACCGGAGCCACCTGGCATACATGGCAAAGGAACTCGAAGCTTACCGGATCGGAAGCGGACAATTTGATTTTTTAATGGTTTTATACCAGAGGGACGGCATCTCCCAGGAAACCCTTGCAAGGATCCTGAAAGTCAGCAAAGCAACAAGCACAAGGGCAATCCAGAGCCTGGAAAAGGAGGGGTATGTGTACAGGCAGAGGGACAAAGACGACCTTCGGGCTTACAAAGTTTACCTGACTGAAAAAGGAAAGGAAATAAGAAGAGTGGTCCTTGAAAAGCTGATTTCTTTTGTGGATACCCTCCTTTCGGATTTCACACCTGAAGAAAAAGAAACTTTCAGGCGGCTGGTTAAGAAGGCTGCACTTAAACTCTTTGAACCCGGGTTCGAGCCTCCGGAAAGGCCGGAAGCCGCGAAATAAAAACGAAACGGAAGAGTCCGGCATGGAAGAAAAAAGTGAATTTCTGGGAAAAGAGAACGTAAAGAATCTCCTGTTTAAACTTTCAACCCCGGTAATCATAGGGATGATAGTGCAGGCTCTCTATAATGTTGTGGACACCCTTTTTGTGGGGAGGGCATATGGGTCGGAAAGCGTCCAGGCCATAGGAGGGCTTTCGATAGCTTTTCCAATCCAGATGATAATCATGGCTTTTGGAATTGTCCTCGGGACAGGGGGTTCCTCCATTATCTCCCGCGCCCTCGGGGCAAGAGAAACCGAAAAAGCCGAGCGAACTCTAGGAAATGTTTTTTCCCTGAGCCTGGTCCTCAGTATACTTATTGCAATCCCCTTCTTCCTTTACCTGGATCTGATTCTGGAAATCTTCGGGGCCACGCCCGGAATCCTGCCCTATGCGAGGGAATACCTCGAATACATAATTGCAGGAGGGGTTTTCTTTGTCTTCGGAGTCGCGGTCCAGCACATCGTAAGAGCCGAAGGAAATGCCCGCCTTGCAATGAACGCAATGCTGATAGGAGCGGGTATGAATATTCTCCTTGACCCGCTTTTTATCTTCGGCTTCGGAATGGGCGTTAAGGGAGCAGCAATTGCAACCGTTATCTCCCAGGCTGTGAGTTCTGGATGGCTGCTGCATTACTGCCTTAAAGGAAAGGGAGCCGTGCACTTTAAATCCGGAAACCTCAAACCGGACACGGGCATTATAGCAGAAATAGGGGCGATAGGTCTCGGATCTTTTGTAATGCAGGCTTCGATGAGCCTTATGATGATCTTTGTGTACAATGCCCTTGCAAGCCATGGAGGAGATGTTGCAATTGCTGTTTTTGGCATTGTAATAAAGATCAATTCCTTCATCTTCCTGCCTCTCCTGGGCATGTCCTTCGGGCTGCAGCCGATTGTCGGGTTCAATTACGGAGCAAAAAAGTTCGAAAGGATAGTAGAAGCCGTAAAACTGGCCCTTATTGCGACAACTTCCTTCGGGCTCCTTGGCCTGCTTACCATTTATCTCTTCACAGAGCAGCTTCTCGTGCTTTTCAGCGCCGACCCCGAATACCTGGCTGTCGGAAAACACGCTGTAATGATCATGCTGATGGGAATGCCTCTGATAGGCCTGAATGTGGTCACGACGACCCTTTTCCAGGCCCTGGGGCAGGCGAAACCGTCTTTCCTTCTCTCCCTCAGCCGACAACTCCTTTTCCTGATCCCGCTTGTGCTGATTTTGCCGAAGTATTACGGCCTGGACGGGGTATGGGCAGCTTACCCGACCTCGGACCTCCTCTCATTTATGCTCTCGGCATTTCTGCTTTTCAGGGTATACAGGACTTTTAAAAAACATGCAGCCCATTCGGGGATTGGCGCAGGGAAAGAAATGGCGATTTCCAGCGGGTTCGAATAAAGCCTTAAATGATGAAATGAAGACAGGAGCCCGGCTCCTTCTCTTTCCCCTTTTCCTTCTCCGTTTCTCTTCTCCTTTTGGCCTGGTTCGCAGAAACTTATCAGCCGGCTCATAGAAGCTTTTCAGCTTACATACCAATCTTCAGAATCATTGTTTCAAAAGCAGTTTGAACCTCAATCACATACTTTTTCTATCAAGCAAATTGAGGTGACATGAAATGAACTGCGGCGAATTGAAAGAGGGTCAGGTTCTTGTTTGTGAAGGGTGCGGGTTTGAACTTAAGGTGGTAAATGCATGTGGAGAAGCCTGCTGCACTACTGATGCCTGCTGTACAGGCAACATAACGTGCTGCGGGGAGCCAATGAAATTAAAGCAATAAACAAAGCGGCAGAACATATTAAAATAAAAAGGAATTATAAGAGGCAGGGCAAGAAAAAGAAGCATATCTGAGGCTTTCTTTTGAAGCCTGCATTGTTAAAGTGCTTTTCCCCTGCTGTTTCGTTGTTTTTTTCGTTTTTCCAGCAAGCCCTGCATCAGCATAACTGCTGCATATGAGCTGAAAAACCAGACTACAAGGGCGATTCCGAGAGACAGCCCCCATTTCCCGAGGTGCTCCATGCAAAAGGTGGCTGTGAACACGCAGATGGTACAGCCCAGCATCCCTGCACTGGCTCCGAGAGCGATGTCAGCCGCCTGCTCGGAGTTTCCGAAATGCCCTGCCATGACCACAGCTGCAGCCATTACCGCGGGAAAAGCGGCAAAAATCCCTGCAAAGGATTTCGAAGGCACGAGCTGGAGCACAACATAACATGCAGCGACAGCCAGGCCCCCGAACACGAACCTCAGGCCCAGGTCGCGGATATCAACTTTCATGAGCAGCCTCGTGTTTCAGGGCTTGTTTTGATTTCCATTGGTTTAGTCCCCGATTGATTTTTTTCTTTGAAGACATTTATTTTGACTGTTTTTCTCTAAACTGCTTTCCCTTGACTGTTTTTTCCCAGACCGTTTTTTCCCAGACCGTTTTTTCCCAGACCGTTTTTTCTCTAAACTGTTTTTCCAGACTGTTTTCCCTTGACTGTTATTTCCCGAACCATTTCCCCTTTTCAAAACCCGAACCAGGTGAGGTAAATCATTGGCGCAAGCACCACCCAGAGGAGAAGGGCATAAGCAAGACCTCTTTTCCACCCGTACCTGAGAATAAAATAGCTGGCAGCGAGTGCACAGCAGATGTCTGCTGCCATTCCCACCAGTGCTCCTCTCGAAAGCTGCTCGGTCACGGACAGCAGTTCACTGCCTTTATATTCAAGACTCAGGCCCACGACTGCTGCCAGGTACACTGCCGGAAAGGCAGCAAAGATTCCTCCGAGCTTGCCCCCGAAAGTCCTGGCTATCAGGGTGGAAGCTAAAACCGCGCTTCCTCCGAACAGGAAACGGAGGAATAAAGAAAAGGGATCGATGTCAAACATGATGTTTCTGCCCCGGAGAACTGAACGACCTTTGTGGACGCTGTTGGGATACCCACGGATACTGGGAGACCCGTGCAACGAACTTTATTCTTTCCTGCCGTACTTTTCCCTGACCTCAGACTCTTTTAAGACTTTTAACCCCAGTTTCTCCAGAATTTCGGAAATCCGGTTTCTGTCCTCGCTTTTCATGGACTTCCGGTCAAAGTAAGCAAATTCGGCATTTGATTTCTCAACCGCCTGCCGGATAAGAGCCTCGTCTACGAATTCCAGCTGGTATTTGGGGAAATTGTGCCCGAAAGAAATCCCGGTTTCAAGCAAAAGCCCGGTCTGGCGCATGGCATAGTGCCCGCCTCCGAAACCTACTGCTGCAGGCACTTTTTCCAGGGAAACCGCAAGGATGGCTTTTGCAGCAACCTCTCCGGCTTCTGGGTCTACCCACTGGACTTCGGTGCTACCGATCTCGGCATAGATGGACGGGACCGAGAGTTCGGTCGGGCCGTGGTGGGTCACTTCAAGGGTTACATCGTACTTCAGCCCTTTTTCCCCGACAAGCCGTTTCATTTCGCTCAGGATCGATTTCATTGCAGCCGGGGAAGCAACTGCAAGGGATCTGGGCCGGCCTCCGAGCCTGGCCTCTTCCGAGGGGTTTCCGGTACAGTGCACGGTCAGGGAATTGATTTCCTCTTTGCTCCTGTGTTTGGATGCAAAAATAATCAGGGAAGCTGGCAGCCCTGCAGCTTCAAGTTTCTTGTCAAGTTCATCCTGAAAAACATGGATTTCTTCAATATCTACAAGCCTGAATTTTCCATGCGCAGATTCCCGAGCTGCCGAAAACCCGGATTCCGGCGGGAGTTTCAGGTTTTTCCACTCTCTCAGGTTCAAAAGATGAGTTTTGATGTTCTGGCTGGCAAGGTCGGGAGCAGAACAGATGATGGTGATTTTTGAGTTATTCGCATTTTCTGGATTTTTTTCTGGATTTATATCTGTCATTGTCGGATCAGTCCGGTTTTCTTCTGAATTTATCCTGAATCTATTCTGGACTTTCGTTCAGAAACAATTTCGTTCAAAAACAATTGCCATTAGAATTCGTACAGATAGATAAAACCAACCCCAATAGCTGGTCATCTACTGCTTTATTGTGATGTTTTCATGATATGCTCATCAGAACTTGATTTTTCGCATTTCTTTCCTTAAAAATTGGATACGACTTCCAAAACTTAGGTTGTGATGGAGAAAACCATGGCAAGCTAAGGGGTATGTTCGTACTGCAGCAAACGATATATCATGTGGTTGCAGAACTAGTCCCACAAAGCATATGCAAATAGAGCCGATATTGCCGACGGCAATCGTTTGTTTAAATTACAGCCTGAAATCATCATGAATTTTTAAATCTAAAGGGGGAAGAGCCCTGAAAATTGTAGTTGTGGAAAAGGATAACCAGCAAACGAGTTCAATATTTGAACCGGGATTCATTGAAGTATACGAAGAAGACGGTGGGGAATGGAAAGTCCTGAACCGTTTTGAAAATAAAGTTTGCAACGCAAAGGGAATGGCTGCGGTACGCAGGCTGTTGCGGATACCGTAAAGCAGCTTGGTGATGTAAAGGTATCGTGGTCTATTATTGAAACCAGCAACTGGGAGGAGGGCTTTCAAATTTGGCAAAAAGTTGTTTATCAGATTTGATCAATGATTTCCCACACCATCCCCAATAATTCATCTTTTTTTATCTTGTTTATACAGGAATGCGCCAAGGAGACAGATAATACCAGAAGCTATTTCAAAGTCGGGAGTTTTTGTGCTTCCTTTTCCTGAAGTCTCTGAACTTTGCGTCTGCTCAGGCTCCTGTTCAACATTTACTCCTGATGTGATATTGCTACCAGGATTTGAAACAGGAAGTACCGATTCAAGTACTGTTTTTTCTCCTATAAACTGCCCAAAGGCAACAGGACTACCTCCTACATTCACTGTTCCTGTGACATCGTTGGTTGCCGTGTCAATTACAGAGACATTGTTGTCATCCCAGTTAGCCACGTAGACCTTTGTTCCATCCGGGGTGACTGCAATTCCAAAAGGACCGCTTCCAACATTCACTGTGTTTATTATATTATTGGTCGTGGTGTCAATTACAGAGACAGTGTTGTCACCAGAGTTGACCACGTAGACCTTTGTTCCATCCGGGGTGACTGCGACCCCCACCGGCCATTCTCCTACATTCAATGTGCCTGTAACAGTGTTGGTTGTGGTGTCAATTACAGATACGCAACTATTATCGTTGTTCGTCACATATGCCTTTGTTCCATCCGGGGCGATTGCAACTCCATAAGGGGAATTGCCTGCAGGCACCGTATATGTAACGGTGTTACTGACGGTATCGATTACAGAGACAGTTTTGTCATTTCCGTTTGTCACATATACCCTTTTTCCATCAGGAGTAACTGCAACTGCCTGGGGATTGCGTCCAACACTCACAGTGGAGGTAACAGTGTTGGTTGCAGTGTCAATTACAGAGACAGTTTTGTCATTTCCGTTTGTCACATATACCCTTTTTCCATCAGGAGTAACTGCAACTGCCTGGGGATTGCGTCCAACACTCACAGTGGAGGTAACAGTGTTGGTTGCAGTGTCAATTACAGAGACAGTGTTGCCAATAATGTTAGTCACGTATACCTTTGTTCCATCCGGCGTGACTGCAACTCCCCATGGCTCGATTCCTACATTTACCCTGGCTATAACATTGTTTGTGATTGTTTCAATTACATAGACAGCGTTGTCGTAGTAGCTGGTGACATATGCACATGGGTTCGTGGTCAGAACATTTATTGTATCAAATGTCGAATACTTGCCGTTTTCACTGGTTACGATTAATTTTACTGTATAAGTTCCTGCTTCAGAGTAAGTATGCATCGGATTCTGCTCAACTGAATTGGCTCCGTCTCCAAATTCCCAGTCCCATCCAGTTGCATTTTGTGAGAGGTCTGTAAACTGCACGGAAAGGGGAGGATAACCCCTTGTGACGTTGCTGCTGAAGTTCACCACATTCTCTTTTGAGATGGTACCCACACGGATATAGGACCCGTCCTCCCACACTATTGTGTCTCCATAGATAGCAGGATATCTCTGATCTGAATCATCCATGGTGACCTGAGTTTCTTCAGAGGTGGAAAGATTGTACAGATAGATATCTGCATTTCCATTGCGATAATCATGCCAAACTATCCTGTCCCCGTAGATTGCAGGGCTATATGCTTCTCCGTTGCTGGTGAGCTGAGTGTTTTTGCCAGTGGAAAGATCATATACGTATATATCGGAAACTCCGTTGATCCAGCTCTGCCACACGATTTTGTCACCATAGATAGCTACACGGTAATAATTTGCTTTACCGGTAATGATCCTGGTTGTATTGCTGGTGGAGATATTATACACATAGACATCATTCCTCTGACAGCAGATATCGCCTTCCCGGGTGCTGTCATCGACCTGTTCCCATACTATTTTATCCTCGTAGATAGCAGGTCTTTCTGGCTCTCCATTGTATGTAATTTGAGTTTCTTTATGAGTGGAGATATCATACATGTAGACATTATTACCATTGTTGCGGTGTTCAGCCCACACTATTATGTTTCCGTAGATTGCAGGAGTTGTTGGCCATGATGCTGACCCGCTGGTGGTAATCTGAGTTTTCTCGGAAGTCGAGAGGTTGTACATGTAGATATCGAAGGTATCGTAATAACCGTACTCATCGTAGCTTCCATTGTTAGCATCTATCCAGACTATCCTGTCCCCGTAGATTTTAGGTTCGCGTGGTACTGTTAATGAATTAGCAGGAATCTGGATTTCCCTGTTAGTTGAGAGATCGTAAACACCTAAGTTGGTGAAATCAGTATCACTGCCTTTCTGCCACACTATCCTGTCCCCATATATAGCAGGAAGTTGTGCTGATCCGCTGGTTATGATCGGCGCTTCAGTGATCGTGAGTGAAACTGCCGATGCCGTAAAAGAAATGAGGGTTGAAAATAAAATAAGAGCTGTTAATGCTGAGGCTACTGAATATAATTGTTTGCTGGTTTTCATACCTCCGCCTCTCTATTTTTTGGTTTCTTTATAGAAAAAAATGTGAATAATCTGAACTTACTAACATTATTAAATGTTTTTATTTTTACTACAAAAAATAGAAAAATTGAATCAATAAACGTTTTTATAATCGTGACTTTTCAGAGAAAATTACACACTTCTAAACGGATTTTGCCCCGCACCGCTTGCAGAACTTAGCATCGCTGTCATGCCCCTCGAAACTGCAATTCTGGCAAACCTTTCCGTTAATGTTTTTGCTTGCAAAGGTGATATCGGATGTCACAATCCCTGTCAGGACCGCTATGATGCTGTAACCGATGATTATGGTAACTGATACAAGCGCCTGCCCGAGATTGATCACAGGGACTATGGCCCCGTAGCCTGCAGTTGCAAGGGTTATGATTGCCCAGTGGATGCTTATGGAAGTGCTGGTAAATCCTCTCGCTGCTGCATTCCGCAAAAGGTGCTCCTCGGGTGCTATGCAGGCTGCATAGTTCAGAATGCCATGCATTGGATACCTCAAGAATGACGCAATTTAGGAGTATGTAGGAACAAATCAATTCTATTTTTGCCAATGACTCTTTTGACGAGATTTCTTAAGTCTGCAGAAAGATGATTTGCATTTTTTATAAGTAAATTGTACAGATAAGTATTTATTGTATCATTCGCATGGATTCTAGATTTATTATAACCAGAAAATAAAATTATTTTTTTTCACAAATTTATTTATAAAAAAATGAAACCTGCAATTTTAGATAAAGCAAAGATATTGAGATAAGAGCTTTTCACTTAAGCAAAGATATTGAGATAAGAGCTTTTCACTTTATACCAGGTGCCGGAGAAGAACATGAGAAGTAACACTGGAGTCTCCGGTATTGATATTATTGGGAATATTCCATGGGGAACACATTTTTGCCAATTCTACCAGAAAAAAGAAGATTTGATAGAATAGTTGTTCCTTATGCAAAAGAAGGATCGGAGAACAACAAGTTTTGTGTATGGGTTATATAGAATCTCGAAATGTGAAAGGAGCAAAAGAAGCCCTTAGAAAATCTGTCCCTGATCTTGATATTAATCTGGAGGTTCGGGACATCACCGAAAGCAGGCGAGCGGAGGACGCGATCCGGCGGGGCGTCAAAGAACTGTGTACAGCAAGCCGCTTCCTTATTGCATCAAATCCATGGGGGAATGATAAATGAACGCAGTCGGAGACGTCCAGAAATGGCTGACATTCGGATTGAGCGCAGAGCAGGAGGATCGCTTTCGCAAGACCCATTTTGGTGCGGACATAACCCAGGCCCGGATTTTCATTTTTCTGATCATCCTGCCCCTGGCAGCCCTTGTGGTCAACGACTACAGTTTTTTTGGGTTCTCACCGATATTCTATGTGCTTTTAGCGCTTAGACTTGCTATTGTCGCATACACTATCCTGTTCCTCAAAAGCCTGCCAGGACTTCCGAACTACCACTCTTACGACCGGGCTGAATTCGTTTGGGGTCTCTTTTTGGCACTCACCCACATCACATTGAACGCGACGCGACCTAATGACTTCGTCGCCCATACCGTCGCCATAGTTCTCTCTGTTTTCGTCATGGTTCTTGCCATTCCGAATCGGTTCACCAACCAGCTTATTTTAGCCCTGGTGTACACCATAGGTCAGACGTTGATTATTGTACCCAGTCTGTGGACGGTGCCACAAGCTTCCTTTACGGTACTACTAAATATGTTCATTGCGAGTGCCGTTGCCATTGCGTCCAGCTGGCTGCTTCACTTCTGGCGCAGGCAGGAATTCCTGACTCGCGAGGAAATACAAAAGGCAAGGGTGGAGACTGAGATGCAGCTTATTGAGCGCAAGAAAGCTGAAGAAGCCCTTGCAAAAATCGAAATTGCCCGCCAGAAGGAAATTCATCACCGCATTAAGAATAACCTGCAGGTTATCTCCTCTCTATTGGATCTTGAGGCTGAGAAATTCAATAATAAAGAATGTATAAACAAATTAGAAGTCCTTGAAGCCTTCAGGGAAAGCCAGGACAGAGTAATATCAATTGCCCTGATCCACGAGGAATTACATGAAGGTGAAGGAGCTGATACACTTAACTTTTCATTGTATTTGCAGAGACTCATTAAGAATCTTTTCCAGATTTACAGGCTTGGAAATGCCAATATTAACTTAAACATGGATCTTGGAGAAAATATTTTCTTTGACATGGATACAGCAGTCCCGCTGGGTATAGTTGTTAATGAACTGGTTTCAAATTCTCTCAAGTATGCGTTTCCGGATAGGGAAACTGGAGAAATCCGAATTAAACTCTTCAGCGAAGAGACTGGAAATGAGCCAAATAATAAAGAGGAGCTTACCGGAAAAGGTACCGGGTATACTTTAGTCGTCTCTGATAACGGAGTTGGTATTCCCGAAATCATTGATTTTGAAAATCCGGAAACTCTTGGTCTGCAGCTTGTCAGTATCCTTGTCGATCAGTTAGACGGTGAAATGGATCTTGAAAGAGACAATGGAACAGAATTCACTATCCGGTTCAATATCGAAAAATGAACCATTATGAGCTATTTTCTCACTCCCAAACTTCTCTTTTTTGTAGCCCTTTCAGAGCCTCCCTGCAACCCGCCATTCGCCTGCTCCAAACCCGGCATCCGGCAGAAAATCCAGCCCTGTGCCGGTGGCTCAAGGCTCAATCCCGCGAAAGGTGCTACAACAAGCTACGCAGTCCGGGATACCACCCGCCGGAGAGTCGGGGAGTGTGTAAACATATTCTTTATAAGAGAAACACAAACCCTCCAAATGCTCAAAAAGCTTTCCTGCAGGAGTGTCGTCTTCAAAAATTATTGTATATAGCGTATTTCGCCAATTATCCTCAGGTAGCTTATTTTTGCGGATTATCTTTCACGGAACCAGACATCGTTAACATCCGCCATATAGCAAGGGTTTGATACGCAATCCGGGTTTCTGAAGATAAGATTATTATGCAGCACCTTACAGAAAAGTTAGGTCAACCTTGTTTCAAAAGATAATAAGTATTATTTTAGCGACTGCAAGAATATAGTTAAATAAGTGATATAGTATACCCTGTACTTATATAATATATCAAGCAATTTGGTTTCTGTGATAATTTCAAATTTTGCTTGAAGAGATGTTCTTATGAACAGCAGCACAGCAATGAAAAATCTTGGCGCAGGACTGGCAGTTATTGGCTTCGTCCTGCTTCTGGGATATGGTCTGTATAACTTTTTTATCATGGAATCCAGCCCGGTACTTAAAGTGTCTATCGGGACAATTATAGCAGGTATAGTACTGGTTTTATTGACTCTGATAAAGGAAAAAATAAGTGTTAAGGATAAAGAAACTGAAAGAAGATACTAGGTGAGAACATGATAATCGCAACCACGGATACAATAGCAGGAAAGGAGATTACACAAACCCTTGGAATGGCTCGCGGCAGTACCATTCAGGCCAAACATATCGGTAAGGATATCATGTCAGGCCTGCGCAGCATCGTAGGAGGCGAGCTGACAGAATACTCCGAGATGCTTGAAGAAGCCAGGGAGAAGGCAGTCAACCGTATGGTGGAGGATGCCGAAAAGATGGGAGCCGATGCCGTGGTAAATGTCAGGTTCATGACTTCCATGGTAATGGCAGGGGCAGCCGAGATACTTGCATACGGGACAGCTGTTAAGATAAGGGACAGAGAATAAAAGACAGGGCATGAGGAGGGGTAATTTTTCCTTAGATTCAGAGCCTTAATATCTGTTTTAGCAAGCACCACAGCTGTTTCTCTTTCTCTTTCTCTTTTACTTTCTACTCATCTTTTTAATTTTCAACCCAGCGACTGTTTTTTTAGTCAAAAAACCGTCGGTCCTGGGGGTGCCCCGAAAGAACATCAAATACCATCGCATCAGAAAAATTCCAAAAATCAGGAAGAAAAGCCGGGTTGTTGTAGATTCGTTTTTTACAGGGCCCTGCCGTGGCAAGCATGGACCCTGCATTTTTTGTGGGAATAAGATACCGGTTTGTTTAAGTTACTTTTATAGAGCTCAAGCGACGTGGATATAGCTGTCCACAAGTTTCTTGATTTCTTCGTTCTTACCGTAGAGTCTCTCACTTAGCTGGTAGTCGTCAAGACTTTCAAGGTATTTTACGGTGTCATTGATCATACCTTCAGTGAAGACATCGTACTGGGTGAAGATGTCCTGGTATTTCTTCAGGGCCTGGGCGGACTCGTAGCAAGAAGCGGGGAGGTGTTCAAGCTGAGCAAGTCTGTCTTTGTGTTCGTCCTTGAAGATGTTCACGCTGATATAGAGCTTGTCGGCAATTTCAAGAGCGTTGTCCATTTCAAACCCATGGCGAATACCTACAGCAAAGGCTGCAAGGAGGAGGTAAAGGTCAGCTGAGGGGTCTGCAGCACGGAATTCGAAGGTAGACTTGTAGCTGTGGCTCCTGAACTCTTCGCTGTAGTTCGGGTTGACCTGGGCTATCATCTTGCTGCAGTCATCGGAGAACCAGCCAAGAGGCACACGGATAAGGGCAGAGCGGTTCCTGTCTCCCCAGCAGATATTGGTTGGTGCTTCCTGGTGAGGGACAAGGCGCAGGTAGGATGTGGGGATCCTGTTTCCAAAGGCAGTGATTCCTGCTGCAATGTCAAGAAGTCCGGCCATTGCACGCTTTGCAGTGTCACTGACATCGCCATTCTCGACCATGACACTCTTTCCGTCCTTCAGGAGCTTCATGTGGACGTGAAGTCCGCTTCCGGCTTTTCCGACAGTGATCTTCGGGGCAAAGCTGACAGTTACACCGTACTGGTCAGCAAGCATCCTGAGCATCCACTTTGCAATAAGAAGGCGGTCAGCGCTGTTTTCAAGTGTGTCAGTCTCGAATTCGATTTCGTTCTGCTCATAGTAGTACTTGTCATCGGTGAAGTTTCCGACTTCAGAATGGCCGTACTTGATTTTTCCGCCAGCTTCGGAGATGTACATCATTGCTTCCTTCCTGAGCTGGTCGAATTTGGTAAATGGATTGGACTCGTGGTATCCTCTCTGGTCAACAGCCGGGAAACCCATGTTGACTTCAGCTTTGTTGGCGATGATGTAGTATTCCAGTTCGCCCATTGCCTGAAGTTCGTAGCCTGTCTTCTCGGTCAGGGTCTGGGCAGCCTTCTTCATGACGGTTTCCGAAGAGCTTTTGAGGGGAGTTCCGTCCTTGTCGAAGTAAGAACAGAGGATGTCCACTGTGGGGATTTCCTCAAAAGGATTCACGAAAGCAGTCCTGTATTTCGGAAGGACATAGAGGTCACTTGTGTCTGCCTCAATGTATGAAAAAAGACTTGACCCGTCTACCCTCTCACCGGCAGAAAGCAAGTTGTCAAGGTGCTCTTCATCTCTTATCACGAAGGTAAGGGCTTTAAGTCTCCCATCGCCGCCAACATAGCGGAAATTCAGCATCTTAATGCCGTTTTCTTTGATGAACCTTATAATGTCATCCTTGGTGAACTCGCTTGCTGGCTTATTTAGGTACTGTACCAGTTTGTTAGGATTCAGTTCTACATTTGATGTTTTCATAAAGTATCCCTTCTTTGTTGATTGATGAAACATTCGAGTATTCAAAGCCTCATTTCAATACCGAATATTTATCAGGCTTAATGGTTGCCGTATCAAGCATGATTATGTAAATTTTTGCCTGAATAGGAAAGTGATAACTTACTGCTGTCTATATAAGGTTTTTCATTTTTTTATTTTTTAAAGAAAATACTGCGTGTTAAAAATCATTATGAGCTTCTGCCTTCTAACCTTTTTTTTCTGACCGAACGAACAGGTAAAAATAGGGGAGTTTCTTGCCAAATATATTTAATTAATATAATAAATATATTGAATAAACATAGCTACAACAAATACTGTTTTTAGCTTGGGGGGAACAGCTAAAAATTTCTTTATATTTCATTTTTCATAAGAGAAAAGATTCCAAAAAAGAGATGGAGGAAAAGTATGGAAATATATAATATCCCGGAGATTGCCAGGAATGTTTTCGGGGTCGGGTCAAAAGATTGGAACCGCAGGATCTTCGATTCTTTAATTCCACTGCCAGAGGGTACCAGCTACAATTCTTATCTCGTGAAAGGCGAGAAAAAAACAGCCCTTATAGATACCGTGAATCCGGGTTTTGAAGAGGAATTGGAAGCAAAAATCAACATGGTCTCGGACCTGGAAAAACTTGATTACCTGATAATGAACCATGCCGAACCTGATCATGCCAATGCGATTCGATTTATCCTTGAAAAAGCTCCTGATGCCCTGTTTGTCACGACCGAGAAAGGAGTAAAGATGGCCAGGCTCTACCACGAGCTGCCTGAAGCCAGGATCAAAATAATTGCTGAAGGAGACAGCCTTGACCTTGGAGGAAAGACCCTTCGTTTCATAGAAGCCCCCTGGCTCCACTGGCCCGAAACCATGTTCACATACCTGCCTGAAGCCAGAGTCCTTTTCTCATGCGACTTTTTCGGAGCTCATACCGCCCAGGGAGTTTATGATGAAGATATCGAGGAGCTAGTTTCTCTTGCAAAACGCTACTACGGGGAAATCATGATGCCCTTTGGGAAAATGGGAGCTAAAGCCCTTGAAAAAATAAAGGACCTTGAGATCGAAACAATTGCCCCCAGCCACGGGCCTGTTTACAAAAACCCAACCCGGATCATGGACCCGTATAAGAAATGGACTGGAGGAAAAACCGAGAATAAAGCCCTTATTGTTTATGTGAGTATGTGGGGTTCCACCCGGGAAATGATCAGGACAATTGCAGAAACCCTGCTCAAAGAAGGAGTGGATGTCAGGATGTATGACCTTGCAGCCTCGGACATAGGAGATGTTGCCAGGGAACTGGTTGATTCCCGGGCTGTTGTCCTTGGAGCGCCGACAGTCCTCGGAGGTATGCACCCGCTTGCCCTTTACGGCACTTACCTTGTAAAAGCCCTCAACCCGCCGGCAAAGTACGGGGTTGTGCTCGGGTCCTTTGGCTGGGGAGGAGGCGCACTGAAGCAGGCAGGCGAAATCCTGGCGCCTTCTAAAATGGAGATTGTAGGAACCCTTCAGGTGCAGGGCAGAGCCAGCAAAGAAGACTTAAAAAAAGTTGAGGAGATAGGTAGAGAACTGGCTCGAAAAATGAATACATGACTGCAGAAATTAATACATTAAGTTTTCTGGCTGAAGAACCCTATTTTACTAAGTTTTTCAGGGTTCTTCCGGTTAGTCCGGCTGAGAAGCCTTTCTTAATCTTTTCGATAGCATGTTTAAATATCCATAAAGGGAAACGCCCAGAACTGCTCCCCATAAAGGCATGAGGCTTTCTGCTCCTGCCCATCCTTTTAGAGCTGTCAAAAAACCCGCACTCAGCAGAGCTGCCAGTTGAGCTGCCTGCACCCGAAGCGGATCAAGAGGAATTCCTGTCCTGTCTCCTGTTGATTTTATTTTCCGGGAGCTAAGGACTGAGGGAACAAAAAGGAGAGCAGCTATTAGCGTGAATAAGCCGGATTGCATGCCCGGAAAAGTGCCTTCCTGTCCCGCAGCCTGTAAGAAAACGAATATGGAAACTATTAAAGCTGCCATTCCAAAAATACGGTTTTGACGAAGAGGTGCAGGGAGGAAAGCGTCCAGAAAAAAGGCCATTGCAGTAAATAAGCCAAAAATCCAGTTTTCTTGAAAGGAAAGCCAGCTAGAAAGCAGAAGTACTGCAAAAGAATCGGAAATTTTTGAAGGCACCCCGGTACTTCTGTTAACTATGCGAAGGAGCAAAAGTTCCAGGAAGAGAGCAAGCAGAAGAGGAGAAGGGAAAAGCAGAAACCCAATGCAACCCAGAAAAGCTGCAAAAAAAGCAGAAAGCTCATTGTCCGGGTCCAGTTCCCTTGCAAAGGCCCAGGCAAAAAATACCGAGGCTCCTGCCTTTAAGCCTGAGTAAAAAGCCACAGAAAGATCTCTTCCCAGGAAAAGTTGAAAGCCTGAGATTCCCGAGAGGAACAGCAGGGTAATTATCACAATTGCCCTGTTTGTGGGATAATTAAGGTCTATTGAGCGGGTAAGTGAACCTGGACTTTTAACAGTCATTCCTACCTCTGTGAACTGAAAATGCTTAACTTTTGTTTATTTCATCCGAATTTAGAAACAGAATTTCATCTGGTATAGAAACAGAATTTCATCTGGTATATAATGTTTGAAGTTAAATATAATTCAGGAAAATCTTATGGAAAGGAAAGCAGAACTAAAAAAAGACCTGAGTTTACTCGAAATTACTCTGGTCGGAATTGGAAATATTCTTGGAGCCGGGATCTATGTGCTTATGGGAAAAGCTGCAGGGCTTGCAGGCAACATGGTCTGGGCTTCCTTTCTGTTTGCAGGACTTACTGCTGCACTTTCCGCTCTCAGCTATATGGAACTTTCTTCCATGTATCCTCGGGCAGGGGCAGAGTATGAGTTTGCAAGGAGAGCCTTTGGAGAGCGTACAGGCTTATTTGTAGGGCTGCTGGTAATTTATTATGTAGCGATTACCGCTTCTGCGGTTGCTCTTGGCTTCGGGAGGTATTTCAGTAACATTTTCGGGGGCGGAGCTCTGATAGGGGCAATAAGTTTGTACATTGTCCTGGGCTTTGTCATGGTTTACGGGATCAAGGAGTCCGCCCGGCTGGCTATTCTCATGACCTTTATAGAACTTTCAGGCCTCTTGATTATCATTTACGTGGGGATTCCCTATCTTGGTACTGTAAATTATTTTGAGGCTCCGAACCTCTCAGGAGTCTTTGAGGCTTCTGCCCTGATTATTTTTGCATTTCTGGGGTTTGAGGATATTGTAAGGTTATCCCAGGAAACAAAAGACGCAGAGAAAACAACTCCAAAAGCTTTGCTTATTGCCATCATCTTCACTGTTTTCCTCTATATCTGTGTGGCAGTGGCTTCTGTAAGTGTACTTGATTTTCGGGTTCTCGGAACTTCAGATATCCCGCTTGCCGAAGTTGCAGCTGTCGCTTTTGGGGAAAAGGCTTTTGTCCTTCTTTCCTGGATCGCACTTTTTTCCACAACGAACACCGTACTTGTGGTTATGCTTGGAGGGTCGAGGATTGTCTACGGCATGGCAGATTCGGGTTCGCTTCCGAAAATCCTCGCACGGGTACACCGTAAACTCAAGACCCCGTGGACTGCAATATTCGGAATTGCGTGTTTTTCAAGTCTGTTTGTCTTCCTCGGAGACATAGCAACGGTAGCGAATATTGCGAATTTTATGATTTTTATTGTCTTTTTTATAGTCAACATCTCCCTCATAAAACTCCGATATACCGACCCGGAAAGAAGGCGCCCTTTCAGAATCCCTGTCAGTATAGGCCGTTTCCCTCTGTTTCCGGCTCTTGGGGCTCTGTCTGCGGTTTTTCTTTTTTCCCAGATCAGTAAAGAAGTTATGCTTTACGGGTTTTTCCTTGCAGGAATAAGCGTGCTGATGGTGCTGCTCAAAACAAAAAAAAGGGTGGCTGAGCTTTAAGCGGTCTGATTTATCTAATTGCAGTTTTCTCATTGCAGTTTTTCATTGCAGTTTTTCATTGCAGTTTTTCATTGCAGTTTTTCATTGCAGTTTTTCATTGCAGTTTTCCCATTGTCGTTTTTTATCGCAGTTTTCTCAATGCATTTTCTCAGTATAGTTTTTTACGCAAGTTCACACGAAAATAAATATTATTGTACAGTAGGATGTGATGAAGGCATTTTAGCCAGAAAAGAAAATGCCATAAAAAGAACTATTAAATCAATTAGAAGCTTAAATTGGTCTTAATTTCAAATTATTCATTCAAAACTGGGTTTTTTACTCCATTTCTTCTTTTAAGTTCTTATTTCATGTTTAAATGGCAAGCACATATTTTCGAAACAGACGGGCTTTTGTGGAACACCCCGCAAAGACAAGTGGGTTTCTAATGCTTTTAATTGGCTAAAAAAGAATATAGAGAGTTTTAATTGGCTTAAAGAGCTTAATGAAGCATTTTTTAAAAATTGGACGATTTATAGTGAATAATTTTTGATTTTAGCTCTTTTTGAGTCTGGATATTCAACAAGAATTAGTTTTATATACATAAAATCCTATTTGGTTCGTTTTATTTCAGGGATTATCTATATTATTAATTATAAATCTCAAAGCTGAAATAAATTCGAAATATACTAAAAATTTATAAACAGAACTACCTAAATATAACTCAACAGAACTGTTACTCAGTTCATAATAAAGTTTCAACTCTGCTTACACAAAATTTAAGGTTAAAAAAGGGAGTAGATATGAGAAAAGAGCCTTATGAGTTCCCGCTGGAAGATTTCGCTCCAAGAGAAGACTTTAACAAAATCAAGAAATTCTCCCGGGATAAAGAAACACCATTTCTGATCATTGATCTTCAGAGAATAGAAAGAAGTTATGACGAACTTGTGGAGCACATGCCTTTTGCAAAAATTCACTATGCTGTAAAGGCCAATCCTATGGATAAGGTAGTGCTCGCTCTGAAGAACAAAGGTTCCAATTTTGATGTGGCGACGGTTTACGAACTTGATCAGTTGCTCAGGCTTGGGGTAGAGCCAGAGAGAATAAGCTACGGAAACACGATCAAAAAAGAAAAGGACATAGGTTATGCCTATGAGAAAGGAGTAAGGCTCTTTGTTACAGATTCAGAAAGTGATTTGAAAAAGTTAGCCAGAAAAGCTCCCGGCTCAAGGGTTTTTTTCAGGATCCTTACCGAAAGTGACGGCGCAGACTGGCCCCTTTCCAGAAAATTCGGCTCCCATCCTGACCTTATATACAAACTGATTCTGAAAGCTGAAAAACTCGGGCTTGAACCTTACGGGCTTTCCTTCCATGTAGGTTCCCAGCAAAGAGATATCGGGCAGTGGGACAATGCAATCTCCAAGTGCAAATATCTTTTTGAAGCAGTGGCCGAAAAAGGAATTCAGCTGAAAATGATCAACCTCGGAGGAGGTTTCCCCGCAAAATATCAGTCTCAGGCCAATGACCTTGAGACCTATGCCAGGGAAATCCGCCGCTTTTTACACGACGACTTCGGAGAAGAACTTCCCGAAATCCTCATAGAACCGGGAAGATCTCTGGTTGCCGATGCCGGCATAATCGTAAGTGAAGTCGTTATGATCTCCAAGAAGGCAAGGTTCAACCAGTACAAGTGGGTTTATCTTGATATAGGAAAGTTCGGCGGCCTTATTGAGACCCTTGACGAATGTATCAAATACCCCATTTTCTGTGACAAGAAAGGCTGTGCGGAAGAGGTTATCCTCGCAGGCCCAACCTGCGACAGCATGGACATCCTCTATGAGCACCATAAGTACTCCTTCCCCCATACTATGAGAGAAGGCAACCGCGTCTATATCTTCACAACCGGAGCCTACACACAGAGTTACTGTTCTGTGAATTTTAACGGCTTCCCACCCCTTAACGCCTACCTTATATGAAGGGCGGCTGCCCTTACTTTTTTATAAGCAGCCTGATATGCTCCTGATTGAACAAATGAAAATTGTAAGTCAGGAGTCCTCAATCTTGTGGGGCTGGATCGATAGCCGGTACCGTAAACGGGAAAAATAGGACCTTCTTTTAAAATATATTTTGATTTGCCCTTGAAAAACATCCTTAAAAAAGTCCCGGCATCTTCTAAAAAATCCTTTTATCCATAAGGTTGCAAAAGGTTTATTTAGTCGATTATAATATATTACTGGTCGTTATAAAAGATCGTAGATTGAGAGTAATAGGGTTTCCTCTCAATCCAGGGTTGGATCGCAGGTAGGGACCTCGAGGATAGGGACTCGAACCCTACCGGCTCTAAACTAAGAATTAATTTTAATTAAACTAAGAATTAATTTTCTAAGAATTTTATTTTAGCAAAATTTTCAAACGAAAAATACTTCCAAATTAACTTTCAGAATGACTTACTCTTTTTTATGACGTACTTATTTTTAATAAACCTTATGACCGTTCCTAAATTCCTAAATTTCTAAATTTATTATATCTTGAGCCCGGCTGATGCAGGCGAGAACATATCTGAAGAATTTTTTTCAACCTTTTTAAAATCACGATCAGGATGTCTACTATAATCATTTTTATCTGTAGAATTGAAAAATCAGATGGCTATTCACCAGGTCTGAGAATGACAGAGTAAATTTTTACACTGGATTATTTTAGTTATTGTTAGAGTAGAGGGTGAATCAATTCGATAGAATAGGGCGCCAGTAAGATAGAATATGGTATTCAGCTAAATAAGGTAAATCACAGCTAAAAAAGCAGTTTTTTCAGGAAAAATATCATTTCACTTAAACGATATCATTTCACTTGAACGATATCACTTCACTTGAACAGGAGATTCTTACCTTTATTTTATGGTATTGAAAATTTGTTTACCGTGGTAATTTTCAATTGCCTCAAAAAAAAAGACCATTGTCGATTTTTTGGATCGGTTATGATATATATGTCCACATGATTATAAAATAGATGTAGATTGAGGGTTAAAGGGTTTCCTCTCAATCTAGGGTTGGATCGCAGGTAGGGACCCCGAGAATAGGGACTCGGCCCCCTACCAACTACTTCTGAACTAATAATCGTCTTTTAATTGTCTTTTAACTGTAGCTGATTTTAACTGATAACTATTCCAGGCAATATAATTACTTTTTAATTATTTTTTATAGAATTTCTCTCTTTTTCATAATGTTGTTAGAATAAATAAGCCTTATGATCGTTCCTATTTTTATTTAATTAGTGAGAGGAAACTTGATAGGACGAAAGTGTACCTAACAGCAAAAATATCGTATTAACCTGTTCATTAGTATATTGAGAATTAATGATTATACAAGTACCAAAATTTGCAAAGTAGGGTATAAAAAAGACCTGTTAGTTCTTTAATAGTACATTATCTGATGGCTTTTTTCCCCTTTAGAATAGCTTCTTAAAAATATGGATAAAAAATGCTTATGATTGGCTCGACAGTGCATTCCTGCCTGAGATCGAAAATATCCTGTTCATGGACTGCTCGAGCCGAATCATTTACCATTATTTTGTTAGTATGTAATGAATGCAGAAAGTATGTAATGTAAGTGCATATACCCGGATATTAAACCCGGATATTAAACCCGGATATTAAACAGGGCAGGAAATAATGCCCTGCAAAATTATACCACTACACCCATTCCATAAACCCTTTTTCCGATTATTCATCGTCAAGCGTCAGCAAGAAGGCAACGATTGCTTTCTCTTCTTCATCAGTAAGCCCGAGGTCGCCCACATCGGTATTAACGTTCGCAGCAACTTCAGGAGCAGGCCATCCCTCTGACTCTACATCCCTCGTATTATAGAAGTGCACAAGGTTTTCGAGATTGGGGAAGTACCCATTATGTGTATAAGGAGCTGTCTTTCCTATGTTTCGGAGAGTGGGGACCTTCATTTTTCCCACTTCATTTTCCGGATCAACGATCTCATTCCGACCGCTGCCTCCCAGCCCAAGGTCTATGTATGCACTCCTCAGAGGGTTGAACGCTTTTGGCAAGCTATAAAATGGGTTATCCGGATTTCTGGGCACACCCATATTCTCATAAGTGAAGTCTGTAAACACCTGTTCATCTCCAGTACTTGAATGGCATTCTGAACAGAGGGCCTTTCCATTAAATAATTCGAGTCCCAGTTTCTCTTTATCTGAAAGTTCCTCTCCTGTAAAGCTCTGATCATACCTGGAGCTGAACTTATTTACTTCTGTGGAGCCTTCATAAGCTGCAATCGCATCAGCTGTATAATCATAAGCTGTCTCTACATCATCCAGGGCACCTTCTCCATAAACTTTTTCAAAGGTACCCGCATAGTCCGAAATCCGGATATCCTGGACCACGGTTAATTTATTCGGGTTATGCATTTCCAGAGGGTTCAGGAATGGACCTTTCGCCTGCTCCGTCAGGTTGTCTGCCCTGCCGTCCCAGAACTGCCCTCCAGAATAGGTTATCTGGCCGTCAACCTCCTTGGCACCGAAATCCGGACTATACGATGCGTATGCAACAGTTGGAGAATTTCGGTTCCCGAACATCTCTGGCAAGACACCCTGGGAAACCGGAAGGCTTTGATCAGGTTCGGCAAAACCGGATTCCGGATCATGGCAACTTGCACAGGACTGGCCATTGGGTGTTGATAGGCTTTCATCAAAATAGAGAAGCTTTCCGAGTTCTTCTTTCGGGCTCAGCTGAACTTCTTCTGCGGAGGCAGTTGAAGCTAATGCTGTTAAAAAGAAGATTAAAATTAGTGTTGTTATCCCAATCCTTATTATCTTAACCAGTAAAAATCCCCCTTGTTTTTGTTTATTAGAAATTTCCCGAAGAAGAGGCCATAAAAGAGGATTTTCTATCTATGATTATGTCATGAGTTCCATGGAGTTATTCCCCGGAACAGAGCATAGCACTTCCTTCTACTCGCCGGCTCCAGAACCCTTACTGACTTTATAATGCGCCTAAAATCAAATAAAATGCCAATAAATCCTCAAGCTCCTTAATTCCCCAGGATAGATCTCATACGGGCATTAAACCATAAGAAATCTATAATAAATAGTATATTTCCTGTATTTAATAGTATCGAAAATTCTAACATAAGTAGAGTCAGGAAACTTCAGCTTAAAAATAGAATATTTTTAAAGTTGGAAATAATAATCCGTTTTTTATATTTGTGTTGAAATTTTTAATGGCATTAAAAGTTCAATTGCAACAAAAAAATGTATCCAATTTAAAAATTTGAATTAAAAAAGGTTTTTTGGATCGGTTATGATATATATTACCGGATCGTTATAAAATATAGGAGATTGAGAGTAATAGGGTTTCCTCTCAATCCAGGGTTGGATCGCAGGTAGGGATCTCGAGAATAGGGACTCGACCCCTACCATCTACTTCTAAACTAAGATTAATTTTACGATGGCCAATTTTCAGTTAAGTCTTTTGTTTTTAGCCAAATTACTTAAATTCACTACTTCTAAAGTAATTTTCATAAAGACTTACTCTTTTTTATAATGTCCTTATTTTTAATAAACCTTATGACCGTTCCTAAATTTCTGAGATTCTTTCACCAGTAAGCCGGCAGGCTGTGAACATTCCATCCCGTCAGTCACGTTCCATTGAGTTTCTATCCTGATAAAAAGCTTGAAAAAAAGAATGCACAGAAAGGAATTAAAGAACGGCAAAATAAAGCTGGAGAGGTGATGAATTTGGTTTTGCCGTTCTACATTAACTACGACTTTTCACAACTATTTTAATGTTTCCTTTGGTCATGTAGCCGTCAGGAAGAATAAAAGCAAAAGAAAAAATATCGATTTTCTATTTTAACGACCCAATTCCTCTATAAGAACAAACAGGAAATTCGAAGGAGTACAGAACAAAATAAATTTGATTGTTTTACAAATCCCAGGGATTTTACACTATTCACAGTCCCTTTCCTAAAATCACAGCACTTAAATAGATACTTAAATCACAATAATTTACGGTCCCGAATTAATCGGGTGATATTATTCAGAACATCCGAAGCTGGAGTCTTTTGTTTTTCGGTTCTTCTCATTGCAGGGCTTAAGTCCCGTCTTCAACGCAAGAAGAGAATAACATGTAAATCCATACCGTCACAAAAAAACACTGAATTCAGAAATGTCTTCCCTGTGTTCGAAGAATGCTTCCCTTAACGCCGGGAAACGCATTTAAATTCACAAAAAAATATAAAGTGCCTCCGCCAGCTTGTCTGGCGGCCATTCCCAAAAGGAAAAAGAAGAATAAATGAAAGAGAGATAAAGACCGAAATTTCGTCCTCTTTTGTCTGTTTGGTTCTAATTTATACTCACAAGTATCTACAGCAGCTGTAACTTTCAGACCTTTGTATTCTTTTTTCTCATTTTTCTTCTTCTTTTCTGTCTTTTTTACGGGAAACACCGCTCTCCTGCGTCGAGAGGGACAAAAACGACACGATATAGCAAATGACGTGGTACGGGGCAGAATACCTGTAATTTTAGTAAAGGGGGACGACCCGATGATTTCATGTTAAAAAATGATTTTCTTTAGCACCTGTCTTTAAGGCACGCGATAAAAGAAAATGGTCTAAAAAAGAGCATTGGTCTAAAAAAGAGTGTTTGCAGGCGGATTTGGCTTCTTGATCCGCCTGCTTATTGGTGAAATACTTTACTTTTACTGAAGTATTTTACCTTCACGTATACCTGATTTTACCTTCACGTATACCTGATTTTACCTTCACGTATACCTGATTTTACCTTTTGACTTTATACCTTAACATGCTCTCTTGCCCACGCTGCACCGGCTTCGAGCATCTGCTGGTTGAACTCTATAACTTTGGGTTTGCCTGCGAAGTTTTCGACAAGGGCTTCTTTGAAGGCTTCTTCTTCAAGGCCGGTTGCGTTCAGGCCCAGAAGGACTCCGAGCATAAAGGAGTTTGCGGCCCTCTCATCGCCTGCTTCTTTGGCTTTTTCGGTTGCCGGGACTGCAATTGCTTTTACGCCTGCAGGGGTCTCGGCTTCGCCGATGGTCGAGTCGTAGAGGATAAAGCCTCCTTCTCTTACTGCCCCTTCGAATCTCTCAAGGGAGGGGCGGTTCATGGCTATAAGGATGTCAGGGGTGTAGACCGTAGGTGAACCTATGGCCTGGCCTGAAATCACGACCGAACAGTTTGAGGTTCCTCCACGCTGTTCAGGACCGTAGGAAGGGAACCAGGAAGCATTGAGGTTTGCTTTGACCCCTGCCTGTGCAAGGATAATCCCCATGCTCAGGACTCCCTGCCCGCCGAAGCCTGCAATCTTGGTCTGGATCGGGGCAAAATCGATCCTGGAAGGCTTTTCTCCGGCTTCCGCTTCAATCCCGTAAAGCTTCTCAAGGGCCTCGGTTGTGAAATCGCTGATCCCGCGGTGAAGGGGTTCGGCAGATTCGGTATTGTCCCTGAAGTTCCTGAGCGGGAATTCCTTTTCCATTTCCTCGTTAATGAACTGGATAGCCTGCTCTGCATCCATCCTCAGGTTGGTAGGGCAGGCTGCAAGGACTTCCACAAAAGCATAGCCTTTGCCGTCGCGCTGGATTTCAAGCGCCTTTCGAACGGCTTTTCGGGCTTTCCGGATATGAGAGATATCGGAGACCGAGACCCTTTCGATAAAGACCGGAGCCTTCAGGTTGTCCAGGAGCTCGCACATATGGATAGGGTAGCCTGCAAAGCGGGGATCACGGCCTTCAGGGGTTGTGGTTGTCTTTTCCCCAATAAGGGTCGTAGGAGCCATCTGTCCGCCTGTCATGCCGTATACTGTATTGTTTACGAAAAAGACCGCAAGCCTTTCTCCCCTGTTTGCAGCCTGCAGAGTCTCGTTCAGGCCGATTGAAGCAAGATCCCCGTCGCCCTGGTAAGAGATAACCACAGCGTTTTCTTCAGCCCTCGAGACGCCTGTCCCAACAGCAGGGGCACGGCCGTGGGCGACCTGGATATTGCCTGTGTCAAAGTAATAGTAAGCAAAGACTGCACAGCCCACAGGGCTGATCATAACTGTCCTGTCCTGGATTCCGAGGTCGTCAATTGCCTCGGCGATGAGTTTGTGCAAAACCCCGTGCCCGCATCCAGGGCAATAGTGAGTGGCTGTTGGAGCTGCCCCTCCCTTGCGGGGGAATTCCGAGTACAGGGCTTTTGGCTTTCTGATAACCCTTTCTCCGTTGATGATTTCTGCTGCCATTTTCATGCCTCCCCTGCTACCTTTCTGATTTTGTCCATAATCTGGTCAAGGGTGATCAGGTTTCCTCCCATGCGGTTTACCAGTTCCACGGGCTGCGAGCAGCTAATTGCAAGCCTGATATCGTCTATCATCTGCCCGTTGCTCATCTCCACTGAGATGAAGGAAGCTCCCTTATCTGCAAGGGCTTTCAACTGCGCCTCCGGGAACGGGAACAGAGTCTTTGGCCTGAAAAGCCCCACTTTTATGCCTTCCTTTCTGGCAAGGTCTACGGCTGACCTGCAGATCCTGCTGCTTATGCCGTAAGAGACAAGCACGATTGAGGCGTCTTCGGTCATGTATTCTTCGTAGTCAACCTCGTTCTGCTTTATCAGCTCGTACTTTGCCTGCAGCTTCTCATTGAACTGCCCGAGTTCATTGAAGTCCAGAAAGATTGAGGTTATCAGGTTAGGTCTGGTTTCGGCCGTACCGTTGACTGCCCAGCTTGTATCGATTTTTGGTGTAAGGGCTTTCTTCGGGAACTCGAGAGACTCGATCATCTGCCCGAGTACTCCGTCAGCAAGCACGACTGCAGGGTTCCTGTACTTGAAAGCCAGCTCAAAGGCTTTCATAGTAAAGTCGCACATCTCCTGCACGGAGTTGGGGGCAAGTACGATATTTTTATAGTTCCCGTGCCCTCCGCCTTTTACGACCTGGTTGTAGTCTGCCTGCTCGGGTCCGATGTTCCCGAGTCCAGGGCCTGCCCTCATGATATCTATAAGCACACAGGGAAGCTCTGCGCCTGCAAGGTAAGAGATCCCTTCCTGCATCAGGCTGATTCCGGGCCCTGAAGAGGATGTCATTACCCTGTGCCCGGCTGATGCCCCTCCGTAGACCATGTTAATTGCAGCCTCCTCGGACTCAGCCTGCACGAATTTCCTTCCTATCATGGGGAAGTATTTGGACGCATCGTGCAGAATTTCACTTGCCGGAGTAATGGGGTATCCGAAGAAACAGTCGCATCCGGCATAAAGTGCGCCAACGACTATTGCGGAGTTGCCTTTTACGAGTTGTGTTGCCATCTTTTTCCCTCCTTATTCTGCCTTATCGGCATCCTCCTTTTTCAGGGGAATATGGATTTCCAGTGCAAGGGGTTCAGGGCAGGTATAGTAGCAGCTCGCACAGCCTGAACAGCCTTCTCCTTTATACTCTACGTAGTGGTAACCCCGGGCGTTCAGGTTCTCACTCATGAAAAGCACGTTCTTGGGGCAGGCAAGAAGGCAGCGCCCACAGGCCTTGCACTCCAGAATGTTGATAACAGGGTACGGTTCTTTTTCATCATTTTTTGCCATATAGAATCCTCACGCTATTCTTCCAGTCCCTGTTTTTCTCCAGCCGGTATTATGGCAGACAGGAGAGCCTATCATTTTTAAGGGGCTTTCTGAATTCTGATGTTTTTGAATTCTCTTCTATTCTTAAATTATAATCCTCTTGAATTACAGCATCTATTCAAGAGTAAATCCGAGCTATCTCTTCCTTGAGCAAACTTTTCAGGAAAAGTTTAAAGTACTTATTTCTTTTCTTTCTTTTCCTTCTTCTGATTTGATCAGGACTCCCTCCTTGCAAGGAGGAAAAAGAAAAACTGTAGCTTTGTTATTCGATCCTCTTTAACAAAGCCCACAGCTATAACTACAAATTAGCCCTTTCGAACGAAGCTCATTGGGTTTGATCCTTATCACGGATTTCGACCCTGCGGATTTTTCCGCTGATGGTCTTCGGGAGTTCGGGAACGAATTCCACAATCCTGGGATATTTATAAGGAGCCGTGACATTTTTTACATGCTCCTGCAGCTCTTTCTTAAGGGCGTCGCTCGGCGTGTAGTCTTTTGTAAGCACAATGGTCGCCTTGATGACCTGACCCCTTACAGGGTCCGGAACTCCCGTGATCGCACACTCGAGGACAGCCGGGTGCTGGATAAGGGCGCTTTCCACCTCAAAGGGACCTACCTTGTATCCTGAGGTCTTGATTATATCATCAGCCCTTCCCACAAACCACAGGTATCCGTCTTCATCCATCCAGGCCATATCCCCGGTATGGTAGTAGCCGTCATGCCAGGTCTCCTCTGTCCTTTCAGGGTCCTTTCCATAGTGGACAAAGAGCCCTACCGGCTTTCCTTCCTTTGTGTTGATGACGATTTCCCCTTCCTCACCAACCTCACAGAGCCTGCCGTCCCTGTCCATGAGCTCAATCTTATATCCGGGGGTGGGCTTTCCGATAGACCCGGGCTTGGGTTCCATCCATGGGAAGGTCGCAATCGTGACAACGGTCTCGGTCTGCCCGAAACCTTCCATAAGTTTGATTCCGGTGAATTCAAGGAAGCGGTTGAAGACTTCAGGGTTGAGGGGTTCGCCTGCAACGACTGCATACTGCAGCGTACTGAAGTTATAATGAGAGAGGTCTTCTTTGATAAGGAAGCGGTAGATCGTGGGCGGAGCGCAGAAGGTCGTAACCCCATATTTTGAGGCTTTCTCAAGCATGTTTTTGGCTTCAAACCGGTCATAATCATAGACAAAGACCGCACAGCCGGCTATCCACTGCCCGTAAAGCTTGCCCCAAACGCATTTACCCCAGCCGCTGTCTGCCACGGTGTAATGCAGCCCGTCGTCCTCCACATTCTGCCAGTATTTTGCAGTAAGGATATGGCCGAGGGGGTAAGTGTTGTCATGCTCTACCATTTTCGGGAAACCAGCGGTCCCTGAGGAGAAATAAACAAGGCAGATGTCTTCGTTCTTTGTCGCAGCCTCGCCTGCAGGGCGTTCGAAGATAGGGGAAACTTCCTCAAGTTCCTTTCTGAAATCAATCCAGCCTTCCCGGGCTTCTCCCCCTACCACGGCTTTTTTGAGAGGGATGTCCCCGCATTCGGCATGGGCTTCATCCACCTGTTCCGGGACATCGTCTTCGGAGATGCAGACAATCATCTTCAGCCCGGCTTTTTCGATTCTGTATACTATATCCCGGGTTTTCAGCATGTGGGTTGCAGGCACTGCTATTGCCCCGAGCTTGTGCAGTCCCAGGATGCAGTACCAGAACTCGTAGCGGCTCTTTAAGGTAAGCATTACATAGTCGCCTTTACCTATGCCGTGCTTTACAAAGAAATTTGCAGCTTTGTCACTGTAATACTTCAGGTCTTTGAAAGTAAAGGTTCTCTCATTCCCGTAATCGTCACACCAGATCATGGCAAGCTTCTCAGGAGAAGCTCTTGCATAGGCATCGACCACGTCATAGGCAAAGTTGAAGTTTTCAGGAACCAGGATTTTGAAGTTTTCCTGGAAATCCTCATAGGATTCAAAATCGGTTTTGGAAACAAATTGGCTCAGCAAGGAAGTCATTCTGGACACCCGTTTTAATTGATTTTCTCTACATTTTTATAGTCGTCAGGCTTCAGGAGGCTGCATTTAAGTTTCAAAAAACTTTCAGGATTTTTCCCTTCATATTGAATTTCTGCAGATCTTGTAAAGTATTCAGAGCTGTGCAATATGGTTACATTGTGATACGGTTGCATTGTGAATACGGTTGATTGTAAATACATTTACATTATAACGGCCAGGAACCTGGCGGGTTCTCCTCCCAGAGCTTCCATAGCGTGTTCATAGTTGGAATCGAAATAAATAGAGTCCCCTTCATTAAGAATGATCTCATTATGGTGGATGTAGACCTTCAGGCTTCCCTCAAGCACATAATTGAATTCCTGTCCCGGATGGGAATTGGTTTCAGGTTTTGTTCCCTGAGGTTTGGGTTCGACTGTAACAATGAAGAATTCCGCTTTTTTGTGGATGAACTTTTCAGCAAGGTTCTGGTATTTGTACTGCTTTCTCCTCTCAACACTTACCCCTTTTCCGTCCCTTGTGACAGTAAAAATATTCATGCGAGGCTCTTCTCCTGTCAGAAGAGTGGCCATGTCTACCTGCAGCCTGTGTGCAATTTCAAAAAGTATGCTTGCCGAAATGTCCTCTGTTCCGCTTTCGTATTTCTCGTAGGTCTCAGGTGAGACCTGAAGATACTCTGCCATTTTTTCGACAGAAATTTCCGACAGTTCCCGCAGTTCACGAACGCGGGCTGCAATTTCCTTTATTTTTTCCTGCATAATGAAATCTTCTCCGGCTGGATTTATTTAAGAAACCTAACTTGAATATTTACTTAAAAACCTTTGCGCTCTACCCAGGCTTACCTGAACCTGTAGGAAAAAAAATTCTTCCAGAACCATTGAAAATTATCATTAATATACATTACCATTCATCTTCACAGTTCACTGATTTTGAATTATGTTAGATTGTAAAGCAAAATAGTTTATGACAGAGAAGGGGGAGTAAAAAGAATGGGAGAAAAGAGAATGATGCGGGTGGTTCGCAGCTCATAACACAGTAGTTAAAAACTCAGTGGCCTAACAAACATATAGCTTATACAACCCATAGACTAACAACACATTAACCTGTCCAATTCTCTAATCTATACAACCCCGCAGCCCAATAACATCGTAGTTTATACAACCCGTAGCCTGCACAACCCTGTAACCTATACAACTATATAGACGAAAAAATAGATTTTTCTTTTTACAGATTACATATCACCATTTTTTATCCGGTTTAATTTTTTATTCAGTTAAATTTTTTATTCATTTTAATTTTAATCTCTTTTTTCTAATATTTCTTTAAACCAACAATTTTATATCCTTTCCTTATAAAAACTCGTTAAGTAAATTCCCGGATTTTTATGGGGGCTAAAATGACACAAACACAAACATTCAGACGAACCTGCTTTTTACTGGCAATTTTTATTTTGATTTCAGTTTCAGAGACTGGAGAGGCGTCAGAATTTCGTGTTTGGCCGGGAGAATCCATCCAGGATGCAATAGGCGCAGCATCTCCTGGAGATATCATCCTTGTGGAGTCCGGAGAATTTAATGAAAGTATCCACGTTAACAAGGAAAATTTAACTATTGAGTCAGCCTCCGGAAATCCTGATGATACCTTTATTGAGGGGGATACTCCCGGAAGTTACGTTTTTGAAGTCGTTGCCAATGATGTAAAGATAAACTTTTTTTCGATAACTGATGCCCGATGTGGAGTTTTCCTCAACAACGTTGAAAACTGTGTAATAAACGGCAACAAAATTTCGAATCAGGAAGCAGGAATCTACCTGTTCAACTCCAGAAATAACCTGTTAACCAATAATATGGTATATTCAAACGAGGACTGCGGGCTCAAACTGCTGGCTTCTTCGGACAACATAATCCACGGCAACTACTTCGACAATGCAGAAAATGCCAGGGATAATAAGTTTAATGTCTGGAACAAGAGCAAAGGCAACTACTGGAGTGATTACGAAGGGACGGATGAAAACGGAGACGGGATAGGAGATACTCCATATGCCATCAACCCTGAAGCCGGAAGTATGGACTACAGGCCTTTAATGGAGTATAGTCAGGCGGCCCCGGTACTTCCCAGAGCCCGTTTCACTTCAGATGTGACCGAAGGCTATGCCCCCCTCGCTGTCAGGTTCAAGGACTTTTCCGAAGATGCCACCTCGAGGCTCTGGAGCTTCGGGGACGGGAATTCCTCAAGTTATCCGAATCCGCAGCATACTTATTCCATCGAAGGAACTTATGTTGTCACCCTTACTGTCAGCAACGAGAACGGGAATGACTCGGCATCAGTAACGATATATGTTCGAGATGCTGCCGAACTGGCCGGCCCCATACTCCCTAAAGCCCAATTCATATACAACACCACAAGCGGGCATGTCCCTCTTGTTGTAAAATTTGTTGATATTTCCGAGAATGCAGACTGCATTACCTGGTACTTCGGGGACGGAAAGACCTCCTGTTGCTCAGAACCCGAGCATACCTTTTGTTCTCCCGGGACTTATACAGTCTCCCTTGCAGCTACAAATGAAAACGGGACCTCCTCGGCATCTATAGTCGTAAACGCCCTGCCTGCCGACAGTACAGGAAGTTCGGAGGGTACGGAAAACTCTGTAAACACAGGGAGCAGCTCTGATGCCAACGGTGCTTGCAACGTCGTTAGCGAAACAGATACGTATGCAGCAGGAGAGGCAGGGGACCCTGAACTTATCACAAGCCCGGAAAACACAGATAGCCTGGGAAATTCTATTGCAGAATATGCCAGCGATACTGCGGATAAACTCGCCGATGCTGAGAATATTATTAATGCAGAAGTAACTGAAAACTCCGAATCAGAGTCTAACGGCGGAGGCGAGGGAACAGGAACTGCCAGGATTGTCCACAGGGAAGAACTTGAGGCTATAAAAGATTCCGTTATCTCCACTACCAGCTCGAAGATTCTTACGGAAACTGAACTGGCTCTGGAAAACGAAACACTCAAGGTTCAGAAAAACATCGAAGATTTTGTTGACGATTCCTTACCAGAGTCTGTAGGGGATTCCTTACCCGAAATGGAGAAGAGAATCGCCCCCTGGATTCCCTCATTCCTCGGACTTGCCGGAATAGTTTTCATTGTTTCTTTGATGAAAAGAGGGAGAAGAAGACGAAATTAATATCCCATGAGAAAAGATATCCCATGAGAAAAGATATCCCATGAGAAAAGATATCCCATGAGAAAAGATATCCCATGAGAAAAGATATCCCATGAGAAAAGATATCCCATGAGAAAAGATCCCATGAGAAAAGATCCCATGAGAAAAGATCCCATGAGAAAAGATATCTCCTGAGAAAAGATATTCCCGAGAAAAGGGTAGCACTCTCAGCAGCAGCCCACAATCAGGGCAACATAGTTCTCTTCATGGTTTTTGATTTCTTCGTGCGTGGCATTTTTTAACCATTTTTTCCCGCCGTGAACAGCATGGTCCCCGCAGATGAAGAAAATGGTCCCTTTTTCGGAATTCCGAAAGATAGCTTCAAGGTTTTTATCGATGGCTTTTGCGGCTTTTTTCATCTCCTTCCAGGTCTCTACCCTGTGGGAGTAACGGTCAAGGGTCCTGAGATGCACAGCCAGGATGTCGGGCTTTTCGCTGAGCGATTGTAAAGCATACTCTGTTATCCGGCTGTCATAATCAAGGATGTCTTCGGAGTTAGGAACCCCGTAAAAGTCCTTTATTCTGCCCCTGAAACTCTCGGCTCCTCCGGTCTCGATCACAGCCGCAACTTTCATCCCTGCCCTGTAAGCCCATTCCATGATGCTTCTGAGCTTTGGATTATCAGAGTCTTTTGCGGTCTCGGCATAGATGTCCTCTGTCGCGTAGATGTGATGCTCCTCAGGAAGGTATCCCGTAAAGATTGATGCGATTGCAGGAGACGTGATGTTTGCCGGAGACCTGCACTTAAACAGGAGCCCTTTTTCGGCAAACTCATGCAGGTTTTTCATTACCGGAGATAGGTGCCGGTAAAGAGAATATCCAAGGCTGTCAACTACGACAATTACTGCTCTTTTACAGTCCCTCTCGCTCGCATATTCTTCGACCTCAGGAATCGGCCTTCCCGAAGGCGGAACCATGGGAACTTTCAACAATCTTGAGATGGTAGGCGCAATGTCAATGGTACTGCATTCCAGAACTTTCATGTATCTCCCCTATATGATAGGGCAGGACATTTATATTCATTTTCTGAACTGATTCCTAGTTGCGCCGCCTGAATTGTGATTCGAGATCGCAGGAAATCGAAAATTTCCAGGGAGTTGCGACATAATCGCAACAGCCCGCTGTCCGTTTCACTCGCTTCGCTCGCTCAAGAGGACTAATTTAACAATTATCGGTTGCTCGATGCAGGAGAGTGGGCTTTCCCGAAAAAAAGAGAAAACGCATATGAAATCTCTGAATAACAGGCACAAAAAATGAAAGGAAAAGTACTTTCATGCCAAAGAGAAAAATAAGAAGTGAAGCCTTAACTTCGCTTCTTCGAAATCACATAGCCAGCCAGAATCACTGCAGCAAGCATGCTGATTACCAGCAATACTTTTTTCATGCTTCCTGAATTATTCTCTCCGGCTGCCGAATCGGTAACATCAGATTCTATCTCGTCGGAAGTTTCGGAAACTGCCTTGATATCCTTTTCATCGACAGAACTTCCCAGGGACAGGGATGTACCATCCGGTTCTTCTTCCGGATAAAGGGCCATTATTGAGAACGAAGCGAAACCTGGAGTGGCTGCTTCATAATAGACGTAGTCGTCGTCTTCATCGGTCTGGCTGGTAGAGAGTTCGATCCAGTTTCCGTCTTCAAACTTCCAGAGTTTGATAGAAGACGAATCCACTCCATTTGAATTAATCCAGGTTTTTTCGACTTTGAAGCCGACAACTGCGTTTTCGATGTTCTCCGGGCTTGCAGTTCCTTCGTTTCCGACCCAGATATTCGTGTTTTCGTAAACTTTCCCTGAAGGCAGTTCCGTCACAAGGGTGGATTTTCCTTTAAGCGTCTCGACAATGGTTGTGGTCTTTCCGACGGTCTTTTTCGGATCGAATTCGATGTAAGCTATTGAGGTTACATTTTTTGCGAATATGAATTTAGCATGGTTGCCGTTGCTGACAAACTGCTGGGCGAGTTCTTTTATCTCAACATTGCTGGCAGGTTCGGGAGAGCCGCCGGCTCCTCCACTGGAACCGGATGAAGAACTGGACGAAGGCGGACTCGAAGAGGATGGAGAAGAGGATGGAGAAGACGAAGAAGGGGATGACGAGGTCGTGTAGCTTATCACTTCAAGTATCCCTGTTTTTTCGTTATTCTCCTCGGTAAACTCAACAAACTGGTCCTCTGAATCCACAACTACCTTCAAGTCCATGCTTCCAGAACTGGTCGGGACCCAGTTGAATGTAAAGGAAGTTGCTGAACCGGCTTCAAGTCCGGAAACCGTGGAAAAAGAGATTTCATTTCCGTTCAGGAAGCATTTTACACTGCAATTTCCGGATTGTGCAAGCCCCACATTTGCCAGCGTAACTGTGAATACCACGTTTTCGTTTTCATGGGGATTTTCCGGTTCCCAGGATATATCCTCGATTATCAGATCGGGATCTCCGGATACTCCAATTGAATTTTTGAAAACGTACCAGCCCTGCTGGTCCACATCGCTCGAATCACTCAAAATTCCGGGATACCTCTCATAATCTCCGGTTGCGTCATTCTTCAATGCCGCCCTGACCAGGTATACAACCTCCTCAGAGCCTTTATTAGGCTTGACCTTCAGGTTGAGAGTTTCTTTTTCTCCTGTTTCCCAGCCGTACTTTACCAGGTCGACAAAAAGGTATTCCGATGAATCAATTTTTGTCCCTTCTTTGGCCTCAATCAAACTTCCGCTTGGATAGATTTCTACGCTGTCTCCGCTTCCTTCCATACTCAAGATTTCCTCATTATTCGGAAGCGCGACAATAATATGACCTTCGCTTGATTTATCTCCGTTATTTTGTGTTGTTACGGAGATCGTAGCGTATTCATTATTATAAATTTCTCCCTTCATGTAGACAGCTGCGCCTATGGTTTCGGAAACCAGGAAATCTGCAGGGTCTGCCCCGGAAAGGTCGATATTTACATCTGCAGGTGCGACATCTGAATTTGTTTCAGATGCTGCGGCATTAGATGGCGTCAACAATAAGAAAAACACTAGCAAGAAACATGTTACTGTCCGATTTGTGTCCATAACTCCTTCCCCCCAAATACATAACCAAAAGATCCAGTATTAAGAAGATTCTCAACGTCTCGTTAGTAAATAATATTCAAACAACCATATAATTTAATGGAAATGTAATTTCTGATAAAAATTATGAAACTAAAGTTATCTAACTAAAAAAAATATAAAAAACGATTTTAAAAAAAGAGCTGCTAATTAGAACCACAGCTAATTAGAATAGCTTTTAATTAGGACCATGCTGATTAGAATCTTATTAATTTCAACCAGGTCGGTTTTAATCCTTCTAGCTTAATCCTTCTCATACTTTCCTTTCTTCGTCTCTTCTGTTTACAGCTTTTCCGGTCTCACAGAAGTACAGGTTTTGAAGCCTGTGTTTTTTATAGACGGGGCATGTCGGGCAGTTGCAACTTTTTTTTGAGATCTTTTCAGGAGAACACCCCCGCGCACAGAAAAGAAATGGCCCCGGTGGAAAGGGAAGACTCGGGCATGTGCCGCAGTGTTCCATACAGATGCGGAGGTTTTCAGGAGTGTCAGCTACTCCCTGCCGGATTTCTCCGGTCTCGCTGAGTTGAGAAGCCTCCAGAGGCTTTGATTTAAGCTGCATCTTTTGTTTATGTGATGCGCCCTGTTGTTTGTGTGCCCTGTTTTGAGCAGTTTCCTGAAAACAGAATGCTTTCCTGGATTTTTCATCTGAAACCATAAGATTCCCCATAGAAAAGTTAGATTGATAATAAATAAAATCACTGGCAAAATTTGATCCCAGGACTGGATGTCAAAACTTGAAATAAAAATTCGATGTCAAGATGTTATCGCTGTCAAGACAGTATACCAGAATTCGATATGTTAACCGAAGATCAGGATAAACAGTTTGTTGATAATTTAAAATCCAGGTTTAAAAGAGATTGAAACAGCTAATGAGTGATCAAAAAATAAGCATAATGTGAAGTTTCTATGCTGATTTAGTGTGAAGTTTCCAACAGGTCAAGATATCAAAGAATTTAGATAGTGAAGATTCTAACAGGTCAAGATATCAAAGAATTTATATATCATAGAATAGTAAAGTAAATAGAAAGATTTAGTAGGGGTCAAATTAAAATTCAGGGAAATTTTATAACTGAAAACTCTATCAATAGCGGATTTTCCATCTAAATCATTTGCCATTTGTTAAAATAAGTGGCTGAAATATCAGGTGGTAGTGATTGATTGAGAGCCCTTTATTGTGATCCCTTGGGCTCTCAATCGGATGAAACCCCCTTTAAAGAATACTCCCACATATTCTTTACACAATTGTAAGAGAAGGAAATAAAGATTTGCTGTTTGAATGTTGGTTTTGGTGATTGATTGAGAACCCTTTATTGTGATCCCTTGGGCTCTCAATCGGATGAAACCCCTGTTATGAATACTCCCCAAGTATTCTATTTACAAACATGCACCAAAGTGCTTCTCTTACAACTACAGTCTTTTTAATGCTTAAATTCTATATATAATAAATTCCGCTAAATATTCAATGATTTATTAATTTTGTTTGCTTAGTAATATTTGACCGAAGCATTATTTTATTAACTGCTGGAAATTATAGTTAATCTTTAAAATATCGATTGCTTCTCGTTTTTTAATTGCTTTGAAATTTTCAAGTCAAGCAAAAATAAGAGCCAGCTAAATATCAATTCCAATAATAATATCCTGCTTGAGATTTAAATATCCGGCGACTATCCTGAGAAGTGAAGCTCATAAGCCCAGATTTTCGTAAATTCTGGAGCTACAGGAAAAATTATGCTCAAGCAACTACCGGACAAAATAACTCTCTTTAAAATTAAAAATAAAAATAAGGTGGTTTCTGATTAATCGTTTGATCTTTTCCGGAACCCGACAGGGTTCTTTCAGCTTTCTCTCTCCGCGCACTTGGGGTTGGAACCAGCGGCTATGTTAGAAAAATAACCTGCAAACAGTACCGCAATTGAGAAAGACGATACATTGAAGAAATATCCCCGACTTGAGAGAATACTTTCCTTAACCCTGAAAACCGTTTTTAAATTCCAGGGTAAATAAAAGCATTTCTGCCAGCTTGTCTGGAGGTCCTTCAAAAAAATAAAGAAAAATGGAGAAAGAAAAATGGAGAACAGCGAGAAAAAGGCTTAAAAAAGAGTATTTTTCAGGTATTGTTTTTACTTGTAGCTTTTCGTTTCTCTTTTTTATTCGTCTTCTACTTCTTTTCGGTCTTTTTGGGAAAGACCGCTCTCCTGCGTCTCTTTATTTTACCATTGTTTTTAAGTTCGTCCTCTTGAGCACAGCTCCTGACCTTCACCTGTAAATTAGTCTGCTTGAGCGAAGCGAAACAGACCTCGTTCTCCCGAAGCGAAACTCGGGCTGCAGAGCCGCAACTCTGCCGGAGCAAGAACGACACAATATGGTGAATGACGTTTTATAGGTCAGAGAAATCTTAATTGGTCCTCTTAAGCGAAACGAAAAGTAACGTTACTGTCCTTCAATTAGTCCTCCTGAGCGAAACGAAGTGAAGCGAAAAGGACTGCGGGCTGTTGCGATTACATCGCAACTCCCAGAAAATCTCCGATTTCCTGCGATCCCGAATCGCAATTCGTGGTGGACAACCAAAAATTAAACCTAAGCTGAAAAAACTGAACTAAAAATTAAAAAACTAAAACCAAATATTAAACCTAAAACCAAAAATTAAAAGCCATCGACCCGAAGGTCGATAGTATTGAATTAACCTTCACTTTCCTCACTATTTTTAAGAAGCTGCACAGCCAGTTCCCTTAGCTTGTATTTCTGAATCTTGCCGCTTGCGGTCAGAGGATACTCATTTACTATGAAGATATGCTTCGGAACCTTATAGCGGGCGATTTTGCTTAGAGCATAGTCCCTGATATCGGCTTCTGTTAGATCTGCGCCTTTTTCGAGGATAACAAAGGCTCCTACGATTTCCCCGTACTTTTTGTCAGGTATGCCAACGACCTGGGCGTCTCTGACTCCGGGCATGGCATGCAGGAATTCCTCAATTTCCCGGGGATAGATATTTTCCCCGCCCCGGATGATCATATCCTTTATGCGGCCTGTAATCCTGTAGTAACCGAGGTCGTCACAGGTCCCAAGGTCCCCGCTATGCAGCCAGCCGCCTTCGTCAATCACTTTTTTCGTTTCTTCCGGCATATTGTAGTAACCCTTCATGATATTGTATCCACGGCAGCAGATCTCCCCAACAGTATTCGGGGGTATCGGCTCATTTGTGGACGGGTCAACTACTCTGACTTCAACACCAGGGAAGCACTTGCCTACTGTCTCGACCCTGAGTTCTACGGGGTCATCGACCGTTGTCTGCGTCATGCCAGGAGAGGCTTCCGTAAGCCCGTAGACGCTGGTGATCTGATAGCAGTGCATATCTTTTACGACCTTTTTCATGGCTTCCACGGGGCAGGTAGAACCGGCCATGATCCCTGTCCTGAGGGAAGAGAGGTCGAACATATCAAACATGGGATGGGTGTACTCGGCAATGAACATCGTAGGAACGCCGTAAAGTGCCGTACACTTCTCTTTCTGGACTGCGGCAAGCACAAGGAGCGGATCGAAAACCTCAAGCATAACAAGCGTTGCCCTGTGGGTCAGGACAGCCATAACTCCGAGTACGATTCCAAAGCAGTGGAAAAGAGGCACAGGCAGGCAGAGCCGGTCTTCATGGGTGAACTTCTGGCGGTCGCCGATGGAGAGCCCGTTGTTCAGGATATTTTTACTGGTCAGCATGACCCCTTTCGGGAAACCTGTAGTCCCTGAGGTATACTGCATGTTGATTACATCGTCCCCGCTAACGCTTGCCAGAATTTCTTTAAGCTCGTTATCCGGATAATGGCTGCCAAGGAGCATCAGCTCGCTGGTGTTGTACATTCCCCTGTGCTTTTCCTGCCCAACATAGATTACGCTCTTCAGGAACGGGAAATTTTTGCTTTTAAGGCGCCCTCTTTCCGAACTTTTTAGCTCCGGGACCAGTTCATTGATGATTTCGAGGTAATCCACTTCCCTGAAACTATCGATAAGAGCCAGGGCCTTCATATCTGACTGCCTGAGCACATACTCAACTTCATGGCTCCTGTAGGCGGTATTTACCGTGACGAGCACTGCTCCTATCTTTGAGGTTGCAAACATGAAGGTAAGCCAGTCAGGGACGTTCTTTGCCCAGATCCCTACATGGTCTCCCTTTTTTATCCCGATCGCAAGCAGCCCTTTTGCAAGGTTGTTGACCCTTTCGTTGAACTGTCCGTAGGTAAAGCGCAGGTTACGGTCTGGATAAATGATAAATTCGTGGTCAGGGTCGATAGCTACCTGTTTTTCAAAGTATTCTCCTAGAGAATCTTCTATAAGATGCATGGTTTCAGCCTCTTCTTCTGGACTACTTTCAGAAACTGCCGGCTTGTGAATGGGGTTTTATATCCAGGCCAATCAAAAGCGTTCCTGAAGTATATTTAAATCGAGCAGGGAGAATCCGTATCAGTTTCTGCATCCGCCGGAGAGGTTTCCATTGAAGGGAACATGTGCCTTTTCAGGATCTCACGGATAGATTCCGGAAGGGGGATCGCTTTCTGGAGTTTGAAGTCATAATAGACCAGTACCGCCTGGCCCCTGACCTTGAGTTCCCCTTCCTGCCAGGCCTCGTGCCCGACTGTAAAGGAACTGTTTCCGATCTTTGCAACGAAGGTCCTGATCTCCACATCGGACCTGAAATACATCTGGCTCAGAAAATCAAATTCGGTTCTGACAAGGATCAGGTGCCACACATCAGGGCTGAGGTCAAGGTCCGGGGAAAAAAGCCTGAAAATGGCGTTTCTTCCTGTTTCGAACCAGACTGGAAGGACTGTGTTATTTACATGCCCGAGACCATCAATATCTCCAAAGCGCGGACTAACATTTATACTGAACATTTTGGATTCCCTAACTCTTAATATCTGTACTCAATTATTCAATTTTTTAATCTACTGCCATTTAAGTCACATTCTTACTCTCTTTCCGGGCCCTCTGGGGCTCTCATAGAGGAGCATAGACTACAGCCATTATTCGTGCATCCTCTTTTCCCGCTGCATGGACATCATGAGGGACGATGGAATCGTAATAGATGCTGTCTCCGACACTCAGCCTGTGAACATCCTTGCCGTAGAATATCTCAATTTCTCCGGAAAGGACATAGATGAACTCCTCACCTTCGTGAGAAGAAAGTTTGTGGCTTTCCTCGGGGGAAGGATGAATATCGATGATGAAAGGCTCCATATGACGGTCTGCTTTATCCGAGGCAAGGGAATAAAACTCAAGAGCACTCTTCTTTGGCTTCTCAGTCTTTCCGGAAAAACGAACTACGTTTTCGGACAATCCTGCCCTTACCACTACAGGCCCTTTCTGGGGCATGTCGTCCAGAAAAGTACCGAGACGGACACCTAAAGCCCGGGCAATCTTTAAAAGAGGGGTTAAGGACGGAACAAGGGCTCCATTTTCCAACTGCTGGATTAACTCCACGCTGCTCTGACTGGCTTCAGCCAGTTCTTCAACAGTCATATCCTGGGCTTCTCTAAGATGGCGTATCTTACTGCCGACACGGTTCTCTTCTGACATTATTCTGTTTCCTCACACATATTTTTCAGGTAGTGGACCCGGCAGAAAAATGTAAACCAGAGTCCCTATAAACAGCCGTTAAAGCTTATCTCTTTTGTATCTATCTATTATAAAAAATATACGTTAAGACCCGCTTTTCCAGGTAATAATTAAAAAACAATTGTAAACAAAAAGCAAAAATCAGTTAGAAGAATATAGGGAAAAATCAGAAAAAAAAGTAAAAAAGTAAAAAAGTAAAAAAGTAAAAAAGTAAAGAAGAAAAAAAGAAATCGGAAAAATAAAACGTGAAACCCTGAGAATAAAGAGAAATTCTGGCGACCTGAATTTCAGTCGAACTCAAAATTGCACCTGATCCCCTCCGGGTCAAAGCAGAGGTTGCAGGACACACACCTTGCTTTTTTTACTATGCCTGACCTGAGTTTCGGAATAAAGTCAGGTTCGCTGATAAACACTCTGCTCATGGAGATCAGATCCGCACTCCCACTTTCAAGCAGGCACTGCATAACAGAAAGGGAGCGGATGCCGCCTACAAGGATTACCGGAACGTTTACGGCAGCTTTTATCATTTTTGAGTAATTCTTGAAATATGCCTCTTTTGCAGGAGAGTTAATTGCAGTTTTTATGGTTACTCCGCCTGCTTCGCCTATCCCCCCGCTGACCTCTATTGCACAGACCCCGGCCTTTTCAAGAATTTTTGCAATTTCCACACATTCGGGGGCATCGAGGCCCAGTCCTGCCTTTGAGGAACCGGACAAAAAACCATCCGTTGCGTTCATCTTTACAAGAATCGGGAAATCGTTTCCTGCTTCTTCTTTTATGCACCTTATTATCTCCGTGACTATCCTTGCCCGATTTTCGACGGTGCCTCCCCACCTGTCAGTCCGCCGGTTTGTGTAGGGGGAGATGAAGTTGCTTAAAAGGAAGCCATGGGCACAGTGGAGCTGGACCCCGTCAAAGCCTGCTGCTTTTGCCCTCACAGCCGCCCTGGTAAAAGCCTCGATCATATCCAGGATTTCCGATTCGGTCATCTCCCTGGGGACCACTGACGAATGCCCGTTTTTGACCACTGACGGGGCAATCGGAACCGGATATTCGTCCGAAACGTCTGCCTGCCGTCCTCCATGAACTATCTGGAGCACGATCTTGCTTCCGTACCTGTGTACCCTTTCGGTTATCTTCCGGTACGGCTCGATGAAGCGGTCCTCATAGATACCCTGCTGCAAATTATCACTCTGCCCGCCGGAGAGGACATAAGAATAGCCAGTTATGATAAGCCCTACTTCATTTATTGCAAGCTCTTCATAGAGATCTCCAAGCCTGGAAGTGGGCGTTCCGTCCTTTTCTGCCATGAATTCATGGGTTGCGGACCTCACAAAGCGATTCTGGAGTTCCAGGTTACAGACTGTGATCGGATCAAAAATCATGGGAAAAAATAGGGGAGGGAAGGGTAAATAATTATCCCGGATTCCTGGAAAAAAGGAAAGCTTATGGTCAGGTATAAAGCTTTCCTCAACTGCAACAAGAAAGTGGAAAGGAACTTCCTCAGGCAATTTCGCTTACGAACTCTATAGGGTTATTCGGATCATCACGGATAGTAAGATGTAGTTTTTCTGAACCGCCTACATTAGCTGCATAATTTCCTGTTACTCTTTGTTCAAAAGTAGATTTATTATCCAGAATAATTTTATACCTGTAATATCCCGGTTCGACGTTTATTTCAGGTGAAAAGATTTCATCTCCAGGATTCATTGTGTAGTTTTCTTTGAATACAGATTCATTATAGAAATTGAAAAGCTCGATATGGATCTCGTGGCCCTTTTTATCACTGTTTTTCAGAGAAAATTCTAATGGATCCAGTGAATGAGTTTTCTTAATTTCTTCTTCTCCTCCTTCACTATAGCACCTCCACAGAAGATGTACAATTTTGCCATTGTACTTCTCATCAGTTGAAGCGATCCCATATGATAGTGTGTAAAAATCTACATTAATACAACCTTCGATTGAATCGTTTCTTACTGTGAAGAATGCACTGCTTTGTGGCTTTCCGACAATGTATCCCATATAAGAATTCACATTTATTTTTCCAGTCTCTCTTTCCTGGAGCTTAAGTTCATAATCTTCTCCCATGAGGCTCAGGTTTACAGTCCCATTTGAGGCTAGTTTTCTGAACTCCCCAGGATTTACTATTATGGTTTCAAATTGTTCGCATGATTCAGGAGCTTCAATAAAGCTTTTGTTAAAGTTTATTTCTTCAAATATACCATTCTCACCTGTTTCTAACAACCTATCCGTTGAACTCTCATTATGAGTGGCTATCATACCTCTGTCGTCCGTGACGCTCTCATTGTTAAAGCCGGAATATACCGAAAAAGTCACAATCCCCAGCAGAATAAACCCTGCAGTCGCCAGAATTTTAAAACGCATAACCTTCCCTCAAAAATTAAGAAATTACTTTTATATTTCGTGTGATCTATATCTACATTGTGCAATTTATGTAACACAACCTGGAAAAAAAGAAAAACCAGACTGCTAGAAATCAGACTTCTGATCCGGCAGACCTGTGTGCGTCAAGTTCCTCTCCCATCTTTTCATTCTGCACTTTTATAGAAAAGAGGGTCAGGAAGAGCAGGAAATAAGCTATGAAATTGACAAGGAGCGTCAGTTGAAGCGCTGTCCCTTCAAGTCCTCCTCCGCTTCCGCCTGTGTTTCCTCCGAACATAAGGGGATGAGCCGAGCGCCAGAGCCTGATTGAAAAGAAACTCAGGGGCACGGACATGAAACCCAGGATCCCGAAGACTGCCGAGAGCCGGGCTCTTTTCTCAGGCTCTTCGAGGGCTTTTCTGAGCATCATGTAGGCGAGGTAAACAAGGAAGAGAACAAGGGAGGTAGTCAGCCTGATGTCCCAGATCCAGTACCAGCCCCAGGCATCCTTTGCCCAGATCGAACCCGTGACAAGCACAAGGAACGCAAAAAGGGTTCCCACTTCTGCAGCCGAGCGGGCATAGATGTCCCATTTGAGGGCTTTTTCCCGGAGGTAGAGGATACTTGCGGCAAATACAATTACAAAAGCCAGATAGGATATGATTGCTATTGGCATATGGAAGAAAAAGATCCTGAAACTTCCGCTCAGAACCTCGCCGGCCTCGTCCTTAATCGGCGGCAGGTAGAAAAAAATCATGTATGTCGCAAGAAGCATTACACCGGCAGTTGCAACTGCCAGCACTCCGGTTTTTCTGGAATTTGATGCCATTTTGTTCACGTGTCTTGATAGGTTAGGATAAACAAAAATTCAATAATAAGTATCGGTATCGATTCGATTTACTTCTTTATTACTGATTCTATTTACTTCGTTTATACTTATTCAATTTTGATCTCCATCGTGAAGTACCTCTGTTTTACTATTTTCCTTTTCCCTTCTCTCTTTTCTTCCTTCTCTCTTTTCTTCCTTCTCTCTTTTCTTCCTTCTCTCTTTTCTTCCTTCTCTCTTTTTCTTCTTCCCTTTCCTCTCTTCTCTTTTTTCCTTTTCCTTTTTTCCTGCCAGGAAAAACTCAGCCAGCCCTCAGTCCGAAACTACATATTCAAAGACCAGATGCGAGATTACAAAGAACACAAGGTCGTAAACTGCGAGCAGCCTGATCTCAGGCACCAGATTTCCGATGCTGTTTCCGGCAAGAACTCCGGCAGTTGCTTCCACTGCAGGGATCAGGACCGGCAGGAGGATCGGCAGGAGGAGGACCGGCAGGAGAAGCTCTCTTGTCCGGGTGCCGAGAGTAAGAGCTGAGAGCAGGGTCCCGACAGCAATAAACCCGAAAGTCCCGAGGAAGAGGATGAGCAGGAGCAGGAGCAGGGTTCCTGTTCCCAGGCTGTAATTGAACAGGATGATAAAGAAGGGCAGGGTTACGGCTTCCATAAGAAATACAATTGCAAGGTTGGAGAGGATTTTTCCGGTATAAATCGCACCCCGGTCCACAGGGCAGAGCATAAGGGCTTCAAGACAGCCATTTTCGGTTTCCATTACAAAGGTTCTGGAAAGCCCGAGCATCCCTGCAAAGGTAAAAGCAATCCAGAGAACGCCGGGAGCAAGTTTTTCAACCTTTGCGCTATCCCCTAGAAAATCCCCGAAAGAAACGCTGAAGACCACAAGCACCAGAAGCGAGAAAATGAACATCGAATTAAGCATCTGTTTTGTCCGGAACTCGGCTTTAAGGTCTTTTGCAGCGATATAAAAGCTCCGGATCATTTTTAAACTCCTTTTTTCACGTTATCTGTTAGTTCTATCTGATTTCAATAAGTTCTATCATGATTTCAATAGGTTCTATCTGATTTCAATAAGTTCTATCATGATTTCAATAGGTTCTATCTGATTTCAATAAGTTCTATCATGATTTCAATAGGTTCTATCTGATTTCAATAAGTTCTATCATGATTTCAATATTTACTTTTATGCTTGCATTTTTCAGTTTTTGCGTTTATTTGCGTTTTTGTTTTCTTAACTTTCGGGATCATGCGAGCATGGAGCCGCATTTTTCTCTGAATTCCTGAAACCCTGAGAAATTTTCCTTAACCTCATCATATACAAATTTTCCTTTATTCAGGATAAGGAGCCTGTCGCAGAGGGCAAAGCCCCGCTCAAGGTCGTGGGAAACCATTAATTTTGTGCTCCCCTGGAATTCAGGGCTTTTGAGAAGATTTTCAAAAACCAGAGAGGCTCCGGGGTCAAGCCCTGTATAGGGTTCGTCCAGAAGGAGGAGAGAAGGCCTGTGAAGCAGAGCCCTTGCGATGGAAAGCCGCTGTTTCATGCCTCTTGAAAAGGTGCTGACCCTCTCGTCCGCTTTTGTTACAAGCCCTGCATCATTTAAAAGCTGTAAAATTCTCTTTTCGAGTTCCTGACCATCGATTCCGTACATTTTCCCGAAAAAATGCAGGTTTTCTTTTGCAGTAAGTTCTCCGTAGAGGTAGGAATCGTGGGAAAGCATCCCTATTTCTTTGCGGACCTTTTCCGGCTCTTCACTTATGTTAAATCCGGACACGAAAACAGAGCCTCCGGTAGGCTCAACCAGGGTTGAGATCAACTTCAAAAGAGTGGTCTTTCCAGCCCCGTTAGGGCCAAAAATAACCGCAAACTCGCCTTTTTTAAGGTCAAGGTCAAGGGCTTTCAGGACAGAAGTTTTCCCGAAAACTTTTGATAGTTCCCTTATGGAGACCGCGTTTTCCATCGGAACTACTTTGAGAATCCCTCTAAATTAATCTTTTTATATGGTCTGTGCTGCATCAACCTTTTTATCTTTGCACCGGCTTGTGGCTCTTTATTAGTTTCTTTATGACTCATCCAAAGAGTCATCATAACTCTATCCATAGAGTTTTTATAGTCTATCCACAGAGTCCGCCTTCAGCAGTTATTTCTTAAAACTCCTGAGGATATTCTGCAAAAACCCCTTCTTTTCGAAGTACTGCTGGTGGTAATCTTCTGCCATATAGAACTCGGAAACCGGCACGATATCGGTTACGATGGGATTTTTGAAAGCCCCTGCCTTTTCGAGTTCTTCTTTTGAGGCGAGAGCAGCAGCTTTTTGCTCTTCGCTGTGGTAAAAGATCACGGAGCGGTACTGCTTTCCAACATCTGGCCCCTGCCTGTCCTTTGTGGTCGGGTCATGGATCTTCCAGAAAACATCCAGCAAAGTCTTATACGAGACAACTCCGGGATCGAAAATGACCCTTACAGCCTCTGCGTGCCCCGTATTAAGGGTGCAGACCTGCTCGTAAGTAGGCTTTTCAAAGTGCCCTCCGCTGTAGCCAACCGCAGTCGCAACCACGCCTTTTACCTGCCGGAAAGCTTCTTCGATTCCCCAGAAACAGCCTGCAGCAAAGGTTGCTTTTTCCAGGCCTTCTCCGGGGTTTTCAAATGTGTCCTTACTCTCTTCGGATGTTCCGTTTTTCTGTTCAGCCTTTTTATGTTCTTCCACTATCTTCCCCCCTCGATCTTCAGGAAACAGAATCGACCTAATGATCCGGATATATCTTAATATTTATAATCAAGCAGCTTGCATAATAAAGGTATATCGTATTCAGGATAAGATCCCTGATAAGATATTTTTCTCTGACAGATTTTTCCCGGATCAGGTTTTGCCGTATTTTCCCATCAGTTCTCCTTCGCTTTTCTCTAATCAGGTTCTACCGTATTTCCCCATCAGTTCCCCTTCGCCAATGATGTGCCCTATCATTTCGCTTTCAAGTTCCTTTCTTCCGGCTCCTGCTTTGAGCTCAAGCTGCCTGTCAAGTGCATAAACCCTGAAGAAGTACCTGTGTGTACCTGAAGAAGGACATGGCCCGCCATAGCCGATCTTCCTGAAGTTATTAATTCCTTCAATCCCAGGGATACTATCCTCCTCTATTTTTGCCACTGGCTCGATATTCCAGACGACCCAGTGAGTAAACGGATTCATGGGAGCATCAGGATCGTCCACGATCAGTACCAGACTTTCAGTCTCCTCCGGAATGTTTTCTAATTCCAGAGGCGGATTTATGTTTACCCCGTCGCATGTATATTTCCGGGGAATAGTACTGTTAGATTCAAACGCGCTGCTAAAAACCTTTATAATCTGGATGTCCATATTTTCGTCCCCTTTGCCGGCATCGGAAGTCTCTGATTGTTCATCTGCAGGTACTTCAGCCTGTTCATTTTTTATACAGCCCGAAATAAGGAGCACTCCTGCAAGCAGGAACACTAAAAAAACTGCTCCGGCTTTTCTGTTCATGTACAGCACCAGTCCCTGCGCTCAGAGAAAATTGCTAACACTATAATATTAAAGCTAAAGAGATATAACCTTAAGGATTTTATCCAGGAGCTCGGCTTAAAAAACTTGAACTGAAAGCCCGTAGTCCAGATTAATATGAAATTCGACCTTAAGCCTGAACCTCTAAAAAGCTTCTTAAAAAGGACTTAATTTACCGAACCTAACTTCATAAAAGTTTATGCACTTTATGCTCTTTGACGGGTTCCCGGGCTGCGCCCCCGGTATCAACACCTCCGGTAACCTGAAAACCCAGGTTTAAAAAATTAATGCAGCTCAGGACCCCTTCTTCAAAGCCGTTGACTGTTAAGGATAAAGCTCTGAAAGGCAGCTTATTCAGTCTTCAACTTCAAGAGCCTGAATTATATCGTTAACTGTAACCTCCCCTTTACCTACGCGCCGTACAAGCGGATAGATAAAAGAACAGTCATCAATTGCTGCCCAGCGAGCTTCGCCTACGCGTCTTATAACATCGTTCATGACTTTGCCACATTCGTTGCAGTATCTTGCATCGCTCTCTGTTCCACATATTTCGCAATTCATAGAAAATACCCCAATAACTATGGGGCTGTCGAAAATAAATAAATTTTGGTGATCAGTGAGAATAACTGCACAGCCATTGAAAAACGGGAGCTGAAATCTGCGAACCGAAATATGTGAACCGAAATATGTGAACCGAAATATGTGAACCGAAATATGTGAACTGAAATCTATGAACTGATCTATTAAAGTGCAGGAACCTTTTCCATTAAAGCCGTGTAAGGTAATGGGCAGGTCAGGCAAGGTTGGCAATAATCTCGTTTATTTCCTCTATCCCGGAGCTTTTGACCGTAATCTCTTCTTTGCTGCCTACCCCCAGTCCCAGTTCCACAGCCCTTTTGATCTGCGGCTGAGCCCAGACAGAGTTCATCTGGATCCTGGGAACCGTGCCCAGGGTTTTCAGAAGGGCGAGTCCTGCAGCATCGTTTGCAATAACATCCGGGCTTGCCAGGACAATTCCCGGTTCCCTCAGGGTCCCTACGTTCGGGCCGTTGGTCACAAAACACTTTGTGGCATCCGAGATATAGAAATCGGGTTTATAAATGAGATTGGACTCCGCAATCATATGCCCGAAGATCACATCCATCCCCTGCCCGTGAGGGAGCTGTCTCCTGTCCCGGTCCGAGGTTATGCTGATCTGGGACTTAAGGCCCATAGTAAAGGTTGCAGTCCAGTGAGTCTTGATTATCGGAAGAGCAATCGTGTAATCTATCGACTTCAGAAACTCAGGCACATCAAGCCCTCGCGGCCACGAGTAAGCCTTCCTGGGTTCCACATGTTCGCGTTTCATGTGGTCAAATGTCAGGATTTCATCAACTCCCTCAGCCTCCGCAACCTGCCAGAGCCCCAATTTTTTGAGCACCTCCTCCGTATCCAGTGAACTCATAGACTTCTCAGCCACAATTATTTTTCCGGGGTTGTATTTTTTAACTTCCCTGATAGCGCCCCTTAAAACCTCCGGATTTGTCGAACCCGGGGCAGGGTCTGCAGTATTTGCGTTCGGCCGGATCAATACAGTTTCCCCTCCTTTGATCCCAAGCCCGCCTGCAAGCTCCACAGCTGTCCTGACGGATTCAAGGGTATCCTTATTTCTCGAAAATCCAACAAGTACCATATCAAACTCCAAAGAGTAATTGTAACCCGAGGTATAAAAATCAGAAATAATATAAAAAAACGAAGAAAAAAGAAGAAGGGATAATCAAAACTCGGGTTTTACTGGCGTAACTTGCACTCGCACATCTCGATAAGTGCACCTTCCCCGATCCTTGAACCGCGGGCAATCAGCATATCTCCTGCCTGGACAACGGTGTTGCCTTTGGGGGCATAGACCCAGCGGTCAGCTCTTTTGATTGCCATTACATGCAGCCCGGTTTCGGTTTCGAGTCTCAGTTCCGAGAAGGTCTTGCCAACTATTGGAGAGCATTTCTCGACCTGGAGCCTTGTGATCACTTCTTCGGAGTTCCGCACCGCAAGGGTAATGATCGGGTGGAGTTCGATATCCCTGAGGACAGTATCTGCAATTCCGTAGGCTGCATCCGAAATTGCTTCCGAGGCGCTGGCAAGGTGCAGGATTCCTCTGAGCACGTTCACGTCTTCAACGTGTTTTGCAGTTTCAAGTACCCAGTGCTGGAGTTCGTACTTCATGGAGTCCATTTCGGACTCAAGGGCACTGACCTCATATGCAATATCTTCGTTATCGAAAAGGATAGCAGAGTACGCAAGCCCTACCGAGAGTTCGGACATGTTTTTCATGTCCACGATTATGTCCACGGCATGTTCGAGGTCCTTTAAGACCTTATCGTGCTCGATTTCCCTCGGGATAAACTTCCTTGTCGTCGCCATCTGGAAGAAGAGTGGAACCCCTTCGTCGTGCCCCCTGGCGATTAGCACATCTCCCTGACGGATGCGGGTTTCCTTGTCAGGGTCATAAATCCAGTCTTCACTTCTGCGGATTGCAATTACCCACATCCCGGTTTCGATATCAAGTTCGAGGTCGCCAAGGGTGCGCCCGGTCATTACAGATTCTTCAGCAACGGTTGCCCTGACAATGGTTTCTTCTGCTTCCCTGAGGGCTACCTTCAGCTCCATCGGGATGCCCATGTTCATGAGAACAATTTTGGCAATGTCGCCTGCAGCGTTTGCTATATTCTCCGAGGACGCAGCAACCTTCAGAACTCCCAGGAGTTCTTCAGCTTCATCAACCCTGCGGGTGCTTAACATTGCAGCCATCTTCATATGATAGTCGAGGGTATCCATTTTATCTTCAAGGTTAAGCACCTCTTCTGCGATGTCCTCATCATCATAGACCATCGCAGAATACGCCAGGTCTACCATGAGTTCGGAAGTATCCTTCATCTCAGTCAAAAGATCTATAAGATTCCTTGGACTGTATCTGAATTCTTTAGGGAACATGGTCTCTGTATCAACTCTACCTTATTGTTGGTGTATGAGGTATATACCTCATAGTAATTATTAATTTTCGAATTATTCCTGATTAGCAGGCTTAATAAATTAAATAGAAATGTTCTGAATAAAAGTATTCCTATAAAGTCACGGCCCATTTATATAATCTCCAGCAAATGAAGGGCTACGAAGATCCCCATAACCCCCACAAGGTCCCCCAGACTTGCTATTAAAGGTATGACAGTATCGTCGGGATCGATCCCGAAGCGGTGGGAAGCAAAGGCAATGGCAACCGTTGCAGAGTATACAACCAAAAGTTCTATAACAACTGCAATAAGGCTTATTTCCAGCAGAGTGAGGAAAGGCATGCCGAAGCCCATAAAATGGCTTGCAAGGAAGACCAGCACACTTACAGAAATCGAAGAAACAAAGCCCACAATTGCTGCTGCAATAACGCTGTTGTGTACGACAGGGTTCCTGTAAATCCGGTCTCCAAGCCCCATGTGGAAAGCCGAGGAGAGCCTGGCCCCCAGCATACTGCCGGTATCGCCTCCGATCTTGATCAGGGAAGGGATGAGAATAAGAATTGCAGGCATGGAAAGCAGGCTTTTTTCTCTGGTGTTAAGGACCTGCCCTACAATAATGCCTATTACGCAGGTGATCGAAAGCACGGGAAGCCCACGCTTGATAATTCCCTGTACGGTGTAATAGCTGGTCTGCTTCTTTGCTTTTTTCAAAGCATCACCACCAGTTTTGCCGAGAGGAAGAGCATGAACATGGAAACGATATCCCCGATCGTTGCAATCGAAGGCGTAACAACATTATCGGGGTCAAATCCAAACCTGAACATGCCTATGGCAAGCAGGACCGCAACAAAAGAGAGGATTACTCCGGAAGTAAGGGCAGAAATCGCACAGATCAGGATAAGCTTAAAGGCCCCCGCACTTTCAAAACCCAGGGCGAGGGTGACAAAGTGCCCTAAAAACCCCAGCAGGATCGCCATAATAAAACCCAGGAGGAGAGACCCTGAAATATTATTTGTCAGCTCAGGGTTGTTCCTGTCAATGTCAGTGATCAGCCCCATGTGGATTGCACTGCCGAGCCTTGAGCCAAGGGTTGAGGAAATGTTTCCGCGCAGCCCGAGCACGCCAGGATAAATGACAATCAAGCCGGGAATCATCTCAAGTTCGCTGGTCATTCCTGAAAAAATGATCCCTGCAATAACCCCGCCCACAGTCGCCAGAAGTTCAAATGGAAGCGCCTCGCGTACGATCGAAGAGATACTCGCGTACTCGCTGAGATACCTGTCTATAAACTGGGATTCGAAGATATCCTCTTCCCTGTGCGACTCGGGGGGCATGCGCTTGTATTATACATTGATAATATTAAAATAATAGGTTGTATCAAAAGTTATCTCATTTTCTTTGTTATGTGTGGGGATTTTCTTACATGGATATTTAAGGTTCATCTTGACTAGGATACTTCTCTCTCAATGGCTTTTTGAGTTCTTCATTCAACAGTGCTTTGTTAAGCGTTAATTGTGCTTTATTAAGTGTTTTTTACAATAATCAGGTCTAATCTTAATAATGCCCAACCTACGAATCGACTTAAATTGCTCCTTGTTACTACACTTTAGCTACTATATAAGTATTTGAATATGAATTGGGGCAATATGCTCATATATCTAGTTCCTCTCCAAAGAATTAAACAATCAAATATTACGAATTAATTTCAGATTCAAAACAAGTGTGAAAAAGAGATTGTTCGATGGAATGGACAGAAAACTTATAAAGAGTTAGATAAATGGAATTTATGGAGTTCAAAAGTATTTTCCGACAACCCGAACTCCATAAAGTGTACCCTAAAGGCATGAGTCATATTTAGAAAAAGATCTTTCAAAAAAGGCTAATGATGGTTCTGAGCACTTCTATGTTTATGGGTCAATGCAGGGCAAATTCACATTGACTGACGACGGAAAAGCTACAAGACCTGATGAAACTGTTAGTCAGGAAGAATTGATGAGTACAATCGAAAAGTAATTTAACTATTCGAATAGCCTTCGGAGGCTACACAGTTTTTAGGATTAATAAATTGAATACGAAATTAATCCTTTTATTTTTTACAATGAAGAAACAGGAGAATTTTAATGAAACTATTGGGTTCATTTTCCATATTATTAACATTCGTTCTGCTTTTTTTGACTTCAAATCTCGCAGCGGCGTCATTTATTTCAGAAGCTGCCGAGATCCCTTACCAGATAAATGCCTCTGACCGCATAATTATTGGCACTGTTAGTGGATTCCAAGAGTACTATGACCACACAATATTTACAATTACAGTTGAGGAATGGCTTTACAACCATCTACCTGCAAAAATTATATACGTGAGAACCGAAAGCGGTACGAATGTAGGGACTTCAACTGATGCCCAGTTTGTCCAGAATGAATCGGTGCTCTTGATGCTGAATGATGAAAATTTGGATCAACAGCTTTTCCGTGTTGCTATCGGCGGACCAGGAAAGCACCCTGTTTCAGACAGGGATGAGGTTATCAAAGAGCTGAAAGTTCAGGGTAAGTGGCAGGAAGAGAATCAAACTGCGGATAAAACAAACGATACCAAGGTAACAGAAAATGCAGGAACAGTGGGTGAGCAGGAAGAAAAATCCAACATTACTCAGGAATCAAAAAGTACTCCTTTTATAAGTCCTGTATTGATGCTTGCAGCAGTGTTAGGTGCAGTAACGTATGCAAGAAAGAAGTAGAGGTTTTTCTTCGAGTATCCTTGAAGGCTCTCCACAGCCTCCCATCCCTATCCAATCCCTGTAAGTCGTCCCGATCACACAGCCGTAGATTCATAGCTCACCGCCAGTTTTATACCCAAGCAGGTCGGGGCTTCGCAACTGGTAGTCAGATCGGGTTATTGGTAAGATCCTCTGAAGGCTTCTCAGTTTAATAGATAAGAAGCAGGTCAGTAGAAAATAGTTAAATCGAAAGATATCTCACTTGTTAGTGATTCAAATGACTGGTAAAAAATTTTATAAATATCAAAGTCTTAGAGAGGACTATGACAAAGGCTACAACTGTAAAAATTACACATTAAGGAGTTTAGCCCAAAATCAATTGTATTTTAGTGATCCAGATAATTTTAATGATCCTTTTGATTGTAGAATTCTTGTGGATTTTACAGGCACAGAAGATCAATGGATTAAATATCTCTGTAATACAAAAGGATACGCTCCTGAAATAGCAAGAGAAAAAGTAGGTAAATTCAGAAAAAATAAAGACGGTTTGGTTTTTCCTCACAAAGAGTCAGCCAATCTAAGAGGTGCAAGAATTTGTTGTTTCAGTGATAAAAACAATGATATTCTAATGTGGAGCCATTACGCCGATTCTCATAGAGGTATTTGTCTCTGTTTCGAAGGTAGTGGAGAAAACGAAAAATACTCTATGCCATTATACAAATCAAATACTGATGAATCACCGTATTCAGGTCAATTTGAAAAAGTAACTTATGATAACAATAATGATCTATGTGTAGTGAGCATATTTGACAATCCACGTAAGGATGCTAACATGGTAGAAGACCGTATATTAACGAAATTACATATATGGCATTATGAAAATGAATACAGAATGAAAATTCCTGAGTTTCATATTCACAAACAGGAGTCATTTAAGTATTTCAAGGGTTGTTTGAAAGGTATTATTTTTGGATTAAAGATTGACAAACAAGATATTATTAGAGTTTACAATATCATTAATAAGAATTATTTAAAAGAAGGATTTAAAGTAAAATTCTGCGAAGCTAAAGAAGAAATGGGCAAGTATAAACTAAATATAGAAGAAATACCTGATATAGCAAAATATATCGCTAATCTTCTGTAATAGGAAGTCCTGTAAAGTGCTTCAAAAGAGTTTACTCCCTTTTTAGAACTTCCAGCACATTTACAGTATCCGATTCTCAACACAATTTTTAATCTCTCAAACTCGATTTCGTGTCCTGTATAGGGCTTTACACTTCTTCTTTTATTTAATCCCAATCCTCTACACCCAAAGCCAAAAGATCCCTGCCCACGAGTCAGATCTCGCAGCCAGTCCATTGAAAGGGCACTTCACGATCCCATCCGGGCAGGACAGGGCATCGCATGCTCCACAGGCATCCACGAATGTCGGGTGCTAACGCAGGCTGGCGCAGTTCCCGTCAGAAGTCAGAAGCAGATCATTTCAAAGAGTTCTGCTTGATAAGTAAGTAGATTTATTGAGATTCACTTATTGTTCTCTTTAATAAATTGGTATATTCTTTCGCTGATTTCTTTTGCTTCTTTTGAAAGGTCAGCACATTCCTTAGTATTCTCTATGGCTTTCTTACAGAATCCCACTTTATCGCTAACAGTACCAGAGTCTGCTGCATAAGACCCCCTTCTTTTTTTGCCAACTCCTAATTTTTCATCAATGAATTTACCAAGGTACACTTTTTTGTAATCTGACTCTTCAAAATCCTCAATTCTCGGGTCTACTTTCTCATAATCTTTGATAACCTTCAAGAGTACTTTCTTGCGGAGAAGATTTTCAATTTCTTTACATTCAAGGCAATAAAAGCGATCTCCAAGTTTTTTCTCTAATTCTTCGTGCCTTCCATCCTTATTTTTATCTTTATCAGTAATCAAAAATAATTTACCACATAGCCTATTAACGTTTATTGGGTGATCTTCTTTATCTAAAAAAGACCAGTGGGTTATGTTTCCTCCTCCATACTCCACAAAAGAATAGTGAAAATCTTCCTTGAATTCAATAAAATCTTCATCTTTATTTTTCATATATTCAAAGTATAGTCTCAAGTAATGTCTGAAATACAGCCTGTCTGTAATTCCTTCAACCCATATAGTACAGTTTGATAGAAATACCGAAGAGTTACGAACTCCCAAGAGTTCAAGTGCACTTATATCACCTTGGGACAAATTCTCAATTAAAAATTTGGGATCTTTCTCGTCATGAGTTCCTTCGTCAAGCTTTTTCCTTAAAGTATACACAGAGATTTTTGAAAAATCGAAAGTTATATCGAGTAAATGGTTTGAGTGGGTAGTTATGAAGTATTGGTAGTTTTCAAACCCTTCCTCATAGAGTAAAGTTTCAATTAGCTTTCTCTGTAATCCTGGATGTAATAATTTTTCTGGCTCTTCTATGAATACAAGTAAATTTTTGCCTTTTTTAAGAAAAAGAGGCATTGTAAGAATGATTATTGATTCTATTCCATCCCCCATCTCATAAATAGGTCTCTCTTTTTCGTCTCCGACCTTTACTGTAATAACGCCCTTAGATTGAGAGGGAATTAACGCGATAGGTTTGTTGTCAAAAAAATTTTTGGATAAATATTGTTCATATCCCGCGATCAATTTTCGTTCTTTAAGATCTCCTAATAAGAAGCATTTAATTTCATTGTAAGATGCAGCTCCTGTAAAGACTTCGATTTTATTGGCGATTTCATCGGTGAAGTAGTCTTTTCTTGTCCTGATACCGTAAAAATCCACATATTCAAATTTGTCCTTTTCTATGTGTTTTAGAGGTTTTGTACCTCTGAGTATAGGAATGTATAATCTCTGAAACTCAGGCAGTTTTAAGCAATCTTCAAAATTTCCTTTAAAAATATCCTTTTTTGCTTCTAATATTTGAAGCAAACTTTTGGCTATAACAGGATTAGGTATTCCTCCTGTGGAAATATTACCTTGAGTTTCTAATTTTCCAATAGATTGTTCAATTATCGATATTTTTTCATATAAATTCATTGACTCTTTTATATTTTTTACTGGCTTTATCTCATTCAAGGTATTGTAAATTTTATCGAAACCTTTTATATTAATTCCTACTTTCTGAAAATAAGATTCAAATTCATATTTGAGACTTTCAATGAACTTGTTGTAGTCTTCAATAAAAGAGGACTCGGGGATGTAATCTAATTCATTAGATAATAAACTTCTTAGTAGCCTACTCTTTCCTGAATTATTCTCCCCAACGAAGATATTTAACTTCGACATAAACATTATCCGATCTTCTGGAGAATCAGAGTCATTTAAAAAAGAATAATTCCCATCAGAAAGTGTAACTTCTTTAATTAAATGTTGCATATATTTCAAATTCTCTATGCATGTATATAAAAACTAATTATTAATGACATACCAATAATTTGATAATACAAGTAAAATAATCACTGATCAATAGCTCTAGGATATTCAATAGTCTCAAGGATGTAGGCAACTCAAAAAATACATCTGTATATGAGAAATTTTGACAGGTACTCCGTAAGGCATTTCATATGAATCACTATGAAGTAACCTACTGGTCAAAAACCGTTTTTTCAATTATTTCCAAGCCCTTCTGAGTCTATCCATCCCTCTATCCTAGTACAAATCCCTGCCCATCCTCTCGATCATCCAGCTGTAGACTCACTGCTCACTTCTCCGTCCTGCAATCAGGAAGGGATTCTTTAAGTAAGAATTAAACAATATTCTTTAAAAGTTTAAATTAGCTGAATACGGGTAAAGTGATATTATGTGCTTAAGGCGCTTAATTGAATTTATCTTTGGCAAAACACAAGACAAAGAAAATGAAAAATTCGAAAAACTTGGCTACAAACATGTTAGCTATGATAAACAAAATGACTGGATAAAAAAGAAAATTAATCAGTTAAACAAAAAATGTAAAGCTGATTCCTCTTATAAGTTTACCGGTAAAAAATACATGTACATTATATATTATAATAAAAATAAAAGATGTATAATTTACAAAAAAGAAAAACCTAAATTGGGAGAGATTAAACAAACAAAATTTAGACCAATAAGAAGAAGAATCAATTATCTCAAAGCAAATAAACATAGAGTGTTATTGATAAATAATGAATATGCCAGAAATCCAACTCACTCAGAACTTATTAAATTCTTAGATTATGATAAAACCGAGATGATCAAATACATACCTCATAAGTTTGTGTGTGCTGATTTTGCACAAGTATTGCATAACAGAGCTGAAAAATATGGAATAAAGGCAGGATGGGTTTCAGTAGATTTCACATATGGGGAAGGCCACGCATGTAATGCGTTTAAAACTGTTGACAGGGGACTAATATTTGTAGATTGTACCAATAGTTATCCTGATAAAGGCAAAAGTCATGATAAAACAGTTCATATTAAAGTTGGTGCAGATTATATTCCGAAACCGATACATCAGGACAATTGGCATTATTACAAAATGGGTGTCGTGAAGCGATATAAAATTTATTGGTAGTATCGAAAAGCTCTTTTTTATCGCTCAGGACTCACTGCAATGTTTCCCTGAATTGTTTATGTGTAGAAAAACCATATTCTATCTCTTGTTTTTATTGCATACTTCAACATCTGCCAAGCGCGATAAGGATTTCTCGATCTTCTCGCAGGATCTCATCCATCATCCTATCAAAGTTTTCATCGGTCTTGAAATAGCTTCCATGCCTCATTTTCTGTTTTTTCTTCTTTTTTACGGTCATTACATCACTTACAGGACATTACAGGACTTCGCCTGTATGAATCCCTTCGGAACTCCGGTACGGCTCGCTACGAGCCTGTAAGACATATCCGGGCGTAGCCCCGGGCGGAAAACAGAAAAGTGAGTACGACTAGATGGCGAGGAAATGCCGCACTCGGTACGACAGACAGCTTGATCACGAGAAAAGGATGGAGATTAGGGTCTGGGAGAATATGCAAACTCAGATCCTGACACAATGGTGACGCATGAATAAGGTGATCAGGATGGGGTGAGCCGATCCCCATCCTGAACTGGCTATACCTCCGGGTGAAGATATCTTTTGTCCGAAGAAATATATATTCTCATGATATTTATTTGTTCTGTTTCATAACATTTTATGCCATTTTTTCTTTATTACCTCATCATATTTGCTACTTTTATAAATATTTGTATAATCGGATATATGACCCTGCCGACAAGATCCGACGACAGATAGACATTCACATCCCGCGTAGCGCCGGACAGGTCACTTTTTACAGGGATGGAATGATCGTGGAGATGGTCAACGACAGCAATATGCGCGAGGTCATATACGAGCGCGCATGTGGTTGGATACCGGTGCACCGATGGGCAGATCTGGGTTACGCCGATCAGGTGGAGATCTGTGCTGCTGCTATGAGTGCTACGCAGCTACCGAAAAACTAAATCAATTCCAAGCACTCTTGAGCTATCAACTTCATCCTTGCATCACCAGATGTTTGAATACATTTAATTGAATTTAATCGAATTCAATAACCTTGATGCCAAAACATTTAATTGTAATAATTGTAATGAAAACTACAAAAGGATGGGTTTTACACTATGGTTTTAGGAGTTACAATGATAATAGTGAATACGTATAAGAGAGCACAACTAAGTAAGGTTTACTCAATATGCAAATAAATAATATAAAAATTAGAGAATATATCTTAGAAATATAGGCTTATTGTGAGCTCATCCTAAAACCAATTTTATTCTCAAAAATCAGTAAAGTTTCAGAACTAATTTCCATGATCTGAAACTCGATTGATTATTCGAATGCGGGACTTAGAAAAGCAATATTGAGTTTTGGGACCAGCTCCAAATCTAGATAACCGACAATTGTGAAAAATGCTGCAATTAAAGATTTGCTTCTACCTGTGGGAAAACGGCATTCCTTGTCTTCCGTGGAAGCAATTTATTGCTTGATATGATAGGGGGACAAGATGAGATTTTCGCATCTTCATGCGTTTGGCAGGAATGATCCATTCGGCTTTTCTCTGTTCGCCGAGCGTACAAAAACTAAAGCGCAAGCTTTAATGCATAGCGGATGGCAAGACTACCGTGATAGCCATCTACAATCTGTTTAACTGCACTCGACGGACAATGATGGTTAGAGTTATCTGTCCAGAGTGTTCAAGGATTTTTGAAAGGATTCGATGCGTTTACGAACAAGCGTTGCATAGTCTTCTTCTGAGAGATTCGAATCATCTACTTTTGTTATTCCCCGAGATACAGAAACTAAAACACCAGAAGAATTTTGGCGACGAAGGACGCGAATATCTTCAGCCTTTCCACCTTGTGGCCCGATACCGGGTGCTAGGATGACAGAATTAGGCATCAGATTGCGAAGCCTTTCCCCATCTTCGGGGAAGGTTGCTCCAACAACAGCGCCAACAGAACTCAGTCCTGTTTTCCCTTGCGTTTCTGCAGCCCAGTCCGCTACAAGCTTCGCAATGCGGTCAGAAACGCGAGTTCCATCGACGACTTTGTCTTGCAACCATCCAGCGCCTGGATTTGATGTTTTGACGAGAACAAAAAGACCCTTACCATATTTACGCGCGCAGTTGATAAAAGGTTCCAATGTATCTGGCCCCAAGAATGGATTAATGACCAAACAATCAACCTCAAGATTTGAAACGGAGCCAGCCTTCACGGGGGTCAAATATGCACGGGCATATGCTGCTGCTGTGGTTCCAATGTCACCTCGTTTTGCGTCGAGAATAACCCCCATATTTCTTTTTTTGGCAAGAGAGATTCCCTGTGCCAAAACATCAATACCCTTTGAACCAAAAGCTTCGAAAAAAGCAGACTGAAATTTGACAAAGCCAACTTGATCTGCCGCTACATCAAGAAGAAATAAAACGTATTTTTCCAAAATTTCCGTTGCAGACCTAGCGGCTTTTTTAAAAAAGAGCGGAATATCTTCGAGAACAGGATCAACACCCAGAACAAGCTCACCATATGATGTCGTTTGTTCTGTAACAAAATCTCCCCAATGAATGCTCATATCCATCAACCATTCTCTTTGAAGAATCTGGAGGCGTTTATTAACCACGTCCTTGTAACAAAGGAAAAGAACAAAAGCCTTATGCTTTGATAAATAGAACTTACGCACTTGAAGTTAAAAATCAAGAACAATAGGCATTGCTGCAAAATCTACAGTTTATACAGTTGAAGGTTTAACGCCGTTGGTTTTTCAGGTCAACCGCGTAAGTCCTAATCTTGTTATTTCTCATTTTAATCATACAAGTTTCGTTAGCTGGCACTATTTCATCTGATCTGAATAACAACAGTTATAATTCTTCACAAGTAGAAACCAAGAGTGTGAATATTAGTAATTTAATTAATCTGCCCAAAAGTATCCTCCTTGTCATTCAATTGAGAGAAACTATTAGGAAATAAACATTTCGATTTTTCTATATATCTTTTTGTACGTACATTATTTTTACATTTACGACTTTATTGAATTATCTTTTTTTATTTGATATTCCTAATTTTTATTTATATGAATGTCTATTTGTTATATGAAATTCAGAGGCAAAAACATTTAATTGTAATAAAAACTTGAAAGGATGGGTTTTGTACTATGGTTATAGGAGTTACAATGATAAACGTGCTGCCCGGATATGAAAAAGCAGCATACAGGGAATTAAAGAATATAGAGGGAATCAAGGACGTCTACCATGTTTTCGGAGAATATGACTTTGTCGTAATCATAGACGTTAACGACCTTAGCATCCTCAATGCCGTGGTAGACAGGATAAGGGAAAGCGAAAACGTAACCGCAACCCAGACGATTATAGGTGCGGAACTCTGATCCTTAGCGCCTGAAAGCATGGAATTCCGGCAGAAAAGAGCCGGAAGAATCGTTATCTTTTTTAGCAGGCGCTAATATTTATTACCTTACACTTTTATTAAGAAAGAATTCCTTTTCAAACAGAGAAGCTTGCTTGAAGACCGTATTTTAAGTGTCAACTCAATTTTAAGCATCAGATCAATTTTTCAGCCCTGAGGTAAAAGTCCATGGAAATCCCTATCGCAGAAGAACTCGCCAAAAAACAAAAATCGATAAGTGTAGCCGAATTTTTTGAAAAAAACAGGCAGATCCTGGGTTTTGATTCAGCGCCTCGAAGCCTCATAACAACCGTAAAAGAAGCCGTGGATAACTCCCTGGATGCCTGTGAGGAAGCCGGGATCCTGCCGGACATCCTTGTTCAGGTTGAGAGGACGGGACAGGACTATGTAACCGTTATTATTGAAGACAACGGGCCGGGAATCGTAAGAGAACAGATCCCCAAAGTCTTTGCAAAGCTGCTCTACGGTTCAAGGTTCCATGCCCTGAAGCAGAGCAGGGGGCAGCAGGGAATAGGGATTTCGGCAGCCGTGCTTTATGCCCAGATGACAGCAGGCAGGCACACTAAAATCCTCTCAAAAACCAGCTCAACCGCTCCTGCCCACTATTACGAACTCATGATCAATACCAGTACCAATGAGCCTGATATCCTGGTAGATGAGGTCAAAGACTGGTTCCGCCCCCACGGAACCCAGATCGAACTGGAGATGAAGGCTGCCTACGTAAAAGGGAGGAGGCAGTCAATCTACGAATACCTCAAAGCCACTGCAATTGTAAACCCCCACGCAAGGATAACCCTTATCGACCCCGACGGCAACGAGGAGGTCTTTGAAAGGGCTACGGATAAAATGCCTGACCCTGCGGAAGAAATTCTCCCCCACCCCGAAGGGATCGAACTGGGCACTCTTATGAAAATGCTCCACTACACGGAGCGCCAGAAGCTTGCCCCCTTCCTCCGCTACTCTTTTTGTAAAATAGGGTTGCTCACTGCCGAAGAAATCTGCAAGGCGGCAGGGCTTGACCCCGAAATCGACCCCCATGCCCTGGGGCGCCACGAGGCAAGAAAACTGATAGAGGCTTTCCAGAAGGTAAAGATCATGGCCCCGCCTACGGACTGTCTCTCCCCTATCGGAGAAGAACTGATCTATCGGGGGCTTGAGAAAGAGACAAGCGTGGACTTCATTGCCACAAGCACGCGGAAACCGGCTGTTTATTCCGGAAATCCATTTGTGGTGGAAGTGGGAATGGCGTACGGAGGCAATCTTCCCAAAGAAGAAAAGATCAGCATCATGCGTTTTGCAAACCGGGTGCCTCTGCTTTACCAGCAGGGAGGCTGTGTGACCACCCATGCCGTAGAAGACATCAAGTGGAAGCAGTACGGCTTAAACCAGCCCGGGGGAGGGATTCCCATAGGGCCTGTCCTCCTCCTTATCCATGTCGCATCCATTAACGTGCCCTTTACCTCCGAATCAAAGGATGCGATTGCCGATATCCCCATAATTAAAGAAGAAGTGGACCTTGCAGTCAAAGAGGTTGCAAGAAAACTCAAGCACTACCTGAGCAAGCAGAGCAACCTCAAGAAACGCAGGGAAAAAGAGATTATCATTACGAAGGTGCTCCCGAAAATGGCAGTAAAGGTTGCAAATATCCTGGAAAAGGATGTCCCTGACATAAACCCGGTTGTTGCAAAGATCATGGGAAACCTGCTTGTGCACAGGAAAGTCAAAAGTAACGGAGACGGGACTGCAGACGTGGCAATAAAGGTCAAGAATTTCGGGACCTCGGCGTATTCTTTCAGGGTGCATGAAATGCTCCCCTGCAAAATTAACGGGGCAAAACCTGAACCAAAGGTTGTGACCATGGGCAATGATTACGATTACATCTGGGAGGTTTCGGCAGCTGCAGGCTCTTCAAAGGTTCTCAGCTACAAAATAGAGTCCGCGACCGAAGAAGAACTCCGAAAGCTTCCTCAGTTGATTGTGGAAGGGATTGAAGAAGAGCTGGTTACCGGGGCAAAGGCTTTCAGGGGTGTTTGAAATGGCAGGAGAAGCAAGTAGCAAAACAAGACAGGGAGATGCTCTGGCAAAGGAAAGGTTGCTCGGGCTTGCAGAAAAGATCTACAACCAGTTTGAAGAGGAGGTAATCCCGAGCGTCAGCCTCCCCAGCCGGACCAAGGCAAACATCGAATATTCCGATGAGAGCGATGTCTGGGTCTACGGAGACCGGGAAAGCGAAAGGAGCGCAAAGACCGTAAAAGGGGCATTCCAGCTCCTGAAGACGACCTATGCCACGGACTTCCTCATAAACGAACACCTTGCCCAGAACCGCGGCTCAACACTTCGAGAACTTTACTACATCTCCGAAGGCTGGGACTATGCCAAATTCAAAGAACAGGCTGAAAGCGACCGCCTGATCGAAGACCTGGAACTCCTGACCAGCCTCCAGAGAGAGTATTTCCATATGCGCCCTGAAGAAGACGGGGCTACGATGTTCGGGCCTATTGAGATCTCGGAACAGACAAAACGGGGAGAGCGGAATATCCACTGCCAGAAGGATGTGGGAGAAGGCGGGTACCAGATCCCCTTCAATGTGGAAAATATCGAGTTTAAGGGTCACGACGCGAGCATGATTATAGCCATAGAGACCGGTGGTATGTATGCCCGTTTAATGGAAAACGGGTTTGATGAAGCTTATAATGCTATTCTTGTCCACCTGAAGGGCCAGCCTGCAAGGTCAACCCGCAGGATAATCAAGCGCATGAACGAAGAGCTTGGGATCCCCGTAGCAGTCTTTACTGACGGCGACCCCTGGTCTTACAGGATCTACGCCTCGGTCGCCTACGGGGCCATAAAAAGTGCGCATCTTTCGGAATTCATGGCAACTCCCGGCGCCAAGTTCCTGGGGCTCCAGCCTTCGGATATCGTGGAGTACGAACTCTCAACCGACAAGCTCACCGAGCAGGACGTAAGTGCGCTCAGGAGTGAACTTTCCGACCCCCGCTTTGAGTCCGAATACTGGAAAGAGCAGATCCAGCTCCAGCTCGATATCGGCAAGAAGGCTGAACAGCAGGCTTTCGCAGGAAAAGGTCTTGACTTCGTAACCGAGGTCTATCTTCCGAACCGGTTGAAAGAAATGGGCATGATCTGAGCGAACTCAGGTGAAACAAGTAATACGGAGACCTGCATAATATCCTGGAATTACCTGAGACATACCTGATCCCGAATAACAGAGAACCGACTTATAACTCTAAGGCTGTTAATAATTTGAATAGACTGCTGGCAGTGGATAGAAGCGGAAGTCTTAAACCCACACCTTAAACCCTTGCCTTAAATCCATGCCAGCAGAAATACAGCAGGCAGGCGGTTCTAAAAACGGCAGCTGATTCTGGTAGTTTGAAGTTAATCGGTTGAGAAGTTAATCGGTTGATTTTATTAACATGGAGCCCTTAGTGATATCTTCGGTTTGTTTTGTCCGTGCTTTGCACCGGTTTGAACCGGTGGACTTCCGGAAATTAAAGTGCAATCTGAGCAATGTCAGTAAGTTTGAGGTTTAAAGTATCAACCTCTTCCCGGGGAAAGCCCACGGTTTTCAGAATGAAGCAGAATGAAAATTTATGCATTCCAGTTTTGTGTGCATTCCAGTTTTGTGTGCATTCCAGTTTTGTGTGCATTCCGGGAGCTGTCTTTACCGGATCATAGTCTGTTAGTCCTGGCAATTTCAGGAAAAAGCAGAACTATGTTCCAGAAATGATTCTCGAAACTTCTAAAATGCCGCGAGTCATGCTCTGACTGCCCTGAAGTAAGCAAATTTTTCTCTGTGATACAGCAAATATTTATTTCAACCAAGAACATATTGAAAAATTAATCTGAAAAGGGCATTTTCGGTACAAAATTATGCTAAAAATTACCTTTTTCAAGAGAGTCAGGACAGAAAAATCAGGCTAAATATGCTGCTGATCTAAAGGCTTAAAATGTATGAGCGCATATTGAATCTGGCTTACTGTAGAAACATAAAAGTGATATATAAAAATTCCCTAATAAAAAGCAAAGGCTCAGAGAATTGACACGACTTCTAAAGTTCGATTTCGAACCGAGTTTTCCTACGAGTTTTAAAAAATGTATAATATGTTATGAGATTTAAAATAAATAACTTTATCAGATTTTTATGGAGAATAAACCAAGATGAGTGATAAACAGGTTTATGACGCTTCGCGCATCCAGGTACTTGAAGGCCTGGAAGCTGTCCGAAAACGCCCGAGCATGTATATAGGGAGCACGGATGGCCGCGGGCTCCACCATTTAGTCTACGAGGTTGTAGACAACAGTATTGATGAAGCCCTTGCAGGCTTCTGTACCAGGGTCGACGTCACGATCAATCCCGACGGGAGCGTGACGGTCCTGGACAATGGGAGAGGTATCCCCATCGACCCCCATCCCGTGCACAAGAAATCAGCCCTTGAGGTCGTGATGACGGTTCTGCACGCAGGAGGCAAGTTCGATAAAAATACCTACAAGGTCTCCGGAGGACTGCACGGAGTTGGGGTTTCGGTTGTGAACGCCCTTTCGGAATGGCTGAACGTGGAAGTGGAAAGAGACGGGAAGAAGTATTTCCAGCGCTACATCCGCGGAAAGCCCGAGGCCGAGGTCCAGGAAACAGGAACTTCAGAGCTTACGGGCACAAAGACCACTTTCAAACCCGATGCAAGAATCTTTGAGACCACTGACTTCCAGTACGATATTCTCTCAAACAGGCTCAGGGAACTGGCTTTCCTTAACCGGGGCCTCACAATCAGCCTGAAGGACTTAAGAAGCCCGGAGGGGCAGGCAGAGACTTTCAACTACAGCGGGGGAATTGTGGAATTCGTGGAGTACCTGAACAAGAAAAAACAGTCCCTCCACGAAAAGCCGATCTATTTCGAGCGGCAAAGAGACGATATGGTAGTAGAAATTGCAATGCAGTATACGAACAGCTACACTGAAAACGTGTACTCCTTTGCAAACAATATCAACACCCATGAGGGTGGGACCCATATCATCGGTTTCAAGACTGCCCTTACAAGGGTTGCAAACGATTACATCAAAGCCAACAAGCTCTCCAAAGAAGACGCAAAGCTGACCGGAGACGATGTAAGGGAAGGCCTGACTGCAATCATCAGCGTCAAGCTTATGGAGCCCCAGTTTGAGGGGCAGACCAAGACAAGGCTCGGAAACAGCGATGTCAAAGGAATAGTCGACTCCCTTGTAACGGACGGGCTTGCGGAATACTTTGAAGAGAACCCGAAGGTTGCAAACATCATCCTTGAAAAAGCCCTCCTTGCCCAGAGAGCCCGGGAAGCTGCAAAAAAGGCAAGGGAACTTACCCGCAGAAAGAGCGCGCTTGAGGTTAGCACTCTTCCCGGAAAACTTGCGGATTGCTCGGAAAAAGACCCTTCAGTCTGCGAGATTTACATCGTGGAAGGTAATTCGGCAGGAGGGTCGGCAAAACAGGGCAGGGACAGGGGTTTCCAGGCAATTTTACCTCTCAGGGGCAAGATCCTGAATGTGGAGAAATCCAGACTTGCAAAGATCCTGAAAAACAACGAGGTAGTTTCTCTTATCACTGCACTCGGGACCGGGGTTAGTGAGGACTTCACCCTGGAAAGTGCTCGCTATCATAAAGTCATCCTCATGACCGATGCCGATGTGGACGGAGCGCACATCAGGACTCTTCTTCTTACTCTGTTCTTCCGCTACATGAGACCCCTGATCGACGCCGGGTACGTATATATCGCCCAGCCTCCCCTCTATCGCATAAAGAAAGGCAAATCTGAGTACTATATTCACTCGGACAGGGAACTTGAAGCAAAGAAAAAAGAACTCGGGGACAAAGGACTTGCAATCCAGCGCTACAAAGGGCTTGGAGAAATGAACCCTGAACAGCTCTGGGAAACCACCATGAACCCTGAGAGCCGGACACTTTTGCAGGTCACTCTGGAAGACGCAATCCGCGCTGACGAGATCTTCCGGATTCTTATGGGAGACGAGGTGGAGCCGCGCAGAAACTTCATCGAAACACATGCAAAAGAGGTTGTGGACCTGGACATCTGAGGTGGTGAAAAATGGCAGAACGTGAAGACGAAAACAGATCCGAAGCAGAAACGAGAAAATCTTACCAGGCGACCCTTATTCCGGAAGGCCCGGAGGAGGACCCCGGATTCGAAGAGCCGGATGAAGAGCCCGAAAGGACAGGAGTCACAGCCATCCTTATCGACGACGAGATGAAACGCTCCTATATTAACTACGCAATGAGCGTCATCGTCGGAAGGGCCCTCCCCGATGCCCGCGACGGCTTAAAGCCTGTCCACCGCAGGATTCTTTTCTCTATGAAGGAGTCCGGGATTACCCATGACAAGCCCTACAAAAAGTCTGCCCGTGTTGTGGGAGACGTGCTCGGTAAGTACCACCCGCACGGAGACGCTGCAGTTTATGACAGTATCGTGCGTATGGTCCAGACTTTCTCACTCCGTTATCCTTTAATTGACGGACAGGGAAACTTCGGGTCCATTGATGGGGACGAGGCTGCAGCCATGCGATACACTGAAGTCCGCATGGACAGGATTGCAGAGGAGATGCTGGCTGACATTGAGAAGGAGACCGTTCCTTTCAGGCCTAACTATGACGGATCCCTCGAAGAGCCGGAAGTCCTTCCTGCAAAGCTTCCTAACCTCCTGATCAACGGGTCAACCGGAATTGCCGTCGGAATGGCAACGAACATGGCGCCTCACAACATAAGTGAGGTCATTGACGGAACCCTGATGCTCATTGATAACCCTGAAACCCCTGTTTCGGAACTGATGAATGTGGTAAAAGGCCCGGACTTTCCCACAGGTGCGCATATTCTCGGAACCGCAGGCATAAGGTCTGCATACACAACTGGAAGGGGACCGGTAAAGATCAGGGCGGTTGCCGAAATTCAGGAGCTTAAAAAAGACAGGCAGCAGATTATAGTAACCGAACTTCCCTACCAGGTTAACAAGGCGAGGATGATTGAAAATATCGCACAGCTTGCCAGGGAAAAGGTAATTGTAGGAATTTCCGACCTGCGAGACGAGTCTGACAGGGAAGGGATAAGGGTCGTAATCGAGCTTTCAAAGGGCACAAATGCCAATGTTATCTTAAACCAGCTCTACAAGCACACCCAGATGGAGACCACTTTCGGGATCATCAACCTCGCCCTTGTGGACGGAAAGCCAAAAGAGCTGAACCTGAAGCAGCTTCTCGAGATCTATCTGGAATACAGGATGGAAATTATCCAGAAGCGGACGCTCTACGACCTGAAGAAGAGCGAAGAAAGGGCTCACATCCTGGAAGGGTTAAGGATTGCCCTTGACAACATAGACGCAGTTGTTGCCCTTATAAGGGGTTCTGCAAACGCCGATGAAGCAAAGCAGGGCCTGATTGATAACTTCGCCCTTGACGAGGTCCAGGCAAAGGCTATCCTGGACATGCGCCTGCAGCGCCTGACAGGGCTTGAGACCCAGAAAATCCTTGAGGAGCTGGAAAGCCTCATAAAACTCATCGCCGAACTCAGGAAGATCCTGGAAAGCGATGAGCTCAAGTACGAGATTATCAGGACCGAACTCCTCGAGATCAGGGAAAAGTACGGGGACGTCCGCAGGACAAAGATCGTACATTACACGGAAGATGTCACTGATGAAGACCTGATCCCGGAAGAGGACGTTGTGGTCACGATCACAAACAGCGGGTACATAAAGCGCATCCCCCTTGATACCTATTCCATGCAGCGCCGCGGAGGCAGAGGGATTATCGGCATGGAAATGAAGGAAGAAGACTTCGTGGAAAACCTCTTCATCTCCTCAACCCACAACTATATCCTCTTCTTTACAAACAGGGGCAGGCTCTACTGGCAGAAAGTTTACGAGATCCCTGAAGGTTCCCGCCAGTCGAGAGGCAAAGCCATAGTAAACCTGCTCGAGCTGCAGGAAGGCGAAATGGTCAATGCAATGATCCCCGTAAAAGAGTTTGCCGAAGACAAATACCTCCTTATGGCAACAAGGGCAGGCACGATCAAAAAGACTCCCCTCTCCGAGTTCAGGAACCCGAGGAAAGCCGGCATCATCGCAGTCAGCCTTGACGAAGGCGACGAGCTTGTGAAAGTCCTCCTTACCGACGGAAAACAGGAAATTGTTATGGTCTCAAAGAAGGGAAAAGCCATCCGCTTCTCCGAAGAAGACGTCCGCCCGATGGGCAGGACTGCAAGAGGAGTCCGCGGCATGACCCTTGACGGCCCGGACGATGAGGTTGTCAGCACGGACATGGTCGACGAGACCACAACCCTCCTGACCGTAACAGAAAACGGCTTTGGCAAAAGGACGGAATACTCCCAGTATCCAGCCCACCGCCGCGGCGGAAAAGGCGTGATTACAATCGTCACGAACCTCAGGAACGGCTCGGTCTCAAACGTAAAATCCGTAGCTGAAGACGATGAACTCATGTTCACAAGCGCAGAGGGAATAATCATCCGCATCCCGGCAAAAGATATCTCAATCCAGGGCAGAAACACCCAGGGTGTAAGGATCATGAACATCAAATCCGGGGACAAAGTTGTCGGGATGGCACGAATCAAGGCCGAAGACGAGGATGAAAAACAGCTGAAACTCACAGACCTCAAACCCAGAAAAGCAGAAAGTGCAGTATCCGAATTCGAGGTCGACGAAGACGAAGCCGAAGAGCCTGAAGAACTTGAAGAAACAGAGGACGTCGACGAAGAGGAAATTGAAGAAGAGGTCGACGAAGACGAAGAAGAATGAATTACAGAAAAGATTGAAACAGAAAAAGATTTGAAAAAGGAATTGAGCGAATAGTTGAGTGAATAGTTGAGTGAATAGTTGAGTGAATAGTTGAAGGAATAGAGAGTTGAGGAAAGATAAATAAGAGAAATGAGTGAAGGAAAATGCTCCTTCACTCAAACTTCCTGCCGGAATTTATCTATTGGGGATGGATATCCGGCATCTGGATCCCAGTCTGGAAGGGAGGCGGAAGGTTTTATTGTTCTTCCATTTACTTTTCGTGTAGCAGGGTGAGTTACCGATCAAATCTAACAAAACGACACGCCTGTCATCGCCTACGATTCTTTCCGCAAGCTACCCCTACACCCAGTTTACCTGTTTGAGCATACTCATTTTCCTTTTGAGACAGGTATTCCCAGGTCTCAGCGAGAATGAGTATACATGGTATATTACTCTTGATTATATAAGCTGCGTGGAATATATTATCCGTAATTCTGATCATTTGAGTTAGATTTTTACCTGAAGTCACTGAATTCTTCTGCTAAAGCTTTTTCAGTAACCGACGCTCATGACCCACTTTTCTGAATTTATATAGGCTTTCGCTGGCATTTTACAGGTCTTTATAAACGAAGGTGAAACGGCAATGTAAGGTTTAAAAATTGAGTATGACTTATGACCATTTCCCTGTACCTGTAATTTCCGAGAAAAATAAGCCAGTTTTCGTGGAGTGAAAATATACATAAATATTTTCGGCGGTAGGCTTTCAGTCCGGGGGGAGCCGGATGGGAAACATATTTTTTGGGGGCGGGTTTTGAGTTTATTTTTGAACAGGTCGGGTACCGGTTTGTTTTACAGGATTTTCTGAATTCAGGGCCGGTTTGAGTTTTGATTCTTCTTAAAAACGGGGTGCATACGACTGCGGAGCCCATAGAGCGAATAGAGAAAAAAAATCGTTCAAGAGGTTTAATTGTTGAACAATGTTTATCCTATAGTATCTGCTTTTGGTTTCAATCTTAACGGCTCATTCTCCAGCGTCAAATCCGTATCCTAAGACGACGAACTGATGTCCACCAGTGTCGAAAGCATCATTATCCGCATCCCGGCAAAAGGCATCTCCATCCAGGGCAGAAACACCCGGAGAATACTGATATGAACATCAAGCCCGAGGACAAAGTCGCAGGGACGGCCAGGATCAAAGCCGAAACAGAAGCCGAAAAGCAGCTGAAACTAACTGTCCCCATAGCCAGAAAAGCCGAAGGAACAGAAGAGGAAATAGAGGAAGAAGAAGTCGAGGAAATCGAAGAGCTTGAAGAGCTTGAAGAACTTGAAGACGTAGAAGAAACAAAGAAAGTTGAAGAAGACGAGATTGAGGAAGACGAGATTGAGGAAGACGAGATTGAAGAAGACAAAGAAGACTGAAAATGAAATCTGGATGAAGGAAAATAATCCTTCACTCAAATTTCCTGCCGGAATAAAGCCATTGGGGAGGGATATCCGGCGTCTTGACCCCCCAATCTTGAGGAATGCGGAACGTAGGTTTGTTTTTAGTTACTTTTTGTGGTAGTGGTGGGGTTATTGATAAAATCCTGAAAGAAAGGCACTTCTGCCGTTGCTTATGATTTTTCAATTCCACTCCCAGGATCTGTTTTTCCTGTTTGAGTATTACTCATTTCATTTTGAGATGACCTGTGTCCGGATCTCAAAAAGTCAACGAGTATGATAATATCACTACCCCCAATCATATAAGCCCTCTAGAATATATCATCCGTAACTCTAATCTGTTGATACAATTTTTTAATTACCTTTACTACATAAAATAGTTCTTTTTTATCAGGAATTATTTACGATTACTATGGGCTATATCAAGTGGAAGCGTATTTGGAAGCTATCTTCTGATTCTTATTTTCAGTACCTAATCCTCTAAACCCGCTTTTTTGAATTCGATTATTTTTTCGTTGACATTTTACTACTTTTTATAAATAGATATGAAATATCAATGTAAAGTTTAAAAATAAAATATGATTTTTGATCGCCCGTTAATTTTTCAGGATTTTCGTAATTCAGGCCGGTTTGAGTTTCGATGCTTCTTAAAAACAGGGTACCATACGCCTGCGGAGCAGGCGGTGAAGTGCAAAAAATACAAAAACAGAAGACTCTAAAACTAAAACTAAAACAAGATTCAGTGGATAATTGTCTGAAATGTGACTTTAATCCACAGTGTTTGAAGTACTTGATTTTGTTCCTCAAGTGCGTAAGTCCTATAATATTGTGATCTCACCCAAACCAGTTATCCCCCAATTTCTCTTCCTCCTCTTCCCTATGCATTCTCGCATACGCCTCATAGTCCCCACTCTCCTTATCAAAAACGAACCTGTAAACCGTTTCAAAATACGCCCACATTTTAACATACGGGTTTCTTGCATCGCTCAGCACGACAGTTACCGAGCCGTTTTCTTCCGAGACGCTGTAGACTGGATAATCAATTTCCTGGGGGGCGGCTGTACTGTAGAGTTTTCCGGCTCTTTCGGCGTAGGCGGCGGCATCGGGGACGTCGCCGGTCACGTTTATTTTTTCGATATAATCGCTTCTTTCGACCCCTGACCAGTAGCTGACTTCCATAATCTTGTAGTGAGTGGAATTATAGGAATATGCGGTAAGGAACTTTCCGGGCGAGGAAGGGTAAGTGTCCTGGTAGCTGATTCTTGCTCCCTCGGCGTTGGAAATATTTTTCACGAGAAATATTTTTGCCACCGGCAGCACTGTAATCCAGACCAGAAGCACAACCAGAAGGGTGGTATAGAGTTTGCTCCGGTTTTCGGTGACAAAGGTACAGAAGTTGTTGAACTTTCCGTTCCATCTTCCTTTTCTTTTCATGTGCCCGACAAGTACGATAAAGACGGGCAGCAGGGGCAGGAGGTTTGCCAGGGGATCGAAGAAGTAGACGGCTCCCATGATGGATGTCTCGGTGCTGAAAGGGTAGAGGGGGCGCATTTTCCAGCTCGTGGCATAATCAAGGTAGCTGTGGAGAAAAATGGCTGAGAACCCGGCGGCTGTAAACCTTCGGTCTTTTGTTCCGAGCCAGATTAAAAACGTTACAAGCAGGATGAAAAGGATGGAATGCATGAACTCCCTGTGGCCCAGCAGGTAAAAGAGCTGGTTTCGCGTCTCATGGCTTACGCTGTCGCTGACAAGGGCAAAGAGGATGTACGGGAGAAATCCATATCCGGCAGGATTGCCAGAAATGCCAGAATTTCTCGCTTTTTCCCTTTATATCCGAGAGCCAGAGCGATCAGAAGGCCGATTCCCAGGTGGGAGAGTGTGTTTACCATTTATTTTGTCCCTTATTATGGGAGAGAACTTTGAAAATATATATCTTTAATTGAAGGGCGGGAACTTTGAAAATATATATTTTTAATTCAAGGATATGTCCTTAATTCAAGGATGTGTCCTTAATTCAGGCTTGCCAGGAGCAGAAGATAGCAAAAATTGAGAGGTCTCAAAATCCAGTTGCTTACGTAAAGAATTGCACTGGATATAAAATAAAACTTTACGCAAACAACTACATTTTAAGCACGTGATTCAGGCAACTGCAATTTTAGCAATTAAATTTAAGCAGCTATAATTTAGGCGTTTACCCCGTTTCTATGTATATTTAAAAACCGATCGATTCTTTTCTCTCACATCAGGCCAATCTGCTTCATCAGCCCGACAAGGTCGTAGAAAAGCTTCTCTTCGATGATTTCACCATCTTTCCAGTGAGCAACTGTACAAAATTCCACTTTGAATTTCTTGTTTGTAGGTGGAATTTCTTTTCCATCAGCTCCCATCATGGGTCCCTTCATAGTGCCAGTGAATGTAGCTACCGAACAGGTCCAGTCTCCCTGGCCAAAAAGCACCTTATACGGTCTATTCTCAACGTGGTTGTCCGGGAATGTTTTGAAAAATTGTACCGCTTCTTCGTGATGTGAGATTCTTCCCCTTGTTGGCTCCGGCTGACCCGGCCAGTAAACAGCAACCTCTTCAGCATGGCGTTTCTTGAACGTGTCCCAGTCCTGTGAATTCCATGCATCATCCAGTGTTATCATCAATTCCAGGTTTTCCTCAACTGTCACTTCGATTCTCTCCCCATTACCCTTTATTTGATAACTGTTTGTCAATTAAACCCTCATTTTCGGCTGTGCTTCAAAAGAGGCATAAAATCCAAAAAACGACAAAATTGGACTCGAAAAACGAAGGATCAACAAATATCCGCCAACAAATATCCGTCAACAGATATCCGTTATTATATATTAACCAATTTTGTATATATTACTATTAATTAAATTCTTATACTTAGAGCTATTGTTTTAGTTTGATTTTATTCAATCCAAATTTTGTTATTTTTCTCAAAGTTCCTTCCTTTCCGGTGGCAATTCCAAAAATCAATATCAAATGGAAGGCGCTTTCAATACATTGGGAAAATAGATGGCAGCAAAAAATGAAATGGATTTTCTATATTCACCTGCCAGAAGAAGGAACAAATAATTACAGGCAAAATTACAGACAAACGGTTTGGTGAATACGACACAAATGGTTTGGTGAATACGATATAAGCGTTTTAGTGAAACCTTGAATAAATTTCTTCAAAAATATCTAATAAGTTTCATCTTTTACCTTTAAATAGGTTCGAGGTATAACTATATTTTGCATTTAAAATTGCCAGATGGCGATTTGACATGTATTTGCTTTGTATTTGAAAAGATACAACGCAGAATATTTTGAAATTGAGTAGTTTGTGACAGAGTAGTTTGAAAGACAAATTTCTGTTAACATAATTAGGGGAAAATTGGTTAGCAGACAGGATTTGTAATTGAATCTCCTGACTGGGAAGCGTAGATTCTGTTCAAATCCTATTCAGATTCTATTCGGATTCTGGAACAAATTCTGTGAAACCAATTGATTGTGAAGAGGGTAGATAATATGGCCAAAGAAATGTACAAATTACCACCATTGAAATATGGTTATGCAGACCTGGCACCTTATATTTCCGAAGAACAGCTGCGTATACACCATGACAAACACCATCAGGGTTATGTGAATAACACAAATTCACTTATAGAAATGATGGAAAAAGCAAGGAAAGAAGGCACGGATTTTGATTATAAAGCAACTGCCAAGGCTCTGTCTTTTAACCTGGGGGGGCATGTCCTTCACGACTTCTTCTGGTGGGAGATGACTCCTGCAAGCAATGCAAGCAAGGAACCTGTCGGCGAATTAGCTGATGCGATTAAGGAAGATTTCGGAAGTTTTGAAAGGTTCAAAAAAGAGTTTACCCAGGTAGCATCAAGTGTTGAAGGCTCCGGCTGGGCAGCCTTAACTTTCTGCACCGGCACTACAAGGCTTGGGATCGTGCAGATAGAAAAGCACAATGTAAACCTTATCCCTGATTTCCCGATCATTATGGACCTGGATGTCTGGGAACACGCCTACTACATTGATTACAAGAATGATAGGGGCAAATTCATAGAAGGATTCTGGAATATAATCGACTGGGAAGAACTCGACAAGTACTTCAAAAAGATTCAGAAATAAATCGGAAAGATATTTTTCGGCATAATAATCGAAAAGTTATTTTTCGGCATAATAATCGAAAAGTTATTTTTCGGTATAATAATCGAAAAGTTATTTTTCAGCATAATTATGTTGTTTAAGCATAGTTATGTTATTCCGATTACACTTTTTTGGACGAGATGTAATCGGAAAAGACTCTATTTTTTACTCAAAACGATTTTTGCTTCCCGGAATCACTCAAAATAGTTTTTATCAAGCTTCTTTTCCGCTCTCCCGTAGTGGCTCTCATATACCTCGTATTCTCCGCTTTCCCTGTCAAAAACAAACCTGTAAACCGTATCAAAATAAGGCCAATTTTTAACATACGGGTTTCTGGCATCGCTTAAAATTACGGTTACACTCCCATCTTTTTCCGAAACCGAATATACAGGATAATCGATCGCTTGAGGCACTGAGTTGCTGTAGAGCTTCCCGGCTCTTTCGGCATAGGCGGAGGCATCAGGGACATCCCCGGCCACGGTTACTTTCTCGACGTAGAAGCTTTTTTCGACTCCTGACCAGTAGCTGACTTCCAGAAGTTTATACCGGGTATCATCATACGAATATGCTGCCAGGAACTTGCCGATTGATATCGGGTAGGTATCGTTGTAGCTGATCTCGGTTCCTTCTTCCCGGGAGATGCTGTCTATCAGGAGGACTTTTGCAACAGGGAATATTGTGGTCCAGACAAGGAGGACTATAATAAAGGAGGCATAGAATTTGCCTTCATGCCTGTTTACAAAACCATGGAACCCGTTTAGCCCACTTAATTTTTTCAGTCCGCTTAATTTTCTGTTCAGCAGGTCTCTGTTTTTGAGACTGTTTTTGTTTTTGAGGCTGTCTCTGTTTTTAAGGCTCCAGCTTTCCATGCCTTCGAAGGGCCATCTCTTCGTGCTTTTAAGATTCCATTTATCTCTGGTTTCAAGACTCCGTTTGCCCCTGTTTTTCAGATATTCCGCAGCCACTATGAAGACAGGCAGCAGGGGTATGATATTTATCACAGGGTCGAAGGGATAAAGGGCTCTAAGAGCGGACTCATTTGTGCTGAACGGATAGAAGGGACGCATTTTAGCGATCGTAGTGTAATCCAGAAGGATGTGCAGGAAAAGAGCCTGAAACCCTCCGAATGCAAAAGCCCTGTCTTTAGTTCTGAGCCAGATAAGAAGTGCGACAAGAAAAGCAAAAAAAATCGAATGCGTAAACTCCCTGTGCCCCAGCAAATAGAATAATTGGTTTCGCGCCTCGTGACTTACACTTCCGCTGATGAGCGCAAAGAGCGAGTAGCTGAAATAGTCCAGGTCAGGGATTATGGAAAGGAGAACCAGACCAAGCCTCTTCTTTCCTTTTAAGCCCAGGGCATGGGCAAGAAGCAGGCCGATTCCGATATGAGAAATTGTATTTACCATAAATCTACCATGAATTTATATTCCGCACTTTTAACGGTGATTAATGAATCAGGTTCAGGAAACCATAATTCTGGAAGCACTTTTTGATAGAGAAATTCTAGTGCTATGGTGCTTCTTTCCTGTATATTTTCCTCTTATTATATAAATTGATAGATAATTAATCTCTTCATCAGAATAAAAGACAAAACAACACTTGGAGCCTATTTATGCTGTCAAGCATCATCCTGAAGATTAAGGAGTCGCTTAAAAAGGGTCGCGTAAGACATAACTCGATAAGAATCATCTAAAAAGGATCATCCAAACCAGTTTTTATTAAGCTCCTCTTCCTCCCCTCCCTGGATACTTGCGTAAACGTGATACTCTTCACTTCTTTTATTAAAAATAAACCTGTAAACCGAGTAAAAATAAGCCCAGTTTTTAACATAAGGGTTCCTTGCATCACTCAGGGTTACCGTTACAGAGCCGTTGTCTTCAGAAACCACATAAACCGGATAGTCGATTTCCTGAGGAAGGCCGGCACCGTAGAGCTTTTCAGCTCTTTCAATGTAGGCAGGAGCATAAGGGATATCTCCATTTATCGATATTTTTTCAACGTATTTACTCTTCTCGATTCCTGACAGGTAGCTAACTTCCAGAACCTTATAATGAGTAGAATTAAAAGAATATGCGGTCAGGAACCTCCCTGTGGCTTCAGGATAGGTATTCTGGTAACTTATTTCGGCTTCTTCTGTCCAGGATATATGATTGATGAGGAAAGCTTTTGAAACCGGCATAAAAGCAAGCCAGACAAGGAGTACAAGGATCAGGGAAGCATAGAGTTTATCGGCATTCTTACATATATAAACGCAAAAGTTGTCGAATCTACCGTTTAGCCTCCCCCTGTGTTTCAAATTCCCTACAATTACAATGAAGAGGGGCAGGAGTGGAAGCAAATTTAGCAGGGGGTCATAGAAATAAACTGCCCCTATAATGGACGAGTCTGTGCTGAACGGATAAAGCGGGCGCATTTTCCAGGTTGTGACATAGTCCAGATAAACGTGGAGAAAAATGGACTGAAATCCCCCAAAGGTAAAAATCCAGTCTCTCGTTTTTATCCAGATTAAAAGTGTAACCAGGGCAATGAAAAGAATCGAGTGCATGAATTCCCTGTGTCCGAACAGGTAGAAAAACTGGTTTCGGGACTCATGGGTCAGGCTGCTGCTGACAGAGAGAAATAACGAATACGGGATAACGTCCAGATCAGGGAGCACGGAGAGAAAAGCCACAGTATTTAGTTTTTTTCCCTTCAGGCCTAAAGCCAGTGCAATCAGAAAACCTATTCCCAGGTGAGAAAGTGTGTTTACCATAAGTCTATGTTTCGGGCAAGAACATTTTTATTTAATATTATGAATTAAATATATATTGCTTTTTTGAAAAATCGTGTTCGGGAGTTACAGAGTTACTTTTACTTCCAGCAATAATGTAAAATAAAAACAAGCTGTTAAAAGAAAAATTAGGGATAAAGGCAAAATATAAATCCCTATTTTCCCCGAATTGCGCCTCGCCCGAATTGCGCCTCGGGAGTACGCGGTCCGTTTCGCTTCGCTCAAGCGGACTACTTGATGGTATTTTACAGTTAGTTTCGCTCAAGCAGACTAATTTATGGATTATAGCAGTTAGCTCCGCTCAAGAGGGTTAATTTACAGGTTATAGTATTGAGTTTCGCTAATTCAAACGGACCAATTTATGGGTTTTTAAAGTATCTTAATTCACAGAAATAGAACGAATTGCAGTTTTTATAAAATAAAAATGAATTGATGAGACGGATAGTGCTCTCTCAGATCACTGAGAAAAATTATCCATTGCCCCGGAATTCAGTGTCCTGTCAAAGAAATCAATCATCTCATCATATGCATCCTGTGCAACGAAGCTTTCGGAGAGTTCTCCGTCTTTGATCATGAAGCCGTGAGGCTCACCCTGGTAAACTTTCAGCTCGAAATATTTGTCCGCTGCGTCCAGTTCTCCGGCGTATCTGTATATATCGGATATGTTGCTGAACTGGTCGCGGGTACCGTGTATGATAAGCATAGGCGCTTCAAGCTGATCTATCAGGCTGGCCGGCTTGTCTGGCTGGATCTCAGTCCCGCCTGTATACGGAAAGCCGTACCAGGCAACCCCGGACTTGAACTCCTCTACCTGGGGCAGGAAAAGCATGGTATATCTGCCGCCCGCACAAAAACCCGTAAGGCCCAGTTTTTCCGGATCAACATCGTCCCTGCCCTCAAGGTAACTTACGCTGCTTCTGACAAGGGCCTCCACCTCTGAATCGGGAGGAGAACGGGAATAGGTCTGCCACTGCGGAGCTACCACAACAAACCCGTCTGCTGCCATCCTGTCAACCATTTCCTGGTAACCTGGCTCAAAGCCGTTAAAGGAGTGGACCAGCACCACAGCCGGGTATTTTCCCTGTGTAGCCGGAGCAGCCGTATAGGTTGGATAGGTCTGGCTCTCCCCTGTGATATTAACGGTCTCGTTAACGGTCTCGTTCAGAATGTCAGTTGAAGTGTTCCCTGACGCTCCGGGAACAGCCGGGACATCGGGACCGGGTTCCGGAGAATCGGATTTAGTGGCTTCAGGTCCGGAATCCTCCGACTCCGTGCAGCCTGAAACGCCGATAAGGCATGCTATAACCAAAAACATCAGTAATGCACTTTTTATTTTCAATTGTACCCCCCACGTAAGTATATTTCCTGGCAATTTAATTCTGATCAGAAAATTTTATCCTGATAACTCGCCTTATCCGTATATTTGTATTCGTGAGCAGAAAACTTTACCCCCTCATAGGGAAAAGGGCAGGAAAAATTCATTTCCTTTCACCTAAAAAGACCTTCGTCCCCGCAGGTGAAGCTTTGCTGTAGATTTCTTCCAGCACCTCAAGCAAATCTTCTTCCCCGCGCCAGAAAGGGAACTTACCAAGCCTTTTAGGAAGAGCTGCCGGGATCGAAGGGATCCGGGCTTCAAGGGTGAGACTCTTTTTCTCTTCAAGGCTTTCCAGAGACCCGCCCCAGAAGGCTTCCGGAGCTTTGAGTTCCTCAATACCCGGCCCTGTCCTTCAGCTGACGGATAAGTTCTTCGATCCAGCCTGTCGCATTGAGCCCTTCAAAATCAAAACCTTCGGCTTTTTCGGAAGCTCCAAGCGCCATCTTTACAACATCCCGCAGGCTTGCTCCCCCGTGGGGGTTCTTCTTCCAGAACTCAAGGGCAGCCCGGATTTCCTTATCGTTTACCTCGACCCACTGGCTGCGGACCTTTACGAGCGGGGACTTGAGCTCTGCCAGAGCCCGCAGTTCTTCAATGGTCAGCGCCCTATCCCCGAGGGCAATTTCCCAGTCAAAGTCGATTATTTTGTCAAGGGTCAGCCCGCTTCCGGGCTGCTGCTGCTTGCCCCGGACCTTTGCCTGGGCTTTTAAATAGGTTTTTGTGCCTTTACGGGTCCACCAGCCCGGAAGCAGCATCCCGAAACCAGCCTGGCTCAAAGCCGCTGCTTTTTCTGTCAGGAATTCGTATGCTCCCCGGTTGTCCATGGTATAGCCTGAAGGGTCTGGAACTTCAAGGCTGGAGCAGGTAGCGGACATACCACATACTCTCCGGGACTTCTATGCCTGCAGCTACTTCGTTTCCTCCCCCTTCTTCAGGTTCTTCCAGGCGGAAGCAGAGCCTGAAAGGAGAAGTGGTCAGGATGTCGAGGGGGCGTTGCCACTCACGGGTCCGGGCTGCAAGCTGAATAATCTCGTTTTCGTCTCCGTGGATCAGCCTTTCCCGGCTTTGCAGGGCGTAGACCCGGGCATCATGAACGCTGTCAAAAGAAGGCTTTTTGTGCTTCTTTTCAGGGAGCTCTTTATTCTCAAATGCCGAGCGGACAATGTTGTCAAGTGCCTCGGAAATAAACTCCCGGAGCGCAAAAGCTGCAGGTATTTCCGGAGGCCTGGCTGAAAGCTCAGGAGTGGGAGTTCGAGTGAGAGCCCTGGCGACAGGAGGCATTTGCTTTGCAAGTTTTACCAGTCCTTCCGCATCCTCTCCGGCAAATACGGGTTCCCAGAGAGCTGAGTATTTCCCTTCCTCAACCCTGACACCGGGAAGGTATTTCTGTCCGGCTGCCAGCGAACCTGCAAATTGAAGGGCGTCCGCCTACCAGAGTAGGTCACTTCCCGGAATTATGCCGGGGACAAGAACCCTTTTTCCCATACAGGTGCAGAGGAAGTCCGTAAGCTCGCCGGCTTCCAGAAGGTATGCAGAAACAGTCCAGGGGGTCAGGGTTAACTTTGCCTTCGAATCTGGAGTATCGGCAATTAGAGGGCTTGAAGGGATAGGACTTCCGGCGCGGGTCGGCATCCATACAGTAATATTTTCGGCCTCTCTCCGGCCGGTATCAACTGAAAGCGCCTCAAAAGCAGAGGAAAGACCTTCAACACCTGCATCGAAAGGATAGGGGTTTTCCACAGGTTTTTTCGGGGGTCTTCCCCGTTTAACTGCCAGAACATCCTCTTCGGCAGGGCTTTCCCCCATACAAAAAACTGTTTTTCGTCCCTTCCGGCATGCAGGATAATCATAATTGATTAAAAGCAGAAGAGTTATTTAAAATATAGGAGCCTGATACGGTTTTTACATCTCAACAATCTTTTCGATAACGTCCCTTTCGGAGCGGTAAACCCTGAACTTGGCCACCCTCCCTACTTCCAGCGTATTGAAGTCCTCCCTGCTTGCCCTGTATTCCCTGACTTCGTCTTCAACGCAGAGCCGCATTCGGACAACGTACTCGATTTCCGGATACATGGTTTTAAGTTTGTTTTCTACGGACTCGTTGACCTGGAGGTTTTCACTCTCGGGGAGCAGCTCTCTGAAGGCTGCATCCTGAACCAGGACTCCTTCCGGGCCGCTCTGGAAGATGATAGTCCTCTCTTCCCCTTCAACTCCGACCACTTCTTTCTGGAGGACAAAACCAACACCTACCACAGGGGACAAAAAACCCTTGACCGAGATGAAAAGAATGGCGGCAAGGAAAATGATAACTGCTCTTTTCCTTCGGGTGTCGTCTATCTGGTTCAGTTTCAAGCAATCGACCTCGATTCTTTTGGAATAAATTGCACTTCAATTAAATTCCAGGTTCCAATAATTTTTCAGGTTTCAATAACGTCCCGGTTACCGGCTGAGAAGATGGAGTTTAACATGACTGATACACAATTGATGATAAAATCCAATTCGTGACTGAAATATAATCATATCAATACGGTCACAATCATAAATATTTTTTTCATATTTTTATTAATTTTTTATACTGGAGAAGTGAAGTCGATGCCAAACTTAACATAAACTTTTTACAGTTTCCCGGCTTTCTGGATAGAGCCGGATACATGCCTGCAGGCAAGCATTTAATAAGGAGACAAATCCTTTGTTCCAGACAGAACCCATACTTTACCTCCAGTCCCTCGGGACCGAATGGTTTACTTTCTTCATGGTTTTGATAACTTCGATGGGGTCTGCCGCCTTTTTTGCCGGGATGATAATCATCACCACTTTCGGGATTGATTTCAAGAAGGGTTTTCTTCTGTTCCAGCTGCTGCTCTGGACTGCCCTTATTACCGAGACCTTTAAAGCGCTGATTGCCTTTCCAAGGCCGGATTTTGTAGACAGCAGGGTCCTCAACCTGGAGGATGGAATAAAAAATACCTCGCCTTTTGATGGAAAAGGGGAAACGGGCTTTTTCAAACTTCCGGACAGGGAAGTCCTTGAGGCTTTCCGCCTTCAGGAGCCCCTCCCCGATTCTCCCTTCGGCTTCCCTTCGGGGCATGTGGCACTTACCACCGTGCTCTGGGGAGGGACCTCAAGCGTCTTCAACAGCAGAACAATCAGCAGGCTGGCTCCTGGAGCAGTGCTTCTCGTAGCTTTTTCAAGAATGTACCTGGGAAGGCATTTTCTGGGCGATGTCCTGGGGGGCGCTGTCCTGGGTTTAATGATTCTGGTCACCTTTACGTACTTCATTAAAAGCCCCCTGAAAGATGAATTTTTCAAAAAAGAGAACTTTAAGCCTGTTTTCAGGCAGAAAAATCTCTTTTTCTACTCCATTATGTTTGTAGTTCCCGTCCTTTTTGCATCCCTGTCCCTTGTAAGCGGCGAAGTAGCAGGCTTTTTCCTTGGCGCGAACACGGCATATCTCCTCATAATACGAAAAGGGCTCCCGGAAGATGTCGGAGATACAGGGCAGCGCGTTACAAGAGTATTTATCGCCCTCATGCTTTTCGGGGTATCAACCCTTGTCCTTGATGTTGGATTTGCCGCGGTGGGTACTGCCAGTTCCCTTGAAGCTACCCTCACGGAATTTTTAAAAGCCTTCATCCCCGCGCTTACCATATGGGTTTCTGCAAGCATATGTACAAAGCTTGACCTGTACGGAAGAGAAGAAGTAATGGAAATCCTTTAGAGGATCGAAAAACAGCTAGAAGAACAGTAAAAGCCCTGTAAATTGAAAGAACTGTAAATTTTGTGGTTTCTGCTTAATTGATTGAATACTTCCCTTGATCTCGTAAACCTCATTTTAATCCAAGTTTCATAAGGAGCCTCCCCCAGCTTGTCTGGAGGCCCTTCACAACAAGCAGAAAAAAGATATGAAAGAGAAATAAAGACTGAAAATTATACCGGCTTGATCTGTTTGGTCTCTTCCCTGTTCACAAGCGTCCGCAATAGCTTTTAATTTCCTTTCATCTCTTTTTTCTCCTTCTTTTCAGTCTTTTTGGGAAAGACCGCTCTCCCTCGTCGAGCGGGACAAGAACGACACAATACAACGAGTAACATTGTATGGGGAAGAAATCTTAATTTAGTCCGCTTGAGCGAAGCTCCTGATTTTTTCCTATAAATTAGTCCGCTTGAGCGAAGCGAAACGGACCTCGTGCTCCCGAAGCGAAACTCGGGTGCCGAAACAGACCTCGTGCTGTTGCGATTACATCGCAACTCCCAGGAAATCTCCGATTTCCTGTGATCCCAAAGCGAAATTCGGGTGGCGCAACTCTGCCTGGACAGGAACGACTTATAGCGAATAATGTTTTAGGTTCAGAATGAAAAAAGTAATAAATCAGGAATCGGAAATAAAAAGCTCAATTTTTTGAGAATTGATTCCGGTTCCTTATGCATAAAGCATGGTGCTGAGTTTTTATTTCCTGTGCCTCAGTCCGTATGCTACTGCCAGACCTGTAACCGCAAACACTAACTCAAAGGCCGGAGAAGATTCCGTTTCTCCTTCTTCGCCCTGAGCTGCGGATTCTCCAGTTTCCGGGTTCTCTTCATCCTGGGCTTCAATGTCTTCTGAACCTTCCTCTCCTTCGGGCTCAAGGTCTATTATGATCTCATGTTCCGAAAACTGAGGGATATATACCGCAATTGAAGCTGTCCCGTTTTCGTATTGCCTGTAGCAGAGGGGAGTATTTCCTCCTGCAAAGAGTTCGTCAATGCTGTCAGCTTCTTCAATTACCGTACCGTCATACCTGAGTCTCAGGCGGTCGGGATTGGTGAGGTTAATGGTTTCATTGTCTACATTTATAAAGACGACTCTTCCATCTGGCAGTTCGGATTCAACATCGAGGACAATGCGGTCCTGATCTCTTTCCCTTATCTTCAGGCCAACAGGGGCATAATTTGTGACCGGAGCATAATTCGAGCCTGCACGGAGAGCCATCTCAGCTCCGAATCTTCCGGTTGCTATTTCCCCGTTAAGCACCTGATTCATGTAAGTATAATTATTACTGTACCTGTATCCGGTCTGCATCAATGAAGGCTGCATCGGGCTTGCCCTGAACATTGCCACACTATCTTCGACAAGTTTGACTGTGATCTTATTGTCCGAGATTTCCGCTTCAGTCCCGTTAATATCTACATTGGGATCTTCGGCAAGGGGATTCCTGAAAAACAGGAGGTAGCCCTCAAAATTATCTGCGGTAATTTTTATCGGAACTGCATTCTCAAGCCCGCTGGAAATGTTTTCTTCCAGGCTTGCCGTCACTCCATCTGCAAGGTTGTAAGTGACGGTTTTGTCTGCAAAAGCTCTTACCTGGAAAATTCCCATTGGAGAATCCTGAATCAGGATCTGGCTGTCAGCGCCCTGGTAAAAGGCTGTTGTTTCCGTTACCTGTTCGTCAAGGTACTCAAAGTCCGGGATCTCAACCGAACCAAAGATCGGGTTTCCGCTTACAGCAAAGTTTTCTATTACCCCGCTTTCGTTGAAGTTAAAAGTGGTAAAGTTCCCGTAGGCAAAACTTCCCTGCCGCATGAAATACATCCCGTAGCCTCTCCCGGCCCTCATTGCCTGAATTGCCTCCTGACGCATCAGGAGCCTTTCCCTCAGGTTAAGGGTCGTATTCAGCTGCTGCATGTTCATTACCATGTAACTGGCAATTTCCTGCCCTGAAACTCCATACCGTTCTTCAATCTCCAGAATGGTAAGCTGAGTATCCAGATCTTCCGGAAGCTCAAGGTCAGAGATCGCGTCTTCAACCGGAATCCCGAAGGTATCTGCGGCTTCTTCAAAGGTCATTGACCCAAAGCCATTAAACCTGCCGTCATACTGCGCAAAACCGTAGCCCTGTGCCATCCCATAGCCCATTCCTGCACCTGGATTACCCATACCTGAATTGCCTGCACCTGAATTGCCTCCAGGTCCCATCTGGGCATATGCCGGTAACGCGATAAGGGCGGCAAGCAAAAATGAACATAACAATGATACTTCCAGACGTTTAATCTTCATTTTCGAATTCCCCCTGACATAAGTAAATAGTCCGTGTCAGAAATTAGTAAGCACCTGAAATCCAGAAACTACCCGGAAAAAATAACCTAATATGATGATTTAGCACATCTTATAATTATTTTTTCATGTATCCTCTCAAATATCCTGTCTGAAATCTAAAAGGAATTAAAGAAGCATGTGTCCTTTCTTGAAAAGAGTTTCCCATCTCATCTCTCCGGTTATTTACAAAAACTTTATATTGGATAATTGAGCGTAGGAGATTCAGATTTGATCCCTTGTTCTGGCTCAGGGATCATATCAAACCTTACAGGATATATTATGAAGATTGAAATTATATGAAGACTGAGATTGTCAGGTCAAACCGAAAAGTTAACTTATAAATGTACTTTTTGATAGTATTGTAAAGAATTTCATTAAGGCTCCAGAGTACGTTCGGGATAAACGACCGGAGAAACAGAATAGTTATTAAAAATGTTAACTCTCAGTACAAAAAATAAAAATTTTTATATCATTGCAAGTTAATTTATCCTGTACTCTACAAGTAAGGAATAGCTTAAATAATGCTTTTAACTATTGAGCGTATTCACATTTAACTGGAGAAACAGCATACTGAAAATCGCAACCTGCTGGTTGCAACCGGTGGAAAGGACCATATGACCTTTTCACCTGTGGAAAAGATTTCCCACGGCAATACATTAGAAATCTGATCAAAACAAAGAGGATGACATTCATGGACTTTGAAAAATTGAGACATGGGACCGAACTTATCAAAAGGGGCTTTGCACGGATGCAGAAGGGGGGTGTGATCATGGACGTTACAACTCCCGAACAGGCCAGGATCGCAGAAGAAGCCGGAGCAGTTGCTGTTATGGCCCTTCAGGCTGTCCCTGCAGATATCAGAAAGGCAGGAGGGGTCGCCAGGATGGCAGACCCTGAAATCGTCCAGCAGATCATTGATACGGTCACCATCCCTGTTATGGCAAAAGCAAGGATCGGGCACTTTGTCGAAGCAGAAATCTTAGAGGCACTCGGCGTTGACATGGTTGATGAGTCCGAAGTCCTTACTCCTGCCGATCCTTTTTATCACATAGACAAAACACAGTTTACAGTGCCCTTTGTCTGCGGAGCCAGGAACCTCGGAGAAGCCCTGCGCAGGATCAACGAAGGAGCAGCCATGATCCGGACCAAAGGGGAAGCCGGAACAGGTGACGTCAGCCAGGCAGTAAAGCACATGAAGCAGATTCAGGGTGAAATCCGTGCCCTTGCAGGCAAGACCAAAGAAGAACTGATAATGGTTGCCAGGGAAATCGAAGCCCCGATCGAGCTTGTGGTTGAAACCGCTAAAATGCAGCGTCTGCCTGTCGTGAACTTTGCAGCCGGCGGAGTTGCAACCCCTGCCGATGCCGCCCTTATGATGCGCCTTGGTGCAGACGGGGTTTTTGTAGGCTCAGGCATTTTCAAAGCCGAAAACCCTGAAAAGATGGCAAAAGCAATTGTTGAAGCCGTAAACAACTACGACAACCCTGCAAAACTTGCCGAGATCTCAAAAGGCGTCGGTGCAGGCATGAAAGGCATCAGCGCTGACATGATCCCTGCCCAGGAAGCTCTTCAGGAACGCGGCTGGTAACCCCGAATTGCGATTCGGGAGCCTGCAGTCTGTTTCGCTTCGCTCAAGCAGACTAATTTACGGGTTACTATTGAGCTGAGCTGAAAAGGACTAATTAACACATATAAAACGAGTCTCTTTCAAGAGAAGCTAAAATTCAATTTTTTAAAAACAGATTTATTCTTGCAGGTTTGTAAGAATAAAATCAATTTATTTTTTTAGGGTTTTTGATTCAACAAATAAAGGATTAATTTTGGAAAATGGTGTTTTTCATGAAGATAGGTGTAATCGCTATTCAGGGAGCGGTTTCTGAGCATGTTGATGCTTTAAAGAGAGCCCTTGCAGAGAGAGGGGTGGATGCAGAGGTAGTTGCGATTAAGCACAAAGGGATTGTTCCGGAGTGCAGCGGAATTGTGATTCCTGGCGGGGAGAGTACGACGCTTTGCAGACTGCTTGCCCGTGAGGGGATTGCAGAAGAGATTAAGGATGCGGCTGCGAGGGGAGTTCCGATCCTTGGGACCTGTGCGGGGCTGATAGTGCTTGCTAAGGAAGGAGACCAGCAGGTAGAAAAGACAGGTCAGGAACTGCTCGGGATCATGGATACCAGAGTTAACAGAAATGCTTTTGGGAGGCAGAGAGATTCCTTTGAGGCGGAACTTAAAGTTGATATTCTTGATTCTCCTTTTACAGGCGTGTTTATCCGGGCTCCGGGAATCGTGAGCTGCGGGCCTGGCGTGCGCGTGCTTTCCAGGCTTGATGATATGATTATTGCTGCCGAGCAGGGAAATGTGCTGGCATTGGCGTTCCACCCGGAATTAACCGACGATTTGCGTATCCACCAGTATTTCCTGGATAAAATATTAAACTGTTGAGAGGTACACGGGTCAGGTTTGCGGTTTTGTTTCGACAACTGACCCACTATCTTTTTTCCTTTTATCTTCTTTCCTGCGGTCTCTTTTCCTTTAAAGCAAAAAACAAAATCGGAACCTTTGCCCTCTTTATTTTTTTGCTGCCTTCAAAGTTATATATTCATTGCCGCCATATTAATAAAAACAGATTCAATGAAGGAGTGAAGTGAATGGTCAAATTGAGCAGTGAAATGGTCGAAGATTTTGAAAAAATGAAGGTTTTTCCCTTTGCAACCGCCTCCAAAAACGGAGAACCGAATGTCGTACCGATCGGCTTTTGTAAACTCCAGGAAGACAGGGAAACTATCTGGATTGCGGACAATTTTTTCCATAAGACCCGCCAGAACCTTGAAGAAAACCCGAGAGGTTCAATCTATGTCTGGGGGCCTGAGGTCAAGGGCTGCTACCAGATAAAAGGGGATTTTGAAATCAAGACCGATGGTGAAGACTATGAGAAAATGTATAAAGCTGTCAAGAGTCTGGGAGACAGGTTCCCTGCAAAAGCTCTTGCCGTTATGAAAATCACCGATGTTTATGAGTGCAAATCCGGTGCAGGAGCGGGAAAGCAGCTGCTCTAAATGTCTCTTAAATCAGTTTATATAATTTACGATTTTATTCTGCCTCTAAGGATGGAAATACATCCTCATTTCTTCCCTTTTTTGACGAAACGTTTTTAATAATAGATCTTTTGATGCTTTTTTTCTGAATATCAATCTTTATTATAATAAATTTTCATAAAAACCGCCAATGCCGGATTGTTAAAGACTATGGCCATAAAACTTATATGTCTAGACTTTTTAAGTTTTTTGGGTGATTTTATGGAAGCCTAGAAAGTTTGTGTATTATGTATAATTATAGGACTGACAGCCGTTCCTGCAGTTTCAGCTAAAGATGGATATGCAGTAAACTCCGCTGCTGAAGATACTTCGGCTTCTGCTGGAGTAGAGTATATTGTTAGTCCCTGGACAGAAAATTCTCCTGATATAGAGAATTCTATTTCTCCTTTACGGTCAACCCAGTATATAACTCAGGGACAGACTATAACACACTATGTGGGCATAGGCTCAGGAGTAAATTATCTTGAAGTGGATCTGAATTGGGGGATACGAGTGATTCCCTGACTCTCAGCGTTTACACCCCATCAGGAAGCAAAGTAGGAACTTACCGTGATAATTATGATGGAAGTGTAAACGGCAGGATATGCCTCAATATATATCCTTCTCAGGGATATGTAGAACAGGGAACTTGGCAGTTCAAGGTTTACGGAGAATCGGTCAGTGGAAGCAAAAGTTATACGCTTAATTTCTACCAGCGTTAAGCTTCAAAAAAAGCTTACCATTTTTTTATTATTTTTTTTGTTAACAGCAACAGCTGGAGCTACGGAATATATAGTAAAGCCTGTTCCAAGTGACCAGGTCGGAGTTTCGATTGACGGAGAAGAGGTAGTACTACTAAAGGACTTTACAGTCTACTGGCAGTTTCTACTCTGGCTGGCTATCATGCAGATCCTTTCTATAGTAGATATACTGGTTCTTCCTGCAAAATTTCTTTTCGCAATACTCGGATTTCGAGTAGCTGATCATTCAAATACTGTTGGGGATCTAAAGAGAAAATTCATATTTTCATTTATTAAAGTTAATCCCGGAACCTGTATCAGTGAGATGGCAGATAATTTGGAGATTAGCAGAGGGACCCTGCGCTATCATCTCAATGTTCTCGAGAAGGAAAAGCTGATCGAGGCTCACAGCGATCACGGAAATGTCCGATATTTCCAGAATAATTTCACATATGGCGAGAATGAAAAATTGGTTATTTCATCCCTTCAAAATGAGATGAAACGCAATATAATCTGGAATATATTGTATAAAGAATGCAATACCAACGGAGACCTTGCCCAAAAAATAGGAGTTTCCAGAGCTGCAATTAACTGGCATATGACAAAATTAAAGGATTCAGGTCTTATTGAAGAAGATAAGGTAGGCAGGAGTACGATATACAGTATAAATCCCGTTTATCGGGATTTAATTGAAAAAACGTACATGAAATTCTCTGAATCCGGATTTAATTAAAGGAAACCACTTAAAAAAATGGTTTTTTGCTGAAATTCCATAATTTACCTGGTATTTATTCAGAACCTTCCCATAAACAGGATATAATTTTTATTCATACCATCTGTGTCAACGGCGGTTTAATTTTCCCCACTTTCGGCGGATTAAATTTCCCCACCTTCAGATATAAATTTTACTCAATTTTTTAAAAACTTACTCTAAAATCACTGGTAAATATTTCCTATTTTTATTCCCTGTTTTTTCCTTTCTTTCAGCCTATAACTTTCCCCTTTGATATTAATCGTTGTACAATGATGGAGAAGCCTATCAAGCACAGCAGCCGCTATAACATGGTCCTTGAATATCTCTCCCCATTCTCCATATGACTTATTCGATGTCAAGATCATTGAATTCTTTTCATAACTTCTGGAGATTAGCTGAAATAGGCAGTGAGCTCCTTCTTCATCAAATGGGAGATATCCAATTTCATCAATTATCAGCACTTTATATTTCGTCAAGTCCCTGATCTTCTTTTCAAGAATTCCTTCTCTATTTGCTATTTTCAACCTCTCAATAAGGTTTCCTGTATTCGTAAAGTAAACAGAAATTCCTGCTTTTACCGCTTCAATCCCAAGAGCAATTGCAAGATGAGACTTTCCAACTCCAGGAGGACCGAGCAAAACAATATTCTCTGCATTATGAACAAATCTCAACGTTGCAAGATCTCCTATGACTTTTTTATCAATAGACGACTGAAACTCAAAATCGAATTCTTCAAGCATCTTTTTCACAGGAAAACCTGCACTTTTCATTCTTCTCTCAATTGCAGCAGCTTCCCTGTGTTTCTTTTCCTGTTCAAACAGGTAGTCAAGTACTTCCATTGTTGTCTTGCCGTCTCTTGCAGCAATTTCAAGACAGTTGTCAAGGAGCTCTTCAATCGTATTCAGTTTAAGGTAATTGAGGTTATTGTGAAGCCTCTCATAAGTGAAATTGTTCATTCAAAACCTCCCTCGCTAAATGTTTCATAGACATCAAGAGACCTTTTTTCAACTTCAGGACCTGAGAACTTCAGCGGAATCTGTGAATCTTTCTTGCATTTTGAGTTCTCTTTAAGAATCTCACTCAAGAGACCCTGGAAATGTTCCTTTTTCCTTGAAACTCTGCAGTTTCCGGGAAGGATTTCATGTTCACAGACCTTCTCATAACCAACATAAATCTCTAATTTTCCTTCAAAGATCTGAAGTTCTGCAGTTCTTCCTGCAAACCTGTAAGGAACAGAATACTTATTTCCAAGGAAAGAAATATAACAGTCTCTGGAGACCTTTCTGGTCTCCTTATGGACAACTTTGTAAGGAGGAAACTGGTCCAAAGGACTCAGGTTCTCCTCCTTAAAGCGTTCAAGAGGGATTTGGTAGGTTGTTCCGTGGACAGTTGAATTTACCCTTCCCAACCACCTGTGAACTTGGCCGTTCAGATCTTCGAGAGAGGTAAATTGTCTTCCAAGGAAGAAATCCCTCTTGACATACCCTACCGTATTTTCAATTTTGCCTTTTGTCTGAGGCCTGTAAGGCCTGCATAAACGTGGAATAAAACCAAAGCATTTGAAGAAATCCTCAAACTGTGAGTTCCATTCAGAATCTGATGATTTCAAAGCTCTCCTGATAACAACCTGTTTCATGTTATCGTAGAGAATCTCCTGTGTAAATCCTCCAAAGTACTCAAAAGCATTCAGATGACACTGGATAAGAGTGGGAGTGTCTATACTCAGTGTAAATTCAACATATCTCATTCTGGAATATCCAAGAATCATGTTGAAGCAAAAGAGCTTCTTTACCTTTCCATCAACCTCAACTGTTCCCGTCTCTGCCCAGTCAACCTGAGCCTGTACACCTGGTTTTGTTTCATAACGGAGTACAGCAGGAATTCTCTGCTCAGGTCGGACTTCTCTTACAAAGTCCTTGACGATGGTCATTCCTCCATCAAAACCCATTTCTTTGATTTCCCGATAGAGGCGAGCAGCAGTATAGGGGCCTTCTTTGAGTTTTTCTAGAATATAGGATTTGTAAGGGTCAAGCTTGCTCTTTCTTCCGGAACGTTTCTGGGGTTCAGGTAAGGTTTTCAGGTGGAGATATTTACTCACAGTTTTTCTGTCGAAACCTGTTTGTCTGGCGATTTCACTGATGCTCAAGTTTTGTGAACTTAAATCTCGTATCAAGAATAAATCCTCCTCTTTCAGCATGATCACAATCCTCGAACTTTCCTCAAGGATTAAGAATTGAGGAATTTTAATCCGCCGAAAATGGGGAATTATTCACCGCTGTTGACAATCTGGTTCTCATCTGCATTTTTTCCAAATAATCAGACTTCAGGGCAAAAAATAAAAATGCCTTTGAAGAATACGGATTTTCAATATATTTATTATTTATATCAGAGAATCAAACAACTCTTCATATTAAGCACTGCTTCTCAAAAATATTGTCACAACTTACGCATCAGATTTGATTGTTAGATTATATGGTGAAAAACTTTGGGGTTTATATAAAGTGTTCTGGTAATACTAATATGGAGGTCAAAACTTTCTTTGAAGGATCCACTTGACCTCCATATGCCCGGAGACCTGGTTAATTATGATAATGAAAAGAATTATTTCCATGCTTTTTTTGATAATTTGTATCGTTTTTACATCTGGCTGCATGAATGAACCGAAAGCAGAAGATACTGAACTGATTGCAGAAGAAATCGCAGCAAAGGTGCAGGAAAAAGAAAACAGCATCGAGGATTCTTCATATACCCTTTGTATTACGACTTATTCTGAAGGAGAGAAAACACAGGAAAGTGAATTTGATATCATATACAAAAAGCCGAATATGAAGAAAACAATTACAAAAGGGACAGGGAATGAAAGTGTAATGGTTTACGATGGAAAAATTGAGTGGCTGTACGATCCCGAAACAAATGTTGTCCAGAAAATAATAGTTGCTGAAGAATATCAATTCAAAAATGATTATTTCGAGCTTTTTAATGATACTTTAAATGAATATAATATTTCTGTGCATGGAAATGATACGATTGATGGGAGAATTGCATATCTCCTTGAAGCAAAACCGAAAGCAGGAAGAGAAGAAAGCATTTTGATTGACGGGATTAAAATTTGGGTTGATGAAGAAACCTGGATACCCCTGAAGTATGAAATCTACAAGGGCACACAGAGAATGGAAATCAAGATTCAAGATTTAAAGATTAATACCGGAATACCGGATTCCGAATTCGTATTTAATGTACCTGAGGGAGCAGAAGTAGTTACAATGAATTTTGAAGATTTGCTTACTAAAAATATATCCGATAAACGAATAAAGGTTCCTGCCGATGGAGGAAAAGAGACAACCATGATCGCTATTGTTTGAACAAACATCGGATTCGTCTGAATTAATTCTGTCAAAGTAAAAGAGAACTTTGAGAGCAAAACCGAAGGGAAGCCTACTAAAGATGTATTAAGGCGGTCAAGAGTATGGGAGACAGGTTCCCTGCAAAGGCCCTTGCCGTTATGAAGATCACGGAAGTTTATGAGTAACAGGGAAATTGGATGTTTAAAGTTTACGGAGAATCGATCAGTGGATCTGGGAGTTCTACGTTTAATATTTGCCGGTGCCAGGCTTGAAAAAAAGCTTACCATTTGTCTGCTCTTTTTTCTTTTAACAACTACAGCCGGGGCTACGGAATATATTGTAACCCCTGCTACAAATGACCAGGTCGGAGTTTCAATTACCGGTGAAAAAGGAGTACTGCTTGAAGATACCATAGAACCATACTGGCATTTTCTAATCTGGCTGGCTGTAATGAACGTCCTGTCGGTAGTAGATGTACTGATCTTGCCTGCAAAACTTATTTTCGCAATCCTCGGGTTCCGGATTACGGAGCATGCAGATGTCTTTGAGAACTCTAACCGCGCCAGAATCTATGAATATATAAAAACCAGGCCCGGAGCTTACCTGAGTGAAATTGTAGAAAAAGCAGGAATAGACAGGGGAGCAGCGCGTTACCACATCCAGATTCTTAAAGCCCATCACAAAATCGAAGCCTACAGCGAGTCCGGGAAAACAAGATATTTCCAGAACAATTCAACTTATGGTGAAGAAGAAAAAAAAGTTGTTTCTGCGCTTCAAAATACCACGAATCAAAGAATAATTTCAGAAATACAGAACGGTAAATGTAACACAAACCTGGCTCTTGCGCGTGAAATCGGAGTTTCCAGGGCTACAATCAGCTGGTATGTAAAAAATCTTAAAGAAACAGGTCTCATAGATGAAACAAGAATTGGGAGAAGTATAATCTACAGAATAAATCCTTCATACGAGACTTTGATAGAAAAATATGGATGAAACTCTTTTGTTTTTCTCTCCCTTCGCTATATCGGGCTGAATCCGGCCTATCAGCCATAGAGACAAAACTCGCACATCAGGACAACAATCAAGAGAAATGATAGATAGAAGAAATCCCCCCAGAGTAAAAAGAATCCTTTTTACCTTATAAACCGTTTTTTGAAACCAGCTCTTTAGTAAACACTGTAGCAGGTGTAAGGTCAATCACCTCCGGATTGTTCTATATGTAGTTTCCGTCCGATCCCTCCAAATGTTTTTTCGCTGGCTTATTTAAGGCCTGTAACTATTCCTTAATCCTGATTGTTAGAGACTCTGGTCAGAAAACTTATAAAGAACCGGTTAAAAATTAGTTTTTGGAGTTCAGACTAACCCTCCCGAGTAGATTTGAACCCCCCTGTGCCGGAGGCATGGTTAGTAAGCCTTGAGAACCCTCAAGGCTGCCTGACCTTGCTTCTGAGTAGCGTGTTTTAACTTGAAATTGGGGTTAATTAAAAACAAATGGGAATAATACACTCATAAGATAAGGATACTGAACTCTGGTGTTGGTATATAATCTATGAAACTAAGAAATACATTTTCCATATCTATTATTCTTTTGTGCTTGCTATTCATTCCACAAGCATTGGCAAAAGAAAATATCGATGTATCGACAATGGAGAACTTAAATTATGAGCTGCAAAAAGCTATTAAAAATTACAATCAAGTAGTGGCAGACAAAAACTCTTCATGGGATGACGTTACAGGATGCACAGATGAGATCGATCTAATCGTAAGTAAAATCAATAATCTTGGAATGGACGTTGCTTTCTACCAGATATCTGATGTGCACATAAATAATAAGGAAGAAACATTACCTGCATCCCTCTCTGCAGAGATTAAACCATATATGCTTTCAAAATCATACAGTTTTTCCTCAAATAACAGTACGGTTTTAGCTCAGGTCTGGGGAACAAATATAACAACTGCAGAATTTATGGAAAAGGTATATCCGGGATCATTGGAAGTGCTTCCTGAAGAGACTGTACAGCGCTTTAAGAACGAACCAATGGTCTGGCCGGATCCGCAAAAAATACAACCCGGGGAAAAAAGAATGATATCAACAAGACTTACTGGGTTTGATTGTTTTTCTGCAAATCATTTTAAGATAATGCGATCCTCAATATGATAAACGAAATATAATCAAAAAAGAATCCTCAAAAATGAGTTACCTGGATGAAATAAAAGAGTGAAATGAGTATTTGAAATCCCGCCCGAGGGCGGAACTTGTAATTACTCTATTTGGAATTATTCTGCTGCCGGAGTTTCTTCTGCGGTTTCGAGGCCGAGAAGGGCTCTTATGGACTTGCTTCCGTATTCAACTACCTTGGCGTTGACCTGGACGATGTCGGGAGCAATTTCCTTTCCGCGCATCATCTTTCTCCTGCGCTGTCCGGGGAGCTTGGGAGCGTATCCTACGCCTGTTGCGGTCAGGATCCTCTGTCTCCTGGGGCCCGGGAGGTCCGGCTTCATAACGAAACCGCTGCCGTCGCAGCCGCCAGTGATCTGGACTTTGTATCCGGTGAGCCCGAAAATGGCACCGTCAACAATGTTACCGATTGATTTTCCGATTAAGGCGTTTGCTTCAGCGTCCTTAATGTCAATCTGGTAAGCACGCGCTTCTTTTGGGTCAGAAACTACAACTTTGAAATTTGCCATGTGAAATCCTCCAATCAGATTTATCTGTAATATTTCCTTTGCCTTATCTGCCTTCTTTATCCGAAGTTTATCCGAATTTTACCTGAATTCTTTCCCGAATCCCTGCTGAATCCTGAATCTGCTGCCCTGCATATCAGGCATTACTTTGCCCAGAAAGGATTGTCTTTCCGTTTGAGTGTCAGGAAAATATCAAGAGTTTCCTTTTCATCGGTTGAAAGGGAGTCGTAGATTTCGTGCTCCAGAACCTTGGCATGCCTTTCAGGCACGTTAATATAGAGCACGTCTTCTTCTTTTATCTGCCTGCCTACGGTTGCACCTTCAATTGCCATTGCAACTTCTTTGCCTACCTTTGCAGAAGGAATATTTTCTCCTTCGGACTGCAGACCTTTGATCTTGCCCACAACGTTTCCGTTTTCAAGCATGACATCTGCATTTGTCCGCACGACTCCGCCGAGCACTCTTACCCCGACAACTGCGGGTTTGCTCTGCCGGAAAACGCATCCTGGAAGGATCTTAAACTTTCCGGGGCGAATTATCGTTTCGAAAATCTTCTTTTCAGCCAGTTCCTGCTGTTCCTTTACGTATTTCTGGTAATCTTCAACCAGGCGGTAGATCACGTCACTTGTGAATACCTTTACCGTGCTTTCCTGCAGGAAATCTCTGGCGTCAGGGTGAACCTTAACATTGAAACCTATAAGCACAGAATAGAGAGGGTCTTCAACTGTCGAAGCCTCGACCGCATCCCTGTGGGAAATGTCTCCCACCTCAGCTTTCCTGATAGGGACTTCATCCTTCTGGAACTCGTGGACAAGGGCTTCAAGGGAGCCGAGAGTATCTGCTTTAATCATAACTCCGACTGAACCCGTATCAATCCTGACCTGATCGATCTCGGACTTTACCTGAGCTACAATCTCTTCAAGGGTTTCTTCCGTTGCAACCCTTATGGGAGAACCTGCTAGGGCACCTTCAAGGCCGGGAGCAGAAATTTTTACTCCGGCTGCAGCAGTGACTTTACTCACCTGCTGGAACTTGCTCTCGTAGCGGATTTCCGAAAGTTCCCTCGGTTTTAAAAGAGCCCTGACCTTTGTCTGGATAGGCTCTCCCAGGCTTCCGATAACAACCGTATCTCCTTTCTTTAATGTGCCGTCGTAGAGGATAACGTCAAGGGTTGATCCAAGCCCCTTTTCTTCCTTTACCTCAAGGACTGTCCCGACACCCGGGTTTTTTGCACTGTACTGCAGGTTTGCCTCAAGGAACTTCTGAGCAAGGCCTAAAAGCACCATCAGGACATCAGGAATACCTTCTCCCGTAACAGCACTTACAGGGACCACGCCCAGAGTTTTCTGGAAGTTTGTGACCCGGTCGTAACGTTCGGCTGCAAAGCCCTGGTTATAGAGTTCACCTATTACCTCGTAGAGCTTTGTTTCAAGCCGTCCCTGGACATCAGGGGACTGCTTTTTGAAGGTAGCTGCAAAAGGCATGTCCTTCTGTGAAGCCCAGCCGCCAATCCTGTCGATCTTGTTGGCAACGACCACAAAAGGAGTCTTGAACCGCTTTAAGATCTGCAGGCTTTCGTAGGTCTGGGGTTTAAAGCCTTCATTTATGTCAACAACGACAATTGCAAGATCGGCAAGGGCGCCTCCCCTGCTCCTGAGGGTTGTAAAGGCATGGTGTCCCGGAGTATCGATAAAAAGCAGTCCCGGAACCATGAAACGGTCCCTTAACCTTGGGTCTCCGAGCTTGTCGACAATCACGTCTATAGGGACTTCGGTTGCTCCGATATGCTGGGTGATAGCCCCGGCTTCTCCACTGACAATCGCAGTACCCCTGATCTTGTCAAGCAGAGTGGTTTTCCCGTGGTCGACGTGCCCCATCACGCAGACTATAGGAGTCCTGAGATTTTTCTTGTCGGTCATATACAAAACCTCTCTCATTCCCGCGTCTTATTTGCTGCAGGTCCAGAAGGGTCCGGGTTTCCCCGGAAGGACCCATTTTACAGGTGCTGGATAAACTGTATTCGTGCAAGGGCACGAAAAGGCTCTGGTGCACCTGCATTACTCGTACAGACAGACCTCATCGACTCTGGAATACTTCCCTATTTCGGAGTCCTTGAAGTGAATTGCAATTTCCCTTGCTGCAGCTTCGGGAGAGTCGGAGGCGTGAACCACGTTCCTGCCTACGTCAAGAGCAAAGTCCCCACGGATAGTCCCCGGAGCTGCATCAACAGGGTTTGTAGCCCCGTTTATTGCTCTCATAACCTTAACTGCATCCTTTCCGGCAACTACCATTGAAACGGAGGGGCCGGAGGTAATGAACTCGATAAGGGAGGGGAAAAAGGGCCTTGCTGCGTGCTCACCGTAGTGTTCTTTTGCAGTGGCTTCGGCAATAACGTTCATTCTGAGGGCGACAATCTTCAAGCCTCTCTTTTCTATTCTGGAGATGACTTCTCCGACCAGTCCGCGCTGGACTCCGTCAGGTTTCACCATAACGTATGTCTGTTCCATATGCACACCTTGCTATATTTGAACTAATTCCGGCAGTTATGCTTTTTTCAACTGGATTTTGCCTTTCTCAGTCCACTCGGTGCGGCGCGGAAGCCTGCCAAGGGCGAAGTTGCTCATGCACTTGGAAGAGCACATGAAATAGGTGGAGCCGTCTTTTTTGACGTAGAGTTTACCGGTACCAGGCTCCAGCATCTGTCCGCAAAAATAGCATTTCCTCTGTTCCATTTATTTTCACCGCGTATCTTTTTACCTGGTAGTCAGTTTCTTTGCTTCTCTTGACGTTTCCAGAAGCATCAGAATGTCACCGATACGGACAGGGCCCACACAGTTCCTTGTGATTACGCGGCCCTTGTCTCTGCCTTCCAGAACCCTGCACTGGATCTGGCTGGCTTCACCATGCATACCTGTGTTCCCGATAACGTCAATAACTTCGGCAGCAAAGCCGCCAGTTGTGCTTTCTTCAGCCATAATCAGCACCCCATGTTATCAGGATTATTTAAGAGCTTCAAGTTTCTGAGCAATGTCCTGGATCATTTCAGCTGCTTTGCCTGCATCCACAATTGCCACGGTTGCGCAGGAGACTCCAAGTCCGCTGGCTGCACCAAGTTCTTTCTGGTTCTTGATGAAGATGTAGGGAGCTTTCTTCTCTTCGGAAAGAGGGCCGATGTGAGCGACGATCTCTGCAGGCTCAATGTCTTCGGCAATAAGGACGAGCTTTGCATTGCCTCTTTCGATTGCTTTTGTAGCTTCGTTTGTGCCCTTTTTGATCTTTCCGGTATCTCTGGCAAGTTCCAGAGCTTCGAGTGCTTTGTTTGTGAGTTCTTCAGGAACATCGAATTTAGCTAATTGTGCCATTTAAGTTTCTCCTTCGAAATTGCGGATCTCGCAATTTTTCATCAATCATAGGTTTTTAACACATATCTGTCAACATTGAAGCTTCAAATTCCTGAAAAAAGAACCTGAGATCCTTCAATGCGGAGAGTAAATGAGTTGAAACATAGATACTGCTAGCTAAATGCTGCAGATTGCACCTTAGAAGTACATAATCACCTATAAACTTTCTGCTTGAAAAGTAGGGCAACAAGCGGTGCACTTATATAAACCCCCAAAAAGTGGAGTATATAAGAAAAAATAAGAGAAGCTCGCCACCTGAGCCGGATATGAAGCTGATTAACGGGGAGTAAAAGCCAGAGCCAAAAATCGGATAAATGCGTCATGGTTATAAGGAATGTAAGGACTTTGATTCGTATGAACACAATTTATTACGAAGCCCATAATAATCTTTATCTTAACCTGACAAACCGCTGCAGTGCGGACTGCGTCTTCTGCATCCGCAACTTTGCAGACGGCGTTTATGGGTACGACCTGAGGCTTTCAAAAGAACCAACTACAGAAGAGATTCTCGAAGCCCTTGAAGGACTTGACCTTTCTAATTACAGGGAAGTCGTGTTTACAGGGCTCGGGGAGCCAACCCTCAGGTTCGATGTGATACTGGCAGTCACCCGCTGGCTAAAAAGCCAGGGCATAAGGGTAAGGCTTGATACCAACGGACATGCTGCGCTGATTAATCCTGAACTTGACGTAGTTTCCGAATTGAAAAAAGCAGGCATGGACTCTATTTCAGTCAGCCTGAACGCGGAATCCGAAGAAAAATATAATAAGCTCTGCAGACCGGTTAACAAAAACGCTTACAGAGCAATACTCGATTTTGTAAAAAAGGCAAGAGAAGCAGGAATCTCTACCAGGGTTACAGTTGTTAAAATTCCTGAGGTAGATATGGAAAAATGCAGGAAGGTTTCAGAGGAACTCGGTTCGGAATTCCACATCAGGACACTGTCCGAGGCTGCAAGTAAAGAAATAAGAGGAAATAATTAAGCAAGTCAGGAAGAAAATCCTGGGCTCTTCTGGGCTCTTCTATCATTAACTGCATATTATCTTGAATAGTATTCTGATCTTGAATGGTATTTATCATTAATAGTATTCATTCACAGCCGATTAACAGTCATATCTGTCCTCAGGCAGATCTCATTTTGGGGGAAACTCCCTATTTCAGGAGTTTTCCCCGTTTTCCAGATTTTCTCAGTTATTCCCGGGTGTATCTTCCTCTTCAAGGTCCTCAAAGTCCTCAAGGTTCTCATTCATTTCGTGGTATTTGACGAGTCTACGTTTCAGGAAGAAGACCGTACCCGCCAGAGCTCCAATTAGAAGAGCCATAGGAAACTTTACGGAATCAACCATTTCCAAAACCTTTAAAGAACTTTCTTCCGAAGGCAACTCCACTAAATCCGAATCTTCTCCTGTTTTTGCATTCCCGCTCACGCTGCTTGAGGCAGCTGGAGCGTCTTCGACCTTATTTTCAACACCCCCGGTAACTGCGGTCTCTTCTATTGGCAGGATGACTTTTTCGGCAAGAGCAGCATCCTTTTCCTTTGCAGTTTCTTCTGGCAGGAAGCTTTCGTCTCCCAGCAGCAGGGCAAAAGCAGTGGCGTTTCGTTCAAAGAGATATACTGCTCCTGCATCACTCCCGACTGCAATGGTTGTGCTGTCGCGTGAAACGTCCAGGCTGTTAATGTTTCCTCCGCAGCCGTAGTTCCAGAGTTCTTCCCCGTCCATATTAAGGACATAGAGATAATCGTCCCAGCTTCCGCCTGCAATGAAGGAGGAGTCGGCAGATATCTCAACGGCATAGACGTCGTCTTTTGCCTTGTAGTCCCATAGTTTTTCCCCGGTGCGGTTGAACAGGTAAATCTTGTCGTCAAAACTTCCTGCCGCAAGATACTCGCCGTTGGTTGTTAAAGAGACGCTGCTGACCCAGTAACCCGGGTTGTGCATCCAGGAAAATTCCCCTTTGCGGTCAAAAAGATAAACATTATAGTTAGATCCCCCGGCAGCCACATAGTAGGCATACGGAGTCATACTTACGCAGTTAATCAGACTTCCGGTTTTTCGGTTCCATATTGTTTTTCCTTCGCTGTCAAAGAGATAGACATAATTATTGGCATTTCCGACTGCCACATAAGTCCCGTCTCTGGATATCGCAATACTGCGGACAGCTGCCCCGGAATCAAAACTCCACAGAAGTTTGCCTGCACTGTTTATAAAATAAACCTTCCCGTCCTCACCGCCTGCGGCTACATACAGACCATTAGAGGATACTGCAACGCTATTCAGGTTCCCTCCGGTTTTGTGGGACCAGAGTAGGTCGCCTTCCCGGTTAAAAAAGTACACTTTTTTGTCGTTACTTCCCGCCGCAACCCGAGATCCATCCGAAGAAATAGATACTGTGTAAACTATATCTCCAGTCTTATACTTCCAAAGTTGCGTCCCTCTGGAATCAAAAAAAGAAACGTTGTGATCAAACCCTCCGGCTACAAGATAGTTTCCGGTTGAAGAAAGCGATACGGTATTTACTATGCACCCGGTTTCACATTTGCATAACAGGTCAAAAGCCTTGAGTTCCGAAAGGTTCACATCCCCGCTATCCAGAGCAAGAGGATCTGCTGCTTCCGCTCCTGAAAGAAGGCAGAAAAACAGACCCAATGCCAAAAATAACTTTGTTCCTGATGAATGATTCATATAATTTATAATGAAGTACTTTATTGCACATGAATTTTTTGTTACAGTAAGTCCGGCAGGGGAAATTAATAAAGTTTATTTAGCCCTGCTTACACAGAAATAAGCAGTAATAATTAACTTATAGATATATTATCAGTATTGTTAAAACTCAAGAGTTCGGGCGTAAATGTTTGATTCTCAGTATTGTTAAAACTCAAGAGTTTGGGTGTAGATGTTTGATTCTCAGTATTGTTAAAACTAAGAGTTCAAACGTAAATGTTTGCTTTATATGGTAGAAAAAATTCGGAAATTCTGAAAAAAAGAACTACTTTATCCTTCATTCGGAAAAGGGATAGTTTAAGGTTGGAACAGAGATTTTAAGGTTATATTTATGGCAGTAGCTGTAAGCATGCCAGTAGCTGTAAGTCTGCCTAATGATAAGGTTCTTCCTTATTCATTTGCAGTTATCTTGCCGATTAATCTGTTTTAACCTTCAATGTTCCGGGTGTGGAATACAAAAAAAGTTTACAGGATGTGATTTTTGGTGGCGAGAGAAGTCTGGAACACCAGAGTTGGATTTATTCTTGCAGCAATAGGTTCTGCAGTCGGCCTTGGAAACATCTGGAGGTTCAGCTACATGGCGTATGAAAACGGAGGAGGAGCTTTCCTGATCCCTTATTTTGTCGCCCTTCTGACTGCAGGTATCCCGCTTATGATACTTGAGTTCGGACTTGGAAGCAAGTTTCTCGGCTCGGCCCCCCTTTCACTTAAAAGAGCAAAAAAAAGTTTTGAATGGATAGGCTGGTGGGGTGTAATTGCCAGCTTTATAATTACGACTTATTACTCCGTAATAGTGGGCTGGAGCCTTGTTTACCTTTTAAAAGCGTTTACTCTCGGCTGGGGTGCGGACACAGGAGCCTTTTTTAATAACGAACTGTTACATGCTTCCGATTCCCCCTGGAATTTGGGGAACTTTTCCTATCCGGTCCTTATAGGGCTGCTGGCTACCTGGCTGATTATCTGGGTTATCGAAAAAAAAGGTGTGCAGGCGGGAATTGAGAGGTCAAGTAAAATCTTTATTCCTCTTCTCTGGGTTCTTTTAATCGTGCTCGTGCTCAGAGCAATAACCCTTGAAGGCTCAATCAATGGAATAGAATGGTACCTGAAGCCGGACTTCAGCAAACTCACGGATATAAAGGTCTGGCAGGCAGCCTACGGACAGGCGTTTTACAGCCTGAGTCTTGGCATGGCAATAATGATTACCTATTCAAGCTATCTTTCAAAAAAGAGCGATATCGTAAACAACGCTTTCATTGTCAGCCTGGCAGACGGAGCTTTCAGTTTCACAATGGGCTTTGCAATTTTCGGGACTCTCGGTTACATGGCTTATGCCAAAGGGCTCGGAATTGAAGAAGTAGTAGCCCAGAGCATAGGTCTTGCCTTTGTGGTGCTGCCGGAAGCCCTCAACATGCTCCCAGGATTAAAAGCCCTTACTGCAGTTGCTTTTTTCCTGTGCATCGTTATCGCAGCCCTTTCTTCCCTCATCTCTCTTGTGGAAGCTTTTGCCTCATCAATAATGGACAAGTTTGAGATGAAAAGGGGCAGGGCAGTTGACCTCACTATCGGCTTTGGACTGCTCTTCAGCCTGATTTATGCAACCAGGGCAGGGATTTACTGGCTTGATATCATAGACCATTTTATCAATACATATGGACTGATTATAGTGGGAATCCTTGAAACCGTTGCAGTCGGCTGGATCTATGGTGCAGATAAGATCAGGGAATGGGCAAATACTTATTCGGATATAATGGCAGGAGTCTGGTGGGACGTCTGCATAAAAGTGGTAACCCCGGTTGTCCTGCTGTATATCGTCTACATAGAGACAAAATCAAATCTGGCCGCACCCTATGAGGGGTATGATCCTGCAGCCATAATGGTCGGGGTCGGAGTAATAGTCCTTGGAATTTTCATCTCTTTCCTTACGCCTTTTATCAATAAGGAGGTGAAGTAAAATGGTGCTCTCAACAGGCAGCTTTTTGATGGCTGTTTTCGGGTTCATAATCCTTTACGGAGGGCTTGGGCTCTGCCTGAGCATAGCCCTGAGAAAAAGGATGCCCTGAAGAAAAAGATGGAGAAACAGGGTCATATGGGCGAGTTTTTAGATAAAACGCACATGAAATTCTTCGAATAACAGGCACAAAGAAATGAAAGTGCATTAAGTACTTTCATGCCAGATAAAGCCTATAAACAGCTTTTAAATTCCAATAGTATTGGGCGCCTCCGCCAGCTTGCCTGGCAGTCTGTCAAAAAAGAACGAAAAACAGATTTGAAAGAGATATCAGAACTAAATTTCTGCCTGTTTGATCTGTGAGGTTCTAATTCTCACTCACAGGCGTCCTCAGAAGCTTTTACTTCCTTGCTCTTATTTTCCTTTTTCTCTTCGTATTTATGTGTCCGTATTTATGTGTCAGACTGCTCTCCTGCACAGAGCGTGACTAAAATCCGTAAAGTAGTCCTCTTGAGAGAGCGACGCGAGTGAAAAGGACGGCGGACTGTTGCGATTACATAGTAACTCCCAGAAAATCTCCGATTTCCTGTGATCACGAAGCGAAACTCGGGTGGCACAACCATGCCAAGATTACTCTTCCTTGTAACTATTCGCCCCCTGCAGTTACTCTCCCCCTGCAGTTACTCTCCCCCTGCATATTCCCCCATGATAGGAATAGCTTCTCCGCATTTAGGGCAGGTCTTTTGAGGGCTGATGTTGTACTCCTGGACTTCAAAAAACCCTCTTGCGATTAACAGACTCCCGCATTCGGGACAGTAAGTATTCTCATGGAGGTGTCCGGGGACATTGCCTACGTACACAAAACGCATCCCTTCCTCAATTGCAATCGAGCGTGCCATGTCAAGGGTTTTTACAGGAGTTGGAGGCAGGTCCTTCATCTTGTAGTGGGGGTGGAAGCGGTTGAAGTGAAGAGGAGTATCTCCCCCCAGGTTTTTGTAGACCCAGCGGGAAAGTTCCCGGAGCTCTTCGGGAGAGTCGTTGTGGGTAGGGATTATAAGGTTCACTACCTCTACATGGATTCCAAGCTTCTTTGCAAGCAGGGTAGCTTCGAGCACAGGAGCCAGTTTTGCACTGCAGACGTCCCGGTAAAATTCTTCGGAAAAAGCCTTTATGTCCACACTGAAGGCGTCCAGGTAAGGGGCGATCTGCCCAAGGGCTTCGGGGGTGATGTAGCCGTTGGTGACATAACTCGTCCCGAGGCCTGCCTCCTTTGCAAGTTTTGCCCCGTCGTAAGTATACTCATACCAGACGGTGGGCTCATTGTAAGTCCAGGAAACCGACTGGCAGCCCGCCATTTTAGCCTGCCTGACAAGCTGGGAGGGGCTGAGAGTCCCCGGGTAAGCATCTTCCGGGGCTGTCTGGGAAAGCATCCAGTTCTGGCAGTGCCTGCACCTGAAGTTGCAGCCCACGGTCCCTACGGAATAGGCAAGGGAACCCGGGTAATAGTGGTAAAGAGGCTTTATTTCGATATGCGCCACTGCCTCACTTTCAACAGCCCCATAGACCAGGGAAAAGAGGGAACCCTTGCAGTTTTCCCGGACCCTGCAGATGCCCCTTTTTCCGGGCTTGATTTTGCAGCGGTGGGCACAAAGGTTACAGAGGACCCTGTTATCCCCGAGCTTTTCATAAAACATGGCTTCATGAATCATTAGTAAGACCCCGATTTTGAAAAGAAACCCTATTGCCAGCTAACCCATACCCAATTGAAAGCAACTGAGTCAAACTGAATGCTGATCAAAACCTGCCCAGCCCATAAAGAATTGAGTGGAAGGGTTAATGAAAATAGCGATGGAAAATAGATATAAGAAAAAAGAAAGCAGACAGGAAAGAGAAAGCAAATAGCTCCTGAAATGCAAAAAACCTGAAAGAGTGGTTAATTAAAAGGGAGTTGCTGAAAAAGAGTTACTGAAGGTAGGGGGCACTTAAAGGAAGGTTACTGAAAGGGAGAGGTTATCATGAAACCAAAAATAAAATTTGATGGATATACTTATTAATAATCTTCGTTATAACTTTTATTTTTAGGTTGTCAAATAAACAATTTAAAGTAATTCTATAACTTTTAATTTTTAGGGGTGTATATGTTCAGATTCGTTTGCACAACTATACGACATCAGCTAAAAGTGCAGTGTAATCATACCGAATGAAGTCACTTCCAAAAGTTCAAAGACACACAAAAACCTAAAAAAATTATTCTTGAGATTTTCCGTCGACATAGAAGCTAATAGGATTCGTGGGACAATAAACGGACGTCGACAGATAGTAAAAAATATATAATAAAGAGAATCCGAAGGATAAGAGGATAGAAGTGTTTCTTCGTTTAAGAAATAGTTTTCATTATCCCTGGAAAGTTCATGAAGTATACAATATCATAGAAGTGTAAAAATAAGATTTGAAGTGACTGATGAATCTTGACTACTTTAAGTATGCTTCAAAACACACTTCATCTTACGGCTTGCCCGTAAATTTCCGATATTTTTTATATCCACTGTCATTTCCCTGTATTTTTCATTTTCAAGCCGCTTAAGCCCTATTTCAGCTTTCTTTGACTGGAATACGAGTTATTCAGTTAACCTGTGATAGCTGTCCAGCCGCTCCTCAGGAATAAGCCCGTCCTTTACTGCCTGCAGGACAGCACAGCCCGGCTCTTTTCAGAGGCTGATAAAAAAATTGGATGGGGCAGCTAGTGCCCGCAGATTTCTATGGTTTCGAGATCAGAACTCTTCGAGCGAGGGATCCCAATCAGGGTCTTCTTCAGCCAGTTTTGCGTCGATCTCTTCAACTTTTTTACGGTATTCTTTTGCAGTTTCGGAGTCTCCCATTTCTTCAAGGAGATTTGCGTAGTTGCTGAAGAGCATAAAATTCCTTTTAAGGGAATCAAGGTCTTCCGGATTGGATTTTGCCAGGCTTTCATTAAGGGCAATAGCTTTTTCAAAGCACTCTTTTCCTTTTTCCGGCTGATCCATAACCGAATATCCGATCCCTATATTATTCAGAGCTCCAAGCATATGATGGAGGTGAAGGGGGTTTTCAGGGTCTTTTTCATACAGGATTTTGAGGCTTTTGTACGCATATTCGTATTCCTTGATTGTTTCTTCAAGTTTATCGGCATCCCTGTATATGTCCCCGATTTGTTCGGCAAAACTGGCAAGCATCTCCTGAAGCTTCAGGTTCGTCGGGTGGGCTTCATATAATTTTTCAATGGTTCTGAGGGCAAGTTCATAGTATTTTCGTGCAACGTTTGAGTCTTTATTTTCGGACTCCAGTTTTTCAAGGAGGGACATTCCTAAAAAGAATGCCTTACCTGATGTAAGGATTAAGAGTTCAGGGCCCTCAAACTGTTCGGCAATTATCTGGTCAAATCTTTCAAGCGCCTGCCTGTGATACTCCGCTGCTTTTTCCTCGTCCCCAAGTTCGGAATGCAGCACTCCAAGTTCAAAGTACGAGGTTTCTATATCCAGATCATGCTCATGGTCCATTTCATGGTCATGGTCCAGATCATGATTATGTTCATAATGATTATGTTCATAATGATTATGTTCATAATGATTATGGTCCAGATCGTGATCATGGTCCACATGACAGCTTTCCGAAGGCATCAGCTCAAGGAGCTGTTTCTGGACTTCCAGGATCCTTTCATACACCCGGATTGCTTTTTCTAATTCTCGGTTCTTTTTGAACAGCAGGCCCATACATGTAAGGGTTTCGAGCAGCCCCTCATGGAAAAATTCGCTCTCGGGATCGGATTCGAAGGCTTCTTCAAATACGGGGAGAGCCCTTTCGTGGTACTGCACTGCAGTTTCAGGGTCCTCTTCTGTATGCAACTTTCCGATCTGGTTCCAGGTGTCAGCCTTATTAGCTTCTAACATGAGTTTATCGGCTTCCGTGGGGTGGAGATTTTCGTAGATTTCGATTTCCTTCTCATAACAAGCCCTTGCTTTTTCAATTTCTTCCTCTTCTGCAAAAAGGTCTCCAAGCTCCCGGTAGACATCGGAAAGCTTCAGGGAGTATTCAGGGTTTTCAGGGTCTTTTTGCAGCAGGTTTTCATAGACCTGCAGTTCGTCCTTATAGCAGGTTTCTGCACTTTCAAGGTCTCCTATCTCCGAAAACAGCTCTGCAAGTTCATCTAAAGAACTGGCAAGGCTTTTATCGGCTCCCAGCAGGTCCGGGTATTTATCCATCAGGCCCCGGAAAGTTTCCCTTGCCTTCGTATAGTAGTCTCTGGCTTTTGTGGTCTCTTCCGTATCTGAAAATATTAAACCTGAATCTTTGTACATATCTGCAAGAGCCATAGAAAACGGAATGTTTTTGGAAACCGGGATGTTTTCAGAAACTTCAATGTTTTCAGGCTCATCTTCTATCTCACTTTCCAGCAGGCGCAATGCTTCTTTATAGCATTCCTCTGCCTTTTCGAGATTTTCCAGGTCCGAATACAGAGCGGCAAGGTAACGGTATGCGTAGCTCAGATAAACTTTGGTTTCGGAATTTTCAGGATCTTTATCGAGGACTTTTCCGTAAATCTCTATTGCCCGGTCATAAACGTGCTTTACCTCTTCCAAATACCCCTCTTCCTCGCAGATCCTTCCAAAGTTCATAAGCGAATCATCAAGGCTGCTGAGGTGTTCGGAGATTTCAGTTTCACTTTTGAGCAATTTCTCAATGACATCAAATCTTTTATCAAGAAGTGGAACTGCGTCTTCGATTAATTCTCCGGCCTGGAAACAGAGCCCTATGTGTTCGATCGTTTCCAGAAACTCCTCCAGGCACCCCGGATTTTCGGGGTCGGATTCCAATAATTTTTCAAAACCCAGGACCGCTTTTTCAAAAATCCCTTTCATCGGATAGATGTATTCTTTTGCTTTATCGGGTTCTTCGAACGTCGAAAGGATATCTCCGATGCTTCCAATCGTGTCTCTTACAAAGGACCGGTAATCTTCCCTTTCCGGTTCTTTTGAAAAAAGCTCCCAGCTAATCTCCAGCGCCTTTCCCAAAAGTGCAAGCGACTCTTCGAGTTCGTCAATTCTGTATTTTGCAAAACCTTTAAAAAACAGGAGATTGTATGAAATCTCAGGGTCCTTTAATTCTTCTGCGATCTTTTCGGCCTTATCAAGGCTTTCAAAGGCCCTTTTGTACCTATTATTCTCTATATCGTCAGCTGCTTTCTTCAATAAGCGAAGAGCAGAATCTCGTAGCTTCCTTGACATAGAAATAGCATAGGTTTTTTCATATAATAATTGTAGGTCCGGGAGGGGTCAATGTAAACTATCTCTCCCTGCTTCCTTTGGAATCGAGGGAGGGAACTTCCAGCCTTAGAGTTAAAAGTCAGAACTTCTGCAAATGCCTCCTCTTTTCAATTTGATTTACGTGAGCTATTCTATAATTCCGGTAAGTTTTATTCCGGTAAGTTTTCACGCAGCACGCCGAAGCTATGAAAATATAAAAAATTAGACTTAAAATGATTGATAAAGTTCTGATGATTCTTGCTTTCTTTAAAATACACTTTATCTTACGGTTTGCCCGTAAATTTCCTGTATTTTTTAATGGTTACCGCTATTTCCCTGTGTCTTTCCTTTTCAAGCCGTTTAAGCCCTATTTCTGACTTTTTTGACTGGAATGAGAGTTCATCAGTTAACCTGTGATAGCTTTCCAGCCGCTCCTCAGGAATAAGCCCGTCCTTTACCGCCTGCAGGACAGCACAACCCGGTTCGTCCCGGTGGGTGCAGTCCTTAAACTTGCAATTGCGGGCTGCATCAACGATTTCGGAAAACGCTTTTTCAAGCCCTTCGGCAGAATCCCCAAGCTGGATTTCTCTGATCCCCGGGTTATCTATAAGAACCGCCCCATTTGGAAGCAGAAACATCTGGCGAACTGTGGTTGTGTGCCTCCCTTTCTCATCGTCTTTCCGAATATCCGCTGTCTTCTGAACGGCTTCGCCAAGAAAAGCGTTGATAAGCGTGGATTTCCCGACCCCTGAAGAACCTATGAGTGCAACCGTTTCCCCCGGCTTGAGATAAGGGCTGAGGGCATCGAGCCCGGATTTCGAAAGAGCACTTAAAGGAATAACCGGCACATCACCTGCAACAGATCGGATTTTTTCGACTAATTTGTCAGGGTCATCCGCAAGGTCGATCTTGTTTAGTAAAATCACCGGGCTTGCCCCGGAAGAATACACAATGGCAAGATACCGTTCAAGCCTTCGAAGGTTGAGGTCCTTTCCCACGGAAGTAACGATAAAGATGGTATCAAGATTTGCGGCAATTACCTGCTCCCCACTCCCATCCCCCGGCGACCCTCTTGAAAGGCAGGTCCTCCTGGGCAGGATATTCACAACCATGCATGAGCCAAGTTCCGGCTGGTCAAGCAAAACGACAAAATCCCCTACAACTGGATGCTTGCCAATTCGCTGGAGGGCTCCGGAAATTCCCGCCTGTACGACAGCCCCAGGAATAAGAATCTCACAGACCGTTTTATGCCGGGATACGACTCTTCCGGCAATATATGAGCCCTGGTAGACCGAAAATGCCGATTCGAGCTCTTCGTCCCAGCCTGGAATAGCCTTCATGCGGTCATTACCTGAACTGTTATCTGAGCTATGATTCGGACTTTCTGCTTCGCAATGGTCGTTCATAAATTGACTATCAGTTTTACATGGTTAAGTCTTTTTCTTTTGAGACTTTATCGGTTATCGGTCGATTCCGACCTATTTCAACTAAAACTTTTTCCTTCACCAACTGCAAATCTTCTTCGTCCGGACATTTGTCAATGTTTCAAACTCTTTTTATATTAAAATAGTAAGTTTAGACTGATGGACAATCCAGCTATTATCTCAATTCTTATAATTTTGGCTATCACAGCAGGGGCTCTTTTCCTCATCTCCTACCGGCTGGGAAAAAAAGTAAATCAGACTGGAAAATATACAAAGAGCTACGTGACCGAGAATGGAAATAAAAATAGTAATGAAAACGGAAACGAGGATGCAATGGGATCAGGACTTGCTCTTGGCATGTCATTAGGTTTGATAATTGGCATTATGATGGATAATATAGCCGTGGGAGTTGCCCTTGGGCCTGCTCTTGGAATGGCTTTGGGAGCTGCTTTTAGGAAAAAATGAAGGGGAGAGAACGTGAAAAATAAATAATAACGTACTTTCATGCCATATATACAGCTTAAGAGTTAAGTATCCGTTTGGTGCAGTGAATGCAGCAGAGAAGGTAAAAATGATTGCTGCAAAAAAGAAGATTCCAACAGCAGGAATAAACACAGAGAAAGCTTAAACTTTCTTCTAACTTGTTGTTCAAGTTTACTAAGGGCAAGTCTGCCCGAAAGTTTTCATAATACCCTTGCTCCATACTCATTTTCTTTTATTATATTTCTTGTTTTATCCTAACCAACCAAAATGGAGAAAATTTTCAACAATTGGAGATTACCAAATTAAAACTATAGTCCAAAAATATGGAAAGTAGTAATTATTAAGAATAATTTAGAAAAATATAATTAATTTTCTGCTATTATATATATTATGCCTGAATTATTCCCAATTAGTAATCAGCTAGAAGAATTTATTAGAAAATTTAAGTCTGAAACACTAACAGATTATTTATGGGGTATTAATAACAAATTTAGAACCGCTTATTTTAAAAAGTTATCCAGAGAAAAGCAACTGAAAAATTTAAAGGAAGCTTATGAAAATCAAAAGCTTGTATTAATATTAGGTGCTGGAACATCAAAGGTATACGGTTTGCCTGATTGGAGTACTCTGTTGCAAAAACTATTAATAAAAAGTTTAGAATCTAGCCCAGAAACCTCTAATGATTCAAAAAGTACTGCGAGTCTGATTAAAAATGTATTCTCACCAAATCCTCTAATTTTGGCAAGAGATATTCAACTGCGATATAAAAATAATGATGAAGAAATGCTTTTTGAAAACGATGTTAGAGAAGCTCTTTATCAAGAAATAAAAGATGACATGACAAAACCGTTATTTAAAGAGATAAGACAACTGTGTATAGCTCCTGGAAATAGCCCAAATATAGATTCTATTATTACTTTCAATTATGATGATACACTGGAGAATTGTTTATCCCAACTAGAAATAGAAATTCCTTTTAGATCAATTTACAGTGCTGGAATGCAACCTAAAGCATGGGAATTACCTATTTATCACGTTAATGGTTTTTTGCCGAGAAATGGTAAACTTGATTTTAAAAATAAAATTGCTCTAAGCGAAGATATATATCATCAACTATATACTGATATTTATTGTTGGAGCAATATTATACAACTTAATAAGTTTACAAATAATACGTGTTTTTTTATAGGTACCTCTTTTACTGATCCAAATTTAAGGCGATTATTAGACATCGCAAAAGAGCAAAGGGAAGAAAAATTAGTTTCTCATTACATAATCAGAAAACGACATGAAAAACAAGAGGTGAAAGAAAAAATCTCTAACATAATATTGGAAATGGATGACAAAATTAGTTCTGAAGAAGAATTTCATCGAAAAATAGATGATACTGCACAGGCTTTAATTAAAATAGTGGAAAGCTTCGAAGAAGAGGATGCTTTGTCTTTTGGTGTAAGTATTATTTGGATAGATGACTTCAACGAAGTTCCTATCATTTTAAGTCAAGTAAGGCAGCTCCATCTCTAAAACTTTAATATGAATTTCATGATGAATAAATTTGATTCAGAGAATACAAATTATTAAAAATATCCCTTTTAACTGTTTACCTTTTCTTATTGGTCATTTAATTTTTGAGCTCGTCCCAAAACTCGAATCACCTCCTTTACCTCAAATTTGGAATAATCAATTGAACGTCTGATATGAAAAATTCCTGAAATTTAGTTACTGTGAGAATAAAACTATTTTTGGGATGAGCCCTTAAACTAACTTACAGTTAGTTACTAACCAATAGTTATTTAATGACCAAAAGTTATAATCAAACCTAGAGATACACAATAGATGGAGTAAATGAAATGGAAATAGAATCTGTGAAATTAGTTTATTTTTCACCTACCGGGACAACAAAAGCGGTTGTTCAGGGCATTGCGCATGGTATTAATCCAGGCACCATGGAGTTAATTGATATTACCAGACCAGATGCAAGAAAACAACCATTAGTGACCTCGGAAAATGAATTGCTTGTAGTTGGAGTTCCTGTTTATATGGGGAGAGTGCCGGCATTATTAAATGAATGGCTGAATGCAATTCAAGCTCATAATACTCCCACGGTTTGTGTTGTGGTTTATGGCAATCGGGTATATGACGATGCACTGCTAGAACTAAAAAATATTGTAAAGAAATGTGGGTGTATTCCCATTGCCTGTGCAACATATATCGGAGAACACTCATTCTCAAATTCCGAGACACCAACAGCACAGGGACGTCCCGATAAAGATGATTTACACCATGCAGAAGTATTTGGACAGAAAATACGTGAAAAACTGCAATCTGTTTCATCAATCTCTCAGGTTTCTGATGTGCATGTGCCTGGCACTTATCCTTATGGAGGAGTTACAAAATTGTGGATTGTTGATTTTATTGCGGTCAGCGATGAGTGTACTCAGTGCGGGACCTGTGCAGAGGTGTGTCCTGTTGGTGCTGTTGATGCAGAAAATTCCCGTTTGATTGATATAGAAAAATGCATTACCTGCTGTGCATGTATCAAAAACTGCCCGCAAAGTGCCAGATCGATGAAACCCGGGCTGGTTAAAGACGCATCAGTGCGTCTCCATAAGCTCTATAGCCAGCGAAAGGAGCCTGAATGCTTTATCTAATGAATATATCCCGAATATGTCCCAGTTGGTAAAAGCGGAAAATTGGAATACATGCATTCTTTGAATCTTATAACTAACAGTCATAATGTAAAATGGGCTTATAAATATGGATCAGGTGGAGTGGAACTATGGGAATCGCCGATAGAAGACAACGAGAAAAGGAACAGCGAAAGACCGAGATCATAGAGGCAGCCGAGCGTCTCTTTTTTTCTCGAAGTTATGAAGATGTTTCCATGGAAGACATCGCCCGCGAGGTCGAACTGAATAAGGCTACCATTTATCTATATTTTAAAAATAAGGAGACACTTTTCGCAACCATTGTACTCCGTGGTGTCCAGATCCTTAAAGAAAAATACATGGAATGCATGGAGAAACAGGTGCCGGGTATTGTCAAGGTAGCCCTGATGGGCCAGGCTTATTACCAGTTTTCACAGGAATACCCCGATTATCTTCGAATGATCCATTTTTACGGTTCTGAGCGTTTTTCCAGAGAGAACCCGTGTACCGCAGAGATTGGAAAGGGATATGGCACCTGCCGTCTGATCCTGCGGGATGCGATCCAGGAAGGTATCGATGACGGTACAATCCGGGCCGATCTCGATCCGTTCCTGACCTCGATGTACCTCATGATCTCCTTCATGGGTATCCTGTCAATGGAAAATAAATGGAAACTGGTGATCGAGGCGGAGGGGTTCAGCTACGAGCAGTTTGCCAGTGAGTTTTTCCGGTTCATCACTCCTGCTATCTCTTCCGGTGAGGAATCTCACAAAATGGATGTCAAAGATTTCGCATCATTTGGATTCTTTTTAACCGAGCCTGTGGCACTTGAGAAGAAAAAGAGAAAGAAATCTTAAATTTTTTAGAATTTTGAGGTTGAATTTTTTCACCTCTGTTGCATTTTATGTTCCTGATTCCCGCCTGCTCCATACGAGACAGGCGAATTCAGCTTAAAATCATAAAATCTTTGGTAATCTTTTTTGCATGGAAGTTCAGGTTAAGGTTTATATCTGTACTATCAATGATAATGCCTCTTGATCCACCTTTTCTCTTAGGGCATAAATCATTGAGTAATTCAAAAACAAAGTAAGATAATTGATCCGGTTCATATTTACTCAGAATACCATAAATCTCATTTTCAGTTGGTATTGAACTGATTTTTAAAAAGGTTCTCAAGCTTTCCCTTTCTTTTAATTCTCTAATAGAATAGGAAATTTCACAAGAAAAAAACATGCTCAAAAGTACGATTTTTATAGCAGGCACGGATTTCTGGAGGGGCAGAATCCCCCTCTTTGCCAGAATTTGCCTGCAAGATCTCAAATCAAAAATGTTTAATATTTCGGATAACAATTTCCATTTGAAATCTTCGTTTAGTAGTATAAGCGGAGCTTTCATAATAAATTGTCAGAGGAGGATTGTACATCCTCTTCATTATAATTTACGATTTTTTAAGGCTTTAATTAAAATTTAAGTAAAATAATACAATCTACTTTTATTAGGGAAACTGTGATATGATTTAATTGGTGTAAAAAAGGTGAAATAAGATCCAGTTCAATTGTAAATTGGAGAGGATCCTAAATATATTTCCTTTTATATCCTCGAGCAACAAAATACTAAAACGTAGTTATAACTATGAAACAAGTATGAAAAACAGCACGAAACACAACTTAATACTAGAAAATGGCAACATTTTATGAAAAAAGTAGCACCGAAAAAAGTCCAAAAAACATTTTAGGAATTACGTACTTGAGGTACAAAATCGATTACAAAAAACACTATAGTTAAAGTCGTGCTTTGAATAATTGAGGTTTAATGCTATTGATTTCTCAGTTCAACTGCGTAAGTTCTAACCAATGAAAATACCCCTGGGATTATGGCCTTCATTTTGGTGACCCCATACTCAAATCACGGATACTTGCAGGAAATTATCACATTATCGAGATCTCCATTCTTGAATAATAGGCAATAGAAGTTTTGCACTGTTCACTCTTTTTCTACATTTTTTTTTCCACTCATCATATTCTTCATATATTTTTATTTTTGCTCCCGTATCTGGATCAATTTCTATATGATATTTCCTTGGCGGACAATCTTCTTTCGGACCCTTTTCAAATTGTTCCGACAAATTATTTAAAGCAGCTTCCATATAAACGGAATATTGATTAATGTCATTCATTAAAGCTATTTTCTGGGAATCAAAAACTTGAGAACCATAAGTGAGTACATTAAGACGGATATTTACTACACAAGCCATCAAAGTAGCCTGCTCAAGCGTCATCACATTGGTATTTATGTATCTTCCGTTTTCGTCAGTTTGTAATGCGGTAACAGCTTTTTGACTTCCATCTTCAGCCAACCAATATTTATGAGCCGCTTCACCAATGCGTTGCTCTTTAGTGAACGTTGACCAATCATTTACAGACTCAAGAGCTGCATAGGCAAGATAAAAAGCATTATGATAATTTTGCGCTAAAATTGCATTGATAATTTGATTTTTAGCTTGTTCAATGGTATTCTCCACTTCGTTTTTACTTTTCTCAATTGCTGCTAAGAATTGATCATTTTCTGAACTTGAAGATATAGATGTATAAACAAATTTGCCCACATCGACAGTCATTTTAATTAGTTCAAGAATCATTTTATATACCTCTCATATCCTAAAAAGTCAGCAATGCTTTCGAAAAGTCATAATAGATCTTAATATTTGAGTGCTCATTGAGATTTTACATATTCTATATTGTAAAAGTTACACTAAGTAGCCACTTTTCGGATAAACTCTTAGCTAGATTTTTTGGTGTACTTCATTAATCTCTTCTCACAGATCATGTTATATAATATTCAGAGTTGCTGCCAGAACCCATAATTAAAATCGTCGTTCATGATTGGAAAAAACCCACCTAATTAAATCTTTGAATATTAATCATTCTTTTCATTCACCGACTATTTCTATTTCTGGTGGAGCTATCTTCTGTAATTCATTCGTTTTAGCGTTAATTTCATAGAACCTAAAATAAAGTTCCAGTTGAACTCTCGTAACATCTGCATCAGGAATTTCTGTTGTTTTTTCGAAATATTTATCTCTAAACCCCCAAAGTTCAGTACCCGGGAGTATCTCCAAAACATTTGGCAATACTCGAGCAGAAGGCTTAACATCTTGGACAAAGTCCACCATTTTATTCAGTGACTCTACAGTCTCATTAGGTAATCCGATGATAAACGAACAATGAGTTTTTATGCCTATACTTTCAGCTAATCTTACTATCTTCTTTGCTCTATCGATATTGAATCCTTTTTTAATTGTATCTAGGACTTCTTGAGAGGCTGATTCAATGCCAAAGAATATATTTCCACAGCCAGCAGATTTCATTGCTTTTAGCAAGTCCTCAGATAATAGATCTACCCTTGTGCTACAGCCCCACTCTATAATTAGGTTCCTTTGCTTTATCTCATTACAAAGATCAAAAATTCTATCATTTTGCATTGTGAAGTTATCATCTACAAAAGAGATCACATTTAAGTTATATCTCTTCTGCAAATATTCAATCTCGTCTACAACATTTGTTACGCTTCTTGTGCGATATTTGCGGCCGTGAAGAGCCGTGGTTGAGCAGAATATACATTCGAAAGGACATCCCCTAGTGGTTATCATTGGAAGACCCCTTCTCTTACCCTTGCCGATGTAATTTTCGATTGACGGCTCCAATAAATGAAGTGCCGGAAGCGGTAGTGCATCTAAATTTTCAATTCTTTGCCGTAAGGAGTTAGTAATTATCTTGCCCTCATCTCTATAGGTTATTCCTTCCACACAGCCTAAAGTTCTTCCTTCTTCTATGGAATCGATGATATCACACATAGTGTATTCGCCTTCATAGAGAACGACTATATCTATCTCGGGAACTGTTTCCAGTATCTCCCTATGCATAAAAGTTGCATGTACACCACCATAGATCACTATAGCATCTTGCTTGCTTGATTTAACTGCTCTAGCTACATTTATGGCGTTATTGCGATTACAAGTGAGCGACGTAATTCCAATTATATCGGGATCTAGGTCGAGAGTTATTTGCCTTAGTTCAGCTAGGTCTATATTTCCCAAATCCATATCGATAATTTTTGTGGTTATGCCTTTTGATTCTAAAGTAGATGCAATATAGCACAAGCCAAGAGGCACTGCAGGAGTTCTATAGTGACCTAATGGAACTTTATCTCCTCCCCAATAAGGAGGATTTATTAGTAGAACCTTCAAATGATCACCTGTTAAATTCTAAAAGATCCATTTCCTCTAGTAATAATAAAAAGGACAATAAATCATTCAATAATATGCTTTTTTCTATCGATGGATACAGGCTATTTAGTTCTTCACACATCCTTTCAATATCCATTTTTCCTTCACAAAACCTGCAAATCGTAGATCCAGAAGAGTTCATAAAAAATGGCAGATATGTTATCGGATGTATACCTGCAATACAATCCCCATCAGATATCCATTTTTCCAAATATTTCCTAGTTGGACGTCTTGCCGAGTAATCATTATATTGTACTATTAATTTCCTTCTTTGTGCCAAATGGATCTCTTTATCAATCAGTTTTCTCTCCTTCAGAATTATTCCCATCTCATTGAATATATCTATAAATTCGTCTCGAGAATCTTTAGATTTGATATAGGAAAAAGTTGAAACTGAAGGTGGATTATAATCCTCTTCAAACGTCATAATGCCTACCACTTATATCTTCGTCTATATCGGTCTTTCATCTGCCTACCAAGTTCCACTTCGCCTTCGTAGGGCCCCCAATAATCCCCATGAATAAACTCATGGTTGATATACCAAGGTGGTATATTTCCCCATATTTTGACCATATTCCTTTCAATATCCTCTTCTGGAAGGTCCTTCAAATTCTCGGATAATATATCCAATATATTCTGTTTCGCCTCATAGCTCGCTAATGCTGCATCCTCATCTGCTGCAGTGGAAGCTTTTAACATTTCATCTACAATTTGTTTCAAAATATCTGGATTTTCTGATAGCATATCTAGCATCTTTGCAGCAGCCTTCATGTCCTTAATTTGCGATTTCCTTACCCTAAATTCAGGAAGTTTCCTCGTAGGGATTTTACTAGCCTGTTCTTCATTTGTCATATCCTCATCCTCCCCGTTCCTTTATTCATGTTTTTTGCAACTGTAAGACTTAGTTTTAAAATCTAGTGATTTTTACGGTTACTTTTAGCACTTGATTTTCGAATAGAGTTCTAATATATAATATTCCATGATTATAATATATTATGAAATATAAATACTAATCAATGATTATAGCCAATTACAAAATCTAGTAATGTGATCAAGAGAAAACATCCTGAAAAAAGATAAAAAGAATAAAAAAAGATCACAGCAGGAGGAATAAAACTCTAAATCAAATATGAATCAGTCTTAAACTTCCAGCCCCTCTTCTTTGAGAAAGTGGTCAATCAGTTTCCTTGATATGCTGATCTTTCCGGGCAGGAAAGGAAGTTCATCTGCTGAAAACCATTTTGCGTCCTCGATTTCAAACCCGTCGGGCTGGATTTCTCCTGAATCGTATTCTGCGGTAAAGCCGATCATAAGGGAATTCGGAAAAGGCCAGGCCTGTGTTCCGAAGTAAGTTATGTTTTTTACTTTGAGCCCGACTTCTTCCCAGACTTCTCTTGCAACCGCTGCCTCGGCCGTTTCTCCGGGCTCTACAAAGCCGGCTATCAGGCTGTACACGCCGGCTGGGAAATTCGGGGACCTTGCAAGCAAAACCTCATGCTCTTTCCTGATAAGCACGATAACGGCCGGCGAGATCCGGGGATAGAAAAGTTCTCCGCATTCGGGGCATTCCTTTCCCCTTTCTCCGGGCTTCTGCAGGGTCTTTGTTCCGCACCTGCTGCAGAACTGGTTTGTCCGGTCCCACTCCATCACCTGCACGGCCTTATTTACAAGCTCAAAGCACCCTTCACTTATCTCCGAATGTGCCTTTCTGAGGTCAACAAACTCCATCCCCTCCGGAGCCTGTGTATCTGCAGGAAGCTCCACGGAGTAGCAGTGCGTCCCCTCAAGAGTGCCTAGGTACTGTTCCCTTACCGCAGGAAGTGCGAGCTCCCCAACGTTCAGAAGCTTCGGAATAGCGCAGGGATTTTTTTTGACTTTGATAAGAATATCACGCCCCCGGAAAATGAACCAGAGAGCCTTTTCGATCCTTCCGGCTGGCGGTTCTATGCCTACGATGAATTTCGGGTAACTGGGGTTTTCCCTGTTTGTGAGGCTCATAATGCTCATCTATTGGGTTTTGTTCTATATATGATTACAGTAGCGTACTTACCTCATTCAGATAATTTCTTTTAGCAGGTCGCCAGCCAGTCCGCGGGGACACTCCAATAATATAAGGGTAAAAATAGCTTGCTGGATCGAAGGAAGATTACTTGAGTTCCCCCCTGACGACCATCAATTCCTCAAATGAAATCTTTTTTCTCCGAACAACATCGACCTCAAACCCCATATTTGCCATCTTTTCCGTAACAGCTTTCAGCCCGGTAATTGAAGATATCAGTACCAGAATTTTTCCTCCGGGTTTCAGGTAGTTCCCAACCTCATCTAAAAATCGGTCAAGGGTTTCTCGTCCGCTTGCTCCGCCGTCAAAAGCATAATTTAACCAGCCTGGGACTTTCTCTTCTTCGGAAGTGGGAAGGTAGGGCGGGTTGAAGAGGATGAGGTCAAAGGAGGCTTTCTGACTTCCCTGTTTCAGGCTCCTGAAAAGGTCTGTGCGGATTACCTCAACCCCGTTTGCTTTTGCACAGCGGGCAGCATGCGGGTTTATCTCGGTTGCAAGCACGCGGATGCCCTTAACATTTGCCCCGAGCACGGCAGATACAAAACCCGAGCCTGCCCCGATTTCAAGGACGCGCATGCCTGGCTCTGCCTCTTCAAGGGATGAGTCGGCAAGCAGGAAGGAGTCTTCTGCAGGCTCGTAGACAAGGTCTGAGGCTCCGAGTTTTACCCGGGCGTTTTTGTACTCTATTTCAACCATGGGTTATCGGGATTTGAGGTCAAAAAGCATGTTTGCAACGCTGGCAAGCTCTTCAGGAGTAAGGTTTTCAGCCCTTTTGTTCATGAAGTCTTCCGGGAGCTGGTGAACAACCTCTTTGATGTCCGGAATTTTGAGCATGCTGTTTGTGTTCAGGATCGAATTCCTCAGCTTTTTTCGGCGCTGGCTGAAGACTGCAGCAACAAATTCAAGGAAGAAGGCTTCGTCCCGGACCTCGAAAGGAGCGGGGCGGGGAACCAGCTTGACCACTGCAGAATCGACTTCAGGGGCTGGCTGAAAGGCGCCTTTGGGGACTTTCATGAGGATGGAAGCATCGGCAAAGTAGTATGTATCGACCGTAAGGCGGGAGTAGTCCTTACAACCCGGAGGAGAGACCATGCGGGCTGCAAACTCGTACTGGTACATAAGGATTCCGAGCTTGAATTTGTGGCGCAGGAGCTTGAAGGTGATTTCCGAGGAAATGGAGTAAGGGAGGTTTGAAACAACCTTGTCGAACTCGGGAAACTTGACTTTCAGGGCATCGCCTACGATAATTTCCACATTTTCGATCTTATCGAAACGGTCGTGCAGGACTGAAACCAGGGCAGGGTCAAGTTCGACTGCAATTACCTTTTTTGCTCGCCTTGCAAGCCTTTCGGTAAGGTTTCCTATTCCTGCACCGATTTCAAGAATCGTATCCTGAGGGCTCAGCTCAGCAGCAGCAACTATTCGGTCCAGGTAACCGATATCAATAAGGAAGTGCTGGTCAAAGGTGCCTCCTTTTATATTGTATTTTTTAAGAATAGAACGAACCAGGGCTGAAAACCTCCTGAGTAGATTAAGTGTTTTAATAGATAATATTCAGATAAATCCTTAAAATGCTTGGATAAATTCTCAAAATGCTTAGGTAATCCTCAAAATGCTTGGATAAATTCTCAAAAGCTGAACCTTCAGAAATCAGATAGACAGGAGTGGGATTGAAAAAAAGAAAGGAAAGGGTTCACCGATCGCTTGGGCCCTGGCGGCGGGGAGGAGTGGTGAACAGCCTGTACTTAATGAAATCATCCTTGAGTTCTTCTTCGATCCTGTGGGAAATGACTTTTGCAGGGTCGTGAAGGCTCGGGATTCTCTCACGGATATCCTGAAAGCTCTTAAATTCCCCTTTCTTGCGTTCATCAATGATAGACCACATGAGTTTTTTCCCGATCCCTGGAAGAAGTTCAAGCATATGCAGGCGGGTTGTGATGGAATGGGCATCGTTGAAGAACTTTACGAACCTTTCTTCTTTGTGCCTGACGCAGGCTTCAAGGATGAAAGGCAATTCGAGGTTTGCTCCGGTAGTCAGGTCAGAGTATCCTATCCTCTGCTTTACATGATCTATTTCATCTCTGTCCCCGGGCCCGATATAGACTCTTGACTGGATGTCAGGAATTACACCGGCTTTAGGGACCAGTTCCATAAGAGTGAACTTTTTATCCCCTACAGCCTGTACAAGAGGCTTTTTCTGGTACGCTGAAGTGCCGTCAACGGATTTTCCATAGGGAAGATAATCGAGCACCCATACGTATTCCTCCCTGTCCTGTGAACCCTCCATGCCTTTCCCGGATGAGCGCGGAGCTCTTTCTGACTGCCTTTCAGATTGCGGTTTGCCTGTCGGCCGCCTGCCGCCAGAAGAAGGTCTTTCGGCAGACGATCTGCCAGTGTACGGTCTACCTGATTGCGACTTCTCTACTTTCATCAGCACCCATCCTGTAGATAAATATGAAACCCCATTAAGATCTGATCTATGTCCAGGGCATGCTCAAGCCGGGGATTTCTCACATAGATATGCCCAGCTTCTTTTAGCTCTCCGATCTGGTTCAGGCTTTTCCCCGGCTACCAGACCTGTTGAACTATTCCCCGAACACCAGCTTCCGGAAACTGGAGACTGACCTGTATCCCGGCATTCTCAGAGATTTAGAGAACCGGAGAAGCCTCTGCTCCTAAATATTTCAGGTCAAGGTACTCCCTTGATACTTTAAAGTACTCTAGCCAGATTTCGGATACTTCCCTCATAAATAACAAGATAAACTGCTATATAGCTTATCCTTTTTACTTTTTAATTATTCCATAGCTGCAAATACATAGTCAAGAATTTGATCCAGCTCTTCATTGCTCAGGGTATACTTTTCCTTTGCGTAAATCGACCTGAGTTCGTCTCTGGATTGAGGCAGGATATCTGCGATCCGGATCGCAATAACAGGCTTCATTTTTTCAAGCTCAAGTAACTTATTAACGAGTTCTCTTGACTTTTCTCCGCTGATTTTAGAGAACTGTTCTGCATGATGCAAGGCCTTTCTAAAATTGTATGCAACCTCGAGCCCCTGCTCTCTGCGCTCGTCAGCGATCCTGGAAAGTATATCCTTGACCTCGGCCAATGTCAATAACTCTTCGTTGAGGACTTCCTTAACTATCATTGGAATACACTCTTTTAACTTAAAAATTTCAGGTAGTTTTGTTTCCTTATAGAACAACCTGTACTTTATACTTTATTGTAAACCCTAATTCCTGCTGCAAGCACTTTTGCCTTTCAGTACCCGGCATGCGCCCGATAAGCCGGAACTGTATTGAATAACGCTATCCTGAGCTATCTCAGCTATATGTTTTACAAATGATATATAATTATAGATGTTCCTTTACCGGGATAAAAGACTAATTTTCAAAAAGCGTTATTCCAGATCCCCCTAAGCGTGCCCTTTTAGCAGGTTTTTAAGGGACATTTTCTGTTGCATCCAACCCTTTAATGGCGTTACTCAGGCTGTTATTTGCCGGAAATTCCGGCAGGATTTCAAACCTCCGGTTGGAGGTCTGCATACCTTAAATCTCGGAATAAAAGGGAGATTAGGTTGTAAAAACCTAACTGCCCAGAATCAGCATTTCTGCGGCTTCAGGTGCTGCGGAAGGGAAAAGACTTCCTTCATTGCGTTTCCATCGCGGACTGCCAGCACATATGAGCGACCGCGCTGTCCGATAACCTTTCCGGTAGAGCCCTGGAACTTTGGATTTGGCATACCTTTCTGGACGCTCGGGTCGATGTCAATGTGGACCATCTGTCCTTCTTTGAATTCCTGAATTGCCCTGCTTACAGGGGAAATTCCTCTTTCACGAACCGTCTTCTGTAATTTGTACCTTGTGCAGCGTTTTTCACCGTGGGAATTTGTCATCGCATGTTCCTCCGTTAGAATGCTCGATTAGTTTCTCTCTAATAAAGTTTCTCTTCAATAATTGATTTTCCTCTAAATAAGATGGATATTATTTAAATGAACCGTTCATTAAGCCACTCATTCCCTGTGGCTCGATCGGCTAATGAAACTGATTCAGATTGAAATCCAGATTGATTTAGATTGGATCGATTTGGTTTATTCAAAGTAGATTCAGATGTCGGGGCTTAAATTTCGACGTTAACCACATCGAGATCTTCCACAAGTGCCTGGAATCCTAAAAGCCCTGTAAGGCTCGGATTTGTCCTGCCCTCGTCCCCGGAAATCAGCTCCTTGACATAAAGCCCGCCTTCACAGTTTACAGTTATGTAGGCTTTTCCGTCATCTTTCAGCTCGTCAAGCGTGATGCTGTGCACATATCTTTTCCGGACAAGATCTGCCCGCCTGTGGACCACACGCTTTGGAGTCTGCTGGGCAATCTCCTTGCCACTCAAAGCCTCGAGGCAGGATTTAAGCTTTTCCTCTGAAACAGGCTCTTTAAATGTAACTTTAAGCTTATAAGTTTTATCCGCCTTGGAGCTCTTGAGGGTCTCAATCATGCCTTTTTCGACAAAACGAAGATCCTTTACCTCAACTTTTCCTGCCGCATTTTCATTAATTCGGGCAGTAAGCGCTTCGAGGTCAGCCTCGCGCCTGACAGGAGACTTTGCTTCCACCACAAAAGGCCTGCCGCTTCCGAGCATCAGGGCATCTATATCTTCCCTGCCCGAACCGTGGAAAGCCGTATCAACAGCCTCGAATGCTTTGACTACAGGCCCTTTGATAAGCTCGTCTACGGACTCCTGATACTGCTTGCCGGTAAACCCGCAGCTTTCGCAGCCCCTGCCCTTACATTTCCTGCAGGGCCAGCGGGTCTGGGGAATTCCGCGGACTTTTTTGAGGTAGCGCCCGTAAACATATACTGAACGGACCTGGAGCTCGAATTTGTTTGTTGCAAGGTCGAGGGTGATCACAATATCCGGGTTTTCAAAGTCCACTTCCTTTTCAACCTTTTCTGCAATCCGCTTGCCTACTTCCCGGTTAAGCTCGGTTTTCAACTGCTCGGCATAGGCAGTCCCTGCCTCAGCCCAGAGCATCTCTTCGTTCTCACTCAGAAGCCCGCTGACCTTTGTACCGACAAGGAAGGTGGAGTACTCAAGCCCTTCGAGAGCCTTTGCAGCCTCAGCTGCCCAATCGTCCAGTTTTTTAAACTGGTCAAGGCAGACCCAGCACTGCTCGTCTTCGCCCTCGATCCTGAGGGTTTTCCTTGCAAGGGCACTGCAGGGGACAAGCTCCTTTAAGAGAGAGTCGTTATTTTCACTTTTGTAAATGCGGTCCCCTTCAAGGACGAGGGCAAGTTTCATTGCCTTCCCGCGCTCTCTGTTGCTGAGGCCCGTAGATAATTTTGCAAACTGACGGCCCAGGCAGTGATCACAGATAGGGCCTTCGTGCAGAATCTTTTTTGAAATTTCAAGTACATCCATTTGGTTTCACTTTCTCTAAGCTCTTTGTTCGGGGAATAGACATGGGAGTGGATAATTGAGATTAATTAAGAATAATTTAGGGTTGAGATTGAAAGATAAGTTGAAAGCTGATATTGGGAGATGGTGTTGACATATAATGTTGACAGATTAGATAGATTGGATTGAATGATGTTGACAGATTGGATTGAGATGATATTGACAGATTAGGTAGTATGGTCAGATTATACTACTGAAAGATAATGTTGAGGAGGATGCGCAAATTGAAGGCATGGGCCCTAAAAGGCGCATCCAGAGAAGTTTTTAATCCGGATAAGTTTCTATTCTGATACAGGGAAGTGGGATATAACTTTTTGGATTAAAATCTGAAAAAAACCGCAGCTTATTCCTCAGCCCCGGATTTTTCCCCTCCCGGAATTTCTCCTCTTTCCGCTTCAGCCCTGTCCAACTCGTTGTGGATGAGGGTTATGCAGTGGTTGGAGTGAAGGGAAATTGGCCCAACCGAGATAATTTTTGCTCCGGCTTCGAGGAGCTGTTTTTCCTCTTCTTCCGTAACGCCTGTATGATCGCCCAGAATAAAAACAGGGTCCCGGATTTCCCTGGCAAGCCCCCGGATATCCTCACCGTCTTCCCGAAGGTAGAGCAGGGTCCTCCCTTCAAAAGAAGCCAGCAGGGAGTTTAAGTCCCCATTCCGGATCCAGACGCCTGGCATGGACCGGATATCCCGTTCGGTTACGGTTTTCTGAAGGGCTTTCTGGATCAGTGATCCGCTGCTTCTTTCATCCGGGTTAAGGTATCTCACATGGAGACCTTCAAACCGGATAATTTTTCCGGGCTCAGGCTCCCCCAGAAGGAGCAGGTGCACGTTTACATCCCTGCGCATTCCGAAAGAGAGAAAAAGGGCAGAACTTACGCAGCGGCAGAGTATATCCATTCTTCCTGCAGACCCCGGGAGGTCGTTTAAAGAAAAATCGCCGCTCGTCTTTGCTTTATGCCCTATGATAACGATATCACGCATGGGGCAGTATATTACGTAAGGGATATAAAAGATGTGTGCATGTTCACAGAAAAACACATAACATAAAGTGTAAAAGAGATGGGATATAGGAATTCAAATCAGAATTAAAAATCATAATTAACCGATAAGAGAATTAAAAAATCATAATTAACCGATAAGAGAATTAAAAAATCATAATTAACCGATAAGAGAATTAAAAAATAATTAAGGATGGGATACGGATGAAAATACTCGCGATTTCCGACCCCCATGGGGACTACTCGAAGATGAAAAAGATTATAGAAAAAGCCGGGGACTTCGACCTTGCCGTAGTAGTCGGAGACATTACCAATTTCGGGCCCGATGAAAAGGTAGACGAGCTGGCTGAAATGTTTGACAAGCCTGTGCTTGCAATTCCCGGGAACTGCGACCAGAGGACCATCCTCAAAGCCCTTGAAAATTCAAAAGCCGTAAACCTTCATGGAAAAGCCGAGCAGATTGGGAAAATCCGGTTTATCGGGCTTGGAGGCTCAAACCCCACTCCTTTTAACACCCCCTTTGAGCTTTCCGAAGAAGAAATCGAAAATGCCCTTGAAGGAATGGTCTGTTCAGCCGAAAACTCGGGGGAATGCGGGACAATAGTGCTCCTGACTCACGCCCCTCCCCACGGAGCAAGGGACGAGCTGCCTTTCGGGCATGTGGGCAGCAAAGCCATCCAGAAATTCCTGGACAGGGTTGACCTGATCGTCTGCGGGCACATCCATGAAGCAAAAGGCACCGAAAAGATCGGAAAAACAGTTGTTGTAAACCCCGGCGAAGCCTGCAAAGGGTCATGTGCCCTTATAAATATTGAAGAAACCGCAAACAAACCCATTGAGGTTGAATTCATGGAAGTATAAAATAAGTTCTGGCCAGACTCTAATCCTCAAGATCTCAAAAGCAGACGTTAATCAGGTTTTCAGAGGAATCGGGATAAATTATTGGAGATTTCCATGAACTCTGAACCTTTTTCTCCTTTGAGGAGTATATTCATTATCAAGGACGTCCTTACGATCTAATTATATTTTTTTACATCCTTTCAGATCAGACCTTCAGTATAGTGGATTGAAACAGGATAATTAAACAGGATAATTAAACAGGATAATTAAACAGGATAATTAAACAGGATAATTAAACAGGATAATTAAACATTATACTAAACAGTATACTAAACAGGAAAATTATAGAACTCACTATAACGACATTGTTTTATCGCACATGAGATGTACTCTAAAAAAAGATAAGAGGTTGAGCTACGGACGTAATTAGCGAGTTCGGTTTTGATCCGGTTTTTGTGGAATTCCTGACAAAACTTGCCATTGCCTTTTTGATAGGGATCATGGTGGGCGTGGAAAGGGAACACAGAGGCCTGGAACACGAGATTTTTGCAGGGGTCAGGAGTTACAGCATAACCTGCATAACAGGCATGCTGGTTGCTCTTGCAAGCGAATCGGCAGGTCCCGGTTTTGTGTACGTAGCCACGCTTTTCTTTGCAGCTATCTGTTCCATAATTACCTATTCCAAGATATTTCTCTATAAGCGGATAGGGGTTACAAGCCCCATCACGCTCTTCTTTATTTTCGTGATGGGAGTCCTTGTTGGCTATGACTACGGCCTGTTTGCTATTGTCTCTTCAATAGTTGTATCTTTCCTCCTGATCCAGAAGCAGCCCCTCCACCAGTTTGCAGGAAACCTGACAAAAGAAGAGCTTTACAATGCCATACAGTTTCTGGCTGTCGCGTTCATACTTTATCCGGTGATGCCGGAAAAACAATTCTTCGGGCTTGTAAACCTCAGGTCTGCAATTCTGATCGTGATTCTTGTTTCCCTTATCAGTTTTTCAAGCTACATTCTCTTGAGAAAGTTCGGGGCAAAACGCGGCCTTTGTTATTCTGGATTTCTCGGAGGCTTTATTAACAGTGAAGCTACCACAGGAGCCCTTGCTGGGCTTTCAAAAAAGGCAGAAGCGATGGCCGATCCCGTCCTTACGGGCATTCTGCTCTGCAATATTTCCATGCTCATTCGAAACCTTATACTGGCCTTTATAGTTGACCCGACAGGCAAGACAACCCTGTTTATGCTCCCTTCCCAGCTTGTACTTATCACCGTTTCCGTAGCAGTAGTTCTCAGGCACAGTAAGAAATTCTGCCCGATAGGCGGGAGCGAGCTTAAGATTCAGTCTCCTTTCTCACTCAGTCAGGCATTTAAGTTCGGCATTGCTTTTACCCTGATTCTCATCATAGGAAACTTTGCCTATGACTTTGCAGGGACTGCCGGCATATACATGACCGCCCTCGGAGCTCTTGTCAGCAGCTCAGGAGTAATAGTCTCCGTAACCCTCCTTGCCGTAAGCGGAAATATCTCCTACGAAGTCGCAGCAAATACTGCAGTGCTTGCAAGCCTTGTAAGTACTATAAATAAAATTTTGCTTTCAAAGATCTCAGGTTCTGCAAACCTTTTCTCCCTTGCCAAAAACGCATTCGGACTCATTGCATTAACCGGGACCATTGCTTTGCTTTTATGGAACATCCGGTAAGAGAAAGCAAAATGAGAGAATAAGGGTTATTAAGGTACACTTACCGATAAAGAAAGGTACAGTTGTGGTTGGGGAATCCAGAAACTGCAGGAGCTCCGCTCCCGAAAAAAGAAACTCGTCAGATACAGCAGGAGGGAACCGAACCAGAGGAGAAAGAAGAGGTAACTCCCGCCCCGACTGAGTTACTCCCACGCCAGGGACGAACAAATACAGGGTGCAGAAAATTCGGTATTGATCCGCAGATCTGCCTTTTACCCGGAAACTCTTGAGCTTAACAGAGGGGAAACTCTGGTCTGGAAAAACCTTAACAGGCCCAGACGCTCATTCACGCCGGTAAGCGAAGAGGGACTTTTCAAGAACCAGATGAGGGGTTATGGAAGAAGCTTCTCATATACCTTTGACAAAGCCGGAGACTACACTTTTAAGCTGGAAGAAATTCCTGACGCCGAACTCATTATAAAAGTAAAGTAAGATAATAGTAAAACGCTAGCAGTAAAGTAAAAAGAAACAAAAAAGCAAACATTTCCCAGGCTGGAAAGCTAACACAAACTGAAGCTAATTCAGGAAATAGAACGAAGATCAGCTTTTCCAGAAGGGAATTATTTTTAAACAATTTTTACTTTTTTTTCATTAAACATAAAAGATATTACTTTTTTTCATTAAACTATAAAAAGTATATTTTAAGGTATTGTGCGGGTTGTTTAAAGTTTTAAAGAACATTTTAAGGTGAGAACTATTTTATTCCAGCTGGAAATGAGATTGAAGAAGTCTAAAATATCTTTATATGCAAGCAAAGCAGTTAGATTTCATTAAGAATTTTAGCTTGAAAACAGGTAAATATTAAAGAAAAATACAAAAATATATTTATATGTACTTGAATGTACAGAAAAGGCTGAAAACTTGAAAAGTCCATAAAAGCAGGAACTTAAGATTAAATAACATTAGCTATTAAATAAACAAGAATAAAGAATTAATATTCGAAAGATTTAGAGATTTTAAAGTTAAACATCAAAAAAACTATTTGGAACTTAGAATTATTTCTGCAGATTTCTAATTCCATAATCAAAAGAGATCGTGGGGAATAAAATGAAAACAAAAATCATTGTTCTGCTTCTAGTTTTAAGCGCAGTTTTGTTCTCGGGATGCGCTGGAAATGAACAAACCTCCCCGGAAGAAAACGTGACACCTGAAGAAACCGTAACCCCGGAGGAAGTTTCAACTCCAGAAGAAACCGAAACTCCGGAGGTAACGGAGACTGAGGAAGAAGTTGAAACCCCGGTAGTAACGGAGACAGAAGAAGTAACTCCGGAAGAGAATGAAACAGAAGAAGAAGGACCGACTATTAACACATCCAGTATAAGGAAAACTCCCTATACTATAAGGCTGGATAACTACAGAGCATATCCCACAAGCCTGGATATTAAACAGGGAGAAACGGTTGCCTGGCTGAACTATCAGGACAGTCCGAGGAGAGTCTTTACCCTTGTCAGCGAACAGGGCCTCTTTGAGAACGAGAGTCTGGTGTACAGGCGTTCCTTTGCCTATACCTTCAATGAAACCGGAGCTTACAACTTCACCGTTATCGGACAGCCTAAAATGAATGTCGGCATAACCGTGAGCGAACCCTGAGCAGCCTCCTGAAGAAGTTTTCTGAAGGGACTGATGGATACAATAGCTCAAAAAGTATGTATGGCTTTATCTGGAAAGGCAGAAAAACTTTCCAGTAAATTTACTATTTTTAGCTTCTAAACTTTGCTCGCTCATTTCTATTTCTGAGCCCTTTCTACATCCCCCTCCTGAAGAAATAGGATCATGAGACAATAAGCCAGCCAATAAGCCAGCCAATAAGTAGCCAATAAGCTAGCCAATAAGCCTGTTAACCATTTTTCCAGAAATCAGTTTTTTCAGGGCAAAAATGGCAAAATCGTCTACAAACAAACTATTTTTTAAAATAAGGCTTAATATAAGAAAGTGTTATTATTTAATGAGGATTATATTGAATTGGGAGTAAAAAAGTAAAACTTACACAGGGGGGAAGTGCTTAGTGATAAAAAAGCTCATTCTGCTCCTCATAGTCCTGGCAGTGTTAGTGTTTGGCTACCTGAACTGGTGGGGAGGAGATCAGGAGCAAGAAGGCGCCCCGGGGGATTCCGGCGGGTCAGGCGGCACTCCAGGAGGAACACAGCTGCCTGTAGAGGTGCAGACGCCAGAAGAGGCAATAACGTCAGAAGAAATGGAAACACCTGAAGAAACGGAAACGTTAGAGGAAGCGGAGACGCCGCAAGAAACAGAAACAGCTGAAGAGGAAGCAACGCCTTACGAAACGCTAACTCCGGGTATCGAGGACGGAATTGAAGAAGAACAAAACGAAAACGTGACTGGCGAAGAGGAAGAAGCCGGAATAGTGCAGTCTGCGGAAACCGAGCCGCAAACATACCTTGTAAGGCTCAAGAATTATCTCTTTATTCCTTCCGAGCTGGACGTAAATGTAGGGGACACGGTTGTATGGAGAAATTTCGATGAATCCAGTGTTTTTACCCTGAGCAGCAAGGAAGGGCTTTTTGAGGATGAAAAGCTCGGATATGGAAATACCCTGAACTACACATTCACTGAAAACGGAAGCTACAGTTTCAGTGCAAACGGGTATCCGAACATGCAGATGACCATCACTGTAAAATAATATCACAAAGTATAGCAACTTTAGATGATCTGTAGAACTATAGTGGAAGGGACAACAAAGATTTCGGTTCCGGTCCCGCCTCCGGATGCAAATTTCCCTCCCTCGGCAGCGCCGGTGTTCTATAACCCGGAGATGGAGCTGAACAGGGATATTAATGTTGCAGCAACTGCAGCATTTGTGGAGAGGCTTCTTTCGAGAAAAGACTTAAAGAGAGAGGAGGTCCGTTACGTAGATGCCTTTTCAGCATCAGGTATCCGGGGGCTCAGGATTGCAGGGGAAGTAGGAATTCATGCGACCATGAACGACTGGAGTCCTGAAGCCTTTGAACTGATAAAGGAAAATATAAAAATTAACGGGCTTGAGGAAAAAGCCCAGGCTACACGCAAAAACGCAAATGTCCTGCTTCATGAGCAGAAATTCCATATCGTGGATGTCGACCCGTTCGGGACTCCCGCGCCTTACCTTGATGCAGCTGCAACTTCGGCGCAGAGCATGCTCTCGGTTACTGCAACAGATACTGCTCCCCTCTGTGGAGCTCACCTGAACTCGGGGATCAGAAAGTATGCAGCCGTACCTCTGAACACGGAATATCACAGCGAAATGGGCTTAAGGGTCCTGCTCGGAGCCTGTGCAAGAGAACTTGCAAAACATGAAAAAGGGATGCTTCCACTGCTTTCCCATGTCACGCGGCATTATGTCCGCAGCTACCTTGAAGTGCTCCCCGGGACCAAACAGGTTGACAGGACCCTGAAGTCCATGGGATTCAGTATCCACTGCCCAAAATGCGGGTTCAGAGGCCCTGTCTACGGGCTTGCCGTACATATCGAGAAGGAATGTCCTGCCTGCGGAGCCCTGACAAAGATTGCAGGCCCTCTGTGGTTAGGGCCCTTCAGAGAGCCGGAGTTCTGCAATGAGGTGCTTTCGGAGCTTGAGGCGCACCCTCTGAACACGAAAGAGAAAGCAAAAAAAATAATTACATTCTGCAGGGACGAACTCGATATTCCCATGTTCTACGACCAGCACGTGATCTGTAAGGAACTCGTAGCTTCTGCAACAGGTATCGAGACCCTGATCGAGGCCCTTAAAGCTGGCGGGTTTGAAGCTTCAAGGACTCATTTCAGCGGGACTTCGTTCAGGACAGATGCTCCCATTGCTGAAATAAAGAAAATAATCCAGGCACTTTCCGGCTGAAGAGAATATTCCTTTGAAGCTCGGAGGTCGAAACCTGTTCAAATATTATATAAACTATAAAAGAATAATAAACGCCTGAGCTCAGATCCACAAATAATCCGTTAAAAAAACTCAATGTGATATCATGTCCGACGATGATGCAGAAAAGCTGTTTTTGCAGGAAAAACCCACGCTTGCATTGCTATTTATAGGTTCGATGGGAAAAACCTATGCCTCGGTTATTTCAAAGGAGATAGACTCGACCTTTGCCCATACTACGAGAATCCTTTCGAAGATGGAACAGTCCGGACTTATAAGATTCACATTTGAAGGACGGATAAAGTTTGTCGAACTTACGGAATACGGAAAGGAAGTAGAAACTGCCCTTAAAGAGTTCCGGGACATAATTGCAGCAGAATCTCCTGCAAGCGAAGAAAACACAAAAACAGGAGAAAAGGGACCGGAAGGAAAAGGCGAAGCAGCGGAAGGCAAAGAGTCCGAAGAACCGGAAGAAGAAACCGAAATTGAGAAAGCAAAAGAGCTTGACCCTCTAAGTGTTGAGATCCTTGAAAAGGTCCGGAACCTTAGAAATAAGATCGAGAGCCTCCACAGGGAAGCAGTTGAGAAAGGGCAGAGTAAGGAGATGGTTTCCAGAAAGCTTGGCCCTTACAGCCGGGACGTCAAAAAACTGCACAGCCAGATTGAAAAGGCTGAAAGCCCTGTTGACGAAGCAGTAGTTTCAGCTCTGGAAGAAACAGAAAGGCTCCTTGAGTCTTACCTTAAGAGCCCAAAACCGGAAAATACTTAATTCGGCAGACACAGGTCGAGAGAAAAGCGGCAGGAAGAAAATGATAAAAGTTGTAACCCTCCAGCATATTTATGGAAAAAACCGGGATAGAATGGCTGAACTCCTGAAAAGCCTGGTTGAGAATGAATTGAAAGACCTTGAGGTAAAGGTTGAGGTCTCCATTACCCCGGAAAACTGGGCAGAGTTTACCCTTGAGGGTGAAGATGAAGAGGTGTCTGCAAACCTCCTGACATCCAGGTACGGAAGTCCTGCAAAAAAAGCCGAGCCAGGTAGAGTGTACCTGGGTTTTCTTCAGGCTTTTACGGAAGACGCTTTTATGGTCAACATCGGCATCCCTGTGCACGTTGAGGCTGAAGAGCTCAAAGCCCTGGGAAGCGGAAAGCCAAAACAGCTTGCATCAAGGTTCGGCCTGATCCCTCACCTCCCGGTTGAAGTTGAGGTATTTGAGGCGAACAAAAAAATAAAAGCCCGCTTCACCAAAAAACAGCTTGACCTCTGGTGGGGCTGGAAAAAAGCAAGTACTGATAGGGTTATCATTAATGCCGCAACCCGTTCGGAAATCAAAAGTGCGGTAAAGAAGACAGGGCACGGCAGAGATATTTACGAAATCGAGCGCCTTGGCCTGCTTGAGCATGCTGTCGTGTGCCGCGAAAAAACAGACGGGCCCGGAATCGTGGCAGCAATAGGACCCCGGCTGAAATCCGAAATGGGAGTCGTAATCGGAGATTCCCGTTAACATTCATTTTCACAGTGCATGAAGGAAAAAAGCAGCCTGAGCCCAAAAACCGGCCATTCACGTATAATTTTTATGATACAGTTTACGTTAAGAGAATTGTTTCTAAAAAGACATAGTTCATGATAAAAATTATTATGTAAAAATGAAAATATAAAAAAATAATTTATATTGTAATTTCAAAAAGACAGCGTGTGTGCCCGGTCCCATAACACTCGGTCTCAATGACGCCACACTCTTTTCCCAGTTTTTCTTTAAGGACGCCTTCAAGGATGCCTTCTCTGAGGGCACAAAAAGGTTTTCCTATTGCCGGCATGAACCTGGCTTTGAAGTCGTCTTCGACCTGAAGGGCAGGGGAATCGCCCATGAGCACCGAGACCCGACAGTCCCCATGGAATTCTATAAAGGCTGCAATTTCATTAAACAGGGCTTCAGGAGTGCTGGATTCAAAATTAGAAGAGAGACATTTTCCAATGTCTCTCCCGATCATCCGGACAACAGGGGCATTATCAATCCCGTATGCTTCAAAACCAAATCGCATCACATGAAAAAGGGCTTCCATAAAGCAGAACCTGTCATTTCCATTTTCAGCAACTTTTTCCAGCAGGTTTCTGTAATGTTCCAGAAATGGCTCCTGAGAGCAGCCCATGTACTGAGAAGTCAGGGAATAAATCTTCTTGCGACGGTCTTCAGGGTCCGAATTTTCTTCAACAAGCTCGCATGCTCTGAGGTTATTAAGATGAACGGAAATAGTTGATTTGGCTTTTGCCGTATATTTTACAATTTCATCAAACGATTTTGGCTCTTCCCTGAGCAAATTCAGGATCTGGAGTTTAACAGGGCTGTCTACGGCTATGAGCCCTCTTTCGGTATAAAAGAATTCAGTTTTGGTCTCAGGTTTTGCCATAATATCTTTAGATAAGTTGTGTTTTGAATATATAAAACGTTCGCGTGACTACGAATAATCATGTTTAAAATATAATAATGCTGGTATAAAAGAATATCAAGAAAGTGGGAGGAGACGGCAAAGTAAAATCAAATGAAGCAAAGGGATGAAGTAAGCGATAAAGTAAAGCGAAACAGAGTAAAGTACCGATAAACTAAAAATAGAACTCCAGCTAAAAGATACAGGAAGAAAATGGTACTGCAAAAAAATGCCAGGATTTTTCAAAAAACGTACTCCAGAAAAGAAGCATGAAATTCCTCAAATAACATGCACAAAGAAATGAAAGTACCTTTCAAATCACAGTAATTTCATGCCAGAATAAGAAAAAATATGCCAGTCTGTTTACAGAACAATTTTTGAAAAAGCAACGGGGAAAACACATGGGACTATTAACAAGGATGGAAACCGTATTCAAGTCAAAGATGAACAAAGTGCTTAACAAAATGGAAGACCCTCGGGAAACACTTGATTATTCCTATGAAAAGCAGCTGGAACTGCTGCAGAACGTAAAAAGAGGTGTTGCAGAAGTGACAACCTCTAAAAAACGCCTCCAGCTTCAGCGGGCAAAACTGATTCAGAGCAACGAAAAGCTTGAGAAGCAGGCAAGAGATGCGGTTGCCGCGGACCGGGAAGACCTTGCAAGGCTTGCTCTTGAGAGAAAAGCAGCCCTCCAGCAGCAGGTCGACGGGATTGACAGGGAAATTGCGGAGCTCGAAAAACAGGAAGAAAAGCTCATTGCCTCGGAAAAGCGGCTTTCTACAAAGGTAGAGATTTTCAGGACAAAGAAAGAGTCCATTAAAGCCCAGTACTCAGCAGCCGAAGCCCAGGTGAAGATTAACGAGTCCGTCACCGGGATAAGCGAAGAGATGGCAGATGTGGGGCTTGCTCTTGAGAGGGCTGAAAATAAAACCGAAGAAATGAAAGCCCGCGCCGAGGCAATTGACGAACTTATGGAAGCCGGCACCCTCGAAGACCTCACAGGCAACAGGGACGACATTGAGCGCGAACTTGCAAAAATCAGTGCCCAGACCAATGTCGAATCCGAACTTGCAAAGCTTAAAGCCGAAGCTGGAAAAGGGTCCGAAAAAGAGAAAACAGGGGAAGAAAAGAAGGAGGTCTGAAGATGATAATCAGGATCATTGGAGAGGGGCAGTACCGGGCGCCTGAAGCCCTCTGCGACGAATTAAACAAGATAGATAACAGAATTGTAGCCCTTGTTTCGGAAGGAAAAGCCGAGGAATTCAGACAAGAACTTGCAAAGCTGATTTCAGAGATAAAGGAAAAAGGAGAAGCAATTGGTGCGGAAGAAATTCTGGAATCCGATATCATTGTCCCCCCGGAAGATCTGAGTTTTGAGGAAGCAAAAGCCGTATTTACAGGTTCAGGGATTTTTGAGGACTGAAGAGATTTAAAGAACTAAAGATCTAAGGATTGAAGAGCTTTAAAAAGCTGCTATTTCCAGAAAAATAGGGTCAGGAATCTCTGTTCAACCAGTCGCCTGATTTTCAGCAGGCAACCTTCCTTAACCTGAGGAACCGTTCTTCTAATAGGAGGAACCGTTCTTCTAACATAAGATCCTCCTATCCCTGACCTCTTCAAAAAAGTAGTTGGCTGGAAAAAGTAGTTGACCGGATACCATGAGCAGCATCCAGATCATCCAGATAATCTGGAAACTGCCCGGGCAGATTGGTAATCCGATCGGCAAAAAATAACTGTCAGTTTGAGAATATGCATTACCTGACGATCATTACAGGGACTTTTGAGTGCCTGAGAACATTCTCTGCCACACTGCCGATCAGGAACCTCTGGACCCCTGTCAGGCCCTGTGTGCCCATTACTATCAGGTCAATATTGCTCTCCTCTGCATATTCAAGGATTTTTTCAGCCGGGACGCCTTTCAGGTACACCGGCTCCACTTTAACTCCGGCTTCGTTTCCGAGTTTTTCTACATAACCGGTTGCAACTCCTCCCTTATTTGCGAGATATTCTTCAAACGCATCGGTCCAGCCCATAACTGACCGGGCAGTTCCAGCATGTTCGGTAGAAACAACATACAGGGCAGATACTTCAGCCCCTGTTGCCTTCGCAATGTCGATTCCATAAGCAGCTGCTTTTTCGGCGTGTTCTGAACCATCCGTTGCAATCAGAATTTTTTTGAAAATATTTGCACTCATTTAACTACCCCCTTTATTTTTATAATTTAAAATATGCAGGTATTACTATTAAAATTTCATCCTGAACGAAACATCAATAAAAAGGAACTTTTGAGAAAAAAAATGGTCGGCTTTCCCAAATTGCGATTCGCCCGAGTTTCGCTTCTGGAGAACGAGGTCTGTTTCGCTTCGCTCAAGCAGACTAATTTACAGGTGAAGGTCAGGAGCTGCGCTCAAGAGGACTAACTTAAAAACAACGGTAAAATAAAGAGACGCAGGAGAGCGGTCTTTCACACAAAAAACGCACATG